>SDBV01000064.1_pt1 | contig 108938 bp, 151 predicted proteins | sample 2277081 | NCBI WGS metagenome assembly SDBV01 (sample SAMN10402039, study PRJNA504765) | marine sediment metagenome | isolation source: marine sediment core GS10_PC15, 223 cmbsf | place: Arctic Ocean: Southern Knipovich Ridge | collected 2010 | reverse complement strand
GCCCTATATGATGCTATTGGGCAGGCCGTTGACCTGACTGAAAAAAATGTCGCCAAAGGCCAGAAGGTTGTTTTCCTCATTATTACGGATGGTATGGAAAATGATAGTAAGAAGTTTACAAAGAAAAATATTTCCGACCTAATCCGAACGAAAGAGAATGTTGATCGGTGGAAATTTATCTTTATGGGTGCTAATCAGGACGCCATCCTCACGGGTGAAGGACTTGGTATAGCTAAACAATCTTCTTTGACCTATGGGGCTAACAAAATTGGTACTCAATCCATGTTTGAGAGTGTCGATAATGCCGTGAGGTCTATTCGACAATCTTCACCAAGGGAATATGCTCAGACAATAAATACAGGTTTGGTTTTTGAGAGTGCTGACTACGTCAGCCAAGAAAAGGCAGGAGTAAAAATGTTTACCAAAGTTACTGGGGAAGACCGAAGGTCGAAGACTTATCACAATAAGAGAGATAAAAGGGGAAGGTTTTGTCAATAATGGAAAAACCAGAACCCATTTTAGGGGTCGCCCCAAGAGACATTCGTGATAGAGAAAGATTTATTGAACTGGCAGAAGCTATTATTCGCCATATGACAAGTACCATTACTTCTGAACACCGTATAAAACCCGAATGGTTAAGTGAGCTATCCGAAATTTGTTTAAGAATGGAAGGGCATGTTGATTGGAAACAATTTAAAACAATCTGGAAGAAAGTTTTTAATGATGAAAATCAACAAAAATAATTGGTCATTCTGTGAGTTATGTGATACGGTCTCATACCAATTTGAGTGTTGTGGGAATGTTTCATGTAACGCTATGGGATGCGAAGTATGTCAATCACATCACCAAATAATTGAGAAAATGATTAGGGAGGGAAAACATCCTCCAATTGAAGATTTGCCGGTTAGAAGTAAAAAAGAAGATATAGAGAAGTTTTTTGGAAAACAAGTTTTTTTTAACTCTAGAAACGTATAAATAAAATATTATGAACCCAACCATATTATTCAGAAAAGATCTAAACTCAGAAGATGAATATAAAGTTGCCAAGAAACATTTTTATGTTGGGAGTAATAGAAACGATTGTTTAAATTACTCGCTTGTTATTGGTCGTTATTCTGTTTTGCCGTATTATCGAGAACTTGAAAAAGATCTGGAAGTAATTGGTTCTCATCTCATAAATAGTTACCAACAACATAGGTGGATAGCTAATTTTGAATATTATTCTTATTTAAAAGAATATACTCCAGAAACTTGGAATGACACCAATCTATGTACTACAGATTATAATGGTCCATTTGTGGTTAAGGGTAAAACAAATTCTAGAAAATATGCCTGGAATAAATATATGTTTGCTAGTAACAAAAGAATAGCAATGGAAATCGCCAACGAGCTAAAGCAAGATGGATTAATAGGAAGTCAAGATATTATATATAGGAAATACATTCCATTAAAAACGCTAGAAATAGGACTTAATGAACTACCCTTTAGTAATGAGTGGAGATTGTTTTGTTATAAGGACAAATTAATAAGTTATGGTTATTATTGGAGTAGTGCTCAAGAAGAATCTATAAAAATGGCCAATCTACCACAAGAAGTTTTACAAAATTTCGTACCAAAACTCATGAATATATGTCAACAGCATACAAATTTCTATGTTTTAGATATAGCAGAAACTAAAAATAGTGAATGGATTTTGATCGAGATTAATGATGGTCAAATGAGTGGACTATCTGAAAATGACACCGATATCTTATATTCAAACTTAAAAAAGGAGATAAAATAATCTATGGGCTACGACCATCAGAACTTCAGTCAAAGACTAAAAAAAGGAAAGAGGGCCGAGCAAGATTGTGTTGACTATTTGAATGAGAATTGTGGGTTTAAGTTGGAACCAACAACAAGGAAAGAGGATATTTCTGGAGTGGATTTTATTGAAGGGGAAATTAAATATCAGGTTAAAGTTAGAACTGGAAAATATATTGATATCATTCTGGATATCTGGGAGCCGTTCTACGGGTCCAATCACCCAAAAACTAAAAGAGGGCGAGATTACAGGGGAAAGTTTGACGGCTATATTCTCCAAGCAAATAATACGATTTATGTTATTCGTGATACTAAACAATTAAAAGTGATTATTAAGGATATTGAGGAGGAGTGGGCGGCTCAGAACTATGAGTTTGATGGAAAAGGATGGTTTTATTCAAAAATATACCCAAAAATGTGTTCTTTAAAATATCATATTGATAAGGCAAATGGAATACCTAAAATTCTTTGTTTTGTAAGTCCAGAAATATTATATAAGGACAAATATGAAATATCGTAAACAAACCCCCGTGTCTGTAAATGGTCAGATGGAAATATCTTCTGGAGACTGGGTTATTACTGAGAATGACTGGAAAAGATATCCTTGTAAACCAGACATATTTGAGAAATTATACAAATTAATGGTGTATAATACAAAAGAACAAGACCTCCAACTCTTTTAATTAAGGACATAGTTTGGCCTCATATTCTTTCACCGCAAATGACCTCGCCCAATCTGACGGTTCTATTACCGGGGCTATAACCAAATATTTCCAACTAACATCTGGTATACTCACACCATTATTAACTGGTATAGCAGGTGAAATTAACGCTATTGTAACCGGCCAACCACTGGATGCCGGTCAATATGGAGAAAGATTTCACTGGCTAGATTGGTCCCCCATAGTATTATTGGATGATGAAGGATGTATGCTTCCAGTAGGAACTGGAGATTTTACAAGAACAACTGGCACCCTCGATAACATTTCTTGGGATGGCACAAATCACACCATCGTACTATTAACCTCTCAACCAGAAATAATAGTTGATGATATTATTCGTGTGACCGGGGCAAGTATTGAGGGGTTTAACAAAGATTATACGATTACTACTGTTAGTGACTCACAAAACTTCATAACCAATAGTGTGTCTCCCACTTCGGCACATTCAACAGGTAATTGGATTAGGGTGGCTACCACCGGAAATGAACGACAATACACGGATCGTTTTACTACTCAACAATTTACACATTGGCATTATAGTAATGATTGGAAATATGTGGATTTACAAATTGAGGACTTTGTTGAGCAAACTAATTTTCCTCTCATGTTACATTTACGAACAAATCCTACAACTACTGATGTTGTAAGTGGCATCGGTAGTCCACAAGCTATAAATACAGGATATAGAGCTGGACTAACTAATTTAGGAGCAACCGCAGAGCGATACAATCAAGTAAATGGAGATTGTTTAGAACTTGCCCTTAAACAGATGTTAATCGAAACTGCCAATGTATTATCTGGGCATCCTCAACTCAGCGAATTAATGATTGATAGTGAGATAAGAACAGCATTATGGGATGGTTCAGTAACTAGTGGTGTTGCTCAACAAGAAGCTGATGTTACTGAAGTAACTTTATGGGCTCCAACAGGAGCAGGACGTGGTAATGGCAGTCCATATTCTGTTATTTTAGATGAGGATTCAGACGAATATAAATCAGTAGTTTGGCACTATAAACATTTAAATAGAAATCCAGTGATGAAAGCCTACAAGGCAATAGTCAGTGGTATTTGGCCGAATTTAAAGGTGGGGGGAGATGCTCCACAAAGCGATTATGAGATGGATGGACTAGATTGGTTTCAGGGATGGGTATTTGGAACCTTTGGGACACCTCTAGAAGCCACACACTTTGCCCAACAGGGCAACTTTAGACAACGTCTCGTTAATAATGCAAATTCTACTTATGTACAAGGTGGGCAAGCAGCCGAAAGATCAAGAAGGGCAGAGCGTGACATTTCCGCTTTTGCTTCAGGCTCTACTCCGGGAACAGTAGATGTCATCACAACCACCAATTATAATCCTGCTAATGAAAGCGGAACCGACGTACAAGTTAAAAATACTACCAATTATAATGGTTGGTTCATTTTACAGGGCTTCACTAATAACACTGGAACCATAATACATAGTTGGGATGGAGATGATGCTACCGGAACAATCAACCCAAATTTTGAAAGGGTAATTCCAGATACTATTAGATCAACAGTTGATTGGTTAAGTTTTGCTTATGGGGTTAAGGGAACAACATTTTGGACCGCCAACCGAATATTAAAAAGATTGTGTGAAGATGACTCTAATATGCCACCACAATTTATCGGTGAAAGTTTACACGAGTTTGAATTAAATGGAGAAGGTATTTGGGATAAACAATTAGAAATACGTGAAGAATGGACAAGTATACCCAATTTTGATACACTAGTATTAAACTGGACAGCTTCTCAGCCCAGGGTGGCACTATGGAAATCACAAACAAACTTTGCCTATGAGCATGGACGTGGAGATCAAACAGCAGGTTCACCACGAGCAATTAATAGAGCATGGGCTCATAGTAACGCATTTAAAAACGTTGGCATAGCTACAGAATTGATTGGAGAGGGTATAGAGTGGATTAGTGATGACGATTTTTCTAATGGTAATATCGATAATTATGATGCCATTGTAGCTCCTGCTATATATATTACTACTTCTGGACTAACTGGTATTATTCAAACCTATATTAATGATGGAAATACTTTTATTGTTGATAAGGATTCTGTAATTTCTAGTGGTGTTACAGGATTGTCCATTTTTAGTGGAATTTATCACACAGACACAAATGATACTGCAAGCCTAGCACCTAATTTTACACCCACTTCTGATCTAGGATTTGGTACAGATGCCATAGTGTCGGGGGACCACTACGTAGATTTCCTATATAGAGTAGCTGAGACAATCAAAGATTTGTATCCTTTTACAGTAGATTTTGCCCTGGCAACAGGTAATGGTTCTAGAGCAATTGTAAAGAAAAGAAAACACAACAACATAACATATTATGTAATGGTTAATGCCAACAATAGAAGTTCTAATACTGGAGAATCATTGTGGTGGGATACATATTGGACCTCCAGTTCTGTTCCTGGGAAATTTATGGATTCTGGCGTAGCAATTAATGTAGCAAATACCTTAAATAGAACCCTAATTGACGTTATTACATTGGAGAGATTTGCTCCGGGTGTAGACATTCCCATAAGTAAAAGTTGGGGTAGAGTATTACAATTACAAGATTTTGCGGATAATATGATATTTGAATCTAGTAATGCCATAGATTCTGGAGTAGAAGCTACGGTTAACTTATTACAATAATTGGTGTATTATTAAGTAGTTAAATACATCAACAAAATGAGATAAATCATGTTAGACGATACTGTACACTTAGGAGATATTGGAACTTCATTCCAAATAAAACTAATTGATGCTACCGGAGCCGCCATTGACATTTCTGCCGCCACAGGCAATAATGACAAATTTGTTCTATTTAAGAAGCCAAGTATCACAACCGTACAACAGTCTGGTTTATTTGTAACCGATGGCACAGACGGAAAAATTCAACATACCGCTATATCAGGAGATATAAATGAAGCCGGAACGTGGCAACTTCAGGGGTGGGTAAGGTTAGTTGGGGGTTCTTGGTATAGTGATGTATCAGAGTTTAAAGTTTCTGATAATGTTGTGCAAGTGACAGGTATATAGTTTTAGCCGTAGTGTATAATATAAAAACCGGGTGGGTAGGAGTAGTCTCCTCGCTGGGCTCATAACCCAGTAATATTAGTGCAATTCTAATACCCGGCATTTTTCACACCAAAAAAAATTCCCATTTTCCCCATTGACTTTTTCGAGATTTCTGTTATATTATAATAGTGACTAGGAAATGACACTCCACCGCAAGGAGACCTCACTTCCTATTTGGTGGATTTAATTGTCGTGATGGCATTTTCCATTTTAGGTCCACCTTTTATTAACCCATCCGGCGTACTTCATGTACGCTTTTCTTGTTGTAAACCAACATTTATGTTTTTTATAATGTTTTTTCTTAATTAATGGAGAATTATATGAAGTGTAAACTGTGTGTATTTGTAGTATTTGTTATACTTCTTAGTATAACCAATCTGTGTTGGCAAAATTGGATTCAACCAGACCTAACAACCGATGTTGCTTTACTCCAGTTTGAAAGTAATCCTGGACCAGCTATTATGATGAGAACACTATCAAGCAATCAGTGGCAAATTTCTGTTGCTATATTTATTGTGGGTTCCTCTATTATTTTGTGGCCCAACCAAGAATGTAAGAATCGTATTAGAAACCTGTTTCATTTAGTTAAAGGAGAAGATTCATGAAGAAGTTATTTTGTCTTGTGTTTATTATGGCTGTCATGGGATGTAAACCCTATCACGAAGCCGTACTGGTTGAGGTGGGAACCAACGAAGAAGCATTCCTAATTGAGCTTGAAGGAGAAAATAAGCAAGCAACTATAGGACCAGATGATGTAATTAAACAAACTACAGATGAGGCAAAACTCCAAGAAAAGAAGGATTATTTAAGAACTAAATGGGTTAATATGAAGCGAATTGAGATTCCTCATCGTTTTAAGAATACAGGTCGTATGTGGTGGTCTGGTAAATGGATTCCCAATGCCCGTATTATAAAGGTTGACCGCTCCCCCTGTAACAGAACTTGGGTTGCCGATTCGGCTAAGGGCACTGCTGCCAAAGATGAGGGTATCTGGCTAGAATCTAGTGATTCGGTTAGTTTTTCCACCGGAATTGTTATTACTGGGCGGATTCAAGGTAAGGATGATGCCATTACTTTTTTAGCTAACTATCCAGCAGAAACCAAGGGTTCTGTAGATCCTAATGCAACTTACGAAGTTAAGGTATCTAGTCTGGAAAATATTATGGATGAGGAAGTTAAAAATAAAGTTCAGGAACTTTTGTCTACTGAATGTAGCAGTATTGTCATGGACGAATTACGAGCACAAAAGACCCAAATCATGGAATCTGTTCGTACACAAACAGTTGCCTTTTTTGATGCTCGTGGCATCACCATTACTACTCTGGGTATGACTGGTGGTTTTACTTATGGGAACCCTAAGATTCAAGATGCTATTGACAAGGTATTTGAGAATCAACAGGATAAAGAAGTTGCTAAAGCCGAAACTGCCGCTGCTGAGGAACGTAAAAATGCTTTGAGGTTGAAAGGCGAAGGTCAAGCGGCCGAAGCTGTTGAAATCGCCAAGGGTAAAGCGGAAGCTGAAATCGCTATTGCTGAGGCTAAAGCCAAGGCTATCCAGGCCATTGCTGATGCGAAATCATATGAACTTGAAATGCTCACGAAAAATCCCGAAGCCTATATGGCACTAAAACAACTAGAGATTGAGGAAAAGCGATTGGAGACTTGGGATGGTAAATATCCAGTATATCTGTTTGGGGGCGATCAAAAAATGCCTGCCTTGTTTATGAATATGCCAGATGTATCAAAGGTAGATGGGGAATGACGGAAACAATGACCGACCAAGAATTTTTATGTTGGATTTATGAAAGATTAGAGCATGTCAATGGGGATAGCCCACTAGTAGACTTTATACATAAATTACGTGCAATTATTAAGGTTGTCCCTAATGACCAAATCACACCTAATATATCTTCCTATAGTTCTCTAGAGTCTTTAAAGAAAGATTTAAATAAATGTTAGATAAACTCCTAAAAGTTCTAATTAAAGATGATAATGTGTTAGAACTGATTAATTATCATAAACAAATTGATAGAGAATTACGACAACTCTACCACCAGGAAGAAAAAGCAAAGCAAGAATGTAATGAGAAGTTAGGCAAAATCAGAACAGAACGATATCGTTTACAAGAAAAATGCCAACACTTAGCAAAAACTTTTCATCCAGATGCTTCCGGAAATAATGATAGTGAAACCATATGTGATATTTGTGGGAAAGAGTTGTAAAAAAACTTCGTTTCCTCCAACGAACGGAATAGTTTAATGATTAATAAACAAGCAAATAAAAACTATATTGATGCTCCTAAATGGAGAGATTTAATCAAGGAATGGGAACTTCAAGTAAAACCTATTCGTGAATTAACAAGAGAATTACTCAAAGAACATTTTGGGACAAGGTGTTCAGACTATGAAAAAAAATGCCTTTGTTGTAAAAGATGGAAATTGCTAAAAAAGTTATTGAGAAACCCATATGAATAAGAAAAACAAGGTAAAAACCAGACCACTAATGACAAAGGAACAAATACAGGTCGGAAAGGTCTACGAAACTCTGCATGGGGATTCATTCATATGATAATTGACAAATTTTCTGGAGAATATAGATTTTTGTCTAATTTTTATCCATGCCTTGTTCATTATGATGGTTTAAGTTATTCCACGGCAGAACATGCTTATCAAGCTGCAAAATTTGATTGTTTTAATGTACGAGAACAAATTAGGATATCAGGAACTCCTGGACAAGCAAAACGACTTGGACAAAAATATCATTTACGTCCACGTTGGGATGAAATCAAACCCCTTATAATGTCTGAAATTGTTCTCATTAAGTTTGCCATAAACACAGATTTAAGAAAAAAGTTAATAAGAACCAATCCTTTCAAATTAATCGAGGGAAATGAATGGGGAGACACATATTGGGGTGTTTGTAATGGAGAGGGAAAAAACAGGCTGGGAATAATTTTGGGAAATGTTAGAAAAATATTTATGGGAGATTATTTATGAAAACAACAATACACATATGGGATGAAGTTGATACAGATACTCATTGTGAAATACAAAGTGGGAAACTTCCTGAAAGAATAGGCGTTTATTTCAAAAAAGACATAGTTAATGGTCAAGTATCTATATCTGTTGACAACATAGACATTGTTTATTTTGACCAGAACAATTTAGGTATAAAAACCATGAATATTCCACGAATAGGAGACCCTTCAGGTGACAAGAAATAGACATAAGAAAAAATGGAAACATCCCACAAGAGTTAAAGAAGAACCAAAAATCCCAATTAAAAAGAAAATAGAAGAAATGTATGATCGTTCCGATCCAATTCTAGAACTTTTTGAAACAAAAGTAGACAGGCATATATCGCTTTATGATAATTTATGAAGATAAAACATATACAACAAGAGTTGTCGAGTTAATAAGGTGTGATTGTTGTGGCAAAGAAAGCAAATATAGGTGGGCCACAGGAGGATTTGATATAGAAGAAGTCTGTATTAAATATGAATCTGGCAAACATTACCCAGAGGGAAGGTTTACAAAAATTATAGAGGCAGATATATGTCCAGAATGTTTTAAGGATATTATTATTCCTACATTGGAAAAAGTGGGGGTTAAGTTTTTAACTAGAGAGTCAGATTTTTAAATGATCAAAATCCAAAAAATAACCGAAGTGCAACCACACCCTAATGCCGACCGTCTAGAAGTCGCAATTATTGGTGGGTGGACAATTGTTGTTCAGAAGGAAACCTTCAAAAAGGATGATTTAGTTGTATTTATTCCTCCAGATTCCATTCTGCCGGAACGGCTACACGAACATCTTGGAATAACCAAATATTGTGGAGAACTTCCAAAAGACAACGATGGAGTACGGCCTACTTCTCGTCGTATAAAAGCAGCTAGAATTCGTGGGACTGCGTCTTATGGAACGATTATGTCTCTAAATAATTACATAGATTATATATCTTGTAAGAGAAATTTTCCCATTGACGTGTCTACAACTCAACAAATATTACAACAGCTTTGTATAGAAAATTATGATGTAACAACACAACTAGACATTACCAAATGGAATTCTCCTGTTAAAACTACCCAAGGTGATATGGAAAGAGATAATCATTTTTTTCATAAATACACTAAAATAGTAAATTGGAGAGATTATGGTGAAAAATTAGTTGAAGGGGAAGAGGTTGTGATCAGCAGCAAGATTCATGGGACCTCGAATCGACTTGGACTAATAGAAGGCAAACTTATGGCAGGTTCTCATAATACCAGAAGAAAATCAGGTTTATATTGGGCACCCTTTGAATGGTATCCGCAAATTGAGGATTGGTTAAATAATAGTTATGAGTCGCAACCCATAATCATTTTTGGTGAGATTTTTGGTTCTGGTATTCAAGACATGAGATATGGAATGGAAAATGGTAAAAAGGATTTTAGAGCGTTTGATATTTCAGTTAACGGAAAATATTTAGATTGGAAAGAGTTTGAGAACATTTGTAATTTTTACAAAATCCCCATAGTTCCAGTTCTTTATAGGGGTCCATATTCAAGAGAAATTGTTGAAAAATATACTACGGGACCAGCAGCAGTATGTAATCCTCCTGACATTAAGGAAAAATTTAAGGGGAGGGAGGGGTGTGTAATTAAACCAGTTAAGGAAAGACAGGACGAGCATATTGGTCGAATTATTCTAAAATCTATTAGTGTTGATTATTTGGAACGGTAAAAGGAGAATTAAAATGAATTGGTTACTTGCTCATGTGCCTAATTGCCCGATACATGGTACTCCCAACAACGAACAATGTGGTTGTGCAATAATTATTATCCTATTCAGTATGATTTTATCAATGGTAATCGGTTTTGGAGTTATGGGTATTAATGAATCTCTTATTGAGGGAAGAATTTCCACCAAATGGGAATTTACACAAGCAGTTGGTATGCTAATAGGTATAATAGGTCTTGTGAGTATTCCATTGGTTCTTTGTGTGTTGGGATTGTAAAAAACGGTGTATAATAAGGCAAAAAAGGGGTTTTTTCAAAGTTTCAATTTTATAAGGAGAAAAAGATTATGAAGAAGATTTTGCTGACAACTGTTGTAATTGCTGTACTCATGTTCACGTGCCAAACAGCAAGTGGGATGACAGGAAATTGTAAGATTGACGATTTGTTGAACCAACGATTTGGTAGTGCAGGCATCAACATTCAATTTGGACGAATTCCATTGGTCCCCTCACGAATTCATGTGAAGGTACCTGGGTTTGAAGGTCATTTTGGTTTTCCACGACCTTATTATAATTATAGAGCACCTATTATCCCTCGATATTATCGACCATTGCCACGATATCGCTCTTACTATTATATGGGTCCTTATGGTAGCGGAACTTATATGATTATGCCACTGGGATAAAAATGTCTGATAAATATAGATGTATAAATATTACAAATGTGGGTAATCTCGAAGTTTTAACCGATGCACTAAACGATGGATGGCGTATCATAAATAATTTCAGTTGTTATGATATGATTATTGTGGTGTTATTAAAGAATAAAACAAAATGACATTCAACGAGATGATTAAATGTTTATTGGAAAGAATTGAATGTACTCGGTATGAAGGTTTTGGTCCAATGAGAATAGATAATATTGAGTATGAAGCAATGTCTTGTGGACAACGTGCCATACAAGCACAAAATTTACTTAAGGCAATTGATATAGCAAGAGAGTTAATTAAGGATAATAAACCATAAGTATTATGAACTGGTTAATTTCCGACACCCACTTCTCTCATAAAAATATCATAAAGTATTGCAATCGTCCATTCAAATCTATAATAGTAATGAATGAGACCATCATAAACAATATCAATAGGGATGTGGGCAAAAATGATATTTTGTGGCACCTGGGAGATTGGGCATATGGTCGTGAGACCAATAAAGAGACCATTGTCCAAATAAGAAAAGAAATAAGGTGTGAGAATATTATTTTAATTTTGGGTAATCATGATAAGTTGATAAAGTCCGCCCAATATCTTCGTGCTCTATTTTCTGCTGTTATTCCCTGTTTTATAGGATTTATTGAAGGCCACTCTTTCATTCTAACTCATTGGCCTATGGATAGAGAAGAAAATCTATTAATTAGGTCTGCAACCAAGGAGTGGTTAAGATATCATTCTACCTCTATATGTCTACATGGACATACCCACAATAATAGTAATGCCACAAAGTGGAACATGTGCGTTGAAAACAATAATTATAAACCAGTTAAATTGGGGAGTTTTTTATGAGAAAATGTTTTTCTTTACTAGTTGTTTTATTTTATTCTTTTATTCTGTATGGACAAGAACCTCCAACGATAGTAGTACACAATTCAGACGAACTTAATGTAGCCCTTGGCGAAGATGGTGATTGGGGAGCAAATATACTCCCCGGCACAACCATCCTGATAGCTCCCGGCGAATACTTGAGAACCAGGGGGTATTGGTACATCCTTGATACCAACGGCACGGAAGAGGCCCCGATCACCATTGCGGGATTGGACCCGAACGATCCCCCGGTCTTTTCCGGTGATCACTCCGGTTGGTCGGTTCAGAGAAGCAGCCACCTGGTAATTAAGAATCTTCTCATCCGGGATAATCCACGTCAGAATGGCATGCGAGTCCACGCTGACTGGTGGACAAGTGGAGGGGCCCATCTTGATGAGTTAAGCACCACTCACCATATCGTGTTGGAAAACCTCACGTTCCTGAATATTGGAACTCCTTGGGGTGATCCCGATGCCCTGAAGATCAGCAATCTCGATTACTTTACGATCCGCAATTGTTATTTTGAAGGATGGGCAGAGCAGGCCATTGACATAATCGCCAGTCAATACGGAGTAATCGAAGACAACCAGTTCATCGGTGCGGATATAGGCGGAGACTACTGGGGAGAGAATACTCTAGTAACAAAAAGCGGCACCCGCCATATCCTTATCCAGAGAAACCTCTTTCAGAACGCCGGAGCAGACGGGCCTATTCTGGGAGGCTATGCGGCTGTCTATACTTATAGAGGAGTGATAGGCAGCACTCTTGCCGACGGCTCAACTCTTGATTATGAAGGCAGTGATATCGAACTGGTGGGAAATCGGTTCTATACCAATCGAAATATGGTTTTTGCTCTTAGAGCAGCTCATGGAACTTCAATACACCACAATACGTTCGTATCCGACAACAGAAGAATGATAGAAATATTGCGTTCAACAGGCGAATTAACGGAGGCGGGAATCTTGGGTTCCAGCGATGGAACCATTTCGAATAATCTGTTTGTGTTTGAAGGGACATATACAAGATACCTCATCAACCAAGGGCAGTATTACCCCGATATATGGTTTCCCGAAACATTCACGTTCGATAACAACGCCTGGTACAATCCTCTGTCGGATCCACACGACGGCCTGGACGATACTTACCTGAGCATCAACGGTGACTTGGCGCAGGAACTCATTGCTGCTGAAACCAACGGCGTCTACGGCGTCGATCCGGGGCTCGACCTGAACAAAGAGAGCGAAACCTATTTGTGTGCCTCAGAAGAGTTTCAAAAGCAATATCCTAACATAGGTGCTGATGCTTATGGAGAAAACGGAGATTATGATTCCCCTACTACATTTATTATTGTAGGTACTGCCGAAGCAAATTCTCTAATCAAAATTTATAAAGAGGGCATTATGGTTGCTTCATTACAAATGGAAAATGGTCAAACAGATTTTTCTATTGAGATAGAAATTGAAGAAGATAAAGAGAACAATTTTTTAGCAACAGCAACAGATACAGCCACAAATGAGTCAACACCCACCAACATAACGATTGTGAAAGACTCAACCGCTCCTGACATTCCAATTATTGAAAATCCCACCAATGACATTATTATTAATGAGGATACCTATCTAATTCAGGGAGAGGCCGAAGAAAACTCCTTAGTTAAAATATATAAAGACAATGTTGTTGTGGGTTCTGAACAACTATCCAATAATAAAAATTTTAATATTGTGGTTGATTTGGGCCAAAATATCAATAACGTTTTTAGCGTAACGGCTACTGATAAATCTAATAATGAGTCGCTGGCTGCTTTAGTCTCTATTATAACTGAGGATTCCATTGCTCCTGAACCTCCAATTATTACGAGTCCTCCTTCCACTATTATAAAGGACATAAGATGAAAAATAAAATATTTGACATTGGAGATGGTAAATTTGTCACATTGGAACAAAATGATTTATTATATACAAACTTTAACAAACCCATCCTGTTCAAAAAAAATAAAGATATTTCTAGATATGAACTCTATACCAAAAACGAATATCTAAAAGAGTGGCTTGATTATATTAGTAATAATAAATATCCTCCTCGTTCATTAATATACACTGGTAAGACCAACAAATATGATAATTATTGGGAATATATTGATTGGTCTCAAGTATCTTATTATAACATTCTGTCTGCCTGTGGAGAATGTAAAAATGTGTTTTATGATAGTTTTTGGAAAATAGTTATGGATGATAAAACTGTTTACGTCATCTATTTTATTGATAAAGGATTTGGAGATATAGCTTGGAAACATGAAAAGATGACACAGTCCGAATATAAACAGAGGTGTTCATAAAATATGAAAATCATTATTGCTGGTTCTAGAACTATTACTGATTATTATATAGTTAAAAATGCTATTAACGTTTCCAATACTGCTATTAAGGCCACCGAAATAGTTTGTGGAATGGCTAGTGGGGTGGATTTATTGGGAAAGAGATGGGCAGAAGAAAATAACATTCCTATTAAAGAATTTCCAGCAGACTGGGAAAGATTTGGTAAATCTGCCGGCTATAAGAGAAATGAAGAAATGGCAGAGTATGCTGATGCTCTATTGGCAATTTGGGATAAAAAAAGTCGTGGTACGAAACACATGATTGATTTAGCTAGAAAGCATGGTTTGAAAATTTATATATTTAGGCTCACCACCGTTGTCAACATTAAGGATAATCTTGGATATGATGTTCGTATAGACCGCTCTACTAAATGGGGAAATCTTTATCAAATAGATGAACACAACGATAGAAAAGAAGCTATTCAAAAGTATAAAAAATCTTTGCTGGGCTCTTATCAATTCTTAGCTGATTTACCTCAGTTACAAGGAAAAATATTAGGTTGTTGGTGTAAACCCCTACCTTGTCATGGAGATGTTTTGGCGGATTTTTGTAACAAAGGTATATCATAATGGAACTTAACTTACACGCTCCAATTAATAGATTAGGATATGGCGTCGTTGGATATAACATCGCTAAGGCATTACACAATCTTAACGTAAAAATTAATCTTATTCCCATTGGTCAACCACAAATTAATATTAAGGAAGACCACCAACTTATTCAGGAATGGGTTAATAATGGTCAGTTTTTTAGTTATGATGCATGTACGCTTAAAATTTGGCACCAGCATTCATTGGCAGACCATGTTGGTAGAGGCAAATATATTACCATGCCTATTTTTGAGTTAAATAAGTTTACCAAACAGGAGAAACACCATCTTTCCTTTCCCGATAGGTTATATGTTAATTCTGATTGGGCAAAAAGAGTAATAGATAAGGAACTTGGACATTCAACTTTTCAATTTAAAACCAAAACAATACCCTTGGGCATAGACCCAAATATTTTTTATCCAGACAATAAATCCACTAATCTTGATAAATACATTTTTCTTAATGTTGGAAAATTCGAGATTCGGAAAGGGCACGACATCCTCGTCTCCATCTTTAATGAGGCATTCACCCAATCTGATAATGTTGAACTTTGGATGATGTGTCATAATCCGTTCTTTTCTAAAGAAGAAAATGAGGAGTGGTCTTCTATGTATAAAAATAGTAGGTTGGGAAATAAAATCAAAATATTGAAACCAGTTCAAACTCATCAAGAAGTCGCCAAAATTATAAGATTAGCGGATTGTGGGGTGTTCCCGTCAAGGGCTGAGGGTTTTAATTTGGAATTATTGGAAATGTTGGCAATGGGAAAGCCGGTCATCGCCACCAATTATTCTGGTCACACAGAATTTTGTACCAAGAAGAACTCCTATTTAATTGAGGTTGACAAACTGGAGGATGCTTATGATGGCAGGTGGTTCTTAAATCAGGGTAAATGGGCAGAAATGGGAGAAAATCAGATTGAACAATGTGTGGAGCATATGAGATATTGTTATGAAAAGAGACCTTCTAATGAGGAAGGTGTTAAGACTGGGAAAAAATTTAGTTGGGAAAATTCGGCCAAAATGATTCTTGAGGATCTTTTTTAATGAAGTGTAAAACCTGTACAAGGAGAAATAAATGATTGAAGATGAAATTTGTTTTAAGAGGGCCACCAAAATGTTTGGCAAGCCATTACCAGACGATTTAAAATGGGTATTGGCAGACATAAATAGTTATGCTGAAAAATTAGGGGGGAAATTAGTTTCACGACAAGTAATAGCAATGATTATTGTAAATTGGCAAAACCACGACACACATTTGGACCATTACCATGATTAATTTACTAGACATTTCAGTCCCCAAACAAACATATCCAGACCACTCCAATATTAAGTTTGAGAGTATGGATTTTTATTTGGATTTAGCTAGAAAATTGGTTAATACACTTTTGACCAACTCGTTCGTTGCTCAAAAAATTCTCAAAAATGATGATTATATTTCCTATTTGGCCACCTATATTATGATGGCGGATTGGACATGGAATGGGAGAGGAACTAAATATGGATATCGTAAACAGTGTGTAGTTTGGGCACTAAAAACTATGTTTACTAGATACAAAAAACAACAACAGTGCCTATCTTTAAATAATAGACTTAACAACTACTTTACTTCTGAACACCCTCTATCTTTTATAGACATTTTAGTTGACAAACATAAAGATATTCAACATAATGAAAATGTAGAATTGGTAGAGAATATGTTATCAAATAGTAAGTTGACCAAAAAACAGAAAAAATACCTCAACCTATATTATTTTGAGGGAAAATCTCTTGATAATGTTGGACAGGACTGTGGTGTTAGTAGGGCGGCGGTTAGTTGTGGCATTAAAAGAGCAATCAGAAAAATAAGGAAAAAATATCAATGTCTAATGTTTTAGTCGGCCTAGCAATAATTCAGTTGGACCTATCGGCTAAGGGAAATCCTCCGTTTATTCTGTCGAAGAAAGAAGACAAATTTGTTTTGCCAACAACTAGCAAATATGAAAAGTTAGAAATATTGAGAGAATCATTGTTTGACAAACATGTTGACCTCAGTTTATCATGGGTAAACTTTAACCTAATAGATGTAACACACGTACTGAGAAACGAAGTCACCATTATTTATGGCTGTATGGTTCCCTTCTCCACCAAAATCAAAGAGGGTTTCTGGTTAAAAACCAATATTGATAATACAGAACAATTTGATATTGCCATAAAGACGTTAAGAAGTTTCGGAAATATATAGGGAATATTAAGAGGATTATCTAAACTATAATGAAATTCTTCCACACTAAAAATTTGGCATCAACATTCATTAAAAAGTTCCGAAAGGAATCACCTAAACCTACTTCTTTGACCTTTGTGCTGGCCGACGATGGCAACGTTACCGTTACTTGTAATTGGCAAGAAAGAGATGTTGAGACGGCCCATATGTATGGGGAAATGCTCTATTATTTGAATACGGGTGGATTTAAACCAATAATTTTACAAATCCTATCTCAACTTGAAGAAGAGAGTCCAGAATTTATTCATCATTTGGTTGGTTCTTGGGCCGATTCGGGAAGCGTTGAGAGGGAGGACCAACCTGTAGTGATGCCTTCTAAGGTTTTAAACCTAAGACAAGGACAAGATAAGGAGGAAGACGAATGATAAATTGGGAGATTGTTGCCAAAGAGTGTTTAGAGAGATTGGAAGAGTCGGAAGAGGTTTCTCTATGTATTAATGGAAGTTGGTTTTGGACAAATTCTGGGAGTATGGTCGGAGGAAAAGAAGGTGGTATGACACCACCAACTTGGGAAGAAGACAATTTATGAAAACATACCTAGACATTGTTAGGAAGATTTTAGAAGATGGGGAATATAAAGAAAATAGAACAGGTACACGTGCTCTAACCTGCCCCAACATAATATTTTCCCACAACATGAGCAAAGGATGGTTTCCTTTATTAACAACCAAAAAGATGGCGTTTAGGTCGATGTGTGTGGAACTGGAGGGCTTCATAGGTGGAGTTACATCTAAGAAGTGGTATAAGGATAGAAAATGTAATTTTTGGTCTAACTGGGCAAATCCAAAAAAAGTTCATAAAAAGTGTCAACAAGAACTAGTTAATTTTGATAATTTTTATCCTAAAACTAGAAAACAAATTCAGTTTGAAGAAGATGATCTTGGCACATTTTACGCACATCAGCTAAGAAGGTTTAACCAAACATATTCAGAAAATGATGAAGGATGTCTCAAACAATATGACCAACTTCAATATATTGTTGATTTGCTAAAAACCGACCCAAATAGCCGAAGAATGATAGTAGTTTATTGGAATCCTTGCCAAATAGACCAGGCCGCACTTCCTCCTTGTCACGATTCTTGGCGTCTTACCCACATAAATGGTGTATGTAATATGGGGTTTGTAATGAGATCAACAGATACTCAACTAGGATTGCCGGTAAATATAGCACATTATGCCTTATTATTGAGCTTATTGTGTAAGGAGGCAGATCTAATCCCAGGAAACCTATCAGGATTTTTAACCGACTGTCATATTTACGAAAACCATATAGAAGGAGCAAAAGAACAATTAGAAAGGGAGCCCAAGTTTCTCCCTCAAATCAAACTCACACATAACGGAAGTATTTTTGATTGGACACACAACGATATAGAATTGCTTAATTATGATCCACATCCTAAAATCAAATTCCCAATAGCCATATGACAAAAAAAAACAAACTTTTTATAGCATGGGAAAAATGGGCCGATCCATATTGTGAGAACCTAGACGAATTTGAAGAGCCCGATTACGTTCCCGAAGAAGACGGTCAACTTCTATCTCCTCCTCAACAAATCCAAAAGGGCATGAAATTTATTATGACGCCCATGGGAGTGGTTCCTCTAGCGGAACATTCAGTTCCCAGCAAGGTTTTCAACTTCTGGGTAGGACACACTAACTTCCCAATCACCTACAATGTTCGTGATATTATTGAAAATATAGAAGGGGTGGAAATTCTCTGTATTTTCACAAAGTATAGAATGAGAATTGGTGTAGGCAAACTATTTAATTCTGGTAAGGTGAGACAACACATAAACAATAGTTTAGACAAATATCTGGCAGAAAACAATGACCAAACCTCCCCGTAGAAATATTTCACAACGTAGCGAAATGGTATATGATGCTCACATATTTAATATTATATTGGATACAAGGGAAATTTTCTTATCTAGCGACCAAAATTATAATTATGAGGAAGCAATGTTGGATCATAGAGCGGCCAACACTTTCATTAAAAACCTCCAAATTCTAAATAGTAAAGACAATGATAACATTTTGGTTCATATGATTACTAATGGTGGAGACTGGAACTACGGAATGGCAATTTATGATGCAATTAAAACCAGTCAATCTTCCATAACCATCTTGGCCTACGCACATGCTCGCTCAATGTCTTCTATTATTCCCCAGGCTGCCAAATGGCGGGTTATTATGCCACATGCTGATTTTCTCATACACTGGGGAACTAATGAAATAAGTGGAAACCACACATCTGTTCAGGCGGAAGCTCTCTGGTCTCAAAAATCCGCCGAAATAATGTTGGATGTTTATACGGAACGGTGTAAAGATGGTCAATTTTTTAAGAGGGAAGGAATGGACGAAAAACAAGTTAGGCAATGGGTCGGAGACCAAATGACCAAAAAACAGGAATTTTATATGACGGCTAGAGAGGCTGTAGACAAAGGATTTATGGATGCTGTTTTGGGAGATGAAGAATTTGAGACTGTGGAGAAATTAAAAGAGGAGGAAGATTGATGTATAATATAACCGACCTAAACCAGAATCAAACAGAGTATGCTCCCGGTAAATGGGGGTCCTGCAAAACCATTATTTATGAAAATGGGCATTTTGGGATTGCCTAATTGGTATGGATGCTGGCAACGAATTCGGGATGCTTGGGCCGTATTAATAGGATCTGCTGCTGCTGTTCGCTGGTTTTAACAAAGTCGTAGACTTTGGTGTATAATATAAAAGAGAATTAGGAACCTTAAAATAGGAAAATAAGGATTTTTATTACTACTAAACAGAAAGTAGTAAAATGGCGTATGATCTTGTAAATCCCGCTGCTGGGAACGTTTATTTTGACAGAGGTGGAACAGCTACTACTGCCACCACTCAACCCGTAATCAATATTGGAGTTGGAACTAATATTGGCACCACAACTAACTTAAGTGGTATTAACGCCAATGTTGGAGATCAAGAAACTTATGGATCTCAAATTGTTTCAGGTCTTGTTGGTGGAATAGAACACCCAGTTAGTGGTGGAAATGCTAATTTTGCCACGCTCACCGAAGGTCGCTATATTATGCGACGTGGTGGAACAAATACCGAGTTTATTCACGGTGCTGCATTTACAGTTCTGCGAAGTGCCGGTTCTGAATATGGTATTAGACGTAGTATCCACAAGGTTGAAAGTATTTATACAACTCATACTACCCAGGCTATGCGAGCTGGTCTTTGGGATTCGGTTAATGGAGTATGGAATACTGGAGACATAGGAGTTAGTTGGGTAAATAACTTTGGCCTAGCACAACCCGTTAGTAATAATGCTAGTGGTATCGGAAACGTTGCCGGTGGGTTACAAACTGATGGCGGTGCTGACCATGCTGCTTTACCAAGTAGTGTTCTTCCTGGAGAGCTTGTGTACAAAGAACCACAACCAAATCCAGTACAAGACGACTATAAAGAGAGATTTCTCTGGTAGGTTAAGAATTGAGAGGTTGAAATACACCTCTCTTTTTCTTTTCTCTTTTTAAACAGTCTTGAATACACTACAGAATGGTGGAGCATAGCATGAATAATCAAACATCTAACAAACCAGACGATAATAATGTAGAGACCAGAGTTGGAAGACTAGAAGGAGCGGTTGAATCTCTTTCTCACGATATTCAGCAAATTGGAGACAGCGTTAAAGATATTGGTAGTGGATTATCTACTTTCAAAGAGGAAGTTCTCAAGGGAATGGGTAATGCTAAAATTCCTAATTGGCCTCTAATTGCTAGTTTTGGCACTATAGGCTTAACTATTGTTTGTTTAGCGGGAACACTTGTTGGGGTTGTTATGAATGGACATGCCCACGCTATCCACGACAATAAACAAGACCTCAACATGTTGAGAGGTCAAGCGTACGAACAACGATTTATTGATGGTCAACTCTCAAACTGGAAAGGTGAGGTTGAAAGATTGTCCCGATCCATTGAAGAAGGTCAACATTGGCGATTACAACATGAGCAAAAACCCTAGTTTACCCTACAGTATTGCTCATGACCTCATAGAAGAGGCAGACGTTCTATTATTTAGAAGTAAATGTTGGTATTCCCGGTTTATTAAGTCTTATACCAATAGTCCATATACTCATGTAGCCCTAGCCTCCAAACATAATGGATTAATAGAAATTATTGAATTTCATGGTTGGACGGGAGGTGGGGCCGGACGAAACCTAGCCCAAATTGTTAAGCAACAACCTGGTCAAATAGATGTTTATCGACCATCTTCCGTATGGAATCTTCTAACCTTTAACGATTTTAATCTTCGAACTTCTGATATGACTTATTTTTTTAGTTCAAAAGTAGCTAGAAAAATTACTAATACGATGAGAAAGATGACAGGTCTTCCTTATGGCTGGAAACGGATATGGTGGATGGCAAAAAGAAAACTTGTTGGTCTAAGATTGTTTTATAAACCAGAAGATTTAATGGATGATGAGTTAAAAGATGTAATCTATCCTGTTTGTAGTACCGCCCTATCATATGCCTTTTCTAAACATGGTTTCGACATCATTAAGAACAAATCTGACGAGTGGACGGAGCCAGGACACGTTTCTCTTTCCTCAAATCTCAATAAATTATTTACGATAGATTGGGACGACGAAAAAGATCGTCATTTTCTGACTTGACAAATTCCCATTTCCCGTTATATTAGGAGTAGAAAAATGTTTAATGCTTCACAAATTGCCTATAAATATCAATATCCCAACGGCCCAAAAGGGGCAGTGCTTAATCCTAAATTGGTTGCCGATATTCAAGCCGCCGTATCTAAAATAGAAGAGGATTTGAAAACGCCGGGAACAACTGTCGAAGACGCCATCAAAAACTATGTTAAAGATGAAAGATTACAAGAGTTACTCATAACCGCTATTCCCTCCCAACCCAAGGTTGTATCTCAAAGAGTTTATGAAAAATTATCCCAAAAAGAAAAAACTAAATTGGACTGAATTTTATATTGGTCTAGCATTTGTAATTAGTCAGAAAAGTCCCGACGCCCAAACTAAACATGGATGTGTTATAGTCAACCAACAAAATCAACCTCTTGGTTTTGGATATAATGGTTTTCCTCGTGGTGTTGATGACGATAGTCTGCCTAATACGAGACCTGAAAAGTATGATTGGATCTGGCATAGTGAGCAAAACGCTGTTGCTAATTGTCAACTACGACCAGAAAATGGAATTGCATATGTAACTGGACAATGTTGTAATCATTGTTTATATGCCTTGTGGCAACATGGAATTAAAACCGTTTATATGGCAAAACGTAAAGGATGGGAAAAAGATAAAGAGGAAGAAGGTTGGATGAAAGAGTTTATTGAGAAAACTGGAATAAAAATTCATTATGTTGAACCTAATCTTACCTGGTTAGAAAATATTGGAAATTTTGTGAATGTTGACAATTTTTACGAGGTGTGATAACGCCTCACGGTGTATACTGTATTGTCGGACAATTATAAAGAGCAAGTGTTTTTACAAATGTAAACACAAGTGCTAAGCGGCACTCCCCGACAAACAGCGTTTTTATAAAGTAATAGTGCCGCTTTTTTTTATTTCCATAAAACATCTAAAGGACTTCTAAATGCTCGAACGTCTAAACTTCCAATCAAATATTCCCTCCGACCAAGTAAAATCTTTTGAAGTTAGTTTGTGTGTCCTAAATTATAAAGGTGAACCGACTAATAGGCGAAAAACTTTTGCTAGTGATGACGCTTTTGAAATCTGGCAATTTTGGAATAGAAATCGTGGCAAGCCACGAAAAAAACGAAACAAGGTTGGTATAGCAACCAAGTCGGAAGCAGAAAAAGTTTTAAAAGAAGAAATGGAGCCAATTTGGGCAGAAAAAGAAGAAGAACCAAAAGAAAAAACGGAATTATAAAATAAATGACAGCAATATCTGAATTGCAAAACTTCACATTTATCTCTAAATATGCTAGATGGAACGATAAAGAACAAAGGCGTGAGACGTGGCGTGAATCTGTAGATCGTGTTCGGAATATGATGTTGAGAAAATATGCCGATAAAAGTATAGATGACGAAATTAATTGGGCATATGACATGGTTTGGAAAAAGAAAGTTTTAGGTTCTCAAAGATCTCTCCAGTTCGCCGGTCCCCCAATAGAAAAAAAATGTGTAAGAATTTACAATTGTTCAGCTTCGTATTGTAATAGATTGAAATTTTTCCAAGAAGTTATGTACATCCTCCTGTGTGGTAGTGGAGTTGGTACAAGTATTCAAAAACACCATATTAATAAACTACCAACATTTTCACGTTCTGTGGACGATAAACCTCCACAAAAAACCTATATGATACCCGATATGATTGAGGGGTGGTCAGATTCCATCGGAATCTTACTAAGTTCCTATTTTAAAAGACCAATATTCAAAGAATATAGTGAGTGTAATGTTAAGTTTAACTATTCTAAAATACGCCCAAAGGGTTCCACATTATCTTCAAGTACTGGTAAAGCCCCAGGACCAAAACCTCTAGAAAAATGTCTAGAAAATATAAGAAAGTTGCTTAATAGATGTGTTAAGGATGGACAAGATAAATTAAGAACAATAGATGCATACGATATCGTCTGTCATATTGCTGATGGAGTACTTTCAGGTGGCATTCGTCGTTCATCATGTTTGGCTCTATTCTCTTTAGACGACCAAGAAATGTTAGAGGCCAAATCTGGTAATTGGATTTTAGAAAACCCACAAAGAGGACGTTGTAATAATTCGATAGTTTTAATGAGAAATCAGATTGAGCGTAATGATTTTGAGAAAATTTTTACCAATATAAAATGCTTTGGAGAACCGGGATTCTTATTTGTAGATGATTATGAGATGTTAGTTAATCCATGTCAACCAGGTTGGGCCTATGTTTATACCCCACAAGGTTTAAAAACTTTTAACGAAATTAATATTGGGGAAAAAATTTGGAGTTCTGAAGGTTGGACTACCATAATTAACAAAAAGGAAAATGGTATTAAGCGAGTATTTGCCTATACAACCACTGCTGGTACTTTTTATGGTACAAAAAATCACCAAATAGTATCCAATGGAAACAAAATTAAAGTAGGAGATGCTGACAGTATAGACATTATTCCTGGACCAGATTTTGATCATGGTACTTCAACAACACTACCACAATATATTATGGATGGATTGGTATTGGGAGATGGCTCTGTTCACAAAGCATCCAACAACTTAGTTTATCTTAATATTGGAGAAAAAGATCACGACTATTTTGAAAATAAGGAACTAAATAGTCTCATTAAACAACATAGACCAGGACTAGGTTCATATGCTTATACGACTAAAACCAATATCACAGCATTAGAATTACCAAAAACTTATAATAGATATATTCCAGAAAGATACAAAAAAGGAACTAAAGATGAAATAGCAAGTTTTTTATGTGGTTTGTTTTCAGCAAACGGTGGAATATGTGGAGACAGAGTAGCATTAAAGGCAACCTCCAAAAGAGTGATACTCAATGCTCAAACCATGTTATCTATTTTAGGTATTAGATCTTATTACACGACAAATAAATCAAAAGACATTAAATTTAAGAATGGAACATATACCTGTAAACAAAGTTATGATTTAAACATATCAAAAGATATAGATAAATTTCGTCAATCTATTGGATTTATACAAAACTATAAAAGAGAAAAATTGTATCGAATATGTAGCCGATTTAAACGTAAGAGTCGATTAAAAACATCATATGATATCGTTGATATAAAAGAACTAGATAAGGAAACGGTTTACGACATCACAGTAGACAATAAATCCCACACATATTGGTCAAATGGGTGTAATGTCTCAAATTGTGGAGAAGTTGGTTTATATGCTTATGACGAAGACGGAAAAATTGGTTGGTCCTTTTGCAATCTGGCCACCATTAATTGTGGGTCCATTAAAGATAAAGAAGATTTTTATGAGAGGTGTAAAGCGGCATCCATAATCGGAACTCTACAAGCAGGATTTACAGATTTTACTTATTTAGGACAAACTACAAAAAACATTGTTGAGAGAGAGGCATTATTAGGCGTCTCGATGACGGGAATGATGGACAATCCTGACATAGCACTTAATGAGGAATGTCAGAGGGAAGGTGCCAAAATTATTAAAAAGACTAATGCTGAAATTTCCAAGAAAATCGGAATTAATGTGGCAGCCCGAACAACAGTTGTTAAACCCGAAGGAAACTCATCTTGTCTATTGGGTTCGTCATCAGGAATCCACCCCCATCACGCTAAACGTTATTTAAGAAGGGTTCAAAACAACACCTTAGAAACCCCCTATCAGTTTTTTAAACAAAATAATCCACAAGCAACCGAAAAATCTACCTGGTCAAACAATAGTCAGGACGAAAATATCATTTTTCCCATTGAGGTACCAGATGGCTCAAAAACCAAGAATGTTCTGCCAGCACTTGAAATGCTCGAAATTATTAAGTTAACCCAACAAAATTGGATTGGACATGGTAAAAGGAAAGATTTGTGTGTACAACCTTGGTTAACTCATAATGTTAGCAATACTGTCTTTGTTAAAGAAGATGAGTGGGATAGTGTTATCGATTTCGTATATAAAAACCGAAAACATTTTTCAGGACTTTCATTTATAAGCGAATTTGGAGATAAGGATTATCCCCAAGCACCCTTTACAACCGTCCATATGTCTCATGAAATTGTTAGTAAATATGGGAACGGGGCCATTTGGTGTTCTGGTTTGATTGAATTGGGATTAGAAGCGTTTGATGGCAACCTATGGCTGGCCTGTGACTATATTCTTGGAAAATATGTGGTAGACAAAGCAATGAAACAGCTACAAAACAGTTATAATGGTAATGGTAAAACAGGTATTAAAAAGGTTTCTGAAGAGGCCACACTTATTGGAAAACAACTAAAGCTTAAGGATAAGGCGGAACATTTTGCCGATAAATATTTTGAGGGAGATGTTCAAAAACTCACATATTGTTTGAAGGACGTTCATAATTGGAAATTATATTGTGACTTAGAGGAAAGTTTTAAACCTGTTGATTATACTAAGATGGTGGAAAAAGAAGATAATACTAGATTGGAAGAAGAAGTGGCATGTGGAAATGGGGCTTGCCTAATTTAGGAGAAAAAAATGGACAGACGAGGTTTTTTAGGATTTCTAGGTGGGGCATCAATAGCAGGATTGGCTGGATGTGGAGATGGATTAAGGAACGGAATAGAAAAACTGCCAATTGATGATAGTCCATCAAATGAGGGGTTTGGAGACCTTCCTGAAGTTCAAACTCAACCCGCTTCTGGAAATTTCCCAACATGGTCAAAGGTAATGGCGAATGGCAGTGGTCAATTGGGATATGAAGAAAAACCTTTTATTATGCATACATTGGGACCTCCTCCTTGTAAAGAAGCCATTGGAACCCTTTTTGGTGTATAATTAAATGCCCGCTTACTCCTTTTTGTGTGAAACCTGTCAAACAAAATTTGAGTTAAGGCTCAACATGAGTGATTATGATGGAACTTACCCAAAATGTCCCAACCAAGACTGCCCTAAATCGTTAATAAGACGAGACTTGCAATTGGATCTCCCACGAACATTTGTTAAGTTGGGTGATAATGAGCTAAAATTAGGTCATTTAGCTAAGAGGAATACGGAACGTACAAGTTCCGATGAAAAACAAGCAGTTTACACCAAAAATAACGCTTACAAGCACACCCAACCAACCAAAGAGCTTCCGTCCGGAATGCATCGCATAGAAAGGTCCCCAGAAAATGAGCGAAAACCCTCAAAAAAACAATCTCGAAGAGACGTTCGACGTAAAAATAATAAGAGACTGGAAGGGTAGAACTAAAGAAATTTACTATACACAACCAACGAAGACACGTAGAAAAGTTGAAATTACTAGTGATGAGGAAACTCAGAAGTGTTGGGATGATATTATTGATGGTGGAAAATCGGTTAAATGTGATAATCAAGAATTGAATCTGTCAGAAGAAGAGAGGTTAAAATGGAATATTCCAGCAGGTTCCAAGGGGGATGAAAATAGCAAACTCACTTTAAATTTTCCAAGACTAAAACAACGTCCACTAATACCAGAAGTTAAAAAAGTTTTACACAAAAGATATTGGATGTGGAAATTAGGGGTGTGGAAAAGACAATTAAGCTTTCTTAACCTTGTTCGTTCAATAATAAAATTTTTATGTGTAAAAAAGATGGAAAAATCAGATGACGAAAGACATAATTTATAATGGAACCACCATGTGATCCACCAGGTTTAGATTTTGAAGCACCCCATCAAAGTATAATTCTCATCAAGTGTGATGTGATGCAACAATTATCTAGCGGAATGACTTCCGGTCAACCAACAAAAGTTATATCAAAGATAGTTACGGTTCTGGGTAAGGACCGAAATGAATGTATAACAAAAACTCAAGAATTTATAAAGGAAATAACAGAAATTTCAAATAAATATATCTAAAAAAAGGAAATAAAATATGAATCTAAAAAATATCTCTAATCGTGTCAGAACTAAAGAAATGGAAAAGGCGATTTATCGTCCCAAACAAAACACCCGGCAAAAAACAAAACATATTCCAGACGAAACAATAGTATTTTGCCTAATTGGTAGTGAAAACGAATTGGTAAACTTAAATTCTGTTGTTATCACAAATACAGAGAAAAGTTATCCTAGATTATGGGATTTAAAAGATAAAAAAGGCATTAAGTCGGCGGAACTTCGTGATGAGGCATGTGCTAAAATTGATATTAAAAATGGAAAAATTACATATTGGATCAAACGGAATACTAATGGCAGATTTTTGAATCCTATTGGTATTTATGATGAAGGTCGCCATATGAAAGAAATGAAACATGCTGGTCGTGCCGAATTTCGTTATGATGTTGTCAATCAAAAAGTTTTTGAACTATATTTAAATTTTCTACATACCAAGAATTTTGCTTGGTTAACAAATTCTCAACGAGAGGTAATATAATGGCAAAAGGTAGATTAAACATAACAGAGAAATATGCTATTCAAGGAATGTTACATGATAGAAAAACCACCGAAGAAATAGCAGATTCGTTAGGACGAACGGTGAAAACCGTCCAAAAATATGTGGATGGTGAGCTGAGCGATATTCAAGACACGGTTGTCGACGCTCAAATTGCCCAGGAAGAAAATAAAGAAAAGGTTATTAAAAACGATGATGGTCTTATTGTTAAATCACGAATTAAAAATAAGGGCGAAGCCATCATGCACGAGGGTTTATCCGCCAAGGGTGACGAAATCAGAAAACAAATTACCAAAGGCTATAGTCGTTCGATGAAGGGAAACGTATATAATATTGATGAGAAGACGATTGTCAAGTAAACAATGAGTACCCAACAAACTGAAAAATCTAGTTATCCTTCCATATATTCCCCAAACAAATATGTTAGTGCCGCCCAATATATTATTGAGTTAGTATGTCAGAAAAAAGCTTACTTGGAACAGAAACACATAGGAAGCCAGTTTTGGAAAAACAAATTGTGGGCAAACTTTTTCAAGATGCAATTGAGAAAATGCCATAGTTTGTTGAAAAAATATGATGAGAAGGCCATTATGAGTGCCCTAAAACACAAAAATGCTCGAAATATTAGGTCGTTGATGGCTCCTTGGTTACTTCCGCTTATTAAGGAGGAGCAGGAAAAGTTGGACATATTAAAGAAAAAACAAGGTCTTGCCGACCAAGTGGAGATTAATAGAGGGACAACGTCCACACAACCTAGACAACCTCAAAATAATTTTAGATCTAAATTGGAGGAATTGGATGAATAAAGCTAAATCCATAGAAGAATCCTTACTAAGTAAATTTGGAAAAGGAACATTGACCAGTGCCACCTCCATTATTGATTCCAAAAATATAATCATTCCTGTTAGTCCAGCTATTGACCTAATATTGAGCGGAGGTATCCCCGAAGGCTCGTTTGTCGTTACTACTGGACCGCCCAAACTAGGAAAAACCTCTTTTTGTCTTCATTTTGCTGGTCATGCCCAAAAACCCCGATATAATAGTGAGTTGTCACCAAAGGGGCAAGGACGCCATATCTATTTCTTTAATATTGAGGGTAGAATTAAATCCAGGGATTTGACAGGGATTAAACATTTAGATATTTCCAAAGAAAAATTCACCATAATTGAGTCCTCACCAGGAAATATTTTAACCGCCGAAAACTATATTGATATTGCCGAACAATTAATTAATGAGAAGCCTGGGTGTATTTTTATTCTAGACTCCTTTTCTGCTCTTTGTACTGAAGAAGATTATGCTGGAGATATTGGGAAAAGATTTCGAGCAAACAGTCCGCTATTACTGGCAAGATTTTGTCGTAGAATTTCCAATATTATTCCAATTAACAAGTCGATTGTAATGGGCATCACCCACATGATAGCAAATCAGGGAATGGGAATGTCACCTTGGATGGAGGCATCTGGAAGAAAGCTTCAATATCAAACAGATGTTAAGTTGAAAGGAACTCATTTTACTCCTTGGAAATCTGGGGAGACTCAAATTGGTCAAGATATTCATTGGGAGTGTACCACGTCTGCTATTGGTCCTCCTGGTGGTAAATGTACGTCCAAATTTAGATATGGGTATGGAATTGATAAGGAGGCCGAGTTGGTAGATTTGTGTGTGGACCTTAGCCTAATTAAAAAGGGTGGAGCTTGGTATACACTAGGAGAGGAAAAATTTCACGGCCTGGAAAACGCTCGTAGCTTTCTAGTAAAAAACCCAGAAAAGTTTGAGAAATTGAATAGGGAGGTTAGAGAAATGATGGGATTGTCGGAGACGAAAATATGACGGAAAACGTTCTGACACAAACATTTAATGTAAACCCAAGCATGAATATATCAATAGCTTCATTAATTCCCACCATAAAATATAAGGTTTTACATAATCACGGTCGCTTAATTAATGAGAAAGTTGTTATTTTTACTAAGGGTGATATTATTGATGTTCTAAGTGATGAAGAAACTAAGGACTATATTAAAAGAGGATATTTGGATGAATTAAAAGATATAACATTTCAGGTTTAAAATGCTAAAAAATATTGATAGTATAAATATTAATTATGACCAAACCTACGACTTTTATACAAACGGATATATTCGTAGGATTGACCTTCCTTTAGAATGTAAGGTTGAGTTAAATTATCAAAATGGTGATATTTATGCATATATGAGTTTTTTAAAGGAGCAACTTCCTTTTGAAATTGATTGGCAAAAAGTAGCGGAAACCTATCATAAGGATAAGGGATTGCCCGAAAAAAAGAGTGGACCAATCCCTATCGCTTTTTTAATTGGAGAAAATGAGTTTAAATTATCATTTATTCATTACTTGTAGAAAAAAAACAGATGAAAATTGTGAACTTGGACAATGAGATTGTAAATTGGAAGACTGGGCATAGCGAAACCCTGGGACGTTTAACACGATCTGATTTACACCTGAAAGCACGTCAACTCCTCCATGAAATTTTCCCAACCTCTCGTATTTTAGAAGAAGTCCCCATTCCTGTTCGTGCTAAACAAACTTTATATGCCGATTTTTACCTGCCACTTCGTCGCCTAATTATAGAAATTCATGGCGAACAACACTATAAATTTACCCCATTCTTTCACAAATCCCCCCAACATTTTCTCAAACAAAAACGAAGAGATAAGGATAAAGAAGAGTGGTGCTTGAAAAACGGAATCGATATTGTAATATTATCCTATAATGAGGACTTAAATGAGTGGCGAAATAAGTTTGGGCACGGCCCAAGAACAGATTGAACAAATTGAGAATGTCTTAGATGAATATGAAAGTTCTAATGGGATTCCGTCTATAAAACCACCAGGCGAAGCTAATGAGTTTGACGACTATTTTTCAATGAATAGAGATGTTATCGAAAAATTATCAGCAGAAGATTGTGCCCAAATAGCCTATCGACTTGGCCAATATTCCTATCACCTCCAGAGAATGTTTAATAGAGAGAAGGCTAGATTAGCAGCAACACAAAAATTATTAGACCACATTGTTGCCAAACACATTCACAATTATGAAAATCGTATTCTTAAGCATGAAGTCAAGGTTAATTTAATCGCACAACAAGATAGTTATGCTATGTCATTAACCAAAATCATAAATTATGCCGAACAAAGAGTGTTAGATCTCACTTTCTTATCTAATACTGTTAAAAACCTGAGCGATATCATGATAGAAAATCAGAGAATTAAGAGAAATAGGAGCATTTCATGAGTAAAATTTGGTTTACAGCAGATACACATTTTGGAAGTAAAAGAACATTAGAATTATCTAAAAGACCGTTTACTGGTATACACGCTATGGATCAAACCACTATAAATAACTGGAACGAAAAAATTTCATGTAACGATACAGTATATCATTTAGGAGATTTTGGAGATGCTGAACGTATGGACTATTTAGGTGGTCAATCTATTAAAATTCTTCCAGGAAATTACGACGATAAAAAAATATTAGAAGTCCTACAAAAGGACAACCGTGTAGAAATTTTAGAAGACCCCTTTGAATTAACAATTAACAATAAAAAATACTTCAATAGTGAATTTGTATTAACCCATAAACCTATACAATTTAGTTCAACTTTTCACTTATTCGGTCACATTCACAAACTCCAAATGATTAAAAAATTCGGACTTAATGTTGGAGTTGACTGTCATAACTTTTACCCCATTGACTTAGATACTGTTCTATTTTATCAAAACGGTATAATAAACCATTATGACAATTATGTATTTCAAAATGTACACATTAATATGTTAAAGGAAAGTAAACAATGAGAGGCAAGAAAAAGTGTCCAGATTGTGACACTATGGTCGGAAATAGAACACAAATTTGTAAGAAGTGTGGATATGCCTTCCAAAAAAAAGGACCGATTCCACCTAACGAAATTGACGAATGGACAAAGCCGGAACACAAAGAAAATAATTTTCTACAAAATCTAAAAAATCTTTCTCCCGAAGAAATTGAGCAACTTCGGAAAATTTTGGGACCGGGACCAGTCCAAGAAAAATCTGAAGAGAAGGTTGACAAAGATATCTCAGACTCTATAATAACAAGAAGAGTATCAGACCAGAAGTCTGAAATTACTGCTGAATCCAAACAAACTCGCACACAACCAGCAAACTATGGATATGAAAATAAGAAAAGGCCCAATTTATTTTTTAAACATGGATTTGACAAAATGTGTAGGAAAGACATTAAAACAGATAAATTATTGGCAGGAAGTAATATGTTGGAACAACGTGGAACCAGACAAAGTATTATAAAAATGAAGTGTTGTGCTTGTAACAAGACGGTTGAAATTCCCATATCTATGATTTGTGATAAAAATGGTAATGTTACCGACTCTCAATTTACTTGTGATAGTTGTCAACGATTGAGGCATGGTTAATATAAATGTTAAGTGATACAGCAGCAGAACGTGCTATCCTATCAGGAATTTGTCATTATGGGCCTTCCGTCTATTATGATATTTCCAATATTATTCAGGAGTCCTCCTTCACAATAAACTCCAACGCCTTCATCTTCAAGTGTCTAAAACACCTAATTGAGAAAAAAGAAATTGAAAAGATTGATTTGTCGTCTATTCTTTCGGCGTCCACTGAAATTGGGTTAGGGCATCTTTTAGGAGAAAGTTTTCTCGGCAACAAAAAAGAAGCAGAACATTTACGAGCAGTCTTGAACTTACGTGTTAACCAATCTAACATTAGAAAATTTGCCCAAAAAGTTCGTAAGTTGGAGATTGCTAGATTACTTCAGGAACAGTTGGAAGAGGCCCAAGACAAATTATCAGCGATTAAGGGCGATGAAACTATCACACATATATTGGGGATTGCGGAAGATTCAATATTGGATTTATCGAGTCTTTTGCAGGATGCCGATGATGCTCCAGAAACCATCGGAAAGGGACTAGAGGACTATTTGAAATATTTGGGGGAAAATCCTGTTGAGCAAATAGGAATCTCTACTGGATTCCCAGCATACGACCAAAGTATTGGAGGTGGATTAAGGTCTGGCACAATCAATATTATTGCTGCTAGGAGCAAGGTTGGAAAATCAATTTGTGGAAGCAATATGGGTTATTATGTTGCCACAAAAGGCATCCCCGTTCTAAACCTTGATACAGAAATGACAAAAGAAGACCATACCACAAGAACAGTTGCTATGGTTTCTGAAGTTGGTATTACCGATATTGAAACGGGAAAATTTGCCCAAAAACCAGACATATTAGAAAAAGTAAACATAGCGGCAAAAAAAATAGGAAATGTTCCCTATTATCATAAAAGTATTGCTGGAAGACCTCTTGAGGACCAACTTGCCATTATGAGACGTTGGATGATTAAGGAGGTAGGATTAAATGATGATGGAACAGCCAAACCCTGCGTAATAATCTATGATTACTTAAAACTGATGGATAGTCAAGAAATTGGTAAGGACATGGCAGAATATCAGGTTTTAGGGTTTATGATGACCACTTTGCATAACTTTGCTGTGCGATATCGTGTCCCTATTCTTGCCTTTATGCAGCTTAATAGAGATGGAATCACTAAGGAAGATACCGCTACTGCTAGTGGTTCTGACAGAATTATATGGTTATGTTCCAATTTCACTATCTTAAAATATAAATCTGACGAAGAAATCTCTGAAGATGGGAACAAAAATGGAAATAGAAAGTTGGTTCCAGTCATCGCTCGCCACGGAGAAGGATTAGATGATGGAGACTATATTAACTGTCATTTTAAAGGATGGTGTGCTAAAATTACTGAGGGACAAACAAAATTAGAATTGGGACAAAGCAAAAAAAGTCAAGGATTTATAGATGATAAAGGCAGTGGGAAAATCGAATTTCAATAAAGATGACAACTATGTTAAACTGAAAATAATTTCTGAAAAGTTAATGTTGAAGATTGAGGAATTGTTTATCCGATTCGGACTTGTCCTAAATGAGGATGACCAAAAATACGTGGGGTCATGTCCAATTCACGGAGGAGATAATCATACTGCTTTTAATTTGAATTATTCTGGAGAATATGTTGGTCGATGGGTTTGTTGGACACATCATTGTGAGGAAATATTTCAATCGTCCACAATAGGATTTGTTAGAGGGGTGCTGTCTCACCAAGAATATAACTGGAATAAGGAGGGCGATAAAACAGTCACGTTTCCAGAAACCTTAAAATTTATCGACAAACTTTTTAATGGAGAGATTGATTTTTCAGAAGCCGACCCCGAAGAAGTAAATAAAGAAAACTTTGTTAACCAAATAAATTCAGTCTACAATAGGGAGAGAGCTTCGCTCACAAATATTGTCACTCGCTCAATGATAAAATCCTCATTATCAATACCCGCCTCTTATTATGTTAAGAGAGGATATAGTAAAACCATTCTTGAAAACTATGATGTTGGAACCTGTGTTCGTCCTGATAAATTAATGTATAATAGAATTGTGGTGCCCGTTTATGATGACACCCACCAATATATGATAGGGTGTACGGGACGTTCAGTATTTAATAAGTGTGATAAGTGTGGCAAATGGCATCCGCTCGGCGATTGTCCTGAAGAAAAGAAATATTATCCTAAGTGGCTACATTTTCCCAAAGGTTTTAAGATTAACCAACACTTGTATAATTTTTGGAATGCTAAAAAACATATTAAGAAGAGTCATGTTGCTATTCTAGTTGAGAGTCCTGGTAATGTTTGGAGGTTGGAAGAGGCAGGAATTCATAATTCGGTTGGCCTATTTGGCGATAGCCTATCAGATGGCCAACGAGCAATTTTGGATTCGTCAGGTGCTTTAGCTCTCATCCTAATAATGGATAATGATGAAAATAAGGCGGGACAAAAAGCAGCAACAAGAATCACTAAAAAATGCAACAGTATCTATAATGTTCACAAGGTGGACATTGAACAGGAAGATGTTGGAGAGATGACTGTTGGACAAATTCAAGAAAAGATATCCCCTATTATACGAAAGGTCGAAAGTGAGTATTCTATTTTTTGACTTCATGAGTGAACATATTAAGATTTTTAAATCTAAGATTCCTCATATTCAGATTGCTAAAACAGTTGAGGAGTGTATTAATAAATTGGAAAAGGATGATTGCTCAATATTATTTTTGGGTATGAATGAATATAAAAATGGCAAAATTGTAGAATGGATAGTAAATCAAGAACCTGTTATTCGTCAGGTTATCATTTATTCTGATATTAGTCAGATATTTACACAACATGAATCGACACAATTTAACATAAAAACACTACAAAAATTTAAATATAAAGCAGAGTACATTGACTTTTTCAAACTCATAGAAAGATTAGAGGATTTTAAATCATGACAAAAATACTTGGGATAGCGGGACGTAAAGGGAGTGGTAAAAACACAATCGCCAACTACATTATTGGTGCCCACATGCAATCCATTGGGATTACGAGAAAATTTAGCATTACTGATGAAGGCCAATTATGGGTGACGAATCTGTTTGATTTTCCAGATTGTGAGGGGGTTTTTGATGTGACTCGTTCAAACCAATTTATGGACAACTTTTTGGAAGAATATGTGAGACCCTTTGTGAAGCTGTACAGCTTCGCCGACTTGCTAAAACAGGAAGTATGTATGAAGGTTTTGGGGTTGACGTGGGAACAATGTTATGAGTCGGACGACGACAAGAATTCGTTAACTCATTTGTTGTGGGAAGATATGCCAGGAATTATTAAAGAAGACCAACTAGGAATGGGTTGTTTTACAGATAAAGATGGGTACGTCTATACAGACGGTACAGGAGTGTCTGTTGAATCTATTGGGTTGGTAAAAACCGGCCAAATGACCGCCAGAGAAGTTCTCCAATATGTCGGAACCAATATCTTCAGGAAGATGTACGAAAGAGTTTGGGTTGACGCCCTAATTCGCAAAATTAAAAAAGAAGATTCCGTTTTAGCTATTGTTGCCGATTGTCGCTTCCCGAACGAAGTTCAAGGAATCCAACAAGAAGGAGGAAAGGTTATTAGGTTGACACGAAATCCCCATCCTGAAGACCAACACGATTCCGAAACCGCCCTAGACAACCATGAAGAATTCGATTTTGTGGTTGATAATGCAAATATGACGATAGTCGAGCAGTGTAATTCCATTTACGACATTTTATCTCCAATTGGATATATACCCATGAGACCACCAAGTGTACCTTCAAATAGTTGATTATTGTAATATGCAGTGTCCACATTGCTGTTTTGATTGTCAGATGAGTGGGCAAACCATGTCTATGAAAACATTTAGGCAATCTCTACGTTTATTTAAACAATTAGGGAAAATTGAATATAATAGTCATATTACTATTGGTGGAGGAGAACCTACATTACACCCACACATTAAAACCATTGTTGCTAATGTATCCATGTGTAAAAATAGCAGATTTAAATTAATAACTAATGGAAGATTAGGAGAAACCGCCTTATTTTTACTTACCCATTATAATAAACACATTTCTTTGTCTGTAGATAGATATCACGAACCAATTGATCAAAGTATAATAGATATTTTTAAGAAATCCTTCACCTATAAACGTAATCTATCACGTAACTCTAGCGTAAAAGAACATCATAACATAGTAAATGCAGCAAATCCAATTCGTTCCGGAAGAAGTCGAAAAGGACCAAAGGATTGTGCATGTCAAACATTATTTATTAAACCCAATGGACAAATTAAATATTGTGGATGTTTAAACTCACCCGTTATCGGACATGTTAAAGAAAGACTGACCTATAAATTAACATCAATTATAAAGAGGCAACAGAAAACTAAGGCACACAATTTATGCTACAATAGATATTATGAAGGACATAACAAACACAAAATCCTAAAGAGGTTTAACATAACAAAATGATAATCACCTATTTCCGCTCATCCTCCTATTCTAACTTTGAGTTTTGCGAAATGTCCTATTTTTGTAACTATGTATTGGGACTGGATGATCCTAGCGGGTTTGCTGCTACTAAGGGGAGTCTCACTCATAAGATTTTAGAGCTTCTCGCCCACACCGTAAAGGTTCCACACAATGTTAATGGGCTGATTGATAAGGTCTACAAAACTTTCTCATCAGAGAGCCCCCGATTTAATTGGTCGGATAACGACTATAGGGATTGTAAGACCTGGGTATACAGGGCTTTAGAATTCAACAATGGACAATTTGATCCCAGAAAAAGTGATATAGTAGCGGCTGAAATGCCATTTGATTTTGAGATTCAGAGGCCGTGGGCACATTATAAGTATGGGGAAAAAGAGGGGTTTCTTGCCCTGAAGGGCACGATTGATTTGGTTACTCGGCTGACGCCGAAGGTGTTTGAAGTGGTAGATTACAAAAGTGGGAGAAGGATGAACTGGAATACTGGTGAGGTTTACACTCACGAGTCATTAAGAGATAACATTCAGCTTCGCCTATATCACTATGCTGTCCATCATACTTATCCCGAATTGGACCAAGTATTAGTCACCATGTTCTATTTGAAGGATGGCGGGCCCTACACAATTTGCTATAATAAAGAAGACCTAAAGGTCACGGAGAATTTATTAAGAAGAAAATTTGAGCAGATACAAAATACGAAAGTCCCCCACCTGACCAAGTCCTGGAAATGTAGTAAGCTTTGTACGTGGGGGAAAACCAGCTTCGCTGACTGTAAATTTGTGGAACCCATAATTGATTTTAACAATGAGGACGGCAGTCCCCTCACTAAGTGTAAGCAGCTAAAATTTGAGATTGAGAGGCAGGGAGTTAATAATGTTATAAAGAAGTATACGAAGCCGGGACATGAGATAGATTTTTATAAGGAGCCGTCCTGACGGACGACCCCTTGAGGTCGTTTTTTATTTTTTACCTTAATTAACGAGGAGAATCTCTATGAAACCATTTTTAAACACAATTATTGTTAAACCTATTTATCCTACAAGAGAAGAAAGTATTTTAGCAACTTTTTAGTTGGCAAAGCCAACAAGGAGATTTTTATGTCAGAGTATAACAAAAATATTGATATGAATAATGTTACAATTAGTGGTGGAATATGTAGAGTTCCAAATTTGCGTAAGGTGGGAGCTAATAATACTTCGGTATGTGATCTGAGGCTTGCTATAACCAACTTCAAAAATATTACCTATATTGATGTTACAATATGGGGAGAAAGAGCTAAGATTGCTACTCAATATTTAAAATTGGGATCAAAAATACATTTGATTGGTCGTCTTAATCTAGAAGAATGGACAGACAAAAAGGATGGTTCTAAGCGATCAAAAATAGGGATCGTGAGCGACAACTTTCAGTTTTTGCCAGGAAAACCACCAGAACAAAACAACAATAACGAAGCTAAAGTCCAAGAAAACGAAGAAAAAATAGGACTTAATGAACTACCCTTTAGCAATGAACCGTAACCTTTAGTTGAAAATTTCATACAAGATTTCCTATTGATAGCAATAAAAAGTAATGAAAAATTTTGTTCATATTCATACGCATAGTCACTACAGCTTGCTTGACGGCATTGCTACGATTGATTCCATTATTTCTAAATTGGATGAAAACGAGCAAGACTCCGCAGCCTTAACTGACCACGGCTCATTAAGTGGGACCATCTCGTTCATTCAGAAAATGATTGCCAAGAAAAAGAAACCAATAATTGGCATAGAGATGTATATATGTAAAGACTCACCAACTAAAAAAGATGGGTCTAATAGAAGTCTCTCACATATGTTATTATATGCTAAGAATACTAATGGTTGGCGAAGTCTCATTCGTTTAGTTTCAAATTCAAATTCCCCAGATCACTTTTATTATAGACCACGAATTTCACACAAAGAACTTGAAGATTGTTCATCGGACCTTCTCTGCTGCACGGGTCACTTGGGTAGCACCTTAGGAAATATTGCTTTAGAAGACTATGATAAGGCAACATTATATGTGGAATATTTAAAGAGCATTTTTGGATCTTTGCTATATTTAGAGACCCAGTTATGTGATCACATTAACACGCCAGACATGAAAGTCCTAACGGACATCATTAGGAACCTATCCAAAAAAACCAAAACTCCAATTATTGCAACAAATGATGCCCACTACGCCCGTCAGGAAGATAGTTATAGACAAAATATTTTATTATGTCGTCAATTGGGCAACATAACTTTAGAACAAGCTAGAAAATCTGGAAAACTATCCACGTTTTTTAAATCTAATAAGTTTTACTTATCAAATTATGATACTATGCTCAATGAATATGGACATACCGAAGAGGAGTTGGAAAACACAAATTTATTCACATCTCAAATAGAAGAATACGACATACTTAAGCCACCCTCCCTGCCAAATTTTACATGTCCTGAAGGATATAATCCCGATAGTTATCTTAAACAATTATGTAGATATGGTTGGCGTGAAAAAATCATGACCAAAGTAGACGATAGCCAACATGAAATCTATAAGGACAGAGTACTTCATGAGCTTGAAGTTTTACAAGGTAATAATTTGTCTTCTTATTTTCTAATCGTAGGAAATATACTAAAATATGCTACCGACCAAGGATGGTTAATTGGACCAGGCAGGGGAAGTGCAGCGGGTTGTCTTGTTTCATACTTAACTGGAATCACTCGTGTTGATCCAATAAAATACTCTCTAATTTTTGAAAGATTCTTTAATGCTGGTCGTGGAGCCGGGGCAATGCCCGACGTGGATTGTGATATTCCAATCGAGCGAAGAGGACAAATTATCCAATATATTAAAGATAAATATGGAGAAGATAAGACGGGACAAATGGTTACATTCCAAAAAATAAAGGCTAGGGGAAGTATTAAGGACACATTGAGGTGCTGGGGAGGAATGTCATTTGATGAAATTAACGAAAATATTACCACTCATTTTCCCCCAGAGTCAAAAATCAGTTCAGAACTACAGGAGATGTACGACCAAACTGGGTCTTCCTCAATTATTCGCTATACAATTGAAAATGACAAAAGGGGATTATTAAAGAAGTATTGTTATATTGATAAAGACACCAATGAATTTAAAGGTCCATTAGCTAAGCATTTTGAACATGCTTGCTTGTTAGAGGGTACCAATATAGCCACCTCATTACATCCTGCTGGAATTGTCGTATCCAACACCGAACTTGACAAAGTGTGTCCGATGATGTATAACTCTAAAAGTAAAGAAGTAGTATGTGGCTTACAAATGGATGATTTAGAAAGCCTGGGGTTGATTAAGTTGGATATTTTAGGTCTAGCTGTATTAGATAAAATCAGTTATTGTCGTGATATTCTAGAAGGTAAAGAAGAAGATTAAATGAACTATTTAAGGTGTGATATTTGTGGAAAATTCGTACGTTACGCCGATATTGACATTGGTTTAGCTATCCACCGTGAAGTCATGCCGGATAGTGAATATACAATTGAAACATGGGAAACAATATGTCCAATCTGTAGGAAACAAGATGTACATCCAACTAACAACCCGTTGTAACATGCTCTGCTCACATTGTGCTGTAAATTGTACGGTTAAAGGTGTAGATATGAATTTTAAAACCTTGGTTACAAGTACAATATTTTACGATTGGTTAAACCAACATTATATAGACCGATTTATCACATTAGGAGGTGGGGAACCAACAATACATCCAGAAGTATTAGAAATAACTAAATATGTATTAAATAATATAGAGGTGGACTATGTAGATATGATAACTAATGGGAAAAATACTAAAATAGTTAATCAACTATTAAAATATAACGACAGGTATCCCAACTTCTATTTTCACTTATCACAAACTAAATTTCACGAACCCATACAAAAAAACACCGTGGACAATTTTCAACAAAGAAAACAAATACACACAATCCAACCTAAAGACATTATTAAAGCAGGAAGAAGTAAAAAGGGATTACTCTGTTGTAACACATCCACCAAGAGAATAGTTATTGATCCGAAGGGAAATATTAAAAACTGTATGTGTAAAAATGCTAGAATTATAGGCCATCTTGATAAACCAAACGAATGGACAAAATTATTTAAGAAGACAAAAACCCAACATTCCACCTGGGAGAAATATACCATATAATGCCAACATTAAGACAATTAAATCACAGAGCACTATTTACCCTAATAGGCCAGCCCACCATCATATATTCTAAGATAGATCCCATAATGGAACATTGTTGTGACATAAAATATGATGCTGAGCGAGAAGACACTCACACCTACGTCTTGATTGGTTTGGATACTGAAGTTAAAAAAATAGAAGTAGATGAAAGGTTGTAAGTTAACAGAAATATATTAAATGACTATCTTAATAACTCATCCAGATAATCTTAAACATCTTGAGTCTCTACCTAAACAAGTCAAGAGACTAATAGATTCATCCCCTTTCTTGAAAATAGAAGTCAGAACAGATAAGAATTTATCACCTACAGAACGTAAGTCTAAAATAATTTGGAGAGACGACAAATTTGTACAATATTCAGATAGTGAGGAGGAAGAATATATAAATATGTGTATTTATTTCGGATGGGCAGAAAGAGAATATGTGGAAGAACCCCTATTTTATTTGGTTGACGGGTCTAAATTTATTCCTAATATGTTAGGAAATTAAATATGATATGGCAATTTTTAATAAACTTGTGTATTGGTCCAATAGTCGGGTTAATGTTTTTATTCTTGGTGGGTGTCCCATTGACAATGATCTATCTTAAATATCTCGAATATAGATGGAAACAAATCGACGAACGCAATAAGGCCCAACCAAAGGAAAAAGATGATGGCTATTCATACTGGTTGGGATAAAAAGACAAAAAAAACATTCAAAAGGAGTTAATATTATATGATAACTTTTATACTAGGAATGTTAACTGGGGCAACCCTGATAGCAGTGCCAGTGATATTACTATTGTGGATGGTATGCCATCCTGGTTGTATGGTTGAGGACTACTGGGATAAAAATAGTCCTTATTATCATGAATATCACCAAAGCCAACAAGGAGACCCCTCGGGTGAATAATAATAAAATCTGTGTTTTCGACCTAGAAACCGATGGAACAAACCCCAATATTTGTAATCCTGTCCAAATCGCCAGCCTAATAATTGATCCACGGACGCTTCAAATAGTGGAACACTCTGAATTTGTGTCGGATATTAGACCACAAGAATACTTTGATAATCCAATGTATTGTGGAGATCATAAAGACACCATTGATTGGCACGCAAAGAACTATCAGACTACGTCTGAAAAGATAGTGGATAAATGGAGAAATGCCCCGCCAGAAAAAGACGTTTGGGACAACTTTAAGACCTATTTGTTAAAATACCATAAGGGTGGTGGACGTAAGTCTAAGTGGACGGCACCAATAGCCGCAGGTCACAATATTTTGAGGTTCGATATGCCAATAATGGAGCGATTAGGTGTGAAACACAAGGATGTTGATAAGGGGGGAGACCTCACCCTATTCTCGCCTCGTGACAAAATTGACAGTATGCTTCTCTGCTTTAATTGGTTTGAAAATATTAGCGAGGTTTCCTCTTATTCATTAGATTTCCTCAGAGGATATTTTGGGTATCCTACGGGTGGGGCCCACGATGCCCTAGAAGATGTTCGATTTACTGCTGAGATGATTTGTAGGTTTATGAGGTTGACGAGGAATACCTCTTCGAGGGTAGTATTTAAGGGGGCGTTAGCCAAGTGACAAATAAGGTTTTGAAATTTCCTAACTGCAACTGTCAATTTGAACTCCTATCGGAGAAACCATTAAGGTTGGTCCCCAACAGCTTTGACCCCAACATAGAAAACATACCGCTCGATTGCCCACGAACTTGGGATTTAATTTGTAATGGTGATAATTCTTGTACATTTCAGCTTGAGAGTCAACTTGGTAGAAGTACAGCTAAAAAACTGAAACCTCGCTCAATTGACGAACTTTCAGCCTTACTGAGTATTATTAGACCGGGTTGTTTAGACGTTGTCGTAGACAACAAAACAGTCACACAACATTATATTGATAGGAAAAATGGAGAAGAAGGACTTACATATTACCATAAATCATTAGAACCAATATTAAAGGACACTTATGCTTTAATCATATATCAAGAGCAGGCAATTCGTATAGTTCAAGATATAGCAGGGTTTAATTTACAACAATCAGAGGTCATTAGGAAATCAATCGGAAAGAAAGATAGTGAACTAATGGCCAAAGCAAGAAAACAATTCCTAGAGGGTTGTAAAAAGAAAAAAATTGTTAATGAGGAAGAGGCAAAACATATTTTCGATTGGATTGAGAAGAGTAGTCGTTATTCATTTAATAAATCACACGCCATATCTTATGCCATGAATTCCTATTTGTCTGCCTATTGTCGTGCTCACTTTCTTCTCCCTCAACTAACCAGTTATTTGAGATATAGTAAGAATGATTTAGAGGAAGTTGAGAAAATCGTCAACAGTGCCAAGATGTCTGATGTAACCGTCCTTCCTCCAGATATTCGCCATCGAAACACATATTTCAAATTAATTGACAACAAGATATATTTTGGGTTGAGTAATATTAAGGGGATTGGTTCGGCAGCTATAGTTAAGGTTAATAACAAACTTAGCGAAATAGAAAACAAGCTCAACAAGAAGATTGGTGAATTTTCCTGGGTAGAATTTCTTCTGTATTGCTCTCAGTATTTAACCTCAACAGTAATTAAAACGCTAATATCTACTGGGGGGCTAGATTACCTGAGACTTCCACGAACACAAATGCTCTATGAATATAATATTTTTGGAAAATTGAGTAAACCACGTGAAATACCCTGGATTATAAAGAAGTTTGAAGAACTATATAACATTAATGCTATTTCAAAAACTTGGTGTAGTTTTTCACCAACAAACCAACCATGTGGTATTACTATTATTGATCTTGCTAGTTTACTAAAGCTTTTGATCGATGCCCCATCAGGTAAAAACGGAGGATGTTCCAGTATTACACGAAAAAGGATTATACAAGACCTAAGAAATTCTCTAATAAATCCTCCATACTCCTTAATTGATTCCATCGAATGGATATCTAAGGAAGAAAAATCACTTTTGGGCATCAGTCTTAGTTGTAATGAGACCGACGCCCCCAAATACCAACAATTTAACAATAACTGTTCATGTAAAGAGTTTGTCCAACAAACCAATTTATCCAAATCCATCCTAATGACTGTTAAACTTGAAAATATTAACGTTATTAAGACGAAGAGGGGGAAATCGCCCGGAAAATCTATGGCGTTCTTGACAATTAGTGATGGGTCTGGTAGGATGGACTCTGTGGTAGTTTTTCCAGAACAGTGGAAAGAGTTTGGAAAAATTTTAGTTAAGGAAAATATTGTGAATTTGGTTGGAGAACGTGGAAAGGAAAAAGATTCCTTGATTATAAAAAAAGCATTGACAACTTGACAGAAAGCGTTATAGTAATAGGGATTTGACATTTAACTAAGAATAGGGAGAATTATTTTGAACAAGATTATTTTAAAAGGCAATATCGTTCGTGATCCAGAAGTCAAGACAATTGAGACTAACGATCAAAGATCAATTATGGTGACAAATTTTACCGTAGCCGTCTCACGATTTTTCAAGAAGAATAATGGAGAAAAGGACAAAGATACTACTTTTGTTCCTTGTGAGGCTTGGGATTCTGGAGCGGAATTTATTGGAAATTATTTTAAGAAGGGCGATCCAATTCTCCTGGAAGGTTCCCTAAAGACTGAATCATGGGAGAACTCAGAAGGTCAACAGCGATCTCGAATGAAGGTAAGAGTAAGTCATTTTGAGAAGTTATACAGGGCACCACCACAGCCAGAAAAAGATGAGAACGTAGGCTGAAAACTGAAGACCAATTAATACGTGATAACATTGGTTTAATTGTTGATATTGTGATAAACCGCTTTGGTCCTAAGGACTATCACACCCTAGACGAATATATTCAAGTTGGACGTATAGGACTACTTAAAGCAATCAGAAATTATAATGAGAAGTATGCCCTATCAACCCTAGCTTGGATATGTATATATAGAGAAATTCTTCAGCATGTTATTAAAGAACAAAAACATAAGTGTTTGAGATTGGATAAGGATATATTGATTCAAACAAACGATCTTTTATGGGAACTTATACCTTCCTCATTAACTAAAGAAGAATGTCTAATTATCCAAATGAGACGATCAGGACATACCTTTAAGGAAATTGGAGAGAATTTGTCAAAAACTAAAGACTGGGCCGGTAGACATTATCATCAAATTATTGAGAAAATAAAGAAGGCAAATGACTAACAAAGTTAAAAAAAGGAGAATTCTCTTTAGCACTGAGGCTTCCTATACCCTGTCTGGTTTTGGGAAATATACAATGGAGTTAATGAAAAGACTTCATGCCTCAGGCAAATATGAAATTGCCGAATTTAGTAGTTATGCTTTGGTGAACCACCCCAAAGATAGTGTTCCTTGGAGGGTTTATGCTAATGCTGTAAAGAATGATGATCCGAGATTCCAACAATATCGATCTAATCCTGTTAATCAGTTTGGAGCTTGGAGGCTTGAGAGGGTGTTGTTAGATTTTAAGTGTGATATTCTTTTCGGAATTCGTGATCCCTGGATGTTAATGCACGAACACCAGTCTCCATACCGTCCTTTCTTCCACTGGATAATTTCTCCCACCGTTGACAGTCAACCATCTAATATGGATTGGATTCAACCCTTTATGGATGCGGATTGTGTTCTAACCTATTCAGATTGGGGGGCGGATGTATTAAGGAAAGATGGGGGAGGAAAAATTAAGGTTTCTATGGCGGCCTCCCCCGGAACAGATATGGAAATATTTAAACCTGTTCAAAATCTCCAAGAACATCGTAAAATGTTAGGGTTGCCACCTAACGCTAACATTCTTGGAACGGTTATGAGAAATCAAAAACGAAAGTTGTATCCCGACCTCTTTATTGCTTTTAGGAAATTTCTCGATATTTGTGAGGAAAGAGGGAATAGAGAGTTAAGCCAAAAGACATTCTTATATTGTCATACAAGCTACCCCGATGTTGGCTGGAATATTCCACAGTTACTTAAAGAAAATCAAATTTCTCATAAAGTATTTTTTACCTATATGTGCCAACAGTGTAACCGGCCATTTTGCTCATTGTTTCAGGACGCTCGGACATTTTGTCCACATTGTAAGAGCGTATCTGCAATTACACCATCTGTAGCTCATGGTCTCACAGAAAAAGACTTGGCATGTATATATCAAGCAATGGATTTATACATACAGTATGCTATATGTTTAGGAAAAGATGAAGAAATATTGATTAAGGAAAACCACCCTTTGATGTGCCCCACTAAGTGGAAAAAAATATCAGAAGTTAAGATTGGAGATTTAGCCTGGACACATAAACATAGATGGCAAAAGGTAACTAATACATTTAAGAACCTTAATAATAAATTGCTTAAAAAAGTTACTGTTTGTGGAGACTATGAATCTGTAATAGCAACTGAAAACCATGAGTTTTATTCGATTACACATAAAGACCTGCAACCATTTTTGTATAAAAGAATTAGAGAAGGTGTTAGGGGTCATATTGGAAGACTATTAAAAAATAACAAAACAATTCCATTATCAACACCAAAGCCACTCTGTAATTTACAAATTGGTGACATGTTGGCCTATCCCATTGATGACAACATTATAGATATAGATAAAATTAATATATCCAATTACGCCTTAGGCATTAAAGAGTTTGGCAGTAAAATGTGGATAGATGACAAGTCAGACAAAATTACAATTCATAATCATGATTATTCAAAATACATTGATATAGACAATGATTTCTGTAAATTTGTTGGGCTGTACACTGCTGATGGATATTCCAGTAAATCAGGTGGAACAGTTAAAATAACAAGCAATAGTAAAGAAACTCATATACACTCTTTTGTTAGAGAACAAATGGAAAAATTAGGCAATAAACCCTCTTCTACTAGAAAATACCCTAATCGAAATGCTGTGGATATTATGTTGTTTTCAACCTTACACCGTAATGTATTTCTAGATTGGTGTAAAAAACACGAACATAAACAATTGCCAGATTGGTTTAGATATCTACCATTAGAGAAACAAAAAGCGATGCTTGTTGGATTGTTCATGGGGGACGGGTGCTATTGGAAAAAGAAAAACGTTTCACTATATGGAACCATTTCAAAAACCTTAGCAGACCAAATAAAATGGATTTTGCGTAGGTTACGAATTGGGTACAATTGTCATTTACGTGATAGAACTAAAGACGATCTTAGAGACGGTAAAAACAGGCAACCTATATATAAATTTGAAATATATGGAGATATTCAAAACGGTGAATTTGACACGGTTAGAAATAATACTAGGAATGTCTATGTTGACAACTATCATTTATTGAAAATCAAAAATATTGAAGATTCTTCTTACGATGAAGATACTTACAACATAGAGGTAGAAAATGACAATTCGTATTGTAGTAGACTGTCATTAATAAAAAATTGTGAGGGTCTAGGATGTCCCCAGCTTGAAGCGGCATCATGTGCAGTTCCAATTATGGCAGTTGATTATAGTGCCATGGAAGATATAGTTAGAGACACAAGGGGAATTCCATTAAAAGTTATTAGGATGTTTAGAGAACTTGAGACGGGAGCAGACCGAGCCTATCCAGACAACGATTACTGTGCTGAAAAAATCTACGAATTCTTTAACAAACCGAGAATGATAAGACAACGAATGGGAATGGATGCTCGAAAAGCCATTGAAGGTCGATATAACTGGGATGAGAATGCTAGAATTTGGATGGAACATTTCGATAAGGCTGAACTAACAGGGCTTCAGGGAAAATGGGATAGTCCTCCTCAACTTCATCATATTCCTAATGAGGTTCCCCCAAACTTATCCATTCCAGATTTTGTAAAATGGCTCCTATATGAGGTTATTCATGAACCAGAACGACTCTACACCTATACAGGCATCCAACTTATCCAACAATTAACATTTGGTATGCGTCGTAATGGCATACAAACCGTTCCCACCAATCCCAATGAAGTTTTCCAACAATTTAAGAATTATGCCGAAAAAAAGAACTTCTTTGAGCAAGCCCGTTGTGGACAACTTAAATTAACCGATGAAGATTATATTCAATATGCCAGAATGAAGGGGGAGATTTATGACAAGCAAGCTTAATATCCTCTTCATAGGTCCATACAGACAGGATGATGGTTGGGGGCATGGCTCAATGGACATGCTAAAATCCCTATTAAAAACCTCCCATAATATAACCTCCAGACCAATCTATATGGGAAACGCCCACTTACCAGATGACAAAATCCCCGACCACATCAAAGATACAGAAAAAAATGTTCAGGTAAAATACGACGTAGTCATCCAACAAGCCCTACCCCACATATTTACAAGATTGCCCAACACATGTAATATAGGGATGTTTGCCCTGGAACCTAAGAGTGTGAGAAAATCATCCTGGTTTGACAAAATTAACCAAATGGACAAAATATTTGTTTGGAGCGAACACGAAAAGAACTGTCTAGAAAACGACCAAATAACACCACCTGTCTTTAACATTAATCATCCAATTGATATTGACAAATTTAATACTTCCTATGAACCATTGCCCAGTCTGTTGCCAAACGGCAATTTTCGATTCTATTTTATTGGGGAATATATTCAGCGAAAAAATATTAGAGGATTGATAACAGCATTTCATCGAGAATTTGGCGTAAACGAGTCGGTCGAACTAATTATTAAGACCTCTTGTAATCCCCAGCAAGTTAAACAGGACCACCAAACATTAAAAAATCAATTAAGATTATATAAGCAAGATGATATGTATAAATCTGTACAGTTTCTTACTGGCCGCTGTACAACAAAAGAACTCTATCAGCTTCATAATTCTTGCGACTGTTTCGTGATGCCTTCCTCGGGAGAGGCATGTTGTATTCCCGCTCTAGAAGCTATGGGCTTTAGTAACCCAGTTATTACCAATAGGAATACGGGAACCACCCAATATGTTAATAATAAAAATGGATGGTTGGTCGATAGTCACGAAGTGCCCCTAGTAATCTCTGACCCTCCAATTCCTGAGGTTCACGATGGATATAATTCTTGGTATGAGATTGATATTATTGATTTGCAAACAAAAATGAGAGAAGCATACGAATGTAAAGATGGAATTTTTGAATTGAAACAAGAAGAAGCAAAAAACACAGTCCTGAACAATCATTTCTATGAGAAAGTTGGAGAGAAAATTGAGCAAATTTTGGACCTTTAATGATGACATAAAGACTAATGTTTGTTATTCTAAAAAATGGGATACTATTAGGATGCTTCCGTGTCCTAAATATAGACTATATTTTACAAGGGGTTTACCCAGAAGTGGAAAATCTACATTAGCTTATAAAATTGGAACTGTCAAAAAATGTTTTGGTGGTCCACTTATAGTAATTTGTGCCGACGATTTTAGATTAGCAGTACATGGACCAACCCAATATAATCATCGGTCAGAAGGAGTAGTAGCATCGTGTATGTGGACTGCTATTAGTGCCCTCTTAATGAAATATGATATAATACTGGATGATACTAATAGTTCAGAATGGAGCATCCGAAAAATCTTTGAAATAGACAAAAACGCTCAATACGTAGAGGTTACTACCTTTCCAGGTATTTGTCTTGGTCGTATGATAGAAAAATATCATGAAGAACATTCTATTTACATGTGTGAACAATCTATAACGAGAATAACTAAACAATTAGAAACAACAGATGTGGAAAAAATAAGAAGTGAGTACATTAATACATAATCTCTATTATAACTCTATTAAAAATAGACAATCAACTAATCTTTTGTGCTTCACAACAGATGGGTGGTATGAAAATATATTGGCGGAGACCTTTCACCAACATAATTTCTTCTGTATTAGTCCCGACGAACCCCAGCTAATTACGAAAATTTTACCCAAACCATCCAACGTTCACTGGTTGTCTACAAATGAAATCCCCTTTCATATTAATTTTGATGCCCTCCTATGTCATGAACGTACTAATCACTTTGATGTTTATGCCAAGACAGCGTTTAGTTTTCACATTCCGATTATTTGTGTTGAGCATACAATTCCCCAATCTATTAGACAAGAAGATGTTTATATTATAGGGAGGACAAGAAAACCACATATCTCAATCTCGACCTCTCAATTCGTGGCAGATTTTTGGCAACGACCACAGGAAACAATAATTCCATATAAAACACCAGAAATTTTAACACTACAAGACAAACAAGACAAACAAGACAAACAAGACAAAATTATTACAATTGGACAATTTCCAAAACTAGACACTACATATGAAATTACAAAATTTGAAGACATTAAAAACTGGACAGAATTTACAACCCGATTATTAATAAGCAAATTTGTATTGATAAACCAACAAATAAATCCCCTATATATGATTTATGGTATGGGTGCCGAATGTAAAGTTATTTGTAACTCATCAGAATTTAACGAACAGTTTATGTCTGAAGCCGTCAACGATGTGTATTGCTATAAAAGTATTCAAGATATAAACACCCTATTACAAATGCCATATAAGCATAATACTTGTCTACGAACTAAAGATGAATTTTGTGAATCGTGGACAAAAATCTTCCAACAAACCTCAAACTATATTTATACGGTTTTGAAAAAACAATGAAAATCCAAATAATTAAAAATGATAATGATAAGGTTCAAGCAGATTATCAAAAGGTTAATATACAATCTATAAAAACCATTGAGCCATCCACATGTACAGAAATTAATGTGAGTGATTGCCTGGACTATTTTTTAGACAGAAACAACATATTGGTGACACTTATATCCAAATTAAGATATAATGGGAAAATTATTATTATGGGGACAGACCTCCTAGATGTTTGTCGGGCTCTTACATTTGGGAAATTATCTGTTGATGAAGGGTGGCAAGTTCTGTATAGCGGCAGACTATCTTGTAGCACACTAAATAGTGTTAAGGGAATTCTACAAAATCATAAACTAAAAATCGAACAGGCTTATTGCTCTAGCCTAAAATATTATGTGGTGGCTACACGAAATGATTCATAAAATTCATACCGCTTGTAGAGATTGTGTTTTTCAAACATATAACGACCTCAAATGTATTACACAAATAGGTTGTTGGGCTAATTGTCTTAAGGCTTTCAAAAATAATAATGTTGAAATTATGGAAGCATACGACGAAGAAAAAGAATTCTATATTATTAATGGTCAAAAATGTCTTTATAAGAGAACGAAAAATTGGCCAAAGTATTCAGAAAATCCAAAAGGTATGGACATATTAATGGATTTGGTAAGAACAGAAATCGAATTAAAATATCAAGTTATTGTTGTGGGAAACAATTCTTTAGACGACATTCAAAATACGCTAAATTCTATTATTAGGCAAACCTTATTGCCCCGACACATTTCTCTTATTCGTGGACCAGATAACCCAATTCGACCAACCGTTCTAGTAGACATTCTAAAAAACACCAAAATAAAGTGGAGACTACAAAACAGAATTGACCTAGCGATAGGAATAAACAATAATGTGGACATCATTATGGATTTTATTCCCCACCCATATTATATGGTTGTTAATGCTGGTTTCACATTGCCGTCGGACACCTTCAAAATAATTAGCGATAAATTCATTAGTCGTGAACTACAATGTTTAGCGTTGTTGCCAAATGAGGACGGAAACGGATTTTTCACATCTCACAAGGTTCACAAAATGTGCCAGGGCAATAAGTCCATTTCGTTGATAAGCAAATTAACCCAGGACGAATTATGTCAACCGTTACTGAAAAAAATAACGGAAGTAGTACCAAACTTCCCAGTGTAATAATTATTAGTCCTTGGAATACGGACAAAATAGAACAAAACTATAAGGGGTTGACGGCAACTCAAGCTAAACCTCAAGAGTTTACACAAGCAGGCAAGGACAATCCTGGTCACAACCTATATATCTACATGATGGATAATCATCGCTTCGTCAATCCTAATGTCCTTTCCTTGGTCGTAAATAAACTCCAAACTTTATCCCACTTTTTTGGTTTATACACAGATATTGTTAGGGAGGGTAAACATCCCCATATTGAATTTTTGTCTACACGAGAGGTTAAAACAAGTGTTACATTATTTGCCAAACAACCATTGACCTTTCCTGAAAATACACCTCCAGAAAATTTATTACAGATAACACTCAACCAACTTAAAACTCAAACGGCATGGTATCACTTTCCGTTACCCCTTATTGGAGTAGTATAATTGCCCTCATATAGAAACATCCAACCAATTCGTGGAACCAAAACCCACAAATATAGCATAATCATTCCTGCTGCTGGTATGGGCCAACGAATGAAATCTTATGGAGTCAAATCGCTAATTGAGATTGCCCATAAAACCAACATCATTACCCATCAACTAAGCATTATAAAGAAGACTTTTACTGATTGTGAAATTATATTAGTTACTGGATTTGAGTCGGACAAACTTATGAGACAAACCCCCAATAATCTAATTAAGATAAAAAATGAGAGGTTTGAGGAAACTAATGTAATGAGGAGTATCGGGATTGGACTTCATGCCGCTACTACAGATAATGTTTTGATTGTGTATGGAGATTTGGTCTTTAATAAGCAGGCACTCCAAATACCCATTAAAGAATCCGCCATAATTATCGATAAGGATACTATGACCACTAACGAAATAGGTTGTAATATTAATGAGGACTATGTGGAATATTTAATGTATGATAGGCCAAACAAATGGGCACAAATTGTATTATTGAAGGGGAGAGAATTGGCCTTAATGAGAGAAATGGCGTGGGATAAGAAGAATGATAACTTGTATGGGTTTGAAATCCTCAACAACATTATTGAGAGAGGTGGACGATTTAAAGCTGTGATGCCCCCTGGAATAAAAGTTAATGATATTGATTCTTCTAAGGATTTACAGATAGTGGGAGAAATATTATGAAATATTATAAAGTTGTTAAGAAAAACTTAAAATCAGCAGTTGTTAATGGAATCAAAGCTTTAGCCATACAATATAAAATTGGAGAGTTTGTTGAAGGGAAATTGGGGTCTGGTATATTTGTTTTCGATTCTTTAGAAGATGCTAAACGTTTTATGAACGAGTTGAACTGGAATTCTCCACGAAATAATACTCTTTCTAGTAATTATTATATCTATGAAGCGGACACCAAAAATTTAGTTAAAACTGTGTTTTGGGCGTTAAGTCTCTGTGATCTCTTGACTGATAATTCATGTCGTATAATTAAAATTCTCAAATTAAGAAAAAATAAAAAGAAATATTTACATTTAATGCGTGGAACTCCCCCAAAAGGAACCAAGTGTTTTAAACAGGTCAAACTTGTCAAAAGAGTATTATAATGAAAATTGTTATCTCTTATAGTCCCAATCATCCTGTGTTGGCAGGGCTAGTCCCAACCCTACAAGTCATTAATGAGGAAACTGTTGTTTGGTTACCACAAAATAAAGCAGTTTACGATATGATAGAGGAGGTTAAACCCGATATTATATTTATGGATGATCAACTAGTGGGTCCCTCGTTTATATCTGCTATGAAGGAAAATCCTCATATAAAGGTTGTGTTGTTTGGGGTGTCATTTGCCTCTCAACTAAACCCTTCCCTAACATGCCTACCAACCAATATAGCAGAACATGTAAAAAACAACCTAATAAATGATAATATTGAATACATAATCATATCTAGAGCCGCCAACATAGTTCAATATAGAAATGGGACGATGTCGTCAGACTATGAATGTGATGTATTTTATTGGTCGGTCAAGCCTGTTGATGATGAAACTTTTGATGTCTTATGTGATTTAGTTCAGACAAACTTAAAGGTTAAAATTGGTGGTCCATTCAAGGTTCCGCTACCCCAATATGTTGGCAATTTGGACATCTATGATGTATCAAACTTTATGGTATCGGCTGACCTAGCCCTAGATTTTAATTATATTTCCGAATTAGATTATGTTGCCAATAAAACTAAACTATTAAGATATCCCTATATACCCACTTCTAAAGACATAATAGAATTTATACAATTAAACAAACCTAACTTTGGATATGATGAACTAATGCTACTTGACCATAGAGTGAGAATCTTAAAAAATCATACCTATTTCCACCGTCTCAATGATATCTTCAAAAAACTTAAAATGGACGATTTAGCCCAACAAAGTTTGAAGAGATTGGAGGACTTTATATGAAATCATTAGGAGTCTTAATTAGAAGTCCAGGTTTGGGTCAGCCAGAAATATCAATTGTTGATAGTCTAAATAAGATGGTGACGACTTATGCCGACGTGGAACCCATTCTTTTCTTTAGGGATTATGGGCCCCAGCCAATAAGAATGAATTTTGCCCTAATGCATAATTTGGAGGCGTGGTCCTTTGATGGCAATCTGATTTCTAATGATTTGGAGACCACCAAAATTATGTTGGCGTGTATACGTGCTCCCAAGAAATTCTTTTATGTGTGGGACCTGGAATGGGTGTATAAAGACAATTTTAGTTTTAGGGAGATGTCTGTCATCTATAACAACGACGAAGTCGAATTGATTGCCAGAAGCCCCTCTCACGCCAAAATTATCGAGAACTGTTGGAAGAAACCAACCGCTATCATAGAAGATTTTAATTATGAACAGATTAAGGAGTTAGTATGAACACAATATTAGAATTAGGTAAAGATTATCATCGGTTGTCCGACAGTGACAAAAAAAGATATTTAGATTTTCTTTATACTGCTGAAAGAAAGAGCTATGCCGAAATTGCTGAAGGCGTTGGAACCTATACCAATAAGATTAGGAGAGATGCTGTCAAACTGGGAATTAAATCCAGGAATAAGTCAGAGGCCCAGTCTTTAGCCCTAAGCGGAGGAAGACATAAGCATCCAACCAAGGGAACTATTAGAGATGAAAAAACAAAGATGAAGATTGGAGAAGGAGTTGCCAAAACATGGGATAATTTGAGCGACGAAGAAAGGGAGAGAAGGTCGGAAATTGGTAGGGAAGTTTGGAATCAAAAAACAGATGAAGAAAAGAGGAAAATTCATGAGGCATCCCATAAGGCCATATTGGAGGCGGCCAAAAAAGGGTCCAAGCTTGAACTTTTTCTGTTTAACGAATTGCTGAAAGCTGGATATAGGACCGAAATTCACAAGGAACAATTCATTCAAAATGAGCGTCTACAAATTGATCTCTTCTTACCAGAGCTAAATGTTGCCATTGAAGTTGATGGACCATCTCACGATTTGCCAGTTTGGGGTGAAAAGGTTCTTAGGAGGAATCAGAGAGCGGATAGGGAGAAAAATGGATTAGTTTTGGCTAGGGGGCTTGTCCTTATTCGTGTTAAACACAGGAGAAATTTATCCGCTAAACGACAGAGAGATTTATTAGGAGGTCTACTTGAAATCCTCAAAAAGATTGAGCAAAAATTCCCACCTAAAAATGAACGACTTATTATTATAGGAGAAATTAATGGTTAATGTAGTAGATATAAGACAAACTCTAATTGATGAACATGGTTATTCTGAAGAGGCGGTCAAAAATATTAAAGGAAAAGCAAATTTAATTACAACTCTAGAAACTGAAATGGATAAAAATAAGAAGTTGCCGAATTTAAATGAAGTAGAAGACGATTACACAGAAATGGACAGAAACGGAAATGAACATACACCCATCGAAAAATCAGATCCTAAATGGCATGACTACGTAATGGAACACTTTGTTAAGGAGGAATTAGTTAAGGGAAATCCTATTACTGATGGGTTACGTCGTGTAGCAGAAATATTATTGGGTGGTATCGGAAGTATTACTTCAAAGGTAGTACAGTGTCCAACACCTGAAAACGGAAAACGGGCAGTAGTTACGGTTAAGGTGACTTTTCATGATGGTGAAATGTACGATGGTTCTAGCGACGTTTACGAAGGAAACACAGAGCGTCCATTCTCACTACATCCAACGTCTACGGCGGAAACTAAAGCAGAAGGTCGAGCGTTACGTAAGGCTCTAAGGCTGAGGAAAATTACAGCAGCAGAAGAGATGGGTGGAATAGACCTGGAAGAACAACAGAAAATTTCCGACACCCAAATAAACTTTATTGATTTAACGTGTCGAACAGATAGATTAGATATAAATATAAAAGAGTTTTTGAAACTAAATGAACACTCTAACATAAAGGATTTAACCCACCAACAATCATTAGACTTACAAGAAAAACTATCACAGTATCAGCGAGATACTAAACTTATTCCCGACGAACTTAAAACCTATCAACCGAACTGGAGAGAAAAATGAAAGTTAAGTATGCAGTAACACCCCAATTAGTTTTTGAATTAGAGGGGGGCGACCAAAAGGAAATTTTTGAACAATTGTTTATGGTTCAGGATGTATTTATGAATGATACTTGTAAGAAGTGCGGAGGTAAGAATCTACAATGTGTCGTTCGTACCGTAGAAGAAAATAAGTATTATGAGTTAAGGTGTAAGAGTTGTTTTGCTAAATTGAGTTTTGGTTCTCATAAGAAAGGCGGCACTCTTTTCCCCAAGCGTAAGGATGAAGAAGGTAAGTGGATTGGTACTGAGGGTTGGACATTATGGAACCGTGAGACTAAACAGGCCGAATAATCATCTACAACATCCTCTTTTGGGTGGAGGAGTTGGTGCTGGTGGCATTTGTAAATTTTCCTCCCTCGCTTTCCACCTTGGAGGATTATCTCCACATTGTTCGCTTAAATAAGCAAGTTTGTTAAGGACTAATCGTGTAGGATGTAATCGACACCCACACAAACCACAACTACTTCCTGTTAATTTGCTGTCTTGAAAATGGGGACATGGTTTACATATCTCATTATATATGTAGGCCATGTCTTCTGGTTTTCTAATTTTCTCTCCACTCTCTTTAAACTTTTTACGAGCTTCCCTATACCGTTTAATAAGTGAAATAACGTCTTTGTCTAAATTTTGTTCGTCAACATCCATTCCTCCTTCATCAACAATTTTTCGAGCTAATTGTAACTTCTTAACTTTCTCATATTCTCTTTCTGCTAATTCTGGATAATCCTTTGCTAATTCATCATACTTCCATTTGGCAACATCTGTAATGCCCTCAGATTCCATTTTGTCTTTTATTATTTTTACATGTCGACGAGAACCCGCAGGAATAGTTTCAAGTGGTGCTTTGATTAAACATTCTAGATTTCTAAATATTCTTTGTAATCTTAATTTTCTTAATTGTCCACAGTTTCCATGAAATGGTAGACTTTTAAAATAAACAATTTCCTCACAATTTTCACATTGATACTTTTTACGACCAATTTTTTGTTGTATTAGGTCGTAGTTACCGTCATCATAATCTATTTGTATAAAATTACAATTCATGTTTTACTCCTAACTTATACACAATATAAACATGGGGGATCAAAACCAGAAGGATCAGAAACAGTCATTGTAGCACCATCTGAAAAAATACAAGGAAAATCAAATTCGGCTCCTCCAGTTCCCACACCAGGACTGGCACGTTCTATAGCCTCTTCACTTGTGGTATAAATATAACCACCACCCAAAGGATCGTCTTGACAATCTATTTGTCCATTTTCATCTCCTGGTGCAAATTTTTCAAAAATACTTTCAAGAATACCATCAGCATCAGTAGAAATAGTAAATATCACGCCGCCACCAGTTTGAGGTTCCCAATCAAAATTAATATTAAGTTCAAAACAATTTCCAATAGTATCACAATGATTAAAATATTCCTGGTCGCAACTTCTATCATTCCAACTACAAGTAATTGTTGGAGCTGATGTTGTAACAAAATGAGATCCACTGGGCCATCCTCCATCTAAACCTGTACAACAGTTGCCTTCAACTCCAGGTTTGACATCTGCTACGGTTATAAAAAACACCTGAGGGATACAAGGATTAATACAAATACCAGGACCACGATCAAAAAAACTAGGACAAACATCCCCAGTTCCACGACAATCTAATAGTCCAGTAAATCCACCACAACAACAAGTTCCAGCAAAAATACCTACTTGAGCAACCATTAACATCCACCTCCACTTGATACAACAATAATACCAGAAAACAATCCACAATTTGTAAATACAGCAGTAGAAGTATCAAAAAATATTCCAGTTCCACTACAATAAACACAAGTAACAAAGTCGAATTGACCATTAGTACCGCCAAGACCTATGCGAAGAGTACAACTATCTGGTTGCTCAACATTCAATCCTCCACCAAAAATTAAGGTGTTGAAATTGATCGCACCAGTTTCATTCCCTGATACGCACGCATCATCACTGCTCACAGAAATAGGGGCACTTTCAAGAATTTGATATTCACATAATTGTGGATTATAATATGTTATAACATTTGATCCAGAAGGAATACAACATTTACCAACTTTGTCAACCACATTAAATTCTGGAGACCCAATAATATTACCACTACAATCATATAGAGGGTCTCCCTCAATCATAAATGCCACTCCAGTTCCACATAAGTCTTCCTTAAGGGTTCCCACTATTAATCTGTGTTGTGGAACCGTCCAAACTGCACGTTTTCTATCCCATCTTAAATCTACAGGACCCACGGGCCATGTATCAGATTTTCTCAAAAAATTATCGAAGAACTTACACTCTAAACCACTCGAAGCAAAAATACCATTTGCAGCATCGGCTTCAACATCAATTTTATTCGGAATGGGCCTACCATTTAAATCATATCCCCAACCCTGAACCATTAAAGGACCACGCAAAGCAAATCCTCTATAATCATCTTTATAATCGGACTTATCTCCAGAATTATAGCCTTCAAATTGCATAGAAATATGTCCACTATCCGATAAATCACGACCAAGAATATCCATATCGTGACCAATATCAGTATCTAAACGATCTGGATACAAATTACTCCTATTAAAAGAACTTGGATTTTCAAAGGGATTTAAAAACCTAATATCAATAATATCATCATATATTCCAGTTCCTCCCGTTGTTAATACAGGTGGTTGAGATCCTTCTGATGATGTAGTTCCACATTGACCACTTACTGTTGTAGCATATTGAGGTAGGCCACCATCACCATCCATCGATATAGGTCTGATAAGACCCTCAAAACCCATAATAGCCTTTTCTCCCATTCCCTCTAACTCATTACCAAATTCTTTCATCTGGAGAGTTTCAATAAGAGCCATTGTGTAGCCACTAGGAGAAATAGCTGCGGTATGCATAGTTTGTAGTTGTCCAACAAACATTTCATGTGGAGTCGTTGCTTTAATCTGAACGCCATGCTGATTGGCCATATTTTCGCCAGGTCCACGAGCACCAGGTCTCCGACGTTGACGAAGACCAAATTCAAATTTCTCTCTCTGTAAAAACCATGAGCGAATTTCACGCTGAGCCAATAAACTAAACTTACCATTGCGACTTAGCCTGTCGGCGTTCAGCTTACCAAAACGCCCAAACTTAGGCGTATAAGTCCTCATCTGATAAGCAGTCTGTATTTGATTACTATCTACACTAACTTGAATATTGGTAATGTTGGGGCCAAACAAACCTGTCCATGGACCACCAATGTTAACACTTTGGAGTTGACTGATCAACGGATTATCATTATAGAAGGTATTATTATAGTTTGTGCCTATAGCAACACGAGTTTCTATTAGACTTTGAGCACCCCCAAAACCACCATTGGCTACAGCACCCAATTCTGCTCCCAATCTGAACAGGGGATATCCGGGAACAACCAGACTGCCCATTTCTCCAACTTGCATATTTGTTAAAGATTCTGAAGCAATAGAGAAAGCAGCCGTATTCATATTGGCATAATTGCCAAATTCCCACGGAACCAACCCCTGGTTATGTTCAACTTTTACTTGACCAGCAGGACCCGAAATCCACCAAGGTCCATAAGTCATAATGTTGCTTTCGATACCAACAGCAACAGCATCCGGCATGAAAAATTTAAACATTAAAGGAGCAAATATGTCCTTGCCACCAACCTTCTTTATTGCTGCTTCTAGATTGGTTTTAACTGCTGCTGCCTGCCCAGGATTTAATCTCCGAATGGCCAACTCAAATATTAAGTTAATGCCCTGCATCTTATCTTCTTCTACCTCACGAACCTGCTGGGGAAGTTCTATGACGACACGAGGACTAAATAGGGTTGCCTTATCATAATATACAAACTGATCCTCAACATCACACCTCATAAACATTCCGCCGTTCCAAATAATATAGTCTTCAAGATTAACTAAAGACTTATCAATTGTGGTAGCATCGTTAAACCTTACAAATGACCCAATTCTCATATCCTCTTGTCTAAATGATTCCACCACAACAGATCCACCACCAACACCCACATTAGGAGCCTGTAAAATGGAAGATTTTTCACTCCATCCAGAATCACGAGGACTCTCAGAAGTGAGAACCTGAAAACTCTCAATATCTAAACGATGGTAAGCAGGACCAGCAACAGCAATAGGAGCAAAACCATAAGGAACACGTATCTGAAATCTTTTCCCATAATAATCTTCAGCAAACTGCTTGACAAAATTGAAAAGATTTTGAACGTCTTCTTGAATTTCTTTGTTAACTTGATTATGAGGTACTTTCCAAGATCCCTTCGTAGCATTTACCCCAAATCTACCAGCAACATCGTTGGGAGGCATTGCGGCAATTTTAGCAATAGTGGCCGCATTTGCCCACAACGAAACATAACCCACGGTTGCCAACTTCAAACCAATATCCGTTTGTAAAATCGAACATACGTCAACCCAACTATCCTTACCAGATAGGGCCGCTCTTAATTCCATCTCCGTAATAGTAATGGTTTGGCCGAATGGAGCAATTTGTTTGAGTTGGTCATCAATTCCAGCATTAGGAGCTTCAAAAATCCAATCTCCGTTATCATCTTTAGTGGGAATTATAGCGTTGCCATTACCATCCAGTCCAAAGAAAGGAAGAATAGCATCATCTTCCCAAGGATCACCCTCAAATGTTTGTTCAACTTGATATAGGGTGTTTTTGGGACCTCCAATAATGAATGAGGAGGTGGGTTCATTTCTTAATTCTTGACCTATTGTGCTGTTAATCAGATTGGAAGAATCCCCAACTATTTCAGCAATAATGCCAAGATCTGGCTGGGTCGTTCGATCTGCCGTCCTTATTTTAATAAACTTGGCAATCCCACCAGGAGCCAAATCTCCATTAGCTACCAACATTAATTCAATATAGTAGTCGCATCCTGCTGCCTCACAAACTGCCCCAATAATGTCAATTAGGGAGGTGTTGCTTCCATCAATCCTCCAGTCGGCAGGCATGATGGGCAATTCAGACAAGTCCAAATAATATTCGTGTAGGGTACCAACATCGACATCCATTAGGCCAAAACCTAAGGTGCAGGTTCCCCCCCTAAATAATAGGCGTCCAAACGGAGACCACGCCCCCAGCCCCAACGAAGATGCCTTTGGCACACTATTAATTAAGAGATTGAGACCAGTTAGGAGAACACTCCACTGAATTCCATTGTTTGTGGTAAGAGCCCCACCAAAACCTTGGGGAAAACTACCAAAAATAGCCCCGTCGTCATCTAGGCCAACACCCAATGAACCCCCATCATCTGTAGTCAATATATATTGGTTTAGGGAGGCGGGTAAATTGTTTAGTTTGATTTGTTGGGCATGTGTACCAAAAATTTCCATAGCACCAAAAGGATTGAACAGGTTTTTAATTTGACCCACCCCACCAGCATATTCACCCAAAATTATTTGAGCGCCCTCAAGAATTTGACGAGGGTCAACAATCTTAACACTATATGTAGGACGACCACTAGCAGAATTAGACTGCTCAAAACTCTGAAGAAGACCAGCAAACTCAAAGACACCTATACGAAAGTATACTGGCGAACCAATAATGTCGGCCCCAGTAAAGATTTTGGCGTCCGATCCTACCCTTTGAACACCAGAATATTGGGTTCCATCAGCAGCGGCCCATCTATCCAGACCAATAAAACCAACATCAACAGCAATAGTACTTTGAGCGTTTAAATTACAGTCCCAATATTTTTTACCCTTGGGATTTACACAGGTGTCCTCAACTAATTGAACGGTTAACTCAGAAACCTGATCATTCCATCCGGCAGAAGCAGAAAAGGACATAATGCTGACGCCTAAAAAAAGCGTCTGATCAAAAGGCCCAAAGACTGTAGTGGGCGTACACGTATTTTTAATGGTCATTTTATTTCCTAAACAACATCCATATTAGTTCCAGCCTTACAGGCTCCTGGCGAAGTTGCATCCCCACACTTAATAAATGCCCAAGTAACCGATCTGCTATATCTTCCAGTTTTAGGATTCCATGTTTCAGTATCGTTCTGAACAAATACTTGATCTTGAGACCCACTAATTTCCTGTTCCATTGGGCATAACAAAACATTTTTAACTTGATCACGAGGATTCGTAGAAGTAGCTCCATACAACAAGGAATATGTACAACCTGTTGATGGAGCCATCACAACCTCAATATTTAAGTCTCGTGTTCTTAGGGTTTTGGTGCCCATTTCTTGTAATACTGGTCCGGCAGGTCTTCCTAATACTGTTAGCTGGGCAAACACATCAGCGGGATTATTATCTGTCATCGTAATTATTTCTGAGAGAGACCCCGTAATACAATTTGAGGGCCGATCATCATATTCATAGGCATAAGATATAACGCCTTGGGGAGGGCTGTGCCCCACACTAAAATTGAGAGCGGTTTGATTGAGGTTTCTGGTGGCTACGCCTTCAGCAATAGATTGGGCTCTGGGCAATAAGCGTGATAAAATATTTGTCCAATAAGCTGAGGCATTAGTATACTTGGTTGTGGACGTTACAAATTTTGTCGCCCCAAAATCATTCTGATTCACATTGCCATAATCTCGAATTTCTAAACCTTCTATGGAGCCCTCCACGGATACTGTTGTAAAATCTGACTCGATTGATTTACGAACTGTGGCCGTAAAATCCTCTGTGGCATTACCGGCAAAGTCTGTTAGGGCAGCTCCGCTATCCAGTATAACCCAAGATTCCGAGACCGAATAAGAACCGTTAATTTCATCAACCTGACGAGTTCTCATATGGTTAAAGGGGCTGCCGCTAGGTAAGTTAATAACACCAGAACCCTCATAATGTTGGGCATCTACTCCTATACGACTAAGCACATATGATTCGGCTCTCTTCCAACCAGGATTTCCTAGTTCGCTAGACGCCCTAATTGCTCTAGCGGATACATTGTGTGTTAAGCGACCTAGGTAGGGAGGATGATCCACAGCATAATCAGATCCACCATATTGTTTGGCAGCGGGAACCAAGCTCGAAAGATCATTCTCAAAGAAGAATTTATCATCAAAAAACTCAAATTGCCATTCATCATTAGCATCGGTCACCCCAGACCTACCAGGACTCCAATCGTCAAACTCCATCTCAATCGTATAGTTTGTTGAGAATACCCAGTTGTCTGGAGTGGGATCATGATTAAAAGAGAGGATGCGAGGATTCTGACTAAAAATAGTACTGCCACCACATTGAATATCTAAAAGTTGACCATCCGTTCTTAATCCACTTCGTAGAGCGTCTTGTAAAGCAACAACCTGAGTAATTCCACCTGTATTATCCGGCAAAGGTGTAAGCGTTCCATTTAGGGTGATGCGTCCTACGGATGAGAGGGGGTCCATGTCACCAGCCCTATTATAGTCGTAATTAATAGTAGCAAATGGAACAGGTGTAAAACTATAACTTCCATAGGTCATTGTTGTTGGGTTGGGCATTATACAACAAACTCCGGTGGGGCATCGGTTAGTTTAGATATTCCTTTATTAATTTCATTTATAACCAAATCACGAACTGGTTCATCCATTCTGGCGAACAGCTCTGCTCCATTAATTATTACGTTAACGGTATGGGTTCCAACTAATTTGATTCCTTCCGGTGGTATTTTCTTGGCTAGATTATCCAAGGCAGTAGACATTTTATTTAGGTCTGTTACTGGAGGTAAATTTTGTGCGGCTTCTGCTCCACGCCTTATATTTTCTGCTTCTCTTTGTTTTAAAAGTCTTAAATTTGAATCTTTCAACTCAATCATGACCTTTTGTGATGCCAACCCTATTTTTTGAAAATCTGTTTCTAGACCTTTTGCTTCATCGGTTTTGCCTGTAAGTCGTTCAATTTGTTCTGGTGAAAAACCTTGCTGACGTAATGCCTGGGCTGCCGTAAACCGTTGAATCTCCCTTTGCCTTTCTGGTGTTTGCCTTTCAAGTTGAGCTAGGCGACGTTGTCCCGCCTGTAAAGTGTCTAACTGACCTAACGGAATTTGAAATTGGGACGCTCTATTTGCTTGTTCTTGTTGTTTTAAATTTTCCTTTAATGAATTAAGTATTTTTTGACGATCAAATCTTCCTTCTCCCCTAGCTATTAAACCCAACTCGGATCTTAATCCAAACTCTTCGTCTTGTAATCCAGGTAATTGTTCTCTGGCCACAACACTTGCTCGTCTTTGTGTTTCAAGAACCGCACCAAGGTTTTCCTGTCTTCTTTGTTCTGGAGAAGCACCGAACACACCCAGCACTCCCTGAATAGCATTTGCTCTTCGTGATTGTAATTGTGTCAATCGAGATTGTATGTCTGCCAATCTTTTTGTTAAGTTGGTAGATAGCTTAAGAGCTTCAGTATTTTTACTTTGTTCAATAGTATTTTCGTTTAATAAGTTGTTTAATACTTCAGCGGAACGACCTGGTAAAAACCCTCGGGCTTCACCCCGTTGCTTTTCTGTTCTGAGTTGTTCGGCCTGCCCTCTTAATACTTCTAGTTGTTTTCTAATTAAATTAGCGTCCGCTGCTTGTTGCCCTGGTAACCCAGTCAACCCCTGAAGTCTTCCTAAGGTTGGAGCGAATAATTCTGCTGGAGTTAATTCTTCTCCTCTTATTCTTCGTAGTTGTAAACCACGTTCACCCCTAGATTGACGAAGGTCTAATTGGAGCTTTTGTAAATCTATTGTGGCAGTAGCAACTCTATCAAAACCCTTTTCACTATTATTAGAAAATTCAATAAACTCCGAATTTAATTTAGATAAATTGAACGCTGAATTCTTACCCAAATCAGTAAGTATCTTGTCTGTTGTTAAATTCTTAGCAATTTCAATAGCGTCTCCTGGTTCCCTACCCTTGAATGGTAATGCTATAAGGTCTAAAAGTTGTTTTTCAATACGTGCCCCAACTTCACCACGAGCACCCAATCCAAGACCTGGTGTATCTTTGGTTCCAAGAATACGATTAATTAAAGCTTGTTGTGGTGTACCACCCCCGGCTCCTTGTGCTACCTCGGCAAATATTTTAGGCAAAGTCCTCTCTAATTCTTTACCGATAAGCACTGCTTGACCAGCCTGCCTCACCCCAGTATTTCCTCCCGTAAACCTTACTAAATTATTAATGGCACCCTCTAGGGCTTGAGGGGTTTCTCCCAACACATTCTCAAACACGTTTCGTCGTGCTGTAGTTCCTGCAATATTCAAACTTCCAGAAGCAATTCGTTGAGCATCTAAACGAGATTGAGCACCAGCAATATTTATTTGAGATGAAGCTGCTCCTAATCTCTCAAATTGTAAGATGAGTTGTTCAATACCTGTTTGGTTTTCACGAAATTCTGCCAATTTTGTTTCAGAATCAAGAACAGCCTGGTTCCCTTTGGTTGCCCGGTCTAATATTGAGGGATCAAATGATGCCAAAAATGTTTTTATTCCAAATTGCTTTAGATTAAATTTAGTTTCACGATCTAAACCAGAACCAACAGACGGAAGTGTTGTGGAAAGATTAATAAAAGCTTTTGCAATTTGCCTTTGTTGATTTGGATCTGCCTGCTCAAAAGCTGAAGCAGCAGCAAGTCGTGTTCCTCGTATGCCCCTGAAAATTTGTTCGGGTGTTTCGCCCTGCCTTAAACGACTTTGAATTATAGCATTAGCAGCATCAGTTAAATCACCAATATTAGCTCCAAATTCATCTGATTCCGCCGATGTTAAATTAAAGATAGTTTGTCTAAGGTCTTCTCCTGGTTTACCTTTGGTCTTAAACTGTTCACGAGTAACTTCAATTATGCGACTAAAAGATTGTTCTAAACCACGAACCGACCCGGTCTTATCAAACTCTGTGAATGATCTATCTAATTTTTTCAAAGTATCTATGCGAAGTGTATCCGCTCTTGTTCTTGCTGTATCAATCTTATTTTGTTTAGCAACAGATAATCCTCCTGCTAAACCACCCAATCCAGCACCAATAACTGTTCCAGCGGGACCAGCAAAAGAGCCAAGAGCAGCACCAGTAGCAGCACCAGCTACCACCCCACCCGACACCCCACCAATAGTTTGTTGAGCCAATGGAGCAGCAACTAAACCTAATAATAATGGATTAGCACCAACACGATTAATGGCCCCGCCAACTCTACGACTAATACCAGCCCCAATAGATCTTTGTCTACCACTTAAGGCGATCACTCTTTGGGAACGTTTTGCAACATTTTGCATTGCCTGAGTAACAGTCTTTCCAGATTTTGTTATATCTGTCTTAAACTTTTTCAATGCTATGTCAGATTGTCTACTAGACAAACCCATTTTTTTCAAATCTTTAGTAAGGTCTTGCTGAATTTGGGTTAAGGTTCTTTGGGCTTGCACTGCTCCTTGTCCAAACGCAGATCCTAACCCAGATCTCTCAGCGGCCGTCAATGGTGCCGAAGAAGCAACGGTAGACGATAATCGACGTGCAGCTTGTTCCGCCTTTATTTCTGCGGCTAAAAAGGAAGATCCTCTTCTTGAAGACGAGGGTGGTATAGGTTGTACTGATGGTGCTCGACGACTAGCTTGTTCTTCGTCTATTAAAAATCTACGACCTCTATCTCTTATGCCATAATTTCCTCTAGTAGGAGTTACAAGTCCTCCAGCATTAGCCGTAACCAATTTACCAGTTTGCAAAGCACTCAAAACTTCAAGAGGCAATCTACTAGCAACGCTTTTTGGAATAACAAATTCACCAGGCGTCAATAAGGCGGCCACGCTATCGGTATTTCCAACCCCAGGAATTTTTCCACCACCAGCTAATTTTTGTGGTGCTGTCCCACCAAACCCACGACCAAAACCTTTCAAAACACCCAAAGCTCTAAACCCTTTAACAACTCCCAACCCCAACAATAATGGTAGAACGGACTTAAAGGTGTCTGCAAATCCAATCAATGCCTTGGTTAAATCTAAAACCAACTTAATAGTCGTTTGAAATGTTGAACTTCTAACCAACGAAGCAATAAAGTTTTTCCAATCCTCCCTAACCTGCTTAATCTGAACACTAAGATTTTCCAGGGCTTTTTCGGTATCCCTCGTAACAGACCCCGCACTATCACTAGCTACGGCATAAGCATCAGTTCTCCTTTCAAGTTGCGTCAGTAACGGAATAACCTTATCAACATTACGAAGACCGCCAATGGCTTCAACAATCTTAAAAAATCGTGGATCTCGTGGACGAATTTCGTTCAGAGCTTTGCTCACATTATTAATGGCTTCAAATGCACCAATAAATTTACCCTCAACGTCTCGTACTTCAATGCCAACCTGTTCTAACAATGCCAAATTTTGTGGACGTTGAAGACGAGCAAAAACATTCTTTAAACCCGTAGCAATAAGACTGGGAGCAGCCCGTGTAGTAGCACGAATAGATGTGAACGTTGCCAAAAATTCGTTGAAGGTTTTTAGTGCTGGTTGTGTTTCATTAGATGCCGCAGCAAATGCCGCACCAGCCTTCTTAACAGCAGTAGTCATATCTGCAACTTCAACGGGAAATCTACCAGCAACAGCATTCATAGAGTCGAAAACAGATTCCAAATCTGAAACGGGAATGTTAAACTGGTTCATAATAGCAATAGCGCCTTCGGCGGTAGATGCCATATCATCAAATGTAGCCGCTAAGGAAGTTTTAGCCACAGCACGAAGTGCGATCCTTACTTTATTTGCACTCAATCCAGTTTGAGCAAAGAGACGTGATACATTTAAAAGTTCTTCTGAGGCTACACCAAATTCTGAGGCTAAACCACGAATTGTATTTTCCAACCCTCTTAAACTTGCTATGCTGGTTTGGGTAACCTGAGCAACCTTTACCAACTCACGCTGAAAGTCGATGGCATCCTTAGTGGCCGTAATCATTGCACGACCGAAACCGAAGACTATTGTGGTGGAAATTAGGAAGGCTGAGTTACGACGGAGGGCAAGACCAGCCGACTTACCATACGACTCCAAAGCCGAATCTGCTTGTTTTATCGCTCCGGTCGACTTTGTCATTGCCGTACCAGTTTTAGCAGCGGATGTTGCTACAGCAGTTTGGGCCTTAGCTGCTGCATTAGCCTGAGTAGTAACCCCCTTTAAAGCAGTACTAGTTTGTTGAAGATTTTTAGTTGCCTTAGGGCTAATCTGTACGTTTACAGGAACGTTAATTGTTTGTAGGGTACGAGAAATACTATCGGCTACAGCCTTAGTGTTTTTCGGCGGCTGTAAAACTATTTGGGCGGTTAGCTCAAAGCTCTGCATGAACTATTTCCTATTTTCATCGTGGCCATAACCCTACTCCATATTAGTTAATAAAAATGACTCTTCCGGGTTTTCACCACGATATCTTCTCTTCTTTCTATTATACACCGTTTTTGTATCTTCCTATTGCTTGTCCCGCTTTTCCACTCTGGTTTTATCCTCCCTGAGAACCACGATCTTGGGTGGGTCGGGCTTCTTTGGTCTTCGGACCTTTTTGGTCGCCTTTTCTTTCTCTTCAGGAAGTGGTTCGTCATTATCATCCAAAAACGCCTTCTTGACAACCTGATAATTCCCCTCTTTATCAATAGGATTACCATTCAGATCGACGAAATTGCCATCCTTATCCACATAGTTACCACCCTCATTAATTAGACGACCCTCTCTGTCCACAAGATGACCATCCTTATTAATTAGGCGAAGCTCCTTATCAGCAAACCCTTGCTCAACTAAAAACTGATTTTCTGGCCAATTTTTCTCAGTGTCAGGACCAACCCCAGCAGTAATACTTGCCAATTTTTGGGCGGCAGTAAAACCAATAGGGGTTACGGACTGTTCAATGTAATCGTCCATAGAACTAAAACATTTTGTTTCATTACCATGTTCGTCCAAGACGAACGTACAAAGAGAAACTAAACAATTAAAATGGGTGTTGTCAGCCTGACCCTCCGATGTTTCGTTATCGAGAATACTTCTCTCCATCAACATATCTCTCATGTCCAATCTCCAATCTTTAATTTGGAGAGCCAACACCTTAGCCTCACTCAAACGAAAACCACCCTCTTCTAACTTTTTCTCAGCATCAAAAATCTTCTGGCGTAAAGTGGAGAACTCTTCCTCCTTCTTATCATTCCACAAATCCCTCTCTCTCAAAATATTATTGAGTTGGCTACGCAGAATTGCCCCAGACTTAATCGCCTCAGTAAATGCCGTATTCCTCTTCTTCTGGGCCTCTCTACCATTATCCGCCGTAGGTTTCTTAACCTTAAACTTCTTGTCTTCAACTTCAAAATCTAAATGATTTACGTTGTCTACCATTTCTTTATCCTTCCTTCTTTTTAGCCGGAAAAAATGTTTCTTTTTTCACATCTTCTAACACACCCTGCTTACTAATAATAAACTCTGTCCGATATCTATTCCACGTTAAAGTATATTGGGAAATTTCATCAAGGGCCGCCCTCAACTGATTGTTCCCATTATTTAAAACAGCGGTTCTTACAAACTGCCATTTGTCATGCCAATACTGTTCTTCATCTGTCATGCTATCGCAATTTTGACCCCACAAATCACCAAACTCTTCCTCAAACTTAGCCAATGCCCCAATCATTGTGGTTTGGAACTTTCTAGCCATATTCTTGGTTAACCTCGTCTTAGAGTTATTTTTATAATTTTCCTCATTCTTCTTCCTAGCCTCATCATATATTCTTTTCAGTTCTTCATGCTCATCCATAATATTTTCCTATTTCTTGAATTGTTGTTTAAACTGTTCTTGTCTTTGTCTTTGTATTTCCAATTTTTTGTCCAACATATCCTTATCACGAACTTCGCCTTGTGATTTGATTAGTTCCGCCCTCTGGGCCTTAATCATTCGAGCCTGCGTAGTATTCATGGCTCCAATATTTTTGGCGTCATCCAAACTACCAACAGGAATGAAAACCTCACTAGCCCCTTTATGTTTACCACCCAATTGTTTATCCATTTGTTGTTGTGATCTTTCTTGGTCTTGCTCTTTTTGCTGAATAATCATCCAACCATCCAACATGTCATCATCATCAATTATGGTGTCCACAGGTCTTTCTGGATGCTCAAAAACAATATCGTACATACGACTCTGTAAAATCAAAACCTGTTGTTCATCGCTAATTTCTGCCACGGGACAGGAAAACGGATTAGGTTTCCCAATCTTCCAATAGGTCTGCCAGGGACTAGTTCGGGCAATCTCTCTCAACTGGGCCTCAGTTAAAATATAAGTTAAGGAAGGTTTTATATTCCTGTCGCCACCCGTATACTCTATGGTCTCATCCAAAATAAACTGTTGGCGATTTCCAATGGCAAACTGCTCCCAAGTATATTCGTCAAGATAATGCCTCTTATTATACAAAGAAGTAAGGCTATGCCGAACTGATTTCAACTTAGCCTTAATCAACTTAACTTGTTTTCCTTTAAAAGAGTTCCTGTATAATTCCATCTTAAGAATATCAATTTGCTCCTCTAGCCCCTCAATATTTTTATCTCCTTCAAAAGTCCATTGACCACGAATAATGAGAATATTAGCACAATCTTTAAGACTGAGCCATCCCTCAAATCGAGTTTCGTTCACCCACCTCTCATAATGTAAGTTGGCCCTAGCCAACACATCAATTGTGGGATTTTTTAGGGCAAACTTTTCTCCAACATACCGATAATTACTCAGTAGTTGTCGAACTATCTTTTGGCGATTTTGAAAGTTCACTCTTTTCCTCTTTTTCCTCTTTCTCCTTAATCAAGTTGGCCAACCTCTCGGTCTGTAAACCATATTTGGTTCGCCACTCATTAATTTCCTTATCCTTATTCCCTATCATTTGTTGTATTCTATACAACTCGGTATACAACATTCCTATGTGTCGATATAATTCTTCCATCCTGATCCTTTGTCTGCGAAGTGTAAAAAAGGTTAATGCGTTACTTGCCTGTCAGGGGATTATATTAACAAAAGCAGGCTATCGCTCCACACTAACCGTATATTAAACCAATATTATGCCGGAGTTATGTAGGTTGACCTATCAGCCCAAGCAAAATTACTATTTGGATCTCCACTATGCATCACAGTAAAATCATTGAAGGTTGAATATGAGTAAGTAACTGTTACGTTACCTCCGCCGGCATCACCTCCACCATAATTCACAGAAGATAACTTATTCTTATTTCCTAGGAAAACTCTCGTACCCTCACAAGTTGCAATACGAATTGAGTGATTGGTGAGGTTTCCACCATCCAAACACACTGCTGAACTTGCAGTAAGGATTCCTTCTTCTGTAGCAGAAATCAAATCACCGCTAGTTGAAACCACTTCAATTTCACAAGTAACTTCTACGGGGAAGCTAGCGAAACGAGTATAAGGAGCACGTCTTCCTAATTCATTAATTTCTTCACGACCTAAATCTGTACTTACACTAATATTGGTAATGTGAGCACCAAATACATTAGCAGTCTTCTCATTAGTTCCCGAAGATGTAATACCAAAAACTTCTGAGGGTAATATGGTATAATCCACAGTACCAAAATCTGAATCAAAAACTAAGTTTTCACGCCGGTTAACACCTTCAGCGGCCAATGGAGAATCTTCAGAAGCAAACCCACCATCAAACGACATAGAACCTTGACGACCTGTAGCACTTGGATTAACCACACGAGTATCATCTCTCCACAATTTATCGTTACCAACTAGAGTTAGGTCTTCAGTAAAGTTATCATCTACTGGGAAATTGTATCCAATAGACGAAACGAACATACCAGAGCATTGAACCATAGAGAGGGCAACTCCAGTAGCGGATATCTTTGTATCATCAAAAATTGACAATTCCATAACCGATTGTGCATTTTGACGCCCAGTTAAAGTTGGTGAAGTTCCAGCCGTAGTGGCTAACGTATATAATAGAGGATATCCATCAAGCACTTTGCTGCATGTAATTTCAATATCGGGAATATCTTCAATATTCTCATAAATAGCGAGTTGACCAAGCTCAAATGCCTGAGTCAAATCAAAGTTTGTAGTCATTCCAACAGATTGTACTCCATGGGCTAAAACACTATCAAAGCCAATCTGCTGAACGGCATAAAAAATTCTAACATTACCCATATTAATCTTCTCCTTTTATTTCGGTAAATAAAAACTATCTAAAAGAAAGAATGTTTTTCTGTATATAAATACACCATTTACACCACATTCCTTCTAAATAGTTCCAAATATTACCTCCATAGTAATACGAACAACACCGGCATACAATTGTGGATGTTGAGTTTCTATTTCGGATACCCTAGCATTGGTAAACCTACACTTTTTCCACCTAAATCCATCCGGGGCCACTAAATCTGGATACATATTAGAACCTGTTCTCATTCCACGATGGTCTAATGGGAATCCAGTTACAGCAGCTACATTATCCGTATCATATAACCAAATACTTCTATCATTTTCCAACCTGCAAATATCAACTAAATTATTTCTCTCATATCTATTTTCGGTTAATATATGAAAGAGGACATCTTGTTCTACTATTAGGGCGCCATTACCTAATTCATACCCTCGTGATGTGCCCTTGGATACTGTCTCCAAAACAATGGCTGGTAACTGAACTCTTTGATGTCCACCAATAGACCACTCTCCAAATTGACCAACTTGTGTAAAATGGAGATCGTCTGGCCGAAAAGACTTGAATTGTAATTCTTTCCACCATTGAGCATCATCGGCGATATACACCTGTACATGTCGACTACTGTAAGAGGCCGTAACAACCGCCGTTGTTGATTGAGCCGTATCAAAAATCACACGCCCAAGAGGATAATTAATATGTAAATCACTATTTGGAGTACCGTCTATATTAACCTGAATAGGTTGGGGATTCTTCAGGAGTTGCCAATTTCCACCCGTCGCACTAGTTTCTGGAACATTTCCAGTTGTCGTCAAATCAAAAGAAGTCGTAGAATTTTTCCCCACAATATTATAATTAACATTGTAACCAGTTCCAGCCCCAGTAATATTGGTTATTTGGAAAACATCTCCAGATTGAGCCGTACTAGAACCATTAATTAAGATGCCGGTATATTCAGAGTTTACACTATTCCAAGTTATAGTGTCTACAACACCCGTCTCAGTCTTAACCTTGTATTCGACTCCAGTTTCCCACACCCAATCCTTTCTGGCCCCCTGCCATACCTGACCATCTGTATAGGAATTATCATAAACAATCCTTAGTTGACTAAAATCTCCACCAAAAGCTCCCGAAGTTGGAATGTCTACATCGTGCCAGGCCCCAATCTGTAAAAATGCCCAATCAAAATAGGTCTTCAAATTATTTTCCAACTCGTCCATTACGAACGTATCACCAATGTTGGTTACGGCCTTAAATTTGGTATAGTCTGGTGACGCCATCTAGGCAATTCTCCGTAATGAAGCTGCCAACTCATCCTTAATTAATAAGATAAGGGCATCCTGAAAATTTTTACCATTCAAAACCTTTGTCACAAAATTATTTCCGGGGAACCCAACAAAGTCTTTGGGCACCCCCCAAGATTGACTGGGGACTTTTCTCATAAGGGCAAATCCTGTACGACTAGGGTCTGGCTTCTTAAATTGTCCAATGTCAACAACATAATCAACAATGATTTGATCATCACCCCTAATTAACAACCATTCTAACCACTCTAGATTGTCGCCCTTTGAAGTGGGTTGAACAGCACTACCCAATTTTAACACATCTCCATAGCTAGATAAAACAATGCCAATTGTCATTTTCCCCCTAATATTTTTCCCCAATTCAGATACAAATATGGTATCAATTTTAATTTTCTCAATCCACTCATTAATGATTTCGTCTAATTTTTCCTCTGGATTGACAACTCCTAATTCAGCCTGAAGATTTCCCTCTGTGGCACTTCCCAATGTTAACGACTTATATTCTGGAGAAGCTTCAATACCAACCCGAAATATTTTGCCGATTCTAACTCTCATATTACCAAGAAGGGAGGGGCTCCTAAAGTAGCTTCTTAGAGTTCCGACTATGGCCTTGCGTATACGTTTTTCAATCTCTTGAGGACTTTCTAGAATCTTTATTGTTGTGGGGATTTTTATGTTGACCAGGGCCTTATTCCTTATTCAATACTCTTCCACATCGTCACGATATAAGTATCTGCTCCAAAACCTATTGGGTTGGGTTCTCCATGTCGTTGAAATCTATGATGAACATACTTTTCTATGTCGGTATCTATCATGAGAGATTTTGCTCTTTTAATATTAGTCAACGTGGTTGACAACTTGGAGATAGTTTGAACGAACCCTTCCTTAGATAATGTCTTGGCGTCCACACCAGCAAAACTAATCCAATCTCTATAATCCCAAATTACCGAGAGATTTACAACCTCAGTTTGCTCATCTGGAATTTTTCCAAGACCATAACACTGAGGACAATTACCAAAAGAAAATGGAGAGGGTCCACCAGACTGATAACGGTTTGAAGAACGTCCTCCCACCGGGCTTAAAATACAATTTGGACAATCCGTAAACTTTGTATCCCCATAAATTAGCCTACACGGCACAGTACATGCTGTACTTTCCAACATAGCATCTATAGCGTTGACGAACAACGTCTTCATCTCTGAAGTTATTATGCCGGTAAATGGGTTGCTAGGCATTATTATTTATGTCGTTAGATTAATCTAATGTTATAACCAAATCACCACTAGCAAACGAAGCCGTATCATTAACGGCAACAGACTTTGGAGTGGTTAGTGTACCAAATGCTAAACCAGTTCCCGACCCCACACCCGAAAGATTAAATAGGCCAAACCCACTAATAGTTCCCCAACTTCCAAGGGAAGCAACGGGAAAAGTAATTGTGGCACTATTTTTAAGAGCCATCGGATCAGTTCCGGTGGCCACCGACCAAGTATTTTTAGTGTTTGGAATTACAACTCTTTGATAACCACTAGAAGGAGAGGGCTCTAGAAAATTAGAACCGTCTTCTTGGGGTACGCCAGAGCTAAGGGCAATAAAACTACTGGCCCAATCTCCAGTTGGCATTGGCTGTACGCCAAAAATCTCATCCAAAACTATACCAGCAAGGTAATTTGAAAAACTCATTTATTTTTTCTCCTCTTCTCTTTATAAACATTATCCTCTCGGATTAATTAACCAGTAAAAGCGTAATAAGAAATATCATTAAATTTTCCATCGTAAAGCCCCGTCAAACTTGAAATAGCAAGTCCGTCACCCGAAGGAACGCCATCAAATGTGGGCAGACCAAACGGAGGGTTTCCTGGAATAAAAATTGTTCCGGCACCATTCGATGTGTCATCTCCACTAGTTGTTACTTGGGCCGCATGTATATCTACACCCATAATTTAAGACCTCTTATTAGATTGTTTTTTAAACCTTGTCACCCCTTTGCCCCAATTAGGCAAAATAATAGATTGGTGATTATTAGGCGAGTTTATTAACTCTTGTATAGTCGTATTTAGTTGATTTTTGGCGGGTAAATTACCATGTCTTTTACCAGTAATATCTTTACACATTAAGGATACGTCCCTCTATTAGTCCATTTATTTGTATATTTATTTTCAACCGCTCTGATATTTATACCAGAAAATCCATTGAATTGTTGGAATTTAGTTTTACCAGTCGAAATGGAACCTCTCCCCCTAGACGTATTTAATCTAAAGTTTTCGGCCTCAATGTCGAAATCCGACAGAACCCAATTAGTATTGCTGACACCTGTCGTACTATTTACGCCGGTAAGAGTAGAACCTGCACTGGCATCTGAGTTGGACACATTAACAAAACGAATATCGTGATTACCACTAACATTTAAGGTCCAACCTCCTGCTGACGTTATATCAATTAGGTCTCCTCTTTTGCCTAATAAGGATATGTCTCCACTAACCGTAATAATCGAACCAACTATAACCGTAATATCGCCCGTATTAACAACAAATCCATTAGCAATATTTCCAGTTTGTCCATTAAAATTAAGAGACCCATTAGACACAGTCAAAGACCCACAAGACAAAACTCCAGAAAGTGCCCACGTTCCATTAACATTGCAATCGTTAACCACTACAACAGTATTATTTGTAGTATTAGTAATAACGGCGTCTTTTTCAATAGTAAAATTATACAATTGGGATGCACTTGAATTTGTTAATGTGGCATCGCCTTGAAGTATCCAAGTAGCCGTACCGGGAATCCACGTCCCTATATAAGCACTAGTATCAAATGTTCCCCCACTAATAATATGATTACCATTTCCACAATCAAAACTTCCGTCTGAATTAGCTCCCGCTATAAATGAAGCACCATTAAAAACCAAAGATGTGCTACCCATATCAATATTACCATCATAACCACCCAAACTGTCATCTATCAGAAGACCAGCACATGTAAGGGTATTAGTTGTTGTAAATATGCAATCGGCTGAAGTTATGGCAGCACTAAACGCCATAAGATCTGTTCCCACAGGAAGACGTGCAAGACCCCAATTAGCGGGGTTATCACCATCATTGTCAGCTTCGCCGTTAGACCAAATATTATTAGCCATTATTTATCCTTATTTAAATTATGGAAATTGTGTTCGATCAAAATTAGGTAATGAAGATAGGGTTCTTGGGTCAAAATCATTTGACGAAAATGGAGACAAGATAGCCCTAACTATATTCCCATTCCCAAATGCAAAATTATCCTTCAGTACTTCATAACTAGCACAGGGTCCTTGCGTCAACAACTCCTTGAAGCCATCAAGGTGTTTAAGTGTATCTAGCGCCACAGGACCACATTTTGCTTTTATGCCTGCTGCCAACGCTTTTGTGCGAAAAGTTGAGAAGTCGCTGATACACGCCGCCTTCATCACCACTAAATTAACAAAAGATGTATCCCCATTAGTTGTTGGGTCAGGAGATAGCGACGAAGGACATAGTGTAACAACATAGGCCGCAGTCGTAAAATCCAACTCCTGTAACACATATGAGGCTGACACTAAAATTATATCTTCAAGACGAGAATCTGAATACACTTCAGCAGTACTCTCATCCCCATAATCATTAATGAGAATTCTCAACATTCTAGGCATCACAGTTTCCCAAGCCATATTAGAAAACCCTCTTCATTTTCATCACTACCTATCCCTAACTCTTAAAATACCATCTGCCTCTAATTCTTCTCCACTATCCGAATTCACACTAACCTCAAACCTATAATCACATCCATGAGAACCGCCTTCAGCAAACATCAAAATAATATTTCCACTCGTAGTCACACTACTAATTGTTAGGCCGGCAGGACTTGTTTCGACCGATGGACTAGATATAACTTCGCTGCTTTGTAAAATGTTGGAGAAATCCATTCCAATTCTGACTTTTTCACCGGGTTGCTTATATATTGGAATTTTGGATGTTACTGGCATTTTTTTTGATTAACTTGTTAATCTTGTTTATTCGTACTTCGTTCTGGTATTGTCCAAGTAAATGTTCGTGATGGTAATGTCCAAGTAAAAACTCGTGAAGGCAACGTCCAGGTGAATGTTCTAACTGGCAATGTCCATATGTCTGATACAACTCCAGTTTGTAGGGACACAACCGTCAGATCGCCAATCAAAACACTAAGTGATGAAGAAATTCCACCAAGTAATGTATTAACACGGAGATTTCCGATTAATGTTGACTGCGAAGCAGACAACCCAGATAATCCCCTTTCCCTTTCTAATACACCATTTAGAGTGCTTAATGAGATTATTGTTCCCTCTAGGGAGGTTGTCTCAACAGTTGTAGTTAAGGTTCCAGACAATGTGGATAAAGCAACTATGATGCTGTTTAAGCCAGTGTTAACCCGAAGAGATGATACCTGTCCAGATTGAGAGTTGATAACTCCATTTAAATCGGTCGATATTCTAAGGGCGGACGCCTGATTAGATTGTGAGGAAATTATACCAGATAGAGAAACCACCCCAGCAGTTACAGCGGTTAAGGTTCCAGATAGACTAGACAGAGATGTTGTTATGCTATTTAAACTTGTAGCTACTTGTAATGATGACGTTTGTCCAGATTGAGCGTTACTAACTCCGCTCAAATTAGTAGACATACGAAGTGTAGAAGATTGTCCCGATTGTGAGGAAGCTACACTAGAAATATTTCGGGTTTTTGTCAAGGACCCGCTCAATGAGGATAAAGAAACCACCGTACTATTTAGAGCAATGGCTACACGTAATGTTGACGATTGTTCAGATAGGGAAGAACTTGTTCCCGATAATGTAGTAGAAACACGTAGTATAGACGATTGATCGGACTGTGAGGTTATAATTCCTGTTAAAGAAACTGAACCAGAAACACTTAAACTTCCAGATAAACTTGATATAGCAGTTACGGTTCCGCTTACTCCTCTTGCTGTTGCTAATGAGCCCGATAAGGATGATTGTGAGGAAGAGGTTCCGGTTAACGGTATGGCTTCGCCATCTGGAGGTTCTATTGAGACTAGAGCGGAACCCACTGGGATGATTAGGGATTTACGAATGAACAGAGCGTTGGGCTTTTCGTAGAGTGTTCGGATTTCAGAGGGATTAAGAATCCGAGACCACATTGCGACGTTGTTGAGCAATCCTTGAAACCAGAAGTTGACCGATGCATCGCCAAGCACGCCAATATCTGTCTTCGTCGGGGTAAAGGGGGTGACAGCAGTAGTGCTCTTCTGCTTAAACTCACCGTTAATGTAGACCGACCTCGACGATGCACTTTTCCAGACGCCGACTACATGAGTCCAGACGTCGTCGGGAACCGATCCGACGGACGACGTTGCACTGACGAACGACGCATTCCGCAACCCCACGTCCACTGATTCATTGGTGTTGTGGATGATATAATACTGCTGATTGTCGGACGCTCCGACACTCATCGACCATATGGCATCAATCGTACTATGCTGCGACGGATTCATCCAGATCGATACACTGAACGGGTAATCCAGCACAACGGCCTTCGGGATGGCTACTTGGCTTGGACTGGCTGTAAAACTTAGTGCGTGCCCCATGTCTGAAGTCAACCACGTTACGCCAATGTTGGTGCCGTAGTTGCCGTAGCCGGACACGTCACGCAACGTCAACCCAGTCACACCCAACGAAGGCACCCACGAACCAACCAAGCCCTTCCACAGTTCTGGATTGGCAGACCCACCCGCATGACGTGCCATCCCTCCACCAGAAAACGTAACCAGTTTTCTAGAAGGAAGGATTATGTTGGGCATGTTTGTTTACAAACTAAAATGTTCAATAGCCCAATTTCCAATGCCAGTTTGAACAGGCACCGAAACAACAATGTCTCCCTCATTATCAGCAATACCACTAATGCCTGGAAATGTCACACCTCCATCAGTGCTGGTCTCATAATATACAAAAACAGAACCTCCATCGGGAGCAGCAGCACCAGTAACCGTAACATTAAAATCTCCACCAATAAACAAGTCAGAACTATTATCCACAGAACCACCAGTGCCTACAGCACCATCAGAAATAATAGCACCATTAGCATAAACCTCGGTCTCACTCCCTTCGTACGTTAGTACGCCGCTCTGATCAAAATTCCATCTCTTAGCATCAATTTTCACACTTCCTACTTCTACATCATCACCAGAGTCGTTCTCCACAACAAATCTATAATCTCTTGCTAATACCATTTTAGTCTCCGTATAATTGAATTGCTAGTTCGACCCAGCCCTTTTTCAGGGCGGGCCACCCTAGGTCTTGAGCACGTGTTATTTTTTTAATTTGTAGAAGGACTAAATTATCCCTCGTGGTAGTCCCGGCTCCAAAAATTGCTAATAGAGCCGTTATTGTATTCCCGCTTTTAACATATACCGTACCCATCCCAACAATAGCATGTAACAAATCCTTTTCTGCGGACGAAGTCCCATTATATTCCGAAGGGTCAAAAGCCTCAAAAATATCAAAACCTGACACAGTTTCAATATTCTCATTAACATATGCCGTATTTATATCATCTGTCTTCTGTTGAGCATCCATTCCGCTATAACTACGCCCTAACGGATCATTTACTAACTCATTGCTTATTTGTTTTAGAATTATTCTAGACAATCCCATATTTGTCTCCCTGTATAGAAGAAAACTTCTTTTCTGATATACTTATACACCACCCAAGCATAAAAAAAGTCCCGTAAAAACGGGACGCAACTTAATTAATAGAAATAAAGAAAATATCTAAACTGAGGCAGGCTGAAGTGATTCGTACATCGCCATTTCTGCAACATTCATTAGGTCTAGAACCTTGTCGGGATTTGACTCCAATATTTTATTCATGTCAATCTTACGCTTAACCAGAGTGGCCAAATAGATAGTAATAGAGGGGATGAGGTCGGGATATAAACTGAGAATTTTCACAATCTCATTAATCTTTGCTTGGTGTTCCTCACTAACATTTCCTTGACTGCCACCAAATAAACGCTTTTGAGCTTCTTGAGACCTTTTCTGGTTTTCCAAAAACATGGCGTCCATACTACTAAGATTTTCCTTAACCTTTTCCTCTAGGTTTTTTTGTAATTCCTTCATACTGGGCATGACATTTCCTTCTTTCTTTTAGTAAACCTCTACTTCTACGTTTGGGTTTATAGGCACTACGTGTGGAACCGGCTCTACTTGTTCTATTACAGATTCGTTTTTGTTAACGAAATTATTATAGATGAAGGGAATGGCCGTTCCAACACCCAATGTGGGCAACCCTAATCCTAACGCCATCGCTATCTTTTTCCACAATCTAGACTTCATTGGTAGTGGGGGTGGTGCTTGTGCTATAATCGGTGGAGGTGGCGGTGGCGTAATCACCACAGTATTAGATGGTCTGGTGGGGAAAGGAGCAAGGTTGTCCTTAGCTATATCAAGAACACCCATAATTTTCGCCAAATATAAACCGTCCAAATAATAAGCGTTGGATACCTTATAGGCCAAAATATTATCCTTTAGAGCGGATTGGTCTAAAATAGTTTTAGCAATAGAGTTGCGAAGTTCTTGAGTTTCTGGAGTGTTTAATGAGAATTGATTCATAGCATTTCCCAGTAAGTCGGAATCAAGTTTGATTTCTGGTTGGTTTTGCTTATCTTTAGTCATAGTGATGTCATCCAAAGAAAAAAAAGACACTAGCGACCGCCGTACAATAAGCTAGTCGCTAATGCCTTGTGTGGTCATAGACCTATGCCTTGGGAGTTTGTGCAGCTAGATTCGTTCCGATAGCATCACGAGGAAGATTAGCCTGGGCCAATCCCTGAGCAGCAAAACTCTCTGCGATGTCCATCTTGGCAAGCTTATCTAGAAAAGTTAAGTCTGCTAAGTGGGACGTGGTCTGATGGTTAGCCAGAGCTTGTGTCTGTAACTGTAGTGCAGCATTTTGGAGTAGTCCACTTAATAGTGTTTCCATAGTTTCATTCCCTCTTTTTGAAAAAGTTTGTTAATTACACTGTTGCTTTCGAGCAACCTACTTAATTAGGCCAGCCAAGTAAACCATTACATTTGACTGGCCCCTTATAACATTCCCACGAGGGAATATCACCAACCTCGGAAGATCCCTAATTTGTACTTCAGTTGGATTTAAACGTACAACTCTAATGTTTAGTCCCTTCTCAATTTTCTCCTCAATGATTTTATCGGTTTTCACAACATCTGGATGCCCTCGTGCTGTCAAATATATCATTAAGGGTAATTCTCTAATATCAACCTCGGGTTCATCCACCCATAAACTAGAAATGTGGTCCTTTAATTCTTTGATTACCCTATCTGGGTCTGCCCCGCTCTTGTTTGTTTGGAGGTTTTCGGCTATGATGGCCAAAGCATTGAGGATTGTGTCAACCTTATCGTCAACTATATTTACACCATTAATAACTATTTCCGTATTATTTACGACTACGTCGCCCTGAGATTTTAAGGCTTCTAGAGCTTGCTCTAATCTTGTATGGTCATACGCCTGCGGCGGTTGCGGTGGTTCTAAAATTACTGGGTTTCCGGGAACACTTGGATTCTCTGGTTCGGGAGCTAGAGTTGGTGGAATTGGGACTAAATTTCCATTTGATGGTTGACCCTGTTGTCTCCCTTTTAAACAATTCGGACACCCTGGGCACAAACGATTATTACTTCCCAACCAACGTCGAATGGTAGTAAGAGGAACAATGTGAACTAACTGCCCATCACACCCCCACAAAACCCCAACCAATTTATAATTTTGAAATGTTCCACCACCTGACATTCCTGGGCTGGTTTTTCCAAACGCCGTCTGAATATCCTTAACATAACGATTAGGTTTTAATGTAGTCATTAACCGATTAAGTTGACTGCCGCCATTGGGATATCCCAGAAGTCTAACGCTCTCACCATTTTCCGCAGGTCTCTGATTGATATTGACATATTTTGGCATAATTCCGTCAACCTCTAATAATGCTATGTCCAACTCCCTATCCATATCTATTAATTTTGCTGAATATTTTAGATTGCCATATGGATAATCAACAGTTATTGGACCCCTTGATTGGGCAAACAAATGGGCTACGGTTAATATTTGGTGAACATTGATAGAGGTTCCACTGCCAACCGAATTAGTATTGCCCTCATTAACGGTTATTCGGTATGACGATTGTTCTGGGAGAGAACCGTACGTAGCACGACACAAACAAAGAAAAATGATTAAAAACAATAAAGTATGTAGAAAATACTTCATCTAGTTCCATTCACCTTTAATAGTGATTTTGTCCTTTTGAGTAAAAAATGATCTCTTCTCCTGATTACACTAAAAAGCTACGAAGGTTATTAATTTAAGTTCGTTTGTATTGCCGAAATCTTGCTACTCCATTATACACCATTCTATTTGGAAACAGGAATATTAAAATATAGAAGTTTTTTATCTGGAAGATGAACAGACACAAACATCTCCCCGTTTTCCTCAATCTCCACATCTAGTGTTGTATAGTTATCAGACTTCCAAATAATATAAACCCCACCATCATTTAATGGATATATTTTATAATCTTTACTAGTATCCTTATCTTGTAGAATTTTTCTTACTAAATTTATTACTAGGGGGGTAGTTGGTAATCCTCCATAAGAATCCCAATTTTCTTCCAGATCGGCCATAGCCGCCAATTTTTTCTCTAGGGGCCAATCATGGTCCCAGTCTTCAAACTTGGGCATTATTTTTCTTCTTCTTTTGTTGAACCTTTTTAGGTGGTGTTTCATATACAACCTTTTCGGGCCATACAGCCCTACCTTTTTTAGCAAGGGCCAGGGCCTCTGACACTAATTCTGGCGTTGCCTCCTCCAGCGAAACAAAAACCCAACCTGGCGGACAAGCAAATTCATCTGGACCAACCATTGCTCCTAGATGTTCGCCACAAGCGACTAAGCCACCATTGGTGGCTAAATGTTCTGTATAAGTTTTACTCATTAATCCCACACCCTTTAACTTGGTCCCAGAGTAAACTCATTTCGTTACACTCCCAATCTCCCTCATAGGCACAATATCCATTTTCTTGGTTGGGTTTGTCAGTCCTGAGCGACCAAAAGGGACATATACCATTTTCATCATAACGTAGACACCCTGATGCTTTCAATCATATTCTCTGAGTCGTCTGCGTCCTTCAATGCTTTTTTCCAGCTTTCATTAGATAGTGCCCACTCACGCCACTCACGAAACAGTCGTCTACTCTCTTCGATATCCTCACCCAATTCTCTAAAATGTTCATCACAAAAATCTCCCCATAATATGTCGTGATGAATACCTGCATTTTGACAATCTGGGGTTTTACATGTTTTCATTAAAGTTTTCCTCCAGTTCTATTTTTACTAATCTCAAAATATTTTTCGTCCTTTTCTATTCCAATAAATTTTCTGTTAAGATTAAGACAGGCCACCCCAGTTGTCCCCGACCCCATACAAAAGTCTAAAACTCTTTCTCTCTCATTCGTATAGGTCTTTATTAAATATTCCATTAAAAGAACAGGTTTTTGGGTAGGGTGTGGAGGATTGTGTACAGAAGTATATTTTAATATAGAAGACGGATATCCTGTTTGGGTTTGTTGAAATCCTTTAATAATACCATTTCGTCTTTGTAAATTGTGTGGATCTTCTGTCTTATTTCTTTGTACAAAAATATCACATTGTTGTATATTTTGAGGGTTGTACGTCATTCTTTTTTTTGTTTGATTAACATGACCAACAACCCCAGACGAAAAAACCACTATGTCTTCATGTTTTTTAAGCGGCATATTTTTTGCCTGTTGAAAATTACCAGTTTTTGTTTTTTCCCACACCCAACAATACTTGAACATCTTCATATTAGAAGAGATTAAAACAGTAGTAAAAGGTTGACTTGCCATTAGAACAATAACACCATTAGATTTAATCAATCGTTTTAATTGTTCCCACATAGGCTCCAACGGAATAATCGAATCCCACTTACAAGCCGTTGTTCCATAGGGGGGGTCGGCCAGAATCAAATCAATTGATTCACTTTCTATGTCTTTCATTTTCTCTAAACAATCACCATAAATCAAACTTAGCATTAAAATTCCCCCCACTTTGGATTATCCTCTGCTAACTTTAAATATTTCGCCTGACCTGCGTCGAAAATCTTAGCATATCCTTCCTCATATCCCGTGTTCCCCTTGAAACGCATCCTATGGCATGATTCTTTTCCATTGGTCCACTTGAAAGATTTATGAGAACCTATGAAGGAAAATCCTAACTTCTCCAAATAATCACCTTGACCATAGCGTCTGTCGATAAAGGTAACTAGGGTTTGTATTGGAAAACTATCTTGGACAACCTTGATTAGTTTACTGAAAGCGCCTTGGACGGAATACCCAATCTTATTACAAAATCTAGAAATCTCATAGTCATTGTTACGAACACGTTTAACACACATACACGAAACAATCTCACCATCTTTCGATAGGGCACAACAATCTCCAGCACCCTTACCCATCAAGTGGTTATCCACCATAAATTGAGAACCCTCTTTCTTGGTTAGTTCTACCAACTGACACTGGCGGGCTCCTATCTTTTTGGTTTGGCCTAGTTTGTTTTGGATGATTGATTTTATAATAGAAGATTTATGTATAATCTCATCGCCACGAAAAAACAATGGAGTATATCCTTCATCAATATATAGTTGTCGTTTCTTTACATGATAATTATCGTCTTCAATCACCATATCGCTATGCCAATATAAACCATCGGCTTCAACAATTAGATTATATTTGGGAATATAGAAATCTGCTCGCTTCTGTTTTACTTGAAATTCAGTTTTATATTCAACATTCATATCGTCTAACATTTGACATATCATTAACTCTAAGTCGCTTTGATATTTATCCGTCTTCATTGCCGTATCTAATCCAAACTTCTGAACCTTTTGATAAAAACTTGTTAATGCCATGCCTTTTTCAGCAGCCAAAACCTTAGCAGTTTTGCCTTCGTGTATAAGTTGCCCATTAGCCAAACGAGTTAGCGACCGTTTCTTTTCAAACTCCTCTTCTCTATTCTTGTCTTGTAGGATATACTCAACTCCATATTTTTCTTTGCAGGTTTTTCGAGATTTTTCTAAAACCATCTCTTTAAATTCGGGATTCTCATATGGATTTTCAGTACCATATTTATCTTTAAGAACCTTCTTAAACTTATCTTGTCCAATCTTAGTCTGTAAAAAATGTTCTTTCCCATATCTTTCCTTTGTAGTTTTTTGTCTTCGTGCTGAAATATCACCCCTAACATCCAAGCCAAGCTCAACCATATATGGAATTAAGACACTTCTAGTTACACCCAATGTTTGAGCAATGGAATTTACAGAAACATGGTCATCAGCATGATATAATTTCAGTATTTCCTCTCTATATTCCTCAACACATTTTCCACTACCCCCCTTAGTAAGACTAGCTTTTTGTCGTATTTTCATGCTTTGAGATGGAATCCTCGTTCCGTATTTCCTTAATGAGGTTTCTTCTCTTTTTATATTTCTACAATTTTTACATGAATCCTTTGGGGTTTTTTTATACCCATTAACTCTATTTCTCCAAATCTGCTCATATCCATTTCCACAATAGTCACAAATAAGTTTAACCTTTACCATTGACCCCTTGGTCAGACTTAGGGATTGTGTTGGGTCTTGTAACATATTTTTTCTCCTGTGTTGGTTATTGTCTATACTACATTATATAGTTCCAGCACGGGTTTGTCTACATAAAACCACAAATTTTCTCAAAAAAAGAGACCCCGATTTTACGAGGTCTCATATTTAGTATTTTATACTAAGGTTTACATACTTCCTAGAAGTACACGTCTATTGTCAAGCGATGCGAAGCCCTGTTCGGCCCATCCATAAACGCCGGCCCTTTTTTGACGGTGTAGGTTGTCATCCTCGAAGACCTGTACTTGCTCACGTATAGGCATCACAAAAGAATCATTTCGCCTAAGATCAAGCCCCACAACAATCTCAACATCACCGGCAGGTAAGCTACCGCCTAGGGGACCTGAATAAAATAACTGGTATTCTTGGCCTTCACCAAGTTCATCAAGATCATTAAGGTTAACACCAAAAATTCTATTAATGGAATTATCATCAGCAACAAAAATCTCCCGACGAGTCACTTCGTCCACCTGGTCGACATTCCAGTTACGGATGTCTTCCATGGCTTCTGGACTTAGATAAACATCAGTTAGCTGACCACGATTAATTGAGGAAGTATTACCACCACCATTTCGACGCATGACCACCTTTAGGAGACTGATAAGTCTCTTTGTAAACTGACCAGCACCAGCATCAGAATCCAAGACAATAATGTTACGATCAACAGCAGCACTCAAAATGGTATGCCAACCGTCATCATTTAGCTTTTTAGTAAACTGTGCTTCCATCACTTCCATGGCACGACCCACAATATCCCAACGAGCATCCCTGGCATATTTCAGCAACCAGTCAATTGACGCCCCAATATCATAGGTGGGAACCATAACATAGTCACCCTCAACATGTCGCTGAGGAATATAACCATGATTAGGAATAGTATAAGCAACAAAATCTTTCTCAGTTCCAGGTGCTAGAAAATCTAGCGGGAACTCAGGTGTAGCACTCTGCTCAAGTTGAATTGGTTCAAAAATGCCATTAAGAATATCACCATTTAGGACACCTTGTCGTAAAGGCAATTCAAGAGCTTTGGCCAATTCATGAGTTGCTAAAAGGGCTTCTTCTTTATTATATGAGCCAGATGCACGAAGAATAGCATTCATCTTGGCTGTAGCTTTAAACTTTTTACCCATGTTATTCTCCTTATAGGTTAACCTGAACTTTGACATAACCATCAGCATCTTCCCGACTTAGGAATGTACCAACACGATATTTTTCCAGAGTCAAAGCCCGATTGCGTTCATCCTGTGGAACACCACTATCTGTTGGGGCAGTTGTGGACAACGTCCAAACCCGAGTGTTGCCATTAAATGTTTGTGAAACAGCATATACTGGATCGCCAGCAACAGGATTCACACCATTATCGACTACATTTGTGGTTATCTGTCCATTAGTAAGAACCGTAACCTTGCCTCCAAGTTGAACCTCATCCTTATGCCAGTTAATATGCTGACGAGTAAGATCAAGATTAACCATATCATTTAATAGAATGCCAGCAGGAATCGAGCCAGAAGCCACTGCTCCAGTAGGATTCACAGTTGCATTAGCATCATCCATTGCAACACCAGAACCACCAGCGCCCTGAAACATTACAATACCACCACGCTCAGCGGTAGCATTCATGAAAAAACTAATATCGGTACCAATATGATACTTTCTATCTGGTTTAAGAGCCATATATATTTCTCCTTATTCTTCTTTTTCAGTCTTGTGACCGTGACCAAGACGACTTGCAATAGCTGCTTGAAGCTCAGAACGAACCAACTTAAGATCGTCTTCGTCATCATTATCTTCACTGGCCAAATTAATATCTTCAGCACCGGCCTGGGTTTTATCCAGGGTCTTGTCGTCAACAGTTAAAGATGCTTTATCTTTATCGTCATCTTCTTCCTTATCTTTGTCTTTCTTCTTTGGAGGAAAATTCTTATCCTTTTGAGCTTCAATAAGCTCTCCAGCAAGATCCTCAAATTGTTCATCTGTAAGATTACTAAACTTTTCAACCTTCTCAGCAGCAACATCTTTATCAATTTTGCCATCAACAAGAGTGGAAATTCGACTAGCACGAAGTTCAGCAGCCTTAATCTCATCCATTTCTTTCTCAAGCCTGGACTTAGACTCTTTAACTTCCTCTAGTTCCTTGTTTAGTCCTTGTACACTTTTTTCGCTCTCAGTAAGTTTCTTGTTGGTATCAACAACAGTCTCGCACTCGGCAACATACTTCTTCTTAAGATCCTCATTATCGGCCTTAAGCTTTTCAACACCAGCCTCAGTAACTTCCTTCTCGGCCTTCTTACGGGCGTCAATCTCAGTCTTGAGTGAAGCTTTTAGCTCGCTAATTTGGTCTTGTAGAATATTGTCAGCCATATTTGTGACCTCCATATTTTCTTCTTTACCGGAAACACACGCTGTTTCCTTATCAATTATTACACCATTATTAATAATAAATGTTTTTTCTGTCGAAGTGGATTGAAAATCCAACATATCTTTATTAAAAATAATACTATCTGGATTGGCAGGCATATCTACGTATCCCTTACCACAAAACGTTATATTACGAAGTAATCTACCTATACGATTACCCTCATATTCACCCGCCCCCCCATAACTCCTCAGGTGCTTGGTCATCCAAGCCGTCTCTTCATTTCTCGCCACAATATGCTGACTTCCTTCGGAAGGATGAACGGCATAATCAAAATCAGTAAATAGGCATTCCATACTCACAAATTTAGTTCCAGCTTCAATTTCCTCAATTAGTTTCTTAGCCCGGCTAACCAAATCCTCATCTTCCCAACTAGTATAGATAACAGCCCCATTGACTACATGGAAAGTTCCAGGTAAACTATCTACATTACTCCCATCATCAATAGGGTTGCCCTCTGTGTCTATCGCCCAATTTTCTGTAATATGACCAACCAGTTGTTTTTCATCATGTTCAATATTGGTTGGTTTATGAGTTGGGGTCTTACGAGCAGTCCACACCTCTATATTATCAAATACATCATCATTCTTATTCCACGAAGTTGTCACCAAAATGGAACGAGTATAATAAAGGTCGGAATCATGTTGACCACCAGAAGATTTATATTCGGCCAAAACCTTGTCTTTAATGGTTTGGTCGGATTCTGGCATTAACTTGGAAACATAGGCCACAGCATTACTGGCAAGAATTTTATCAGCCAGACCAGCCTCAGCCTTATAGATAGGTATAATATTTGTCATAATTAATATTACACCAACTTATGAGGAAATAAGCGTTTGGCAATATCTTCGCATGGAACCGAAGCCTCAACCTCAATAACGGTTTTGGAACTATAAGAGGTATTTCCATTACCAGCCATCACTGTAGTAATCTTAATTGCTTTATCTTCTTCTAGACTTTCGGCCTGTCTAAGTTCAATGGTCCCTTTATCGGTATTAAGCCCAAAAAAATGTATTTCTGATATATTCTTTATCTTTTTACCATCTACAAGCACTACAAGTATTTTAGACGATGTATCAAACTCGACATTAATTTTCATTATTTTCTCCATATATATAAGCATATAAACTTGACTGAACAAGTCTTGATTCATCAATGGTTAATGGACGACTTAACTCCTCACTAACACTTTTAATCCACTCATCAAAAGTTTCCCAAATAGTATTATGGGTTGAACCAACTTGAATAGCCCCTAAAACAGTAGAAGCATCCACTATCCCAAGAGGTTCCAAATTGAACAAAATATCCATCTTAATTTTCTCAACATCAGCATGTTCCTTAGCACTCAAACTTCTCAAATTCTTCTTATTATACACCCTTAACAAATCCTCATTAATATATTCTGTAATGGCAACCTGAGCCATTCTCGCCCAAATCTCCAAAACCGCCTTAGTTTTTGGTTTGAAGTCTCTTTCTTTACGAGGTTCTTTATCTTTAGAATTTTTAGGTCTGCCCTTTTGAGGTTGGTCTCCCTTTTTGGTTGGCAACACCTGCTGCCTCATAATTAGACCTGGCTTCTCCCCCTCTTCAGCCGGATACATCTTGAAGTCATCCCACTTTTCTTTTTCCTTGCGAAGCCCAATCTGACCTGGGCTAACAACTCTAGTTTGTAAGGCAATCTTCTTTAGGGCAATCCCAAATTGAGGGTCGTGATAAGGACTAGACTTAAGGACCATTTTACCAGAATTCCTATCTCGCTGCTCACGATTGAGTCTAATCTTCTCCATTTGAGGATCGTGACCATATCGCTCTTGTAACAACTCATCACTAATTAGGGATCGATCAGCAAGTTGAATTAATAGAGATTTTTCGGCATGCTCATCACCTAACACATTAATGTCAAATTCTACCTTAGCAGGAAACCTAAATTTAAACTCCTCCTGAACAATCTTAATTTCCTGGTTCCAAAATTCTATTAAGACAGACCTACCATACTCCAATCTCTGAATGAGAGTTTTTAACGAAATAAAGTTGTTGGTAGTACCAGAACCGCCAAAATGACCAGTAAGGGTGGGAGGAACACCAATCCCCGCATAAATGTTAAATAAGTGAGGTTTATATTTCTCTTCTCCTAAAAATTGGTGAACAGTGGTTTTGGACTCAATAAGTTCAATATCTGGAGTCCATATCAAATCCATTGTTCCCCCACCCACATTTGCCTCAAGAATTTCTGCTAATTTAGCAGCGGCAGCCCTTGACGGAATAATTTTGTGTTCTAGAGAACCCAACTTAAAAATACGAATATTGGAAATGGCACCATCTAGGGCGGCCATATCTGCCAGTTTTAATTTCTCCACCATCATTAAATCATCAATAATGGCATAGGCCATAGGAAACGCCCACTCTTGCCAGTCGTCCTTCTTATAATGGAAAACGGAAACTTTATCAGGATCTAAAATAACATGTTTGTTAGTTTTTGCTGCCTTTTTGATGTCGGTAGGAATTTTAGCAACTAGGGCACGTTCTTCGGGAGTTTTGGGCGAATTTATAATTCTTCTTAGTTGATTACCAATTTTAATGGAATAAATTTTTTGCCCAACAAAAGAGGCCAAGGGACCCCCCACCACCTCAATCATTATAGGATTAAGAAATGTATATTTCCACGGAATATCAACTGTTCTATTGTCATGGGAAATTTTTTGAGTTTGTCGTTTAACAACAACATTGGCAGATTTATATAAATTATTTAAAAAACGTTCCGAACGGTCTTTACCTTGTACTCGGTTAAACCAGTCTCGATAAAACTTCTCTATCTTCTTATTGGGATGAACTAACCTAATCCCCTGACAGGCAAAGTCACCCATTAAATCTATTACGTTACGTAACAACCCAACGGTTTGATAAGCTCCACTGACCTGAGCTATTGCACCCTTAACAGTTCTTTTTGGTTCTTCATCAGGCCGAAACCTATAATAGTCCGATTTGGATAAACCTGGACGACCCGACACATTAGTTTGTAAATCCGATAAATCCTGAAACCACCTAGACTTAGATCTTTGAACCCCAACAAGATTATCAACCGTAACCATCTCTTTAGCACTACTAGCCTTAGCGCCATCAAAAGACACATAAACAACTTCACCCTCATTATATTTAGCGGCCACCGCCTCAGATCTTGGATATTTCTTTGTCATCTATTAGTTTACAACAATCCCATTGCTAATTGTATTGAATACTATTGTAAGATACACCAGAAAAACTATCAAACAAATATTCCTTCCTTAAACCAATCTGGACCAGTATAGAGGGGCTCATCCCTATTTTTATTAGTATCTATGTTGGAGGCAAAATCTCCTATGACACCATATTGAATCGGAATGGGTGCCCTCTGAATTTGCCGAGCTAACATATTGGCAATAACCAAGGCACTATACCTGTCTTTTCTAATCCTCCCCTTCTTCCCATCATTTAATTTGACTTCTGGAGTATCCCACCTATCTCTAGCATTATTACCCTGACCCGTTCTCGTCACTGTTATTGTAGACAACTCATCCTTTAATTCCTCAATCTCCATCACACAATCCTCCAAGGTATCATACATTGAGTACTTTTTATCGGGGTTACTATCCTCAAATATTTTAGATCTTTTCTGATCCTCAATATAAGAAATTTCTAGGGTGACAGGATCAAACCTAGGAAATAGGAGAGCTTTATCCTCAAAATCCTTCCTTAACCCATGGTTTGCCTCTTTGGTCCATTCATAGTTGGCAAAATTAATAAGTTCAAGGATATGGAGTCCTGGTTGAACATCGCTATCTCTCTCTTTGTCTTCATCTACAACATGCCAGATTAATTGTTCTCCTGGTAAAATTTTGTCGGGATCATGAAATGCTTCCTCAATGGCAACCCCACCGCCCTGTGAATCACAACCAATCCTTTCACAAGGAAAAATCTTCATCAGTTCACGAATTTTCCTAGCACAAAAAGCATAATAATTATCCTCAGTAGTAATACCAGCACGTCTTCTACTTTTATAGTCTTTTCTGTTGGTTGACCAACAATATACGATTCTGTTGTGGTCTCCTCTTAATTCAATAATTATGATGGAGAAATTGTCTTGTTCAGCAGCGGGATCAACCCCATATACAAATTTAGAGTTTTTACTTCCCCTCACCTTGGCATCAAACCATATTTCACGAATAGGATTTTGCTCCGATGTAACACAAGATTCTATTAAAGATCTTTTAAAGAAACCGTCAGAATCATCAACAAAAACTGCCCCATACTCACAACCATAAACCCCGCTATGTACTGTTGCCTTAGCTCTAGTAACAATGCTATCATCCATAAAACCTTTTGGAATAAGTTCATATGGAATACGTATTACGGAATAGTCTTTCCAATTAAAACCTTCTGGTATTTCGTCAACACCCAAAATTTCACATAATTTTCTCTTATTCCCCCTGCTTTTAATAATAGAACAATATCGCCTCCAATATTCAGCATAATGTTTAAAACTATAATCAGCCGTACCAGAAATTATAGATTGGTTTCTAGATATGTTTTTATATTTATCTTCCTCTGTTCTAGACCATATTCCTAACTCAGACATTGTCTTTTTTCTTGACATTTTTTTAACATTTAATACTGGAGTAGATGACACAGCAGCAAACCCAGAAATAACTATTTCATATATATCTGGAGGAATTGCAGCAAATTCGTCTGTAAGAATTGTTGTCGCTCTCAACCCTTTTATCTTTTCGCCCGAACCAACTGGAATAGCCATAGCCCAGTTATCATTAATATACATTGTACATCTATCAACATCTCTTCGTGGCCCACTCTTGCCAGAACAAATAGAGCGAAGAATAGGAGCATTCTTCCAAATAGTATCCATATACTCAAAAATAATTTTAGATTGACGAAATGCCGCTCCAACAATAACCACTTTTGTTCGTGGTACTAGAGCACATCTCAAAAGTGCATACATAGCCAAACTAAAACTTTTGGAAAATCCACGAGAAGCAATTAACATGGGAAAGGGTCTCACCCACAACTCTTCCAGAACAGCCGCTTGAACTGGCAATAAATCTATATTAAGAAGGACCTTAGTAGCATAGTGGAGATATTCAGGTCTTGTCATAAAGAAGGCAGAATAAAGTCCAATGTCTTCCAATCTCATAATATCAAATGGGTTTTTTCTCTCAATCTTGGATATATCACCAAGGCCCAACCAGGCGTTATCGGCAATCTGTTGTTTGGTATCACTCATATAAATCAAAAATCTCCCTAATAATATTGATAGCTATTCTTTCTGCCCCCTTTTTATTTTCCCCATATATGATTTGGAGGTCTGGATATTGTTGTTGGATTTCATCCAACCTTTTTAAGATGAAGGGACCTCTTGTACGTATTCGTCTACGAACTTTCCAGGGTAATTTGGAACCCTTTGGAAATTTTGCAACATCCTCCTGACTAAATTCAAACAATAAATAGGAGTGGGGAATTTCTGACATTCTCTCCAACACTCTATCAAACCGATCTTGTGTAACATTTTGGGCTAATTCAGATACGCTCTTTTTTCTTTCTAAGGTTAATATGTCCTCAAACCCCTCAATACAATAATCCCCAGTATCCAATTTTCGACTTGTCGTCTTAATTTTCTGAAACCGTGAGAAGGTCCAAGGAGTCTTCTCTCTTGTATCAACAATGATGTTTATCATGTTTAACACCATTAGGATAAATTAATTTAGTGTTGCAATCTGGACATTCAAAAGTCATACAAAGACATGTTCCGGAAATAGTTTTGTCGCATTTTGGACAGTATCGACGACCTATACATTCCTGTTGAATGCCTAACCCACTAAGAACATTATGATATTCTGGTTCCAACATTTTAACACCACCTAAAAAATTAGCAGGAAACACAATATATGGGTATGTTGATTTTAGTTCGCCACCAGTCCCATAGGCAACCTGAGAATACAATGTTTCTGGAGGTACAACACCCGTTCCTTGAAAATTCAAAAAATATTCATTCCCACCATTATCCACCCACTGTTGTTTGTCCATATTCCAGAATAAACTTGTTATGTTTCCTGAACCCTCAACGTTGGGTCCCCAAACTACGTCTTCAATATGTTGATCTTTTAATATTTCTGATAATTTTTGTATGGCCTCTTTAGAAGGTTGTATTTTATCCATTATTTCCTCTCCTTCTCAATATCACTTTGTACCATCCTATGAACCAATTCCTCAAAGCTCACCGTAGGTTCCCATCCCAATTCACGCTTAGCCTTAGAGGCATCACCCAAAAGATATTCAACATCAGAAGGACGATAGAATTTGGGGTCTATGACCACATATGGAGACCAATCGTCTATTCCAATCTCCTTGAAGGCAGCGTCTAGAAAATCCTTTATGGAACAAGCGTAACCTGTGGCAAGGACATGGTCCTCACATTTATTTTGTTGTAACATCAAATACATTCCTCTAACATAATCCTCAGAATGTCCCCAATCTCTTTTGGCATCCAGATTACCCAGGCGAAGTTTTGGTCTAGCACCAACAATTTTTTCGTTTTTAAAAGATATTATTTTATCACAAAAGGCATCTCCAGGTTCAGAAACATATAAATCATAATCTAATTTCTCAGACGTTTCCCGAAAATTAACAAAATTCCCAATCCACTTCGTTATCTTCCTAGTAACAAATTCTTCGCCCCTCCGCTCGCTTTCATGATTAAAAAGTATTCCCACACAAGCAAAAATACCATAAGCCCTAATATAATTATTAACAAGATAGTGGGCGGCCACCTTGCTTACGGCATATGGAGAGTTTGGAGCGAAAGGAGTTTTCTCACTTTGATATTTAACACCAACACCATCATTAGTAAAATAATCAGATGCCTTGGGGTTTGACCAAGTTGAATTATTCCCAAACTCCTCTGAAGTACCCGCCTGATAGAACTTCGTTCTAGGAGAATACTTCACAATACTATCCAAAAGATATTGAACACCCATATAATTAACTAGAGAAGTATAAACGGGTTGTTCAAAAGATGTCTTGACGTGAGATTGAGCAGCCAAATTATAAAGTTCATCAGGTTTGTAATTATTGATAACTCCACTAACCGAGACTGGGTCCGTTATGTCCCACTCAACCAGCTCAAAATTCTCCTTACTAACTAAATGAGAAATTCTCTCAAAAGTATTCGTGCTTGAACGCCTATGAAGTCCGATTACTCTATAGTCTTTTTCTAAAAGCAGTTCTGACAAATAACTTCCATCCTGTCCTGTAACTCCAGTTATCAGGGCCGTTTTCCTATCCATTTTGTCCTCCTTTTAAATCCTGTTTTTATTAAACAAACATTAATGGTCTTTGTTCACTTTTCCCCCCGGCAGATATCCTCAGCAATAATAATCCACTCAAATTGTCCGAAATAATTATTCTCAACAGGTCCCCATTCTCCGATTTTAATATTAAGGGTTCTGTTGGTTGAGAATCTAGAGCTAACCAAGTATTTGTTCCATCACTACCTTGGCTTTTTATTTCTGATCCTGGCAACTGTAATATATCTGATAATTGTTTAAAACCAAAACTAAACCTAATATCTTTACCAGACAACCTCTGATAAATTATTCCGTTAGATAAGGCGGAAACCCCCAAAAAAGCATCATATGGAATTCCTGGAACAGTTCCATTTAACACTTCACTAGCAAACAAATCCGCCATAATTAAGTGGATACACTCAATATGTAACCAGGTTCCAAGGTCTGGCTCTATTGTATAAATAATCGATCCTCCCGTTTCCTCAATTTGAACATCATCTAAAAAATAATTGGGTGCTTGTCCTCCCCCAGTACTTATGGTTTGGATTCTAATAGCATCTATAGTTGTTCCAACAAGAGATAGGTCCGATAGTGGAATAGAAAATTTTTGCCAAACATTTAACGTTCCAACATTAACATAGTCAGCCAAATCCACCGAAATGCCAACTATAGATATTGTTCCTGTATCCCACCCAAAAAGTAAAACTTGTTTGGTGCCTGTTGTGGGCCATTCCGTAATATAAATCCAACCTGAAATGCCAACATGTCCCGCTAAACTCTGACTACTTCCCTTGGCAAATTGTGCCACACTATTATTAATTGTAGAAGTGGCGTCTACACTACCACTACCACTTTTAGACTGAGCAGTACTAACAAAATCCCAAGAACCAGCTATAGCTGAAGCGGTCCATAATGATGTCGGGTCCTCACCATCTAATATTTTAACGGGGGTCCCTCCAAAACTGGCATCTATATTCATATCGATACCTTGAAGCCCATTGGTAAAAAATCGTGTCTCATTCTCAAAAGTTTTTAAAGATCGAGTAGCAACTACAAGGGCTCGTTTCTCTTTCTCTGTAATATCCACTTCAACAGAATTTTTATGGGTGGGATCAGAAAGAAATACTTTGATGGACATAAAAAACCCCTTATACTTACTCAATAAACATAAACGTCATACGAGTATAAGCTATTCCGGTTAGATGATCGGTTGTAGATCTAATTTCACAGGTATCGTTTTTCCCCAAAATAACCGAACCCTGTTTATCAAAAACAAATTGTTCAGCCAAGGCGTTTGGATACCATCTATCAACCTCGATAAACGTTCCTCCCACAACTGGTCCATCATCTTTGGCTGTAACATTAGCAGTATTATTACTCGTTCTATTCACATTTACGGGAGTTACGTCCACACCATTGCTAGTATAAGTAGTACCAAATCCAAATTGACAAAACGTACCCGAATTAGGCAATACAGTTCCTCCGGTAAAACTAACACCTTGCATCCTCAGGAAGGTTATTGCTAATCTATTGGTTGAATTATTGGTCATATGTAAAACAGTTTGGATCCCACCAGTAACATTAACATCTCCAATTACTTGATAAACCCGACCAAAAAACAAACTATTATGGTGTTGTAATTCGTGACTTTCTGCTAAAACCTTTAATTGATGACCATCGGTAACCCCAGCAGAAACCCCTTGACCCTCGCCATCTTCAATTTGTAAACCCATTATTTCTCCTCATAATAGTAGACCATTACTCTTGCTTTGTCACCAGCGACAGCGACTTCCCCCAGAATAAACAAATTAGCCCCCTTAGTTAAAATAATTCCTCCATCCAATGGCAAATTAAAAGTTGAGTTATTTAATCTAATATCTAAAACCTCATTTGCTGTAGCAGTAGTACCGTTCAATGTAGATACTCCATTCAAACAGGTCGTATTAGATGTAATAGACGATCCTCTATTAAGATTTAATGGGGTAATAGAAGATCCACCAGAAATACTAGTTGCATCAAAATATACCTCTATTTTAGCCGAAGCACTATTGCTCGCAAATACTATTTCATGTATGTGTAATTTACCAGTGCCGTTATAAAGTATAGACAAAATATTCTCATTAGTATCTTGAGCAGCAAAATTTCTTCTACCATAAACAGAAAATGCAGTCTTTTTTACTTCCGAAATAAATGCTAATCTGTCATGAACTGTAGCCATAACCTCTAATTGATTATCACTATTAACTTTGGCCAGTTTTCCACCACCCATTCCATCTCTAATAGTATCTGGCATTATTCAACCTCTGTATTCTCTATAAAAGTATTTGTTATGAGGGACATATGTAAATTCATTTTTTTGAGTTGTTTTAGAATAGCATTTTGAAAGGTTAAACCATCCAAATCCTCAGCAATAGTTAGGTCACCATCATCATCAGTTTTGATAAAATGAGCAATTCCATCGTCATCAACTCCGGCAATAGGAGTCAACTCTAAATCTGGGTCGGCTTCCTCCCCATCCTTAATATTAAAATCGAAATCTCTATTAATGGTGATTAGAGATTGGTCCCCAATAGCACCCCCATTATTTCCATGTTGATGGTTGACACCGCCCGGAACAAAAACGGTTGCTGTGAATGTGGGCATTATTACTCCGTAGGACGTTGAAGTCCCTGATAGCGTAATGGTTGAGATTTTGATAGTTTGGGGACTTTTAAACTATCTTTGTCGTTAATGACAACATCTTTCTCCTTGGGCGTAGCCCCACCATCTCTATCGAGAATATCCCTAATTAACTCTAATAGTTTTATTACTCTGCTCATCGCTATCGCCCTCGATCTATATACTAATATTCAATATTAAATACACCGTGTTCGAGACTAACTTAATAGTTTGGTCCTTCGTTACGAATAAATTTACCCTCGGCACCTAAAGTAGTTCCACCTATAAAAATAGTACCCCTAGCTTTTGGAATTTCAGTAACTTTTTTACCATCCGAAATTCTTACGGCACCATCTTGGATTTCAGGTTCGGGTGGAGGTGAAGGAGGGGCAGTAATTAGAGATGCTCTTAGTTCGGCCATTTCCCTTTTCATTTGTTCTATTTCAGGGTTCAAGACTGGAGGTTCTGGTTTCTTAGCCGTTTTAACGGTTTTACCTGTAATAGATGAGTTGGCAGCACGCTTTTCGACTTTTTGGACGACTTCGTCATCCTTCTGGATTTTATCTGTCATTTGTTTTCCTTTTTAAATTAGTTAAATTAACCCTCTCCATAGATGAGGATTCGCTGATTCTTCAGCACAGGTTGCCATTGGATATGGTTTGCATGAGGAGGGTTTAATATCCCAAATTCTCTTTCCTAATTTAATCCACATACTAGACGATAAACGATAAATGTCATTCTTGGAAGGTTTTGGGAATTTTATCTTAATACATTTATTGGGCTCATATTCAACACATAAATCATTATTAAATTTATATTCTGTCTTATAACTTGTTTCCAATTTTTTCATAGAGTATGTTATACCTTTAAGTCCATTACAATTTTGATATAAAGTTCCCGAACCTGCCGGAGCAGTTGCCGTTTTACCATTATCTATAAATCTTCTTTTCTCAACCTTATAACCAATTCGGGTCCCATCATCAAAAGTTAAGAAAACTTCTTCTATATATCGCAGTAATGATCCCCTCTTAGGTATTGTTGTTGGACTAACAATTTCCAACTTAACAATTTTTGGTTTTTGGTAGATTTTTTTCTTTTCTTTTGTCTTAGTTAATAAAGAAGAAGATAAAGGGAGGAAACAAAATGCCCCAATAATTCCTGTTCTTTCTAAAAAATTTCTTCTATTCATAATCTCTTTCCTAATTTTATCCACATATGAGCATTAGAATATTGTATACGTATACAACCTTTGGATATGCTAAAGACTCCATTAATAGCAACACTGTGTAATCTTGTGCTAGAAGAATACGTAATTTTTTCAACATTCCAATTTGTATTCACTTCTTTATTATTTTGTATCCCTCCATATTCAACCCACCCTCTTTCCTCAACCCCATAACCAATTCTACTTTCATCGCCGAATGTTAAGAAAACTTCTTCGGTTGGATCTTCAGGACAAGGTCCTAATTCTCCTAGTTTTAGCCATTTATATTCTGGAGTATGTGTAATGATTTCCAACTTAACAATTTTTGGTTTTTGGTAGATTTTTTTCTTTTCTTTTGTCTTAATTAACAAAAAAGGAAATAGGCAAACCGCCCCAAACATTCCTGATTTTTTGACAAAGTCTCTCCTGTTCATGCTCACGATTGTTCTCCTGTTTCTATGGGCTGAAATATGGTTCATTTTCTCCCAATTTGTCCATTTCCTCTTTTGATATTTTACCATTAGCATCTAAACGTAGAGATGGACCAATATAAGGATATTCTAGAAGGTCTTCTTTAGTCATCCTTCATATCTCCTGAATTCAAAACCCTAATGTCTTCTGTTATTTCTACGGGAAAATCAATAAATTTAGTATATGCTTTTGATAATTTTGCCATTTCTTCCTTGGTTAAATAATCAAGACTAAAATAATTAGAATTAGAACGAGGTGGTCCTTTTCTAATTGTCATCCTATTCCTCCTTCACCGTATCCGGTGTTAAAAATGGTTGGTCTAATTTTCCATCACCATATTCGTGCCATTCCGATAGTGTGGTCTTAGCCACGTCTTTTGCCAACCTCATAATTTCCATTTCGTCCCCAATCCTCTTCCTAACGGAATCGTTTTCAAGGGCTTTAAGATGACCGGCGAACGAACTTTTTGAATCTTCCACAGTCTTAATGCGTGCCTCACGTGTGGCCTTCAATTTATCAGCACACTTAGTCTTTTCAGAAGATAGTTTAACATATTCGGTTGTGTAGGAGCTTATGGCATTTTTTAAAAAGGAAACATTTTGTTCGAGCCTCCCAATCAAATCAATATCTTTAACTTCATCTGGTTTGGCATATTCCTTTAATAGTTCTCCCTGTTCTTTTTCAATCTGCTCTAAATGCTCTTTTCTGTTGGCCATATTCCTAATCATCAAAATATCAAAATTAATAAAATCTTTAATCTGATTTTCTTCTGAGGCTAAAACATCTTCCCGAAATTGTAGGTTTAGGGCGATCCATTGGGCCTCAAAATAACGAACCTCATTAGAAGTTAGACTGTCTTCAACAGCAATTTTCCACCAACTTTTCTTGTGGAGTTTTCCCCTCATTGTCGTCACATCACATTCGTCGATGGACATGTCCGCATAGGTTTGGTTCTCTTTTGCCAAAAACTTTTTAATGGTTTCTGGGGTCCTGTTCATTTTTTCCGCTATTTGGGAGATTGGCATCCTATCATTGGCGAACTTCCGAACTTCTTCCATCTCAATTGTGCTGAGTGCCCCAACCTTTCTTTTGGGTATTCCAAACCTGTTAATGTCAGGTTGGTCGGCAAATTCAGATTTTGTTGTCATTTTTTGTCTCTTTTGTAATTATCCTAAAATGTTTCTTAATAAGGTCAATATCCTTTAATAGCCTTGCAAGGGCACGGCCTTGTTTTGTAGAATTTTCCAGTTTATATATTAATTTATCTGGGGCGTCTCTCTTTGCCCTATCTTCCATAACATTCTCATTCCATTTAGCTATTGCTTCTTCCTCTGTCTCGGGCCACCCCAATACCATCTGAGAACAACCAGGGCATGATACATCCCAACTTTCACATTTGGTTTGCCCTTTATAACGACCACCCCCCATAATAATTAACTTTTTTTTCAATCTTGGGATATTTACCACATACGCACTGCTTGGGTTTATCTTTACTCATCATATTCTCCCACTATTTTCCGAATTTCTTCCTGAACTCTCAATCTCTTAATTTTAATAAGACGTAGCCCCAATTTTAGACGAAGATAGTCTTGGCGAAAACGAATTGGCAAATGAAGGTTGATTAGGTAGTCCATCTCGTGGGTTTGTAAGGTGGAAATTATATTTGGGTTGTGACCAACGGAAGAGTCTTCTGAAAGTTCCGTTGTGCTCATTAAATTTTTTTTTGGAGTATTTCTCTTTGTCCAGCTTCGCAGTTTGTCACATTCATCCCTATCATCATAGGGGCACCCCTCACACTTTAGGCATGGATTGTCGGGCCGCTCATAATTATCCCTCTTGTAATTACAGAGACGATTTTTAACGTGGGTCCATAAGAAGTTTTCCAGCTTTCGGATTCCGTCGTAGGACGAGAGACCTTCCCAGGCGAATAATCTGGCCTGCTGTTTGATGTCTTCTACGTCATGGTATCCGAATAGGAATTTGTAGGCTAGGCGGTTGGCCACTCGGTCTATCGTAGATAGCACCTCATCTTCTGGAATGTTTTTGACGGTTTTTGGCCATACTGGTTTTTTCATTTATAGAAAATTCTATTAGTCTATAAAAGATTTTATTGTGGGTTTAACAGATACAATGTCTAATTCTGGATCGACAATCGTGATAATGGCATGATTAAGGTTGCCGGCATCCATATAGATCTCAATATTTGTTATACGTCCAATTTTATTTCCAGTTTTTATATCGTATACATGAGTATATTGTGGAGATCCACTTGAAACAATTCTTATTGAACTATTTAATTTGTCCATTTAATATCTATTCCTATATTATTGTTTTTAATTTTCTTAACACAAAATCGACGGCATCTTTCAAATTTAAGTTATTTTTTTATGCAAATTTATGTATGGCAACTTGATAATCAACTCCCGGTCGTTTACTTTGGTGTGCCACTAACAAGTTGGAAATTTTATCTAGTTTTCCTTGTAATATTTGTTTTAGGTTAATTTGGAGGTCCCATTCCACCACTAAGAGGCTTGTTTAGCATCGACATGGCAAGAGACTTCTCGGGATCTTTTTTGTTGAGTTCCTCAACGATCTCGTCCTCTAAGGAGGAGGTCGCCTTAACGTCAAGGGTGCTTGAAATAATTTTTTGTTCTTCTGGAGGCGGCGTAGCCGACTTCCCACATCCACAACCCATAGATTACCCCTTTTAAATAAAATAGCAGTTGCTGATAGTAATGTGATCAACATTGCTGATCTTCAGGGCATCAGAAGTTTGCACCAATTCTGAAGGTGTCATCTCATATTTTACCATTGAACTTGCAAGTTCTCTTTCTACATTGTCCATAATCACTCCTTCTTTTTAGAATTTTTTCTCTACCCTTTATTATATAATAAAAGAGAGGGGAAAACTCAGATAATTTATTAATTTTTAGAAAGGTGGCCAACATGACAAAATTAAGTGGTGGAGCTGGGGTTTGCAAATTAGAGTTGGTTCCACCAACGGGTTTTCCAATTATTAAATAAAACTTCTCCCTTCTCTTTATTAATTAAAAAAATAACCATTAAGAAGGTAAAGAACAAGACGAAAAGAGTATAAGGGAGGATTAGGTTGGACTAACCGGAAAGTGTTGACGACTTCGTACGCCCTACCCGCCACAATACGTACCATCTGAGAGGGGTGCCACCACCTACTAAAATTACCCCTTACTCAGAGGCATTGACAATTATCTGTGGAGGGGCCACTAATGAGGAAAGGAAATCTCCTGAAGAGGTACTTAGATTGGGGTGCAAGGAAAAAGCAAGAGGGGTGGATGAAACACCCTAGGGAATCCAGAGTAGGGGCCACCACCTTCTTCTGGGTGGATACCATATACATCACTTTTGACTATTTCGGAATTTTTAGAGATTGCTATTGACGGGTGTCGATGAAATGGTAGAATCCCTAATGAGGCTAGCGAACGACTAGCCCGCAACACCCACAGAAAGATGAGACAATGGCCACTACTGAAAAGATCGGTTCGATGATTCGGGTGATTCCATCCCCCACCGAAATGGTTGTAGAAATAGAACACCCCAAAAGGAGGGGGGTAAAATGGCGGCAAGGAATTGTCAGGGTGGGGGAGAATGGGGACGTTTACACTTCTACTGTGATTCGGAAAAATCCCCATAGGGTAACGGAGTGCGTCCTTGTCCAGATATACGACAAGGGAAGGCTTATCGACTTGAAACACGTCGACATGGAGCTATTGTCTACGTCTGATGATGCCGTTATTGACCATCGGACCAGACGAGCCAAGATGAGCGATCAGGAAAAACGAATCTCCACCCTTAGCAAAACCCTTCATCGACAAGTAATGGCCGAAAGAGCGGGGCGAAGGGGATTTCGGGGTCCAAGACGAGCTGGGGGCAAGAACCGGCCTATTAGAATGTGGAGGGGGGGCGTAACTACCCTTGTGGGCGAATTCATTGATTGGGAGGGATTTACGCTTGACCAGCCAAAAGGCAAAGGGGAACGATATTGCCCGCAATGTGATGCTAGGATCGGTTCGCAAAACAGGGTATGCCCCGAGTGCGAAAAGAGAGGCTACAAGCACAACGAAATACTTTGGTAGCCCCGAATCAACACCCCCCGCAACGTGCTGGGGGTGCTATTCGTAGCTAGCAAAACCACCCCCCTCCAATAAGGGGTTGGCACAACAGGGAAAATAGGCAAATTGGAGCAACCTGGTAAAATAGGTTGGATAGGAATAATAGATACTTTTGGAGGACTAGGCTGTTTAGGCAACCTGGGTAGGGCACATAGTTTAGGTGGGGTGGCTAACCTAACCTTTCTTCCTAGGGGATAGTCTGCACTTAGTCTACTGTAAATAAACAGGGATTTTATAATAGGTGGAAAGAGTTGGTTGCTAGTTTAGCAACACAACATAATGTTTGGATGACCATGGGGGAATGGAACAAGTTCACAAAACCTTAGTTAATAAGGAAAACAGAAAAAAATGATTACGAAAAAACAAGCAGTAGAAAGTCAATACCGTCAGATTTTCCACCACAAAAATATGAAAAATTCCGATAATACCCCAGTTAGGTGTAGGGTTAACGGAAAATGTAAGGTGTGGAAAACGAGAAAAGAGGATTTTCGTCTGCCGGTCAAGTACGGGTTATATGATTGTTTTTATATAACTCCAGGAAACCAGGAAGATTGGCAACAGTCTTGAACAAAGAAAGAGAGAAAAGATGAAGGTCAAAAGAGAGTTGGAACAAAAAAAGATCCATTGGGCAGTCATTCAGATTGTCTTGGAAACCGCACGATTAGCGGAGAAAATCCATGTTCCACCAGAAGTTATTGATAAGGCTGTCAGGAAATACACAAAAAACCTTGAAAAACGGTCCAATCTCCACCGGCTAGACCAGATCCGAACTAATGAATATTTTTTTGTTTAACACCGAAGGAGGGGTGGACGAAGAGAATCCTGAAGGAGAAAAAATGACAATCGTCGAAGCCAAACGAACACAAACTCCACATTATGGTATAACCGCCTATGGTTATACTAAAAAGAGTGGAGCCCCCACTAGCATAAAGGTTAGATTATTGGGGGAGAAGAGGTGGCGTCGTCTAATGTGTTGGCAATTTAGCAATGCGGGAACACTTTTTCTCAAAATTATGGGGAAAAATGTTATTGTTCAGGAATATGAATTGCCAGTAATTCCGTAGGTTGACAAAGTCAACAAGGGACATAATCAAGGGGATTAGGTTGCAAGGGAAATGGGTATAATTAACGTAGTGGAAAAGATAATCAGCCCATCCACTGTTTGCCTAGCAGCGTAGCCCCTTTGATTATTTTTCTTAGTTAACAGAGAAAGGGAGAAAAAATGACCGATCAAGAGTACGTCGACGCAAAAGAGTCCCAAATGTTAGGGGCTATGATTCCTGTTAAGGAAATTTTAATGTCAGAAAGACTCGAAAACATTCGACAGTGGCAAGTCGAAAAGATGGGAAATACTTGCACCATCTGTCATGGCCGAAACGCTAATGTAAAATGTGAAGCCTGCGGCTGGTGGGGGAGAGTCCCCCCCTTAGAACATTTACCTGGACGTTGCATTGAAAAGAGCTAGGGAACATAGTCAAGGGGATTGGGGGTTTTTCATTAACTAAGAAAGGGATTGCGACTAGGGAATTTTTCTAAATAGGGAAATTTTCTAGTCATGGTCCCTGTAGCTCATTGTTAGAGCAACCCTTAGCGGGAAGGATGAAAGTTAGACCCACAAAACCCCATTTTCACAATTTAGTCGTGGGCCGGTTAGATCGGAGTTGTCCAATCCAGACCACGATTGCTTACAAGATAGTCCTTGCTAACCCCGCAACCTTAGCTGTTGGCAAAATGGAAAGGGGGAGATTATGCCCGATGGAAAAAGACGAAGACGATATTCCAAAAATTCGGCTCGTAGAGCCTGGTATTCCTATTGGCGAAACCTAAGACAAAGTCAACGGTTTTGGAATAAGGATTATCTCAAGGGAGTTCCCAAAAATCTTAGTTAATGAGAAAGAGAGAAAACAATGAAGCTCCGTAGCGTTCCCATTGGTGCCAAGTTTTCAACCGTCAACCATTTACACTGTATAAAGTTGCCAAAAATGGTGTTGAAGGGTCACCCTGCCACTTTTTTGGTTAATGTTTTGTGGAAGGGTATGACGTTTCCGCTCACGATTGCTGACTACTTTTCGGAGGATGCAGAAGTTACTTTAGTCGAGTGAAAGAAAAGGTGTCAGCCTAGTGGTCCTAATCTAGGATAGGTTCTGAGAGACTACTGTTGAACCGGGGACAAAAATCCCTTTACTTGAAATATAAGCGGTGGCAACGTAGGGGTTCGACTCCCCTGGTAGTTTTTCCCTTAACTTAGGAAGAAAGATTGTTATGACAAACCAACAATTAAAGTTAATTCACAAAGAAGAACAAATATGGGCAGGTCTTACAGAATATCTGGAAGATATTAAGAGGATAGCCGAATCAGGTCCTCAAGATATTCGAGATAGTAAGCTAACAAGAGCGGTCCTCTATTACGTTACGGGGAAGATGTTGTCAGAAAGTTTGACCTAACCAAGCAACCTTAGCCTAGGAATTAACCGATGAATGAATACATCAGAGAAGAGGATGGATATTGTCTAATTTTTGATAATGATGGAGAATACTTGGGGGTTGAGCATGTCCCCAACCACGATATGGGCTAGTCTCAATAAGAATCATATAACCCCCCTCTGAGAGTACTTGTTGAGACCAGTCTCAATAAAACAGGGCTCAGTCTCAATAAGGATGGTAGTTTTTTGGTTATTAAACACAACTCTCCTTCGTTAAATGAGGTTTTCTACTAGTCTACCTCCCAAGTTAGTCCAGTAAGAGAGAATTTCTTATAAAATTGGAAGTTTTTCCAATAAATGAGAGTTTTTCTATGAAAAGGGGGAGTTTTTAGACAAGTATTACAAAATAATACCTGTTTTTTGCTTATTTTGAGCAATGGACACCGCATAAACCACAATCCCCATGAAAATCCTCCTAGTCTGGATGGTTCTCATGGTTGTTTTGGTTAAGAAAAAGAGGAATGTCTAGGGAGTTTTCAATAAAAAGGGGAATTTTAAGAAAACCAACCAATACCGAACACACTGTCCGTTTTCGGACACTTTACACAAGATAAGATGACGGTCTAGGTAATTCCATCTTAATTAAGGGAAAAGATTGGGCAAATTGAAAGTAATCAACAATGACTAGAATCGGCAAAAATATGGCGAAAGTTCTAAGGTTTTGCCAAGAATACAGAAGTTGGCATACCTATAGTAAAGATAGGCCAACAGTCCAGGCCGTTGAAAGTCTGAAGAGGTTAGGATTAGTGGAAACCAACGAATTTCGTCAAGTTATTTACAAAGGTTAGTGGAATTAACCATGATATGTATAGCACTAAAAAGAACCACCAACGATCTACCAGAATGGCTAATTGCTTCTGGAATGAATATGGGACGTTGGACACGATATTTTGGAGTACATTGTCTTGCTGATTCCATAGATTGTAAATCGTTTGTAAAAAATATACATGAACAAAATCCAAAAAACACCTTACATTACTTTGAGGTCAAGGAAATTTCCCAGAAAGGGTTAGTCAAATGACAAATTTTCCACTGCTCATTTCGTTTGAGAAACCGTTTACGCTAAAAATTGTTGACAAACCAGAGGATTTGCCGAACGGAAAACCTTTCAGGGTTCAACTTACTGGGTTTGATAATTTAACACAACACGACATATGTAATTTTGCTTATAAGATGTATAACCTAGGATTTTCGGACAGGAAAAAGAACCATTCCTATGTAAACCGTTGTGTAGTATACACTTAGGAAAAACGTCATGGAAATCATAAGAAAATTAACAGAAGACCAACACGAATGGAAAACCAAACTGGTTTTAGACGACAGAGATATTTGGGGGATAGTTTGGTGGGGTTGAATTATTTCAAAAGTGACGATGTTTATT
>SDBV01000063.1_pt1 | contig 110653 bp, 106 predicted proteins | sample 2277081 | NCBI WGS metagenome assembly SDBV01 (sample SAMN10402039, study PRJNA504765) | marine sediment metagenome | isolation source: marine sediment core GS10_PC15, 223 cmbsf | place: Arctic Ocean: Southern Knipovich Ridge | collected 2010 | reverse complement strand
GCTCCGCCCAATACCCAAAACACCGTCGCCGCACCTGGCGTCCACAGGCTGAAGGAAACCATGTTGTGCAACAAGAACGCCCCCAGGCCACACGCTACGGCGACCCGGCCTATTCGCCAGGCCGATTCGCGCGTGTCCGCCCGGCCAGCCAGGTAAACGCCCGTCAGCACCAGCGCAAACAGAGCCGCCGGCATCACCGCCTGCAAGATGAAGACAGGCCCGGACAATCCCGCCTCGCCGAACGCCGCGCGGACGGCCAGCACAGCAGCTATCGCGCCGCAGCCGATCAGCCCGTTGTCGCGATCCGCGCTCCCGCTCGGCGGCAGGGCAGGCGGGCAGGGCAGTTCGTCCCGCCGGGGGCGGCACGCGCCCACCATTACCATCGCCAGCGCCGCCAGGTACGCCGACCCGCCGATCAGCCCGAACTGGCAAGCGGCGTTGAGGACAACATTGTGCGGGGCCTTGACGGCCTCCTCCGCCTGGCCGCGACGATGAAGCAGGTACGCATCCTGAAAGTTCCCGCCGCCGACGCCCCACATCGGCTCGTCGCCAACGACCTCCGCCGAGCCCGTCCAGTAGAACCATCGCACGGTCATTGTCTTGCTCGGCAAGCTGTCGTGAGTCATGCCATGGCCCACCACCGCCGCCGCTGCCAGCACGCCCGTCGCCGCCACAACGAGCATCACCCGCCGCCATCGCCGACGCAACGCCTTGGCGAATACGACCGCCAGCAAACCAGCCGCGCCCGCCAGACCGGCCGCCGCCGCTGCGCCGGCGCTGCGCGTCATCACCAGCAGCCACACCGCCAGCCCCGCCGGCACGAGGGTCACCAGCGCCGCCGTGGCGAGCGGGGAAATATCCCCTGTCGGCTTGGCCCGCCGCTGGCGCAGCGCGCCGACAAGTGCGGCTACTCGCTCGGCGAGCAAGCCTACCGCCGCCGCCCCCGCCAGCAGCAGCAGGGAGGCAAACACGTTCGGCAGCCCGACGAAGAACCCCGATGGCGTCCTCGCCGCAAGTCGCAGCTTTAGCAGTTGGGTGTCGATGGACCCCTCGTGCCAGCCGGTCGTTTCCGTGAGCAGTTCCGGCGACTCGGCCAGGCGGGCTATCATCGCGGGCCACTCGTCGTACACCTGCACGAGGCCCTTCACCGCCACGGTCGCCGCGACGGCCGCCAGCAAACACAGCAGCATATTCCGCCGCCGCCGATCCGCGAATACCTGCGCCGCCAGCAGGCACGCCGACATCATCGCCAACTGTTCCCACCAGACGAGCATGGCCCCGCGCGTATCTCCCGCGCGCATGGCCGAGACGAGCGAACAACCCGCGAATATCAATACCACCCCGCCCAGGGCTTTACCGCGGACCGCCACGCCGCCGGCCAGGGCTCCGCCAATAAGCCAAAGCCCGCCCGCCGCCAGCAGCGCCACCGCGAACGTCGCGCGTGACAGATCCTGGTAGTTGACCGCGCTTGGCGGATGGCCCGCCTGTTGGCTAGCTGGGTCGCGGGCGCGCAGGGCGTGGTTGACCGCCATTGCCACGGCGAGCGGCGCGACCCGGTAGTTGTGTTCGGTGATAAACGCCCGGCCCACGACGCACAGCATCAGCACCGCCGCGGCAAGCGTCTGCACAGCCCGGCCGATACGATGCGTGGCGGCCGGCGCGGCGGCAGCTTGCGTGGAGGTAGCGGGCGTCATGGCGTTGGCTCACGCGGAGGAGGGGTGGAAAAACCCGATTGGCCGTTGGGGCGGCGCGACCACTCGAGCAGGGCGATGATCAGCAGTATCAGCACTGTCTGGACACCCACCAGCCACGCGCCGATATCGTTCGTGTGCGGCAGCAGCGTTGCTCCGATCGCCGTGCCCGCCGTGCACAGGTATATCGTCAGCACCGCAGCCGTCGGGCTCATACCTCGCTGCACGAGACGATGGCTGAAGTGTTGCCGGTCGCCCACCAGCGGGCTTTGGCCCTGGCGGAGGCGCAGGATGATGACCGACAGCATGTCGTATATCGGCACGGCCATCAGCACGACGGGCGTGAGCACGCCGGCGGCGATGCTGATTCGCCCCGGCTGAAAGTACGTCGTCAGGCAGGTCGCCACGGCGAGCATGTAGCCCACGACGAGCGAGCCCGCGTCGCCCATGAACGTGCGGGCCGGTGGAAAGTTGAACGGCAGAAAGCCCAGCAGAGCCCCCAGCAGCAGGCACAGCCAGGCGGCGACGAAGACCTGCCCCGTCTGCACGCACGCCGCCAGCAGAGCGGCTGAGCATATCGCAGCCACGCCCGCCGATAGGCCGTCCATGTTGTCCAGGAAGTTCAGCGCGTTGATGACCATCACAATCCACAGCACGCTGACGGGTATGCTCACAGCCGGCCCGGCTAGCGCCAGCACGCGCACCTTGCAGGCGATTACCACGAAGGCTGCGACGGCGAGCTGCACGGCGAATTTCGGCACGGCCCCAAGGGCGCGGCGGTCGTCGATCAGGCCCAGCACGTGCAGCGCGACGGCCCCGGCCAGTATGCCCAGCGCCGCTGGCGCCTTGGCGGCCAGGCCGGGCAGGTGGCGGGAGATTTGCTCGGGCAGCCAGCTCGGCGGGCCTTGCTGCGCCCACAGCCAGCCCAGGCCGATCGCCGCCAGCGTCGGCAAGGCGACGGCCAGCAGAATTGCACACCCACCCAGCAGCGGCACGGGCCGGCCGTGCTGGCGGCGGCCCGACGGCATGTCGACCATGCCGATGCGCTGGGCCAGCCTGCGCGTAACGGGCGTCATGCCCGCAGCTATCGACATCGCCAGCAGTCCGGCGGCCACGGCGGCTAGGGCCATCATGTTCGATCCTCCGCGGATGCTTCGCTGCGCAGGCTATCGCGGGCGGCGGTCAGGAAAGCGTCGTATCGGCCTGACGCGTAGTCGGGGAAGGTCCATTCGGTCTTGCGCCATTGGCCGTGGCGGAAGGAGAGCGTCAGTTCCGCGTACACGCCTCGGCCCAGGTATATGCGGTGGGCGAAGTCCTTCATGCTGGCCAGCACCAGCTTGGCCGGGGCGATGTACCCGGGGTCGAGGTTGATAGGCCTTTCGGGCCCGCCCGGCGCGGCGGCGGTGGTGAACTGGGCTTCGATGGCGTTGGTGCGACACTTGACGTCGACGAGCCGATCCGGCGCGGCAAGAGTTTGGAATGCGACGAACTTGCGGTAAAGCGGCGAGTGCATCTGCTGGTCGTAGTAGTCCGTCAGGTCGAAGGGCATTATGTCCGATTCCAGGTCGACCGGGCCCAGATCGCCCGTCAGCAGGGAGGCGGCTGAGTCGAACAGAGCCACATCGGCGGAGATCATTCCGCAGATGAACTTGACGTGGGATGGTTCGCTCGGCTGGGCCATGCGGGCATTCTCGCCGCAAGGCCGCGCGGTGTCAATCGGCAGGGCGCAACTGTGTGAAACGGTTCAATTTGCAAGCTGGTGAGTCCGAATTAGTTGTGGCCATCGGACCGGCTTTGCGCACGCTGCGCGGCAAAGCCATTACTGGCAAGACGCACCCGCCCGAGCTACAGGACATACGTATGAACCAGCCGACCAACCGGCCGTTGAATATCGTCTTCGTGCAGGCTGCCCCGTGCATTCGCAATTACAAGATGGCGTCGGCCCTTCGCTCGCGAGGCCACCGCGTGACGTTGCTGTACAACCAGTGCCGCCTCAGTGACGTCTACCCGCACCTGAGCGATGACGTCTACGACAAATGCATCCAGTTCAGCAGCCTGCAGGAATTGTGGTCGACGCTGAAGCGGTTCGACGTGGCGCACTGCCACAATCAGCCGGACAACATTACAGTGGCCGCCCTGGCTGGCCCCACGCCGGTGATACACGACACGCACGACCTTATTTCGCTTCGGGCGGACTGGCCCGACGAGGAACGCACGCGCGTGGAGTTCTTCGAGGGAGTCGCCAACCGCGGTGCGCATGGCCGAGTGTACGCCACGCCGTATCAGCAGGCCATGGCCCGCGACCTGTACGGGGTGACCGGCGAGTCGTTGGTGCTGCCCAATTACGTGCTGGCTGCCGACCTGCCGACGGACCAGCCGGCGAAGCTGTCCGAGGCGGACGGCAAGGTGCACATTGTGTACGCCGGGCGAATGGGCAGGACAGTTCACCTGGATTTTGGCGGGCTGTTCGTGCAGTTGGGCGACAATAGCGATATCTGCGTGCACATCTATCCGTCGGCCTACAATGAGCAACTCGCCGAGGCCTTGGCGGAATGTCCCAACGTGGAGTACAACCATCCGATCTCGCCACGGCGGATTATCGGGGAAATGGCACGGTACGATATCGGCATCATTCCGTTCAATTTGGAGCGGGGCAATCAGGTGTTCCTGGATTCAACGCTCGGCAATAAGTTCTTCGAGTATCTGGCCGCCGGCCTGCCGGTGTTAACATCGCCGCTCAAGTCATACACGGAGTATTTCGCGGACAACCCGGTCGGGGTGACTTTCGCCACGGCGGAGGAGTTGGTCTCGTTGTTGCCGCGGATGAAAGAGATCGCAGCCGAAACGGACTGGGCGAGCCAAGTGTTCACCTACGAGTCGGAAATCCAGCGGCTGGAGGCGTTCTACAATTGGGTCATCATCAATCATGGCCTGTCGGGCGTGGCAGTTGCGACAGTCGAGGCCCCGGCAAGAAATGAACAGTCGCCATCGGCACATGGCCGGGCCGCCAGTAGCAAGGCCGAGCCTGCCGAGGCGGAAAGTTGCCCGACGGATGCGAGCGATGCCGAGGCCGCCGTGGATCAGTTGCTTCGCGACGCCCTCAGCAAGCAATTTGGCGAAGGCAAGGCTCCGCAGAACCCCGGGCCAACGGAGTAGCTAGCGGCAGCGAGTCGTGGCGGGCAGGGCTCGCTATTCGACTTGGAGCAGTTCCACTTCGAAGACGAGCGTGGCGTTGGGTCCAATATCTCCGCCGGCGCCTTGCTCGCCGTAGGCCATGTCCGATGGGATGGTCAACTCCCACAGATCGCCTTCGTGCATCAATTGCAGGGCTTGCGACCAGCCTTCTATTACGCCGCTGACGGGCAACCAGATGGGCTCGTCGGTGTCGTAGGAACTCTCGAACTCCGTACCGTTGATAAATCGGCCTCGGTAGTGGACGAGGGCTCGGTCGAGCAATTGCGGGCGCCTGCCGCTGCCGGTGCGGATGGCGCGATACTGCAAGCCGCTTTCGAGGACATGGACGCCTTCGCACTTGGCATTGTCGGCGAGATACTTCCGCCCGAGGCGAAGGTTGTCTTTTGCAACGTTCTTCATATCGATCTCCTCACTGGTTTGTGAACGACCGAAAAGAAACGCCGGATATGCAGTTGGCAGCTAACTGTCAACGGGGACCACGTTATTGTACTCCAGCCGGCCTGGGGCGGACAGGTAAAATGGATTGGTCGGGTGTGCTCAGCCTGGGATGCTTGCCGGGCGACGGTGGGGGGGCTATACTGCCAAGCAGTCGTCAGACGAGCTGGCGTTGGGCAGGGGGGGAGGCAATGTTACGCAATGCGTGAGACTTCGGATAACAAGGTAGATGCCGACGAGCGGGCCACAGATGGGCCGCGAATAGAGCGGATTTCGCGCGACCATGCGGGCAAGCTGACGGTTCACCTGGCCGGTGAGGACGAGGCGATCGTCGATGCCCGTGTGGCGCGATGCTTTCCGTGGTCTTTGCCCGACGGGTACATCTCCATTCGCGACAGCGACGGGCGGGAGATTGTGCTGCTGGACAGCCTGAGCGAACTGGACGACGAAAGCCGGGACATCGTGGCCTGCGAACTCCACCACAAGGTCTTTCGCCCGAAAATTACTCGCGTCTTCAGTTGTCGCACGGAGTTTGGCGTAACGTCAATTTCCGTCGATACGGATCGCGGGCCGGTAATATTTCAACTCGGCAGTCGAGACGACGTGAGGCTGCTCTCGCCGACGCGGGCGTTGTTTCGCGACGTGGACGGCAATACCTACGAACTACCGGACACCGAGGCCATCGACGCCGATAGCCAGCGCAAGCTGCACGCGCTGCTCTAGCAGCCCGTGGCAAAAGTGGCATGGGCATCTCCCGTACGGGTGGGCGTCCCGCCCATGCAAAAGACTGAATCCAGGGGCAAGATGCCCCTGGGACGCATGGCCAAGATGGCCATGCCACGAAAGAAGGACTTTTGCCACGGGCTGCTAGCGCGTCCGGCGATGGCTGATCAGCATCCCCTCCAGGTACTCATATCTGCAGCGCTGCGATAGGCCTCCAGGCCGGTCTGCCCTCGCATGGCGCCGGCGAGCTGTCGGCCGATCTCGTCGGCCTTCTGGGCGAGCATGAGTTGTAGCAGGCGGTAGGATTCTCCAATCTGCCGGAGCTGCTGGATTTGTCCGTCTGAAGGGTCCGTGATTATCTTGAGCTGCGCCAGGCAGCCGTCCATCTGCTCAAGAGCTTCGGCGCAGTCGTCGATGCGGTGGGCTCGGGTGGCGGCGAGCAAGTCGCCCAATAACTGTAACGAACTGTCTATCGCCGATTGAATGTCGGTAACCATGTTGTGCTCCGGTATCAGGTCACTTGGGCCAGGGCGCCTTGAATGTTGGTCAGCAACTCGGCGGCCTCTGTCTTGTCCGGCTGAAGTGCCAGGACGTTGAACAATAGGTCCTTGGCCTGCTCCAACTGGCCTTGCCTGGCATAAAGCGTCGCCAGGCAAAACAGCACGGCAATGTCGCCGGGGTGCTTGTCCAGGAACAGTTCCAGGTAGTGAATGACCTTTGCAAAGGTGCCCATCTGGCAGGACGTTTGGAACAGCCCCAGCAGGGCGACGAGGTTATCGCCCTCCAGTTCCAGGCAACGCAGGTACATGTCGAAGGCGTTCTCGTAGGCCTGCTGCTGCTGGAATATCATGGCCAGTCCGCCGTAAGCTTCCGCGCACCGCTCATCGCGCACGAGAGCGTCCTTGAACTTCTCTCTGGCCGTATCGGTATCTCCGGCCTGCAGCGCCAAGGTGCCTAACCCGACGTAAGGCCCGGGCCCGTCATTGAACAATTCTATCGCCTCCAGGTAGCAGGTGGCGGCGCTGTCGCTGTCGCCGGTGGCGGCGTAGCAGTCGCCCAATTCCTTGAGTAGCGTGTAATGTTGCCTCGTGCCGTCTTTGCCTTGTGTTGGTTCGATGGATGTGGCCATTAGCGGGCCTCTCGTATCTGGTCTATCGAGTCGGGAAGGTCGTCGCGGTCGGGCTCGTCGAGGTAGACGTCGGTCTGCTCGCAGTCGCGGCGGTCGGCCAGGGCGCAGGGCAGGGGGTTGCGCGCCAAAGTGTGGAGGATATCGTTGATCTGCGCGGCCTGGTCGGGCAGGGCGAACATGTCTTGGACCGCCTGGCGATACTCCGCCGGGCGATATGCCTCGTCCAGCACGCAGCGACACAGCTCCTCAGCCGTTCGCCAGGTCCAGGCGTCACGGAGGAATTCCCCACAGCCCGGGAAGGCGTAAACAATCGGCTTGAGCCCCCCAGCCATCGCTTGCATCACTTCGACGGGCTGACCCATCGCATGGCGGGCGGAAATCACGTAATGTTTCTCGGCAAGGTACGCGTCAAGATCCGTGGGAGGGGGCGAAAAATGGACCGCCGCGGCCAAGTCCATCGCGTCTATGAAATCGTGTACGCTGTGAGCTATGCACTCGTCGTCGATTTGGCCGGTGAGATGCAGGCTGTAGGCGGGGTCCAGCAGGTGCAGTTCGGCGAAGGCCTGCAACAAGCCTATGGGGTTAGCGGCGGGGGTCAGGTCGTCCAGGCACACCAGGTTGGTCCCGGCTGAGCGGGCACGGAAGGCGATGGCCTCGGTGTCTATGCCGACCGGCACGGGCATTATGGTGGTCAGTTCAGGTAGTTGGGGCACTCGGGCTGTCAGCACGTCGACAACGGCCGACTGGCCGGGCGTCAGTAAGACGTCGACGTTCTCCCAGCGGACCTGTGTTGGCAGATCGCCATAGGCCTCCTCGTGGTGCAGGCGGGCGATGATGTGGCAGGTCTTCGGCGCGCGCGAGGCGGCTACCAGTTCATCCGTGCACCATTCGAACCAAGCCACGTCGCACCACTGCAGCAGATTGAACATCTCCTGCGTGTCGCAACTGGAGGACAGCCTGGCCTGGAAATGATCGGCTAGGTGTGCGGTCAGGCCCTGGAGGTACTGGGTATGCCCCGGGGGGCAGAACATTGCGACTTTGGGCCTGGCTGCATGGAGTTCGTCGACGATGGGCTTGAGCGCGCTGCGTTGCTGCGGGGCCAATTGTCGGCAGCGTTTTATGACATCGGCGGCCGCGGCAGTGTCGCCCAGATCGATGAAGCACCGGGCTACTTTCTGGACCAGTTCACCGGTCAGCAGCCCGACTTCATCCATATCTTCCAGCATGTCCACGACGTCGTCGGGCCATTTGGCAGCCAGATAGACTTCCACCAGATTTCCCATGGCCTCTGCGGGCCTGTCGCCAAGATACCGAATGGCCTTGCGGAGATGGTCGGCCGCCTGTTCGTGCCGGCCCATCGCGTGAAGGACAGCACCGGCGTCGTTGAGCGCCTGCCCGTCACGGGGGAACCGCAGGAGGTATTCCTGGATTTCGATCAGGGCACGGGCGTAACGGCCTTGCGATGCCAACTGCATCCCTCGGGCATATCCGTCGTGAGGCGTTGATGATAAGTTCAACACAAGTTCCTTTGTCTTTCGGTGTCGGGTCTGGTCCATTATTGACCAGCGGCGTGGCTGCAGACCAACCGGGGCCGCTTGATGGGAGTTAATTGCAAACTCTGTGCCGTAATCGTCCAAGAAAATGCTTCGTGACGAAAAAAATCGCAAATATGTCCGAAATGAGCCAAATCGGGCGGTATTGCCCTCTGGCGGGGTCCTGGCCAGATCGCCCGGACCTGATGTGTCCCCGGCCGTCCCTCCTGCGGCTGGGGCATGTTCAATTATCTTGCGCACTAGGCGCTCAAGCTCTTTGCAGCGGAGGGGCGAGCGATTCACGCCGGGTCGCAGCGGGTCGGGCCTGACGGCACGGCAAGGGGTTGCTACAGGTAGTCCATCAGCGTTCTGTTGAGCAGTTTGGCAGCTGTCTGGAGAGTCAGCTGATACAGCGTGTCGGTCTTGGCCAGTTCGAGGGCGAGCGTTACCAGGTCTGCGCTTTCGAGGTTGCCGGCCTCGTCGTCCATATTGGCTTGGAGCTGCAGGAGGCTGTTGGTCAGGCGGTCGATTGCCTCCAACCTGCTGCCGGTGGCGGTTTGGTGCTCCATGATGCCCACTGACACTTCCGCGATGGCGTCGTTGGAGCGGCGAAGGAAAGCTAATTGCTCAGTTTCCGCCATCCCCCGCTCGTTGGAAAGGGCGTCACGAATGTTTATGAGCATGCTGAACAGATCATATGTGCCCTGAATGCGAATGGGCTCCTGGCCTGTCTGTCCGACCGATGCGCCATCGACGTAGAGGAACTTACCGGCCTGGTTTGTGACCGCGAAGTTGCCGTCGGCGAAGTCCGCCTCGACGAAGTTCGTCCAGCTCTCGCCGGCGTCCACCGACATCTGGCCTTCCCCCTTGATTGTCAGGTCGCCGGTGTATGCCCCGGCGATGCCTGAGACATCCAGATAGACTACGTTGCCCGATGGACTGATGACAGCCAGGTCCGTCTCTGCGCCGGTGAAGGTGACAACCGGCCCGCCGTCCAGTGCGATCGTGCCGCTGGTCCCGTTGGTGTCGACCGTGAGAGTGTGCGTTCCGAGGATGGTGTCGCCCGTCGCGCTGCTGGTGCCGGCGGCGATGGCGGGATTGGCGCCGTCGTCGTGCTTGGTCAGCGTGTGGGCCAGCGACAGCCAAACGTCCCCGGTTATGTTGGACGTGCCTGTCCCGCCGGATACGCCTGTGCTGCCGAGGAATTCCGGCGCCTGACGGTTGTCAGATTGGAAAACATCGTTGCCTACGAGTTGTCCGGAGTATGTTATGCCCGGCCCGACGGGAACGGGCATGGTGCGATCTCCGCCGACATATTGCACGGAGACTATCTTGCCGTTCTCGCGAGTCACGGTGTAGGGCTCGACGCTTGGGGACGAGCCTGCGAAAATGTGTCGTCCGAGAATGCCGCCGTTGGCATGGGAGACCGCCTGTTCCAGCATTGAATCGACGGACGCAGACATCATTGTGCGGTTTTCGGCGGAATACGTTGTGCTTGCCGCCTGAGTCAGCAACGTCTTGACAGAGGAAAGCCCCGACTGGATTTCGCTTAGCAGATTGTATCCATGGTTCATACTGAGCGTGACATCGTTGATGTTGTCGACGTAGTCGTCGATATTGGCGCTTTGGATGCGCAGGTGCATGATGCGATTGGCGTCCGACGGATCGTCCGACGCGCGGATGACTCTTGCGCCTGTGGAGACCTGCTCCTGCAGCCGGGATAGCGTCAAGGACTGCCGTCGCAGCCCGGTCATCGTATTATTGTAAATGGCGCCCCATCCGCTCATGGCATTATCTTTCCAAAGAGGACCGAGACTACAGCAGGTCCATCATTATGTTCATCATGTCGCTCAGGGATTTTATGAACTTCGCTGCCGCCTGAAACTGCTGCTGAAAAACAAGCAGCATTGCCGTCTCTTCGTTGATGTCCACGCCGGACACCAGATCTCTCTGGGTGATCAACTGTTGGTTGACGCTCGCCAGGCTGGCTGCACGCGCTGCGCGCAGCGAGATGTTCTGGCCGATCTGGGTGACGGCGATGCGGAAGTAGTCTTGCGGCGTGGCACTGCCAAGCGATGAATAAGAAGTCTCGGCAATGGTCTGCATACGAAAGACATTGTCATTACCGGTTCCTGCACTGTCCAACGACGTGGCCAGACGCCTGCTGTCGGCGAGGATATCCTGGCGGACGCTGAACAACTGGGCGGTATCGCCGGAAAAGAACGTGTTTATGCCAGCCGCGGCGAGAAGGCCCGTTTCGTCGGTGCTTGCCAACGCGGGTATCGTGAAAGAATCCGTAGCTACCAAGTTGCCCGTGCCGAACGAGATCGACAGACCATTGTCCATCGACAGCATGTCGCCCGCGGCGTAGCCGACCCCGACGTTCAGCGTGGTCACCAGCTCGGCCGCGCCGTTTCGGACCTCGATATTCAGGCCAGTATCCACACCGACCTCGCCGCCACCGACGACGGTTATGGTGTAATCCTGATTGGCCGCGCCACTGTAATGTCCGGTAACCGTCGGCGTGGATGTGTTGCCGCCGGTCCATGGTACGCCAAACTCCGGCATGGAAGTTGGCAGAAAATCATAGCGGAACTTCGACGCGTCGGTAACCTGAATTCGCAACGTCTTGTCTGCCACGGAAGCGGAGAGGGCGGCCGTGGCGTCGGCGTCGGTCAGGCCGTCTATTTTGGCCGCGACATCCGAAAGCGTGTCCGTGGTCGCCACGGTGACGGTGCGACGAACAACCGTGCCGGTCTCCACGTTGGTAATTCGCACGTAGAAGTCCCCGTCCGTTACGCTTGTGGGCCAGGTGCCGACCGCGCCGGCTGGGGTGACGGTGCCCACCAGGTCCGTGAAGCTGCCAGCCTGACCGATGCCCTGAATGTGGTGGTCATTCATCGCCGAGGCGATCTGGGCGACCAGAGCGTCCAGCTGTGTCTTGAGGGCAGGAACGAGATCGTTCTTTAGCGACAGCAGCCCGCCCAGCGTGCCTCCGCGCCAGGTGGCATTGTGGTTTCCAGCGCCCGCCAGTGCGACACCCAGATCGCCGTTGGTGAGAGTTGCGGTTTCCAGGCTCGATGAGCTGGTCCCGGTTACGATGGACGACCCAAAGGCTGTGATGCTGATCATGCCATCGGCATCTGCACGACCGATTGATGTTTGCACCAACTCCGATAGTTCATTGGCGGCCTGGTCGCGGCGGTCGAGCATGATATTGGCGTTGCCTTCTCTACGGATGGCATCACGGATCTGTACATTGAGAGTGGCTATTTCTTCGATGAGACCATTGGCCTGCAACGTGACGGCGCCGGCCTCTTCGATGAGATGGTCCTCCACACTCTGAATGAACTGTCCAATCTGGCGGAATTGATTGGTCATTGCCTCAGCGGACCACACGACCTGTTCCTGCAATGGCAGACTGCCTGGCTGGTTTGCTATCTCACGTAGCGAGGCAAAGAAGGTGCTCATCGATTCGCCAAGCCCGCCGCCATCGATCGTTCCAAGCGCACTTTCCAGAGTCTGCAGCACGCTGAGCTCCTGGGAGACCTGACCGAGCTGAGGCTGGATGCGGGAGTACTCCGACTCGATGAGTCCATCCATCCTGCGGAGCACGTCGGCGATCTCCGCTCCGCCAAACACGACCGACCCGGCAGAGCTATACTCGCGCGGGACAATCTTGACGTCCTGGCGATGGTAGCCTTCCGTGCCGGCGTTTGCGACGTTCGTGCCGATTATGTCGATCGCCTGTTGGGCGACCCGAATGCCGCTGAGGCCTATGTCGAAGTTGGCCATAGTCTAAAGCTCCGTATCCACCAGGCCCACTTGAGGTCGCCAGGCGGCCCGCCCACCTGCCTCGTAGGTACCGGCCGTTTCGTCGCGGGGCAGTAGGTTCTCCAGCAGCAGACGATTGATTCGCATGCACTCTCGCAGGAGCATGGACGTGTGGGTGTGTTCTCGGTGCAGAACGGCCGACAGCTCAACGATCTGTTGGCGACGGTAGCTGATCAGCGTCTGGTCGTTGGGCGACAGTTGCGGAATCAGCCACGAGAGGCGCATCTCGCCGTCGCCCTCGTAACAGAAAACTTGTGCCAACACGCGATGGATGGCCAGCAGTTCATACTGGCTTGTTTCCTGGAAGTCCCGGGTCTCCTCGATCTCCGCGAGCAGGCTGCCCAGGGCTGCATCGTCACGGTCGGATATATGCCTGCGCATTGCGACCATCTGTCGGCCTCGCAGGTCGAGTATCTTGATCTCGGTATCAAGCAGGTTGGCCAGTTCGGCCAGCAGGGCCTGGACGGGTCTTTGGGCTTGTATCATAACAGTTGCTCCATCGTCGCGCCGTCAGTGTCACTGGCTGGGGCGGGGGGCTTTATCTGGCGGTAAATCTCCTGCCACATGCCCATGCCTCCACGCTCGCCGACATCTTGAGCGAGGAACGACCAGAACATGCCCTTAACCTGCTTGGTGATGCTGTCGTCAAACAAGCCCGAGTCCGGCACGGTTTGGCTCATGGCTTCTGTGAGCCTGGTCAACAGGATACTCTCGAAATCGCGAGCGACCTGCCGGGCGGCCTGATCGTCCTTGTCGAACGATCTGCCGGCAAGGTGCGAAGCATCCAGCGCCAACGATGACGGGTTGAAGGAGTCTATTGTGAAGTCGAAATCGGCCATGGAGTATTCTCGGGCTACATTATCTTCAGCTCGGCGTTGAGCGCGCCGGCCTCTTTTAGTGCTTGGAATATGGAGATTATGTCTCGCGGCGACAGACCCATTGCGTTGAGAGCTCGGGCCAGATCGGCGACATTGGTTGTCTTGGGGATCACGCCGACGGTGCCCCTGTCTTCCGTGATATTGATACTCGTCGCCCGCGTTACGGCTGTCGATCCCGTGTTGGAGAACGGCTGCGGTTGCGACACGTTATCGACTTCCTGCACGACAATCGACAACGAGCCGTGACTTATACCGACAGTGGAAATCGTCACGTCCTTGCCGATTATGATCGTGCCGGTCCGTTCGTTGGCTACGACTATGGCTGGGGTATCGGATATCACGGTAATCTTGCCGATGTCGGCTATGAAGGCGGCCAGGTCTGCTCTGGCGAGCTCCTGGGGAATGGTTATCTGCACCGTTCCCGCATCGATCACTTCCACGTCCTCGGTGACCTCGGCCTTGATCGCCTCGGAGATTCGCTGGGCCGTGGTGAAATCGCTGTTCCTCAGCAGCAGCGTTATATTGCCGTTCTCCACGAACTCAGCCAATTCTTCCTGCTCTATGATCGCCCCGCCGGGAATGCGGGCGACGGTCAGTGCGTTCTGCGTGATGGTCGTCATCGCGCCGGAAGCGCCAAACCCACCCAGTGCCAGGGGGCCCTGGGCCACTGCGTAGACTTCTCCGTCGGCACCCATCAATGGTGTCATCAGCAGTACTCCGCCCTGAAGGCTCGTCGAGTCTTGCGCGACCGATACCGTTATGTCGATGGTGCTGCCGGTCCGCCCGAAGGGGGGCAAGCTGGCGGTCACGATCACCGACGCGATGGACTTGCTGGCTACGTCTTCCAGGCTGACGCTCATTTGCGGATTCTTCCGCAACAGGCTGGCCAGGGCTCGGCGGGTGACGGGGGAGTCGTCGCCCGTCTGGTTGAGGCCCACCACGATGCCGTATCCCTGCAACGGGTTAGAGCGAATGCCTTTGATATCGATGATATCCTTGAGGCGTTCACCCATGGCCGGGCATGTGAGTAGCAGCAGTATGCTGGTTGCAATGCCTATTGTTCGCATGGTCGGTTCCTTGTTGTTGCGGTAGTGAATATTGCTTGAATTGCGGGAAAGTCAGCTATTCCAGATTGAATCTGTTCAAGAGCCGTCCGAGCCAGCCTGGTTCGGTCCAGTGTCTTTCAGGTCCGTCGACGCGTCGGACAAAGTAGAAGTCCGCCACCCGTTCACTCTTGACGGTGTTGTCGAAGGCCACGTCGGAAGGCCTGACTATGCCGCTCAACTGAACGATTTCCTCGTTGCCGGAAACTCGTCGCCTGGTCTGCCCCATCACGACAAGATTGCCGTTGGGCAGCACGTCTTCGACGGTGACCGTGACCTTATCGCTGATGGAGCGGGTGTCTTCCCACTCGCTGGCCCCGGCGAAGCTGCCGGCATAGGTGGCTTCGGCGTCGAGCGATGGGAGGGCGAACGGTCCGGTCGGCAGCGAGCTGAACAGATTGCCATAGTCTATGGTCCCGCTCATTGCGGCCTCGCGAGAGGTGTCCTTGGTGTTGGTCCTTTCGGCTTCGCTGCTGGTGGAACTGCTTTCGCTGATGATGATTGTCAGCGAGTCACCCACGTTACGGGCGGTATCGTCGGCGTAGACGCTTTGGTGTGTCCTGGTGGACCGCCCCCATATGGAGCCCGCAGGGGCAGGCTTAACGCAAGTGAACGCCCAGAGAAGCGCTAAGACTGCGACGAGTTTTATGCAGTGCGAGAGTTTCATTTGGACACCTCCAGTACTACTAGGGCATTGGCCGGTTGGACAGAGCCATCGGCCATGACTCTGGCTACTATTACTCGTTTTGAATCCATGTTGCGCACGCGGATCATGTCGCCGGTCCGCCCATCCTGCAAGGCCTGTCCTGCGCAGGTGAGGACAAAGCCGGGGCCCTCCACTTTCAGAAGCACCGCCGCGTTGCGTGTGATTATGACAGGGGCGGCCTCATCCTTAATCACAGTGTTGCGCACGTCCACGCCGGCGGCCATGAATGCGCGGGCCTGCGTGCCGTAAGGGGGCGACCAGTCGGCCGCCTGGGGAGCGAGAGACTCCTCCACGATGATTTCCGTGTTCTGTGGCGAGATGGTCTCGCCGGGCTGGATATCCTTGGTCGTTACTATCTTGCGGACCAGGTGGACCATGCGGAACAACAGCGTCCGCTGACCTACGGTCTGCCCGCCGACATTCAGGGAAATCTGTACCGCGACATGTCCGTCGGGGGCGGAATCCGCCCAGTGGGCCTGGAACGTCAGCCCGTCGCCGGCTGGGACCACGATGTCCAGAGGAGGTCGCGAGAGCTTCAGTACCATGCGATCCGTGTCCATTGGATTGCCGCTCAGGAACGTGTTGGCCGCCGCGATTAGCTGGTCGGCGGAGATAGTCAGTTCATTTCGGGTGATGACCACCTCCAAAGCGCCGGTCAACTGCAACTGGTCGGCGGAGAAGCCTTCCGAGGCCAGACGCGACAGGATGGTCTGCCGATCGATGAGGACCTGGTCGTTCGACCACGGCGCCCTGCCCATAGCGATGGCTGACACCTTGGCGGCGAGCGTTTCGTCGCTGCAACGGACCACGGCGAACGTGCCGATCGTCATCTGGCTGACGGACACTTTCGTTTCACGCGGCAAGTAGATGGATATGAGTGTCGCCGTCGAGTCGTCCTCGGCAACTACCGTCGCAACGCAGCAAAGCATCGCCATAATGATAATGCCATTACGTTTCATCGTTAGCTCCTAATCAGGCGTGCAGCCGTCTGCAGCATTTCGTCGCCGGTTTTGATAGCTTTGGAGTTCGTCTCGTAGGCCCGCTGAGCGGTTATGAGGTTGACCAGCTCGGTGATCATCTGGACGTTGGACTTTTCCAGGAACCCTTGCTGCAAGGTGCCGATGCCGCTCTCGCCAGGCGCCGCTTCGGTCGGGCTGCCGGATGCCGGCGTCTCAGCCAAGAGATTGCCCCCCAGCGACGACAGGCCCGACGGGTTGGCGAATCTGGCAAGGGTCAACTGGCCGACCGACTGAGGTATGTCGTCGTTGCCGGCCAGTACGCTTACAGTGCCGTCGCTGCCGACATTGATACTCCGCCAGTCGGCGGGAATCGAGACCGGCGGGTCTATGAGGTATCCGCTGGATGTGACGAGATTGCCACTGGCGGCATCGATGCGAAGCGAACCGTCACGGGTGTACCGCACGGATCCGTTGGGCATGGAGACCTTCAGGAAGCCATCGCCCTGGATGGCTACGTCAAGGCTCTGGCCCGTCATTACCATCTCGCCCTGCGTGAATATCTTTGTCGTAGAGGCAGGCTTGACGCCGCTGCCGATCTCAAAACCCGTGGGCGAGAAGTGCCCGCTCTCCACTTCCGAGCCGGGCTCAATGAGTTTGAGGTACATCAGGTCCTGGAAGTCCACCTGACTGCGCTTGAAGCCATTGGTGTTCATGTTGGCCAAGTTGTTGGAGATCGTGTCGACGATCATTTGCTGGGCGTTCATGCCCGTTGCGGCGGTCGAGAATGCTCTTAACATTGTTATCTCCTGCTACTATGAAATGACCTTCATGAGTTCACCCAGTCGGTCATCGTACTTGCTGATGGATTTGAAGTTCGATTCGTACATCCGCGAGACGGTAATGAGATTCACCAACTCGTTGACGACATTGACGTTCGAACCTTCCTGGAAGCCCTGCGTGACAATTACGTCGTCGGCGTCTTGCGGCAGGTCGTCGGCGTCTTGCGGGCCGAGTCTGTCCGGGGCGCGGTAAGTGCTGGTCCCGATGGTGATCAGGTCGGCGGGCTTGTCGAACTTGACGAGCTTCAGTTGTCCGATGGTCCTGCCATCGGTCGATAGCGTGCCATCGCTTGCGATGTGGATATTCGCGGCACTGACGTCTATGGGGACGGTGATCGGGCCGTTCTTGCCGGCCACGGCCCTGCCCAGCAGGTCGGTCAGTTGATTCTTGTTGTTAACGATGAACACGCCGTTGCGCGTGTACAACGGACCATCGGGCGTCTCGATGACAAAGAACCCTTCGCCGGTGAGCGCACAATCCAAAGGCCTGCCGGTCTGCATCATTCTGCCCTGTCGCCAGTCGATCGACGACTGCATGATCAACTTGTTGCCGCCCACCGTTGTCTGCTGGCCGGCTTGCGACAGTTCGTGACTAAACGTGCTGCGGCGGCGCTTGAAGCCCGCCGTGGCCGCATTGGACAGGTTGTTCGTGATGTTCACGTACTGTTTCGTCAGCGCCTCCAGGCCGCTGACTGTGGATTGACTTGGCCCTATCATATGCGCGCTCCTTGTTGCTGCGCCTCTGCTTCGCCGCGGCGGAACTCGCCTCTGTCGGCGTCTGTTGACGCCAGTGACCGCTGGGCGAGCGTGGACTCATGAATCAGCGTGCTGAGGTCCTGGTCGGACAGGCCTATCAGTTCCAGGCCCAACGTGGTCAGGCCGCTGGGGGTCTTGTCCGTCCAGCGGACCTTGGCCAGCGCCTGGATAACCGAGTATGCGCGGAACTTGACGGCGATGAGGACCTTGTCGTCCACGTCGGCCGGATACGTGGTCTCGATAAGCATCAGGCCCGGGCCCCCGACTTCCACCACCATGGCTTGTGTGAACTGCGGCTTGATCTTGCCATCACCCTTGAAGAATCCGTAGTCGGATATGGTCGCCGGCAGGACCGTTTCCGTCCGAAGGTATCGACGACGATTAACGAATCGCACTTCATCGCGATAGTGCAGGACCGTTTCCTTTTCGTCGTGGCTTAGTATCGTGCTGTCGAACTCCCATATCGTCGGGCCGTGATAGTATCGCAAAGTCCATTGCTGCCCGGGCGCCAAATCGGTTTGGCCGGTAGCGTGAACCGTCAGTTCAGCAGCGGTCACACGGCTGACGATCATGTCCATGACATCGCCGGCGTCGGACTTGATTCCCTTTAGGTGGGAGCCCTTGGTCAATGTGTCCACCAATGCTGGTCGGTCGCCGCGATTGACGCTGCGGCCCGTGAAACCAAGCTTCTCGCGCAGGGCCGCCAGGTGCGCTCGCATGGCGCTGCGCTGAGGTCCGCTGACGCCGACATCTCCGATTTGGCTGAGCAGTAGGTGCTCGCCTCGGCCAAAAACCGTTGGCAACGTAAAGACACTATGGGCCTGCTTTACACCCGCCGCCCTGGTCAACCGCAATAGGCATTGTCGTTCGGCGGCACTGAGCCCGCGATGTGTGGCGTGGGCATCAAAAACAGCATGGTCTACGCGATGGGCATTTCGTCGGCGGATGACAACCACTGCCAGCAGCGCCGCTCCGGTCAGCAGGCCCGAGATAATGAGAATCCACCACACCAGGCCGCCCCCGCTGGGCAAGCCATCAAGGGCGCGATACCGCTCGGCAGCGCTGAGCGTAGCGATCAGGCCCGGATGGGCGATAGTAATGTTCCAGCTTGTGAACATGTTAGCGATTGGCTACCTGATGAGGTTGGTAAGTTCCTTAAGCATGTCATTGGTGACGCGAATGGTTCGTGCATTGGCCTGGAAACCGTTCTGGGCCTGGATAAGGTTGACGAACTCAGCCGCCACGTCGACGTTCGAGCCTTCCAGTGAGCCACCGTGGACCGCTCCTGCACCACCGGCCTGGCCTTGGGTATCTTGTGGCTCGCCGGAGTTGGCTGACGCTGCGAAATAGTTTCCACCCAAGCTCTGGAGGGCAGAGGTGTTCTGGAACGTCGCCAGTTTCATCGCGGCGATGTCCTTACGTTGGCCGTTGGTGAAGATGCCTACCAACACACCTTCGCGCGAGGTCGTCAGGCTTGACAGCCACCCCGACGCATAACCATTCTGGTTAGCGGCCGTGGCGGTGGATGCCCCGCCGAACTGGCTCAGGCCGTTGTATTCACCCGTCGTACCTAGATCCAGCGTGATAACCTGCGGGTTGCCGGCATCTGCGGGGAACTCGACCTGTACCTGGCGATTCTCGGTAGCGGCAACGCCAGAGTAGGCACCGTTCTGGTCAAAGCCAATGTCAAGGATGCGACGCTTGGCCAGCTGCGTGACGGTTCCACTGACGGTCATGGCGACGAAATCCCACGTGCTGTCGGCGCTGCGGACGAAGGCCCCACTGACGACATGGCTAATGCCCTGCGTGTCGTACATTTCGATGCTGGTTTCTCTGGAGACCTGTCCACCGGCCGAAAGGATCTTGAAGTACGGCGGGGTGGTCAGCGTGGCGTTGGGGTTGCCTGCATCAGGGGTGAACGCTATGTTGATATCGGTCCGGGTGTAGCCGCTGCTATCTTCGGTCAGTAGTATTTCGCCATTGGTCAGAGAGGCCGTGGCATTGGTGAACAGGGCGGATATTTCAGTGAGAATGGCCGTCAAGGTCTTGTACACCGCACCGGTGTGCACCGCGATGGTGCTGTTGACCGGTGTGGCAGTCTCGGCGACCGGATCCCAATCCGTGCCGGTGATCGTGAGGTCATCGTCCACGCCCATGCCGCTGGCCTGGTCCAGTTGGTCGATGGTGTCCGTGCCGGCGGCCACTTGGCTACTGACCGTGTAAGTCATTCCCGCTGACAGCAGCATTGTCGTGGCGGAAGTCTCGTCGGCACTCAGGTTACCGGACATAGTGATCGAGGAGGTGGCGTTAGCCGGCAGGGCTACGTCGTAAGGAATACGAATGTTCTTGGTCGAGGCGAGCTGGAACCCGTCATCAACACCGATGTTTCCGATACGCTGTACGCGATAGCCGGTCGCCGGGTCAACCAGGTTGAAGCTCGCATCCACGGCAAAGCCGCCCACGCGAGTGTACACGTCAGCCTGACCGTCATTGAGCACGAAATAGCCCTCGCCTTCGATCGCCATGTCCAGCGGCTTACCTGTGTTGATCAGGCTGCCCTGTGCCATGTTGCGGTCAATGCTGTTGACCTTCGTGCCACTACCGATCTGCATCGGATTCGTGCCGCCCATTCCCGTTGTCGGCTGAGATGCCTGTCGCAATGTTTCAGCCAACATCGTCGCGAACGTCACGCGGCTTGACTTGAACGAGGTCGTGTTCATGTTCGCGAGGTTATTGCCCGCCACGTCGATCATCTTTTGGTGGGCCTTCATGCCCGATACGCCTGCCAGTAGTGCATTACCCATGGTTGTATCCTCTTATCTGAAAGTCAGGAATCAATTCAGTTGCTGATTACTTGGACGTCGCTCGGTGCAACAACCCATTGCCCGGCACGCAATTGGACTTCGTCGCCGGACAGGTCCACGCTATCTACGCGAGCAATGACCGGATCGATGGCGCCTTGTGGGAAGAACGTTATCTGCTTGCCGATGAGAGCTGCCGCTGAGCCTTGTTTCTGATTGGCCAGCACCTCGTCAAAGGTCCTGCTGAGCCCTTCGATCTGTTCCAACTGGGACAACTGAGCCAACTGCGAGGCCATGTCCTTGTTGTCCATTGGGTCCAGAGGGTTCTGGTTCGATAATTGTGTAGTCAGAAGCAAGAGATAATCTGCTCTGATCTTGTTCGCTGATTGTACGCCGCCTATCTGGCTCATCGAGCTCTCCTAGATCATTACGTCTATGGATTCATCCGTTATGCGTTCGGTGAAGGCCGGTGCCGCACCGTCGTCGTCATCATCATTCGGGCCCGCTAATTCACCGTGACGGCTCGCCTGGCCCTGGCCATGATGGCCGCCAGCGTGGGCTGGGTCCCGCAGCATCGAATCGGAGCTGTCTGCGTGCTGCTGGCCGTCAGTTGTCGTGTTCAATGAAACATCAATAGCCTTGACCACCAGCCCGACGTCGCTGAGCCGTTCGATGAGGGCGGGGGCCTGGCGTTGGATATCTTCGAAGGTGCGAAGATTGTCCACCTCTAACGTCGCGCGAAGCTCCTTGCCGCCGTCCGAACTAATCTGCAGGCGAATACGCCCAAGTTCGACCGGCCTGAGGTGGATGACGACCTCCTGGTTGCCACGGGCCTGGCTGGCCGCCAACGAAGCGGCAACCTGCTCAAGAATACGGCTGCCCCCGGCCGGCTGGGCGCCGGGTTGTGCGATTGGCCCGGTGAAGGTCATCTCGACGCCGCCAACCTGAATTACATGCGGCTGAGATGGCATTGAACTGGCGACCCCGGCTGCTTCGGCAATGTCCGTAAAGGTGGCGTGGGCGTGGCTGGCCTCAGCGTCCGGCGAAACATTGAGCGGCTGGGCGCCAGGGCGCGTGGCATCAGGGCGCGTGGCGTCAGGGTGCGTGGCGTCAGGGTGCGTGGCGTCAGTTGCTTTGGCGGCGGCATGCGCGGTGCCTCGCTGGGCCGTGGGGTCTACACCAGGCACAGGATCGATGTCCGGGCGGTACGGGCCGCTAGCTTTGGTCGTCGCCTGACGCGATCGCTCCTGGCCGAGTGCCACGGCGGGAGCCGGGCCGCCCTCGACGGGGATTGCAGCGGCAGCGGCGTTAGCGATGGCCGGCGCTGCGGCGAGTGCTGAGGGCGCTGCTGTGGTAGCTGGGTCGGTCTGGCTGATGGGATCAGTGCCGAGAGCTTGTGAAACGGTGGCTGCAGTAGCAACTCGGGCTTGGCCGGTCTCTACCGACATGGCCGCGTCGGCGTTGGGCAGGACGGGCTGATGGTTGTCCTTGGCTTGACCGCCAGCCACGGCAAGTTCGCCCAGTGGCGCGCTCGTTGGCAGTGTCGGAGCGTCGGGACGCGCCTGCTGTGCAGTCACGGCCGTCAAGCCGGGCCTGGTGGCGATGATCGCTTCGGCCACTGTGCGAGGGGCCAACGGCGCCGGGCGAGGATGGCTCGGCTGGGCAAGGGCGCCAGCATCATCGGCCAAAGGCTGCAGACCATTCTCCCTCGTCCGGACAACGAGGCCGATGTGGCTGGTGTACGAACGCCCGTCGTCGGAAGCTGTCTGCGAGCCGACGTGAGCCTTGTTGATGGTCGCGTGCTGCGATGCAACGTGGCGCGCCATGACAGCCTGGAACGTCATGTCCTGTATGGCGGGCCCGGTCTGCTCGGCGGAGGCGACTGGCAGGTCGAGCATCTCGGCAAGTATCGCGGGATTCTGGGTGGCCGCGACGGCGAGAGCTTTCTTGTTCCGTCGCCCAGCCGTGGCGGCAGCTTGCCCGGATTTCACCTGGCCGCCGGCGGCGGGCCTGTCCTCGCCCCGGCGGGCCGGCTTTGTTCGCCCACGGTCAGCGGTGACCGATCTGACAGGCGCAGCCGAGCCGTCGCCCGCGGTAGCGGACCGACTATTTGCCTTGCTCGCCTTGGCCGGGGTCGCCGGAGTCAATAAGCCCAATGTTGTGGTTGATATTGCCATGTGCAGACTTTCAATCTGTGCCTGGACAAGTGCAACGCTCGTGCCATGTCGAGATGCCAGCCGGTGGGACGAGGCGCAACAGGAGTGAATATAAGGGGTTAGGGACTGATATTGTACAAGCAGGCCATCCCGAGGGGCCCGAAGTAAGGCGGAAAACCGGAAGAGATGGCCCATCGGGCGGAGAAAAGTTCCGGCTTGCAGCGTGCACGGCATATTGGGCAAGATGGGCAAGAGAGGGGCTATCGCGTCCCGCGTGATGCAAAATTCGGACAGGTCAGCGCAAAGAATCCGAGCGCCCATGATGAATCGGCTGAGCCCCAGGGGGAGCGCGGCGTGGAAAAAACGGCAAGACACTGGCGCGCGCGGCGGGGCTGACATCTTGCGGGTCGGACGATCAGTCAATCGGCCACCAGCATGGAAGTGATGTGTATAACAATGGTTATGCTAAGGAGGCGTGCGACGCTCTGAGTGCATCGGCCAGGGCGGATGGAGTCTTGTTGGCCAGGGAATCGCGATGGCGGCGACAGTATTGCGAGAAAACCGATATTTGGCACGTTGATTGCTCATAGATTCGCAGGCACTTGGCCTAGCCACATTGTGCGGACGTGCGACGTGGCGGCAGACAAGGCACAGAAGGCGCACCCAAGCATGGCAGACAACGAAAAGACAGACGCCGGCGGATCAGAGTTTGATCTGTCCGAGGAAGAGCTGGCTCAGCTATCACCTGAGGAGCAGGTGATAATGAGGCAGCAGGCTGAGATCATGCGCGCCGCCGAGGACAAGAAAGGCATTGATGCGGAGATGCTCGCGGCAGCTGCAGAGCTGGGCATTCCCGAGGAAGAGTTGGTCGATCTCCCCGAGGCCGAGCGTGCGATCATCCTCGAGCAGGCAAAGATCATGGCTCAGGCGGCCGAAGGGGCCGCGGCGGAGGGCATCGCCGACAGCGCCGAGGACGCACAGGACAGCGCTGGAGACCAGACGGAAGCTGCCGGTACGGCTGATTCCGCGGACGTAGCTGCGGTGGCCGACGAAGGCGGGCAAGAGTCGCAAGAAGAAGGCAGCCTGATGGATATTATCGCCCAGCAGAAGGCGTCGCTGGGGGGCGGGGCGTCCGAGGGAGATACTGCCGGCACGGACTCAAGCGATTCTGCCGCTGCTGACGACGGCCAGCCCAGTTTGCAGTCGATCATCGCCGAGCAACGGGCCCAGGTAACGGATACGAAGTCGGAGCAAACCGCCCAGCAGACGGGCACAGCCGACGAGGGGGCCCACACAGGTGACACAGCGGATGCTGAAGCCGATGCGCTGTTGGCGATTGTTGGTCAGCAGAAGCAGGGCTTGAAGGTTGGGGGCGCTGACGAGCCCGGCGGCGAGCAAAGCGACTCGCAGGTGAAGGCTGCTCCGGCCGTTGCAAAAGAAGACCAATCCGACGATCAGCCAGCAGTTGCCGCCAGCGCCAAGGAGCCTGCCGTCGCCGTCTCCGGTGGGCCATCGACAATGGGTCGGCTGAGCCGGCTGTCTATGATGCACGTGCTGCTGATGATGAACGGCATGATAGTGCTGATGGTCATTGGCGTGTTCTTCAGCATGCGAAACCGCCCTCAGCCGGGCGCCGACGGCGCGGTTACAAGTGAGTTGCCCGATCCGATCAGCGCGCCTGTTGACGTTGATACGAACGTGGAGATCGAGCCCGGCCTGACGTGGCAGATGGCTGAGGCGACCTACCGCCAGGGCGATTACGCGACGGCGTTAGTGCAGTTCCGCCACTTGTCAGAGGCCATCCAGGCCGACAGCGAATGGGTATTCTTCAGCGACTTTTTCCGCCTGCGGGTGGCTCTGTGCCTGATAGAGATGGGCCGCTCCACTGCAGCACAAAATGATTTGGCCCAGGTGCTGGAAAGCCGTTCCCCGGTGCTGCGGGCGACCGCGATCTATCACGCCGCCATACTTGACCTCGGGGCGGGCCGATTTATGCGGGCCCGCACGCGCGGGTACATGGCATTGGCGTCATTGGGGGCGATGAAGCAACGCGTGGCCTTGGCGGGCGATATCGATTTCATGATCGCCCGTGCACTCACAGACAAGGCATTGTCCTTCCATTCCACGGCTATTGCAGTGGAATGGGGCGACCATTGGACGGATCCTCTCAGCGGTCTGGATGACGTCGAGCTGACGGCCATGCTGAGGGACGGCATGGGCAGGGAGGGCAGCGCCGGCCTGGGTGCGGTGGTCACTCGGGCTGAGGACGGCAAAATCGGCAGTCGATGGTCGGTCGTCTGTTCGGGCTCGGAGTTGGAAGCCCTGCTGCACCGGCTCGGATCGGCTTCGCAAGCGAACATCCGGTGGGAGTCTGTGGACCCCAAGGCCCGCCAGCGGGCCGTGACACTGTCGGCCTGGGCGCTGCCGGCCAGCAGACTAGTGGAGATCGCCAGCGGCTCGGCCGGGCTTATCGCCCGATTCACGGGCGAAGAGATCATTATCAATGACCCGTTCTCGGGCGACTCTCTTGAGCGACAACGTGACCTGATCATACGTGAGGGGATGTCCGCTTGGCGGCGGCTGTTCCTGCGGCATCGTGACGGGCCGCATCTGGCAATAGGGCACTTCGCATTGGCAAGCCTGTATGAATGTTCCGGCGACCTGGCCGGGGCCATGCGAGAGCACCTGATGACCTACCGGCGGTTCCCCAAGGATGCTATTGCTCCCGCGTCGCTGCTTGGCAGCGCGAGGCTGCGGATCGAACTGTTGGATTACGCGGGCGCCCGCAACGACCTGCTGGAACTTCTCAACTCATATCCCGACAGCGGCTCGATCGAGGAGATATATCAATCGCTGGGCGATGCGACATTCCGGGTTGGCCTGTGGGAGGAGGCGATACACGCTTACTCCAAGCTGTACTTTCTCGGGCTATCAGATGAGTCCCGAATGGCCGCCAGTTTGGGATGTGGGCGATGCTACTTTGCCAGTGGTTCCTACGAGGATGCCGACAAGTGGCTCGTCCGATACATTGAGATAGCCGGCAAGTCGGGGGAGGATCTGGCAGAGGCATATTACTTGCTGGGGCGGGCGAGGCAGGCAATGGGCCTCATGGACGAAGCGGCCGCTGCCCAGTACTGCGCCCTGGCGGCTGAGCCCAGTGTGGAGCTGCGGGCGGATATTGTCCTGACGGTGGCCGGTCTGGAAGCGGATCGCGATGAGCTTGTCAGGGCGGCGGGTGTGCTGGAATCGTTGGACGTAAGGCGCCTGACGGGTGACCAGGCGTTCGAGTACCTGCTGCTTTACTCTCGCGTGCACCGGACAATGGGCATTACCGAACGGGCATTGGTTTTCCTGAAAAAGAACCGGGATATGGTTACGGAGCCCCAGCAGCGCGCTCGCGTGAATGTGGAGCTTGCCCGGTGCCACGCCGATCTTGGCGAACTGAAAAAGGCCCAACAGCTGCTGAGCACTGCGTTGCTGACGATGGCTCCAGGCGCCGAGGCGCAGGTGGCAGCACTGGAGTTGGCGGAAGCTTGCCTCAAGACAGACGACGTGGCCGGCGCCATCGCTCTGGCCGACAGGGTTGCTCGCATCGAGACGAGCGACGAAATCCATCGTCGAGCTCGGAATATCCTTGGCCAGGCCTATCTGATCAACCAGAACTACAACGCCGCTGTCCAGGTCCTGTCGGGCTTGCATCGCCGGTACGATACGGGAGGCCGCAATGGCTCGGACCGTTAATGTTCTAATGGCGACGGTGCTGCTGTGTGCGTTGACGGCCAGCGGCCAAGATACCCAGCCAGCCGCGACGCAACGGGCGACCTCGCCGGTTGTTGAGGTGGTCCCCGAACTGGCAGACAATGTTGAAGTTGCCGCCCAAACGGACGCCGACGACACCGGTGAACAATCAGAATCACAGCGCTTGCGCGCGGACATCACCCTCAGCAACATCAGCGCGCCAGATGATAGCGACAGTGAGACAGCCAGGCTCCTGGCGGCCGCCATCAGTCGGCTGACCGCCACTGAACTTACGGCCGAGGAATTCAACCAAGGGGATCTCGAACCGCTGCCCGAGCCCCCACTAATGCCGGAACCGACAGCGGCGATAGTGCAACCCCAACGCCTCAGTGTAGATGATATCCGTACGCTCGCACCGGAGTTGCTGGCCATGCTCAGGAAAATGCCCGCGGATATGGTCAGCGATCCGATCGCTCTGGGTGATGCGCTCTACCTGACTGGCAACCATGAAGAGGCCCTGATCTTCTTCGCCCTGGCCGGCGAGACGGAACTGCCGGAAGAAGACGCCGCGTGGGTGCTGCTGCAGATGGCCCACTGCCAGGTTATCACCGACCCGGCCGAGGCGGCAAACACCTACAGCAAGTTCCAGTCGACATATCCCGACAGCCCACTGGTTGGCGTGGCTCGGATACGTGGCGAGATGCTGCAGTGGCGCCAGGAGAACAAACCGGAGCGTCTGATTCAGTCGATCTCGCAAGGCCCGGCCGCCACAACCGCGCCGGCGGATGGCTCGCAGGGCGACAACGTCGTGAACGAGGCGGCAGGCGCCACGGCAGGCCAGGTCACCTCGACCTCGCAGGCAGCGACGACCAACTAGCAGAGATACAGAAAGAGCAATGACAAACAAAGTGCACCAAGCTGTGTTGATCGTCAATGACGACCCCAAGGCGACCCGCCAACTGCTGGAGCTTCTGGCTGGGCGGGGCGTGCATGGCATGGTAGTCGACAGTGGCGACGAGGCCATCAGTCGACTTGCCACGCGCCGCTGGGACATGGTGGTTTTCGATCAGAGCATGTTCGACGACGAGGGCTATGAATTCATGAGTTCCGTGCGACAGTCGTTGGGGGCCGTGCCCATCGTGGCGATTGGCGAGGGCGATTCGGTCGAACGAGCGGTCAAAGCGGTCCGGTCCGGCTGTGAGGATTTCCTGGCCAGGCCCATATCCAGCGAGCGCCTGCAGGGGTTATTGGACGAGCTGCTGCCGAGTCACGAAGTGGCTATGGTCGGCAACAACGACGATGGGCCCTACAGCGGATATGAAATAGCGGGCCGGTCACTCGCGCTCAACGAAACAATTCAACTGGCTCAGCGAGTCGCTCCGACCTCCATGCCGGTGTTGATCACCGGTGAAAGCGGCACTGGCAAGGAGCTGGTCAGCTATCTGATCCATCAACAGTCTCGCCGTGCGGACGGTCCCTACATTCGCGTCAACTGCGCGTCGCTCAGTGAATCGCTGCTGGAAAGCGAGCTGTTCGGCCACGAGCGAGGCGCCTTCACCGGCGCGCATTCCCGCAGGCTGGGCAGGTTCGAAAGAGCCAATGGCGGGACGATCCTGCTCGACGAGATATCCGAGACGGGCCCCAGGCTGCAGGCGGAACTGCTACGAGTGCTTGAACAACAGGATTTCGAGCGCGTCGGCGGCGATGAGTCCATTAGCGTGGACGTCCGCGTGATCAGCACATCCAATCGCGACCTGGCCGGTGAAGTGGCGGCGGGTAAGTTTCGTGCGGACCTATACCACCGCATCAGCGGCGTGCATCTGTCGGTGGCTCCGCTGCGGGAACGCGTTGCGGATATCGAAGACCTCGTGTGGCATTTTGTGAACATGTACGCCCCGGAAGCCAAACGAAACATCGCCAAGCTGGACGAGAACATGCTGCAGCAATTCCGTGGGCGTCAATGGGCGGGCAACGTCCGCCAGCTTCGCAACGTCGTGCGGACGGCCCTGATATTGGGCGATGGCCCGGTCCTGTCGGCCGAGGCGCTGCCGCCGGAAATGGCGGGCACCTACGTTTCCACCAGCCAGGGACAGGACGAAACTGCAGACAGCGTATCGCTGGGCGATGTTGAGCGCCGGGCGATTTTCGAAGCTCTTCGCCGGACCAACAGCCATCACGCCAAGGCTGCAGATATGCTTGGCATAACCGATCGCACATTGAGGACAAAGCTTCGTCGCTACCGCGAGACCCACGAAGCTCAGGCAACTGGAGAAATGCAATGGTAAAACAAACACCGATCACCGATTTGCTGGCGGCCGGGCTTACCGCCACAAGTATGCGTGGCAAAGCAATCGCCAACAACATTGCCAACATGTCCACGGACGGCTATCGCCGGTACGACGTTCAGTTCGAGCAGCTCCTTGCCAACGAGCTCAAGAGCAGTGGCGGGGTGGACATGGCCAAGCTGGCCCCCGAGGTCTACCAACCCATGAATACGCCGGTGGGCGCCAACGGAAACGACGTGGAGCTGGAGCACGAGGTCGGGCAGATGGCCAAGAACAGTGCCATGTATCGGACGTATATGAAAATACTCGGCAAGATGTATCGCCAAATGGAGACCGCCATGGGCGGCAAATAGGAAGGGCAGGTGAACTGATATGGCAGGTGGACGAATAGACAGCATAGGAGCGATCGACATCGCGATTTCGGGTCTGCGCGCCGAAAGCAAACGCATGGACGTCATCGCAAACAACATTGCAAATGCCCGAACGTCCCGCACGGAAACAGGCGAGCCCTATCGCCGCAAGGAACTGGTCGTGGCTACCGAAAGCGACTGGCTGGCCGGGGTGCGGGTGGAGGATATCGTCAATGATACGAAGAGCTCCTTCCAAAACGTGCTCATGCCGGGGCATCCCGATGCTGACAGCGAAGGATACGTCGAGATGCCCAATGTGTCGCTGCCGCGGGAAATGATCGACATGGTCACCGCCTCGCGAGCCTACCAGGCCAACGCAGCGATCCTCAAACGATATCAACGAAACGTGGACGTAACACTGGAACTGTTGCGCTAGGAGAATCGATTATGGCAGCTATGAATCCAATATCAGGCGGCGTGGGATATATCCCCCGGCCCACCATTAATCTTCAACCCAACGGTAACAGCCAGGGCGGGGACTTCTCCAAAACTCTAATGGACGTGGTCAACAGCGTTGACGACAAACAGCAGACCTCGCAGGCCGCCATTCAGGACCTGCTCTCGGGTAAGTCGCGCGACGTGCTGCCGGTCGTCATGGCAGTCGCCAAAGCCGACATGAGTTTCAAGCTACTGATCGGTGTGCGCAACAAAGTCATCGAAGCGTACAAGCAAACGATGAACATGCAAATATAGAAGGCCTAACGAACAGGTCAGGTGAATTGTGGCTTCGATAATGCAAAATGTTGGTGACGTCTGGTCCCGGGCGCCCTTGATCCATCGGGCGATGCTGCTCGGCATCTTGCTGGCGCTTCTCGTGGCGGGCGGCGGGCTGGTTTACTGGTCCACCAAGCCGAATATGGCGCTGCTGTATGCGGGTCTGGCGCCCGATGAGGCGGCCTCGATCGTCGAAAAAATCGACGACCAGGGCATCTCCTACGAGCTCAAGGATGGCGGCAAAAGTGTCTACGTGCCCCGTGAAAAGGTGTACTCGTTGCGTTTAGCCCTGGCGTCCGAGGGCATGCCGGTCGGCCAGACCCAGGCTGGCTACGAAGTGCTGAGTGACCAGCCCATCGGAATGTCACCAGCCGTCCAACGAGTCAATCTCATCCGCGCCACTGAGGGAGAGCTGGCCAAGACCATTATGACGCTTCACGGCGTGGCGGCCTGCCGGGTACACGTGGTGCGTCCGGAATCTTCCATATTCACTGGCCGACGGGATGAAGCCACCGCCAGCGTCGTTATAAGGACGCGCGGCGGATACCAACTGAGTCCGTCGAACGTGGGCGCCATAGTGCACCTGGTGGCCGGGGCCGTCGAAGGCCTAAGCCCCGAGAAGGTCGTCGTGATAGATGGCGATAACAACAAGCCACTCACTGGCGGCGACGGAAACCAGGCCGGGCCCAGCAAGATGGCGACGCAGAAAATGATGCTGGAGCAGGAGCTAGCCAGCAAGGCCGAGACCGTTCTGAGCCAGGTGCTCGGTCCTGGCCGGGCCAAAGTGCAAGTCAGCCTCGAACTGACGACCGAGGAGTCATTGACGGTCTCTCAGGAGTACGATCCAACCAATCGAGCCATTGAGATCGAAGATATTGTCAGCGCGAAAGAAGCCGATGGCAGCAGCTCTGAGAACATCACCACCAACTACCAGGTGGGCATGACCTTCACCGAACGTCGGGTGGTTCCGGGAGAGATCATCAGCCGGCAGGTAGCGGCCGTGGTGGACCTGTACCCGGATGAGCAAGAAGGCGAAGGTGAAAGCGGCGAGCTGTTGATGACGGAGGAGCAGGTTATCGAGCTGATAACCCGTGCGGTCGGCCTGACCGAGACGGACTCTCTTACGGTTGTCAATCAGCGGTTCTTCGATGATGGCAGCGGCGATATCGAAGAACTCGCCCAAGCGGGCATGTTCAGCAAGGACTTCCTGCTGGAGATGGGCAAGCGGATTTCGCTGGGCCTGTTGGTGGTGGGCGCGCTGCTGGCGCTGAAGATGTTTGGTGGCGCATCGCCCAAGACCGCCAAGAAAGCAGGCCAGGCCGCCTTGCCCGGCGAGGTGACAGGCGAAGATGACCAGGCGGCTGCCAAGCCCCAACTCGACCCGAATCTGTTGCGAACGCAGATTACTCACGCATTGGAAGATAACCCCGACGAGGTCAAACAGATGTTCCTCAGTTGGGTTGAAAGCCAGAACTAATGACTTCATGGAGTAACACACGTGGAAACCGGTAAAGCGCGCAAGGCAGCTATGCTTCTGATGCAATTGGACCCGCGATCGTCGGCGGAGTTGCTCAAATCCGTCGACAGCAAGATGATCAGCGCGATCGCCGGTGAGCTGGCTTACCTGGATGCGACCGGTTCGCGCGGCAAGAGCAAGGCGGGTAGCGAATGCATGGAAGAGTTCTACAACCTGATCAACAGGGGAGGCAACGCTCTGCAAGGGGATGTGTTCCTCAAAGCCATTCTCGACAAGGTGCTTGGTGAGGCCAAGGCTCAAGAAGTAGTCGAGGAAATCCGCGGCAACCTGCGGGCCCGTGATCCATTCATCAAGATTCGCGCAGCCGAGCCGGAAGACATCGCCCGCGCGCTTCGTGGAGAGGCCGCAGAAGTCGCGGCGCTGATACTGTCGAAGCTCCCCGCCACAAGTTCGAGCAAGCTGCTGCCGATGCTGGAAGACGAGGTCCGCACCGAAGCCGTCCGCTGTATGGCCTCGGGTGAGGAAATCGCTCCCCAGGCCAGCACCCGAATCGCTATGGCCGTTCGCGACCGTCTGACACACGTCGATGAGTTGGAACAACCCGAAGATCGCGACGAGCAGCTGCGCAAGGTCGCTGTTGTACTGCAGGGGCTGTCCTCGGTAATGTGCGAAAAGCTGTTGGAAGGGCTGATGGAACGCGATGAGGAGGCCGGGGGCCGGATCCGTAGTCTGATGGTCGTATGGGAAGATATGCCTCGGATCGCAGACAAATGCATGCAGGTCGCACTGCGAGCGGTGGACGCCCGGAGCCTTGCACTGGGACTTGTCGACACGAGCGAGCAAGTGAGCGCGAAGGTCAGGGCCAATATTTCCGAGCGCGCCCGCGCGACGCTCGACGAGGAGTCGGATCTGATATCCGATCCCGAGCCCGAAGCCGTCCTAGAAGCCAGGGAAGCAATTCTGGACGCTTTGCGAGAGATGAGAGCCAACGGCGAACTGCGGTTCGAGACCAGATAAGAACGAGAAAATAATGAACAGACCCACAATCCAACTCGCAGGCCCGATCGTGGCCGTCCACATTGCCGGGCAGGAGCCTATTACCGGCCCGGAAGCTGTGGCGCAGGCCGACGGGGCCGCGATGGCAGCCATGCAGAGCCAAATGCAGCAGCAATTGGCCGGCAAAGCCGCCCAGCTCAACTCGGCGATACAGGCACTGGAAGCTGCAACCAGCCAGCTCGGCCAAGTGCAAGAGCAACTTGTCGGTGAGTTGGAGGAGCATGTGGTGGAACTGGCATTGAATGTTTCCCGCAAGGTGCTGATGCAGGAAGTCCAGGCCGGACGGTACGAGATTGAGCCCATCATCAAGGAAGCTCTCCTGCACGTGTCGATACGCAAGGATGTCGTGGTGCACCTCAATCCACAAGACTACTCCGCGTGCGAAATGGTCAAGCAACAAGGCGGCGGGGCGGGCAATACGGGCGACCTGCACTTCGTGTCCGATCCTGTCGTGCCCAGGGCATCGTGTGTGTTGGAGACGTCTCAGGGCGTCATCAAGTCGACCATCGAGGGGCATCTCGATGAGATTACCTCAGCCCTGCAAGGAAATGAATAACCATGGGATTGATGGATTTCGACAAGTACTTGCTTAAGCTCAACCGCGTGGACCTGCTGCCGTGTCGCGGGTCGGTTATCCGCGTGACGGGCCTTACCGTTGAATCCAAGGGCCCGCCAGTGGGCGTGGGCGAGTTGTGCGAGATTCGCATGTCCAACGGCCGGCGTGTGCTGGCCGAGGTCGTGGGCTTCACTGAAGAGAACCGTGTTCTGTTGCCGCTGGAAGGTGTCGATGGCATCTCGCCGGGCGATACGGTATTGGCGAGGACTGCTCCGCGGTACCTGCAACTGGGCGACTCGATCCTCGGGCGAGTGCTTGACGGACTGGGCAGGCCTATCGATGGCAAGGGGCCGCTGGTCGGCGAAGACCGCAGACCTTTGGATAACTCGCCGCCGCCGGCTCTTAGTCGGAGTCGGATAACCGAGCCACTGGAATTGGGTATCCGGGCCTTTGACGGGCTGCTGACTTGCGGCAAGGGCCAGCGAGTGGGCATATTCGCGGGAAGCGGCGTGGGTAAGAGCACGTTGCTCGGCGAGATCGCCAAATCCTCGGAAGCGGACGTGAATGTAGTGTGCCTCGTCGGCGAGCGCGGGCGCGAAGTGAACCACTTCCTGGAAGAATCGCTGGGCCCCGAAGGCCTGGCCAAGAGCGTTGTTGTGGTCGCCACGTCCGACGCATCGCCCATACAGCGGGTTAAGTCCGCCTTCACAGCCATCAGTATCGCCGAGCACTTCCGCGATCAGGGACTAGACGTGCTGATGCTGATGGACTCGATAACGCGTTTCGCGCAGGCCCAGCGGGAGATTGGGCTTGCCGCAGGCGAACCGCCCACCACGCGTGGCTACTGCCCGAGCGTGTTCAGCATGCTGCCGAAGCTCACCGAGCGACTGGGTTGCGGATCTGTCGGCTCGATAACCGGCATGTTGACTGTGCTGGTCGAAGGCGACGACATGAACGATCCCGTCGCCGACAGCGTTCGTTCTCTGCTGGACGGGCATGTCGTGCTGACGCGCAAACTGGCTGAGCGGGGCCATTACCCCGCCATCGATATCTGTCAGTCGATAAGTCGGCTTATGACATCGGTGACCACTCCCCAGCAGCAACAGGCGGCGATGCACTTCAGGCAGATATATACGACCTACCTCAACAACGAAGATCTGATCAATATTGGCGCATTGACGCCGGGGCACAATCTGAAGATCGACCATGCCGTTTCGTTGATCGATCGGGTCAACGAGTTTCTGATCCAAGCTACCGGCACGCGGACGAGCTTCCAAGACACGGCGGCATGGATGAAAGACATAACGCAAAGTTGGCAGGCGTTGCTTGGCGGCAGCGAGTCGATCGCGCCGCAAGATTACCATCGCGCGGGTCTGAAATAAGGTGACGAAGTGAAACGATTCCACTGGCGATTACAAAAGCTGCTTGATGTCAAAGTGCAACAGGAACAGGTGCTGCGCCTGGACCTGATCGCGCTGACACAGCAGGCCTTAAAGCTACGCCAGCAGATCATCCTTCGCCGCAGTGCGGTGCGAGGTTGGTTGATGGAGATGCGGAAGTGGTCGGTCGAGCAGCGAATTAGCCAGCAGGACACCGTCATTCGGTGTGTGACAGCCACGGAAACACAGATCAAGTCGCTTGAAGAAGAACTGCAAGTTCAGCAGGCCAAGCGCAAAGAGAAGACAGATGAACTCATGCAGATCCGCACCAGCCGACAGACATTTGAACGCCTCGGTGAAGAGGCCCGCAGAGAGCACATCCGCCAGGAACTCCTGCGAGAACAGAAAGAACTGGATGACGGCGCCCAGACTGCCTTCGCCAGGAAAATGAGCCAGCCAACCATCAGCAAAGTTGGATAGGAAAGAACCATGAGCGGCAAGAAACGAATCATCATATTGGCTGTTCTAGGTATTGGGAGCTTCGCGGCGTCTTTTGGCCTGTCAGTGACGCTCCACAAGTCTGAAGCGCCCGCCGGCGCCGTTCAGGCTTCGCAGCCAGGCGAGACTTCTGTCCTGCCCCCGGAGCTTATCGCAGGCACGGTGGGTGAACTCGGCCCTCGCGCTCAGCAGACGGAGAGCCTTGTGCAGGAGTTGCGATTCAAGATCGATGAGTACAACCGCCGTGATCGCCAATTGCTGGAACGTGAGCGTCGGCTGGAAATGACTCAGGAAATCCTCGAGCAGCAGATTCGCGAGATCGAAAGGCTTCAAATTCAATTGGCGGCTGCCATTGGTCCGCTGAAGGATGCCAAGGCAGCTCTTGAGAGCACGCGCATTAACATTACTCGGCAGGAAGAAGAGAAGTTCCGCGAAATGGCAGCCAAGTACGACGTGATGGACGCCACTGAGGCCAGCTTGACGATTACGGCGATGTGTGAAACCGAGCAGATTTTCGATGCAGCCAAGCTATTGCTCTACATGAGCGAACGTCAGTCAGCGAAGTTGATGGCGGCGATGCCTGACAAGACCTTGGTAGCCGAGCTGACGGATCTAATGATGCGAGTGGTTGAGCAGCCTGCCAACTAGCAGTTGGCGATTAGATGTATAACGCAACATGAAGTGAAAGGTATAGTAAGTGGACATTGCAACAGTCATCGGAATTTTGGCAGGATTCGCCTGCGTAATGGCCTCCGTTCTAGCTGGGGGCAGTGCAGGGATGTTTCTGAATATTCCGTCAATGGCGATTACAATAGGTGGCATGATCTCGGCGACGCTGATTCACTTCTCCCTGGGGCAGGTGATGGGCATTCAGCAGATCGTCAAGAAAACGCTCTTTTTCAAGATGCCGGGCGAGCAGGACATCATTCAGAAGATGGTCAACTACTCCGCCATCAATCGCCGTGACGGCGCGCTGGCGTTGGAACAGCAGTTGAAGGATGCGGGCGACGACTTCCTCGTGGCGGGCCTGCAGATGGTGATCGACGGGCAGACCGAAGAGGCCGTCGAGAAGCAACTGGCGCTGGAGATCGAATACCTCCAGACGCGCCACGAGGACGGCAAGAAGATACTTGAGTTTATGGGCGCGTCGGCGCCGGCGTGGGGAATGATCGGCACACTGATCGGCCTGGTGCAGATGTTGGGCAATCTGTCGGACCCAGCCGGCATCGGCGTGGGCATGGCCACCGCATTGATCACGACGTTCTACGGCGCGATCATGGCCAACCTGTTTTTCATCCCGCTGGCTGGCAAACTGGGCACTCGCTCCAAAACGGAAAGCACTCTGCGCGAAATGATCGTCGAGGGTCTATTGGGCATTATTCGCGGTGAGAGCCCCACCGGCGTCCGCGAGAAGATGCAGGCCTTCGTCTCGGCCAAGAATCGTGAAGAACTCAAGCCCAGCATCTAGCCGGGCCCGCAAGGAACATGGCTGAAAAGAAAGAAAAACGCGTGTCCGAAGGCCCCCCGGGGCCAGGTGAGTGGATCGTAACGTTCACCGACTGCATGACGCTGCTGCTGTGCTTCTTCGTGCTGTTGCTGGCCTATTCCACGTTTGACGAATTCTCCCTGCAGCGACTGGCCGCGGCGTTCGAGACCGAGCAGAGACCGACAATCTTCAAGGACGAGAGGTCGGTGGCGCAGATGGTGGAACCCCGAGAAACACCGACGGAACACATCGAGCAGGGCACGCGGGTAAGGGACGATGTCTATCCAGACCGGGACCTGCCCCCAAAGAGCCGCAACGTAATCGTCGCCGACGAGGCCTACAAAGATCGCCGAGTGGTCCGCCTGTCGTCGAGCATGTTGTTCAACGGCCGGGGGGTCGAACTCACCGTCGACGGCAAGGAACGGCTGGCCCTGATCGCAGAGTTCCTCGAAGTGATGCCATGTCGGGTGATCATCGGGGAAAGTCGTCCCCCCTCAGCCATCGGCCCGGGATATGTTCCCAACATCGGTCTGAAACGTTCTTGGGCCGTTATGGACTACTTGACAAACCAGGTTGAGATCGATCCGAAACGCTTCAGTGTCTCGGCGGACGGCGCGGTCTTCTCCGGGCAAAGTTCCCAGCCCATGATGGAAATAGTCATGCTGTCCAGAAGGATTCGCTGGTAATGCCCAGGAAACCGGAACCAAAAGCTGAAGTGCCGGGATGGATCATATCCTTCTCGGACATGATCACGCTGCTGCTGGCATTTTTTGTGCTCTTGCAGTCGTTCGCTCGCGAGCCGGACTTTGGGCTGTTCTGCGCAGGCCAGGCCTCGTTCAGGCGAGCCATTGACGGACTTGGCATTCCATCCTTCGTGTTGGGTAAGTGGGAGAAGCCCGCCAGTGAGTACATTCCGAATCTTTACGCGCCGGAGGAAACGGCAGATGAGCAAATGCGCCCAGTCATCCATCAGCGGGATGAAATGATCCGAGAACGGTTCAGCAGGATCATGCAAGAGATGGACTCCGAAGCGGCCGATAACAACCAGCAGCCCTTAGGCAGCACCCAGGGATTCTCCGTCGCCTTCGATGAGACCGGCTACGGTCTGACCGCGGCGGAGAGAGCCCAGTTTGCAGCCTACGCCGACGGGCTTGTGCGGGATATCCGCCAGGACAATGTGCAGATTTACGTGGTGGGCTTCGCCAAGACCGAGCGGGACCAGCGGCGGCTTATCATGCTGTCGGCCCGGCGGGCACAGGAGGTCGCAACAGCGCTGCGAGGGCAACTTGCCGCCCAGATAGATGGCAGAGGCTGGGAAGTTATCTCCTGGGGAGGTGGAACTGGAGTCGACTGGGCGAGCTCGTTCGGAATAAACGCAGACCAGGCATCAATAGCCATAGCAGTGATGGGAGCAAAATAGACCATGGCGGAAGAAGAAAATAGCAAGACAACCGAAGAGACGAGTGAGCCCAAAGGCGGCGGCGGAACAGTGGCTGGGTTAAAGGCGTTGATACCTAAGCTGGGACTGTTCGGCGTGGTCGTTGTGGTCGGTCTGGCAGGCGGCACGTTCGCCGGCAAGATGTTCGCGCCCGCCGCAGCAGACGCAACGGCCATCGAACAAGTCGGGCCGGACGGCGCGGTCGGGCCGGGGTCAGAGCAGTCGCCCCTTGCGGGGAGGAACTCCAACGTGGTGGCCAGAGACCCCAAAGACCTAGTCTACTATGACGGCATTGAACGCGTCACCGTTACGCTTAATGAGCCGGGCATGGCCAGGTACGTGGCTCTTACAATCACACTGGCTATCGATAAGGCCAATTCGAAAGAAGCCATACAGGCCATCGAGGTCAGTAAACCGACGCTGATCCACCAACTGACGATCTACCTGGCTGGGTGCACGCTTGAGGACATCCGCGGCGAGAAGAATCTAAATCGTGTCCGACGAGAGATCCTCGACATGGTCAACAACGTGGTCTGGCCGGACCAAACGCCCCTGGTCATCGACGTACTGTTCAAGGAGTTCGCCGTATCATGAGCGAAGACACCGACACAACTCCCGACGCCCCGCAGGATGCCGCCGCCGACGACCAGCCCATGGTGGATTACGACTGGCAATCGCCATACCGGTTCACCAAGAGTCAGCTGGACGAAATGGACGTGTTCACTAAGTTGGTCTGCCGGCGAATGTCACAGGCCCTGACAGTCATGTTCCGTAGCGATACGCTCGTTGAGACGGTCGAGCCGAGCCAGTACTTCGGCTTCCGCCTGGTCGAGGAGTCGATAGTCGAGCCCATTTACTGGTCGTCAATCGTGATGGCCGGCTCTGAGAAACGCATCGGCCATGTGTCATTCACAAAGGAAAAAGCGGGTCGATGGGTGTCGAGCCTGCTGGGATCTATGGCGATGGCTGCCCCGGACGGTCAGGTGCTGTCCTCGCTGGAGCAGGATCTCTTGTACGATATCACCACCAGCATGGTGCAGACATTCTCCGATGTCATGGATCGTGCATGTGGTTGCAGGATCGAATCCGCCGGCCAGCAGAAGTTTGGCGAACTGGATTTTCAGGATTCCGAAGAGGTCGACGCCTTCTGCAAGTTGACTCTCGTATCTCCGGGCGAGGAGGGGCTGGAAGTGAGCTTCCTCATCAGCAGCGACTTTCTCGGCTCGGTGGTCGGCGTTCCCGCCCCCGCCAAGCCGGACCCAGCCGGTAACCAGGCTGTCCGCCAGGAACTGCTTGCGCACATGAACAACGTGCCGGTCGTGGGCTGCATTCGTATCGGCAATAGCATCGTGACCATGCGGGATGTGATGAATCTCGAAGAGGGCGACATTCTGCTGCTGGACAGGCGGGTGACGGAGCCAGTCGACTTCGTGGTCCAGGACAAACGAATATTCTCCGGCTTTCCCTGCGTGGCAGGGGACCGATACGGCCTGCAAATTGTTCCGGATGCAGACAGGCCCACACTAAAGACCAATCCCACCGAGCAAGTCTCGGCTGAGTAATTAGCAATTTAAGGAGTATCACCATGGCTGACGAGACAGACGCCAACGCCGCCCCCGGGACCGCAGATAATGCAGTTGACGTCCAGGACGCCGAACTGCCCACGGCCAAGGATGAGATGGTAGCCGGACAATCCGGACAGCTCGATATCTTGATGGACACCACCATACCGATTTCCGCCCAGTTGGGGCAGGTGGAGATGGAAGTGCGAGATGTGCTCCAGGTCGGGCCCGGCTCGGTGCTCCGGCTGGACAAACAGGCCGGTCAACCCGTCGACCTGTTCCTGCGCGGCGTAAAGTTCGCCACCGGCGACTTGGTCGTCATCGGCGAGCAGCTCGGCGTGCGTGTTCGGGAAGTTATAGCGGCCGAGGGGGTCGGCAAGCGGTAGAGCGGGGCGATAATGGCAACGCGCCGGGCCCGAGGGTGGGCTGGCGGCCCGGCGCTCTTGTGGGCGTAGGTAGCGGGTGGGTTGCGCGCTCGGGCCAGCGTGTTCGTGCGTCAACTGGGGGCCGATGGCGAAAAATTCGTAAACTTTTTCGACGTCATCAAAGATCTTTACACGTCAACTCCCCGTGGTGTTATGCGTAAGAGCTGTCAAGTACGTATGTTATAGTAGTATGGGTTTGGCACGCCGTGTGCATATAGGCTGTGTATGAATCTGTGGACACATTCTACAGGCACCAGCCTGGCCAGGCCGTTTTGGGCCGTGCTTATCGTGATCGTGGCGGTAGCGCTGGTTGCGCCTACCACGGGCAGTGGGCAAGAAATCGCCGATCCCGCAGTTGACGACACTCCCGAGCACACCGAAGGGCACTCCGCCGACGCTGCCGAGCCGACCGAGGCCGCCGGCGCCGATCAGGATGACGGCGCCGATCAGGTCGCTGGGACCGACGATGAGCCCACCGTGCTGCCGACCAAGACACCCATTCCACCGTTGAAAGACGACAGCACCCGGCGGGCCTTCTCGCAGATGTTGGCGGCTTTGCTGGTCGTGCTGGTGCTGGTCGTGGTCGCTGCCGTGGTCGGCAAGAAGTTCCTGCCGCGACTGGCCAGTCGGGGCGACAGGCAGCTTCGACTGCTGGAGACGCAGCACCTGGCCCCCAAGAGCGCGGTCCATCTGATGCGCGTGGGCAATCGCGTCTTCCTGTTGGGCACGGCCAAGGAGGGCGTGACGTCTCTTGGTGACGTTACTGACGCAATGACAGAGTCGCCCCAGCCAGATAAGGGGGCCGGCGATGAGTAGATACTATCTCAAGCTGACAGTTGCAGCACTGGCCGTATTGTTGGTCGGCCCGGCGGCGGCGTTAGCGCAGACGGAGCCCGGCCCGGCTGCTCCAGATAACCCAGCCAGTCCGGACGACTCCACCGAGACGACGACTGATCGGACGGTCCTGCCCACCGTGGCCGAGCTACTGGAGGCCGTCGACAGGGCCTCTGCCAGTGACGATGGTCAGCAGAAGGACTGGTCGGCGCCGGTCAAGCTGGCTGTTGTGTTCGCAGGCCTGTCGTTACTGCCGAGCTTGCTGGTAATGGCCACGAGTTTCACTCGAATTGTCATCGTCCTGTCGTTCGTCCGGCGAGCGTTGTCGACGCAATCGATCCCGCCGACGATGGCCATTGTGGGCTTGGCGATCTTCCTGACCCTCTTCACCATGTCTCCGACGCTCGGCAAGATCAACGACCAGGCGCTGCAGCCGTACCTGGCTGAAGAAATGAGTTTCGCCCAAGCCTGCACGGCCGGCACGGCACAGATAAAAGAGTTCATGGTTCGCCAAACTCGCCAGAGCGACCTGGACCTGTTCCTGGAGATGGCCGACGCCGATCGCTCGCCGGAAACGCTGGAAGAAATTCCAATTCACGTAGCAATACCAGCCTTCGCTATCAGCGAGTTCCGCACCGGGTTTGAGATGGGATGCCTGTTGTTCATTCCGTTCGTCCTGGTGGACTTGGTGATCTCGGCCATCCTGCTCAGCGCCGGAATGATGATGCTTCCTCCCGTCATGATATCGCTGCCGTTCAAGCTCATTCTGTTTGTGATGGTGGACGGCTGGGCGATGCTGACACGGACATTGATAACTAGCTTTCACTGAGAACGACTATGGACGGCAGCTTCATTCTATTCTTGGGACGACGGACGCTGGAGACGGCGCTGCTGGTGTCGGCGCCGGTGTTGGCGGCGGCTGTGCTCATCGGTTTCAGCTCGGCCATGTTTCAGGCGGTTACGTCCATTCGCGACACGACATTGGGCTTGGTGCTCAAGATTATCGGCGTTGGCATGACGCTGTTGGTATTCGGCGCCTGGATGATCCAGATCGCCACGGGCTTTACACTTGAGATGTTTAACCACATGGCTGCGGTAGCGCCATAACCATGGAACAATGGATCCCGATATTTCTGCCATTTGGATTGTTGCTCGCAAGAGTTACGGCTTTCTTTTCCGTGTTGCCGATCTTCGGCTACCGGGCTTTGCCGATGCGCGTCCGAGTGGCGACCGCGCTGTTGCTGACAATCTTTTTCGGTGCGATCGTACCAATGCCAACTATGGCGGTGAGAGATACTCAGTGGCTCGCCGCAGTGGTATTGATGACCAGGGAAGTCCTCACGGGGATCGGTCTGGGCCTGGCGATTGCGATGGTGTTCTCCGCCGTCACACAAGGCGGGGTGATGTTGGGCAGGCAGATGGGCATGGCCATGGCGTCGGTCCTGGACCCCAGCAGCGGGCAACGCGTCCAGCCGATGAGCCTGCTGTTCCAGATGACATTTACGCTGCTGTTCCTCGTTTCGGGTGGCCATCACATATTGCTGCGCATCATAAGAGAGAGCTACGAAATTTTTCCGATCGGGACGGGCCCCGAGGTCGGCCAGATGTTGGGAGGCATTGTCACGGCGGGCTCAGCAATGCTGACCTACGCCCTGCGATTAGCCGCGCCGCTGATCGGCGCGTTCATGCTGTTGAGCGTGGCTCTGGGCATAGTGGCCCGCGCCATGCCCGAGCTGCACATATTGATGGTCAGCTTTCCGCTGCGGGTGGGGCTGGGCTTCTTCATGGCGGCGATGATTATGCCCTCACTGGGATCATTTACGAACGAACTGGCCAATTGGATGGCCAAGTACCTAGGCACTTGAGAAGACACTGATCTATGCCGGATTCTGCACAAGAAAGAAGTGAAGAGCCTACCGAAAAGCGTATTGCCGACGCTAAGAAGGAAGGTCAGCTCGCTGAGAGCCAGGAAGTGCCCACAGCGTTATCGCTGGTCGGGCTTCTGGTCGTGCTGGCGATGACGGTGTCGGGCCTTCTGCGGTGGTTGTGCGAGGAGGTCCGTCTCGGCGTGTCTTACCGGTGGGAGCGGTCGTTAGAGAACGGCAGGCTGCTGACGATGCTTCACACCAAAGCTGCCGGGAGCTTGGCGCACATCGCCCCGTACATAATAGGGGGCCTGGTGGTTTCGGTGCTGGCCTCGATGGTCACATCAGGCTGGGCCGTTACTCCCAAAAACATTGGGCTGAAATTCAAGAAGCTCAATCCGGTCAACGGCCTGAAGAACATGTTCTCGCTGAAGAGCGTCCAGAAGTTGCTCATATCGCTGGCCAAGCTGGCGGTGTTGTCGGCGATCGTCTACTTCTTCATTCGCGCCAAGACGCCGGAGATTCTCAGCCTGATGCATCTGAGGGCCCCTGACATGCTGGTGAGCGTGTCTCGGCTTGTGTTGGGGCTGATCGTCCGTTGTACGCTGGCCCTGACAGTTATTGCGATGTCCGACTGGCTGTTTCAGAAGTGGAAATACAAGCGCGACCTGAAGATGACCAAGCAGCAGGTCAAGGAAGAACGCAAGCAGTACGAGGTCTCCGGTGAGTTGAAGGGCCGGCGGCGTGCGATTCAAATAGAGATGTCCCGCAAGCGCATGCTGACGGATATTCCCGACGCCGACGTCATTCTTACCAACCCGACTCACGTAGCTGTGGCGGTCAAATATGACAAGTCGACCATGGACGCCCCGGTCGTGCTGGCCAAGGGGGCCGACCTGCTGGCCAAGAGGATTCGAGAGATTGCCGAGGAGCACGGCGTAGCCATCGTGGAACGCCCGCCGCTGGCGAGGACATTGTACGCCACCTGCGAAATAGGCCAATCGATACCGGAAACGCTCTTCGTAGCCGTCGCCGAAGTGCTGGCGATGATATTGCGTCTGAACAAGAAGCGTCAGGCGGCGGGAAAGCTCGTTGCTGAATCATGAGCCAGATCAATAACGACAAATTGAGCGCTTCGCCCCTGGCCGGCCAGTCCGGCATTATGGGCAAAGTGCTGGCCAACAACGACATCATCATCGCCATTGGCGTTGCTGTCGTGCTGGCGACATTGATAATCCCATTGCCTACGGCGATGCTGGACGTGCTGCTGTCGTGCAGCCTGGCTGTGTCGCTGATCGTGCTGGTCGTCGTTCTGTCAGTGAAAGAGTCAACGGAGCTGTCGACGTTTCCATCATTGCTCTTGTTCCTGACCTTGTTCCGCCTGTCGCTCAATGTGGCGTCGACTCGACTCATCCTTCTCAACGGCAGTGCCGGCAGAATCATCGAGACGTTCGGCCACTTCGTCGTCGGCGGCAACGTGGTCGTCGGGATGGTGATCTTCCTTATATTGGTCATCATCCAGTTCGTTGTCATCACGAAGGGCTCAGAGCGGATCAGTGAAGTGGCCGCCCGGTTCAACTTGGATGCCATGCCGGGCAAGCAAATGGCCATCGATGCTGACATGAACGCCGGGCTGATTGGCGAGGAGGAAGCCCGCGACCGTCGCGACAAGATAGTCAAGGAGAGCGAGTTCTATGGGGCCATGGACGGTGCCAGCAAATTCGTCCGCGGCGATGCCGTGGCGGGGCTGATCATCACGGCGATCAACCTTGTTGGCGGTTTCGTCGTTGGCATGATGGCTGGCAAGACGGCTGGCGAGTCGATGTCCATGTACTCCATCTTGGCAGTCGGCGACGGTCTGGTTAGCCAGATCCCCGCGCTGATTATCTCCACCGCAGCAGGCTTCTTGATCAGCAAGTCATCGACGAAAGACAGCCTTGGGGGGGATCTGGCGGGTCAACTGTTGCGTCGAAGCAGGCCTATCGGAATTGCGGCGTTCCTGCTTGGCGCTATGGTCTTGGTGCCCGGCTTCCCGAAGGTGCCTTTCGTTGTCCTGGCGCTGGGTGCGGGTTTCCTGGCCCGGCACTTGGCCGGCCGTGAGCAGGCAATGGCAGCTGAGCCGGTCGCGGCGCAGGATGACCCGGAGGCCAAACCGGAAGACACCCCGATAGAGGAACTACTGGACATAGATCGCGTGTCGATATTAGTGGGCCCGCGGCTGATCCAGATAATCGATCCGCGCAAGCAGACCAGCCTGTCTCACAGGATAGCGCCGCTGCGACGGAAGTTTGCCCAGCAATACGGCGTCATTCTGCCGCTGGTCCGCCTGCGGGACAGCCTTAGTCTGGAGGGCAACTCCTATGAGATTCGGCTGAACAATCATGTTATCAATACGGGCCGGCTCGAGCCGGACATGCTGATGGCCATGGACCCGGGCACGGTGCAGAAGGCCATGGCCGGCCAGGCTACCGAAGAGCCGGTATTCAATCTGCCTGCCTTGTGGATCAAATCTGAGCAGAAGGATGAGGCGGAAATGTCCGGCTATACCGTGGTCGATCCGGAGTCCGTGCTGGTCACCCACCTGTCTGAGACACTTCGTCAGCATGCTCACGAGCTTATCACACGGGACGACGTGCAGATGCTTGTCGATCGTCTGAAAGAGAAACAGCCCACGCTCATTAGCGGCGTCGTCGGCGAGACCATGCCCATCGGCGTGATCCATCGCGTGCTTCAGCAGTTGCTCAAGGACGGTATCGCCATCCGTGATTTGGCCCAGATACTCGAAACCCTCGGCGACAATGCCTTCCGCACGAAGGATCCCGCCGCACTTACCGAACTGTCGCGCAAGAGCCTGGTCCGCACGATTACCGAGCAGCACAGCGATGCCGAGGGACGCATCCTGGCGATTGTGCTGGACCCAGCCCTGGAATACGAGCTCCGCGAGAGCATCGCGAGCAATGAAGACGGGGCGTCGCTTGCCCTCGCCCCTCAGCGAGCGATGGAGCTCAGCCGGCAGATCGGCGACACGTGGCGAGCGGCGATGAAGGCGGGCATGGACAAGACCGTCTTGCTGTGCGACTTCCAGGTTCGCCCGCACTTGGCGGCGATGCTTGCCCGCCAGCTCGCCCAACTGCCTGTACTGGCCTACGACGAGATCGCCGTGGGAGCGCAAATAGAGTCCATCGGCACGGTGAGTATTGGCCAGGACGACGACCAACTGGCTCTGACCGGCCAGCCGCAGGGGATGGGCGCATGACCATGGTTTACCAAGAATCGTAATTTGACCGTTTTTAACCACTTAAAGGATTAACGACAGTGAACAAGATGGCTGTGAGAGTTGCAGTGATAGGCTTTTTCGTGCTGGCCGGCGTGGGCTGGGTGGCGGGCCTGTCGCCTCTTGACTGTGGCATCAAGGCTGTTCTTGGCGCCGTGGCACTGTACATACTGACCACGACGGCCGAACGAATGGTTGTCGGCGTGATGGTACGCACCATCATCAGCGCCAACGCCGACCGCGGCGACAAGGGCGAGGATATATCCGGTGGATCAGCGAAGTAGCAATACATCTTCGGCCCCTGCCGCCAAGGCCGCGATGGCCAAGGCGTCGGCCGCTTACGGCGAGCAATCGCGCGAGGTCGTTGAGAACCAACGCATCGTCGATTACCTGCCGCTGGTAAGGCACGTGGTGCAGAAGATCACCACCACGCTGCCGCGTCACGTCGACACGGACGATCTCATCTCCGCCGGCACACTGGGGCTGGTGAAGGCCTCCCGGCGGTTCGACGTCAGCAAGAAGGTGGATTTCAAGACCTACGCCTACATTTGCATTCGTGGGGCGGTCATCGATGAGTTGCGCCACCGGTCGTTCGTCTCGACGAATGTCCACCATCAGATCCGCGCCGTTAGCGAGTGTTATCAGCGTTATGTATCCGCCAATGGCAGGCCGCCGACTGACGAAGACCTCGCCGCCCAGGTGGAGATGACGCCGGAGCAGCTCTATCGTGTGCTGGAGGAGGCCCGCAGGCGACATTTCATGTCCATTCACAGTCTCACCGACGACCAGCCGGCCCTGATGTCGCTCGTGCCGCCAGACAACGGGCCTTCGCCCAGCGAGCAGGCTGAGCGACAGGAAACGCTGGAACGACTGGCTGCTGCCATTCGGGGGCTTCCAGAGAGAGATCGCATCCTCCTGCTGCTTTACTACGAGCGGGACCTGACAATGAAAGAAACCGCCGAGGTGCTCGGCATTACCGAGTCGCGCGTTAGCCAGCTACATGCCAGCGCCGTTTTCAAGCTGTCAATGAGAATGAGGAGCGCGTCATGATACATCCGGATCAAGTTCACGGCCCGTCGCGCGAGGTACCCGACGTGGCGAAAATCGTTCATCAGAAAAGAGTCGACGACCGACAGGGGCCGCGAAAACGCAAACAGCCGCGAGAGAAAAAGAAGTCCGGCGATCAGATCGTCAGCGGCGATGCCCAGCATGATATATCCGATGACGGCAAAGAGAGTGTCGATCATTCGGTGGACTTTTTGGCCTGACCGGTCAAGCCAACCAGCAAAGAGGCAAACATGATGATTTCGACAACAGGCATCATTAAGAAGAGCCAAGTGAAATCCGCCGGCCGACGGCGGCTGAGCAGCGCCAGTGCCGCCCAGGGCGACGCTGCCATGATCGAGACGCACCTGGTGAGTTCCGACGAGTCACGGGCGGTCATCGAGATAGTGTGCAAGTGCGGCGAGCGGATCGAGATCGTTTGCGAATACGCCACCGCGCCGGACCAGAGCCCAGCCGCTACGGGCGCGGCGGCAGTACAAGAATATGGCGAAACACAAGAATGATAGAAGGAGCAGTCCAATGAAACATTACGGTAGAATTGCACTTTTGGCAGCCGTCGTCATTGCGATGGCAGGATGTGACGAACTCGGGATGAACGGCCCGGGCAACCAGCAGTTCGCCCCCAGCACGCAGGCGATCGGCCCAACCGGCCAGAGCGGCCTCTTCAGCCAGCCCACCCAACCAACGGGCCCCAGTGACCTGGCCTACCTCGCGCCTACAGTAGTGGCAGACCGCCATAACGGTGAGGAACTCAGCGGGCAGGGCGGCGTGGATATCGCCCTGCAGTGGTCCAACAAGTATGCCCAGGCCAACGAGGAACTCCTGCAGGCAGAGCGTGACAACCATAAGCTATCGGCCGAGAACCAACGCCTGCTGATGGAACTTCAGCAGCTCCAAGCCGAACTGACAGCCACGCAGCAGGAACTCAGCGAAGCTAACCTCATGCTGGCCGATCTGCACCAGGAGTTGGAAGACTGGAAGAGGGACGTCCTGAGCTTCCGTGAAGAAATGCGCCTGTCACAGCTTGCGACATTGAATGCGCTGCAGAGGATCATGACAGTCCTCGGCGGCGAGGTGGCCGACGGCGCGGGATTGTAACCGAACACACACCATAAGGATCAGGCAATGAACTGCTTTCGCGTAATAATGCTATTGGGATTGGCCGCCCTCGCCGGCTCTTGCGACGACGGGTACATAGCCCCGAACATCTACCACGAAATTCCTTCTCCGCAAAAGCTTAGGGGCTTGCGGCGGGTGGTCCTCATCCAGTTCAAGGACGAAACAGGCCAACCCCGCGTGGCTGAGGACCTCACCGACGCCCTCGCCCAGGCCCTGCAGGAGCGCGGGCTGTTCCGCGTGGACGTTATAGGCCGCAACTCGCCGCAACTGGACGGATTACCTATCGACAAGCTCGAGCCATTCACGATCGCTGAGCTTTCGAAGATCGCCGCGCAACTGCGCTGCGAGGCAGTGCTGATCGGGCGGGTCAAGCAGTTTCAGCCGTTCCCGCGTATGCAGATAAGCGTGTTACTCCGCCTGATCGACCTGCGGGACGGGCAATTGGTCTGGGGCGTCGATGAGAAGTGGAACTCGACGGACCTGGTGGTCGAAAAGCGGATCAAATGGTACTTCGGCAACCGCATGCGTGGCGGCTACGACCCGGCTACGTGGGAGCTGGTGACCCGCAGCCCGATGCAATTTTGTCGGTTTGTAGCCTTCGAAACTGCCGGCACGTTGCCGATGGGCTATGGGCGAGGCGCCCCGATCGCCGATGGTCGACGGTAGTGTGCAGTGATGATGTTAGTGATGGAATACGGCCTGAGAATAGATGTTCAGTTGTCGGCAGGCCTGCCGATAACATTGATGGCGAGAGCCAGGAGAGCACCCAGTGCGTATTGATCGAACAAACGTAATAGAGCAGCGCAGTCTTGTTGGCGACACCGACGAGCACGTCCAGGCCGAGCAGTCGGGCCTTGGCAAGGACGGCAAGGACGCCCGCATGGCCGGCAAGGCCGACGCCGGATCGGCCGGCGAGTCTGCTGCTGAGATCACGGCAGCCAAGCCGGCCCTCGTTCGCCAGGCCGCTGCCGCACCGGAAGTGAACGCCCAGGCCGTCGCCGAGGCCCGCCGCCTTCTGCAGGCGGGCCAGTTGGACACCCCGCAAGCCGCCCGCGCCGCCGCCGAAGCGATACTCACCCGCGGCGTCTAGCCCCCTGCGCGCATCGGCTATCGCTCCAGCTCCCTGACCACATCGCAGGCCAAATCGGCCAGGCAAAACTCATCACCTGAGGCGGAAATTCCCGCCCGACCCGACCAAGTCGGCCCATATCTGCCAGACGGCTCGGGCAGGAGACACGTATTACTCCTGCGTATACCTGGAGATACAAGCCATAATTTTGCAGCTTACCCAGCCTGTGTATTTTCTCTTGTTTTCTTCTTCTCGCCCTAAAGTCCTCCGGGTTCGCCTCGATAATAGCTCGTGTAGGAAGCTGATAATTCGGCCGGCACGTGAGCCGGCTCGGCATACATCGTGAGCAATCGCTCACATTAATTGGTGGGCGAGGTTAGGTGTCTTAGGGCTGCGTGAGCCAAAAGCGCCACCGCGCACGAACTAAAGTAGCAGGGAGATACACATGCTAGCGATTAAGAACAATGTAATGGCAGAAAACGCAGCCCGGCACCTAGGCAAGAGTTACGACTCTTTGGCCAGGTCGGTCGAAAGACTGTCCTCCGGTCTTCGTATCAACAGTGCGAGAGACGATGCAGCCGGCTTGGCTGTCCGCGAATTGATTCGTGCGGACATCGCTCAGTTCCGCCAGGGCGGTCGTAACGCTCAGGACGCCATCAGTATGCTGCAGACGACTGAAGGTGCGATGCAGGTTATCGATGACCTGCTCATTCGTATGAAGGAACTGGCAGAACAGGCTTCGACGGGTTCGTACTCGGCTGCTCAGCGTACTATCATGGATGCTGAATATAGCCAGCTCGGTGAGGAAATCACCCGTATTGCTGACGACACGAAGTTCAACGGCATCAGCCTGATCGGCAGCGTCGATGGTCTGCTGGCCGATGTTGCGATTCACATCGGTTCGACCAACACGATTGACATCAACCGTGAAGCCATGGACGCCGACGCTCTGTCGGTCAGCACGACCGGCGTGAAGGAAAGCTGGAAGAGCACCTTGGGCGTGACGACCACCTACGGCGACCTCTTCATCGTAGCTGCTTCCATCACCGACACCACTGCCGACGAGTTCGACTTCAAGTTCGGCGCCGCCGGCGACCAGGTCACCATCGACATCGGCGGCTACGAGACCAGCGGCATCACCCTTGGTGAGTTGGTCGGTGAGATCAACACGGCCTGGCAGGGCCTTGGTGGCGCTCACGCCACCGAGCAGGTCGCCTTCGCCCGGTTCGATAGCACTGCCAATCAGTGGTTCCTGGAGATCGATAACCCTGTCGCCGAAGCGGAAGCTTTCACGGTTGTTAACGGCGGTGCGGCGATCGTCGGCTACGACACCGCCGGTCTGTTCACAGAAGAGGCCACCGGCGTTAGCGGTTCGACGGTCTCCCTGACGACTGAAGCTGGCGCTGCAACTGCTCTTGGCTTGGTGACCGCAGCCATCACGACCAAAGATACGTATCGTGCTGAGCTCGGTTATATGATGAACCGTCTGGATGCGGCTGTGAACATTCTGAACGTTCAGGCTGAGAACCTGATGGCTGCTGAGTCGCGTATTTCGGACGTTGACGTTGCCACGGAAATGGCTGCGATGACTCGTAACCAGGTGTTGGCACAGGCCGGTATCTCGATGTTGAGTCAGGCCAACAGCATGCCGCAGATGGCTCTGAAGCTTCTGGGCTAAGTAGTTAAGTAACAAACGCTTGGATGAGACCCCGTCTGGGTGCTCCCAGACGGGGTCGATTCCGGCGATATAGACGTAACTTGGGCAGGGGCCCACCGTTATGGGCCCCTGCCTGACCTTTCTCCAGGTCGGGCAGGCCCGTGGCAGAGGTCCTTCTTTTGTGGCATGGGCATCTTGCCCATGCGTCCCAGGAGCATCTTGCTCCTGGATGCCGTAGCCGTAGCAGCAGCAGAAGAAGCAGCAGCAGCAGCAGAAGAAGCAGCAGCAGCAGCAGAAGAAGAAGAAGAAAACAAAAGCAAGACAGCAGGGCCAAGATGGCCCTGCGACGCCCGCCGCGGCGGGCCACTTGGATCGGACGCGGTCTGTCCGGTCGGTGGGGGAATTTTGTCATTGGGGCCTAAAGTAGTTTCACTTCACCTCGATAATGTCTGTGAAGGCGGCAACGTGCTGCCGTGTGATGGCATCCGGCATTATGAGGACCGGTCATGGGTATTTCATTTTCAGGCGTAAACTCAGGCATCGACAGCGACCTTATCGTCGAGCAGATGATGGCTGCTGCCAGCATGCCCCTCTTTCGCCTTCAGCAGCGCCAGCAAGAGTGGAGCGCCAAGAACTCGGCGATCGATCAGATCGAAGGCCTGCTGAATAGCATAAAGAGCCATGCAGCCGGCATGGACACGATAGCCGAGCTGCGGGCGACCCGGGCAATAACATCGGATACTACTATCGTGACGGCCACGGGGTCGGCAACGGCCATAGAAGGCAGCCACACCGTCATTGTCAATCAGCTTGCCCGCGCTGAACGCGAAGTGCAAACCACGGGTGTAGCGACGCTGGAGACAGTTATTTACTCCCTCGGTGATGAGACCTTTACATATACATACAACGGCACGCAGCGGTCGGTGACCATCCTGGAAGACAACACGCTGGAGGACCTCGTCGAGTCGATCAATTCCGACGACGGGAATCCGGGCCTCGGGGCGAGCGTGCTTCAGTACGACGGCGCGTACCATCTGGTGTTGGCGGGCGATGACACGGGCTCGTCGGCGACGATCACGGTCGACACATCCCCGGCGTCGATCGGGGCCTTCACGCAGACGCAAACTGCCCAAAGCTCACAGGTTAAGGTAGACGGCTGGCCTGTGGGCGGGGGCGACTGGATCGAACGTGATACGAATGCTCTGACAGACGTGATTCCCGGTGTGACACTGAATCTCTTGAGCGTCAGCGCCGATCCGGTCACGGTGACCGTCTCTCGCAATACGAGCCAGGTGAGCAATGATGTGGTGAATTTCGTGGCGATGTACAACGGTATTGCGGGGCTGATCAAGGACCTGACCAAGTACGATCCGGAGACCGAGACCAGCGGCGTTCTGCAGGGGGACAGCATAGTAAATGGCTTGCTGTCGGAAATTCGCATGGAGTTCATGGGCCAGGCGCTTGGCTTCGATGGGAGCGAGGACGGCTACACAATTGCCGCCGAGTTGGGTATCGAGATCGACGAAGAAGGCGTGATGACGCTGGATGCGGATGTGCTGGCCGATGCGATGACGGATGACTACGTCGGCGTGCTGTCACTGCTGGGCGCCAATAAGACAGGCCGATCGTCTATCGACGAGATCAGCTACGTCAGCGGCTCGGATGAGACAACGGCGGGGGTTTACACCGTACAGATGACCTTTGACGTGTCGGACGGCTCGCTGGTGGGAGGCAGTTTTCTGTCGCCTGGAAGCGCCACGCCCAACCAGGACGTAGACATCGAAAACGGTGTGATGACCGGTAAGTTCGGTTATACCGAGCAGGAATTGACGCTCTTGGGTGTGTGGGACGGGCAACCAGAGGATGGAGGCACGCCAGGTTTTCACACTCAAACCGCGACAGTTCACGTCCGCCAGGGCTTTGTCGGGCGGGTGCTGGAGACCGTCGAAGCTGCACTGGACGACCAGACGGGCATGGTGAGCACAAAGAAGAGCCATTACTCCGCGCAGATAGACGCCATAGGGAGGAACATCGACCGGAAGATGGAGTGGCTGGATCGTCTGGAGATTCGTTACAAGGCCGAGTACGCGAGAATGGAAGCGATGTTGGCCAGGCTGGACAGCCAGAAGGGCGCCTTCGAGGCGTTGATAATGCAGGTAGACTCGCTTCAGGCGGCAAGGAACGATTAGGTAACCCGACATTTTGAAAGGGCTGACACATGAGTCAAATATCAGCTTACAAGGACAATTCCATCGGCACGCAGCCTGGCGGGCGATTGGTCGTTCTGCTCTACGAGGGGGCGATCAAGTTCTTCAGCCAAGCCCTCGTGGCCATGGAAGAGAACAACGCAGCCGAGAGGGGCCGACTGCTCGGCCGGGCGGGGGATATCATCATTGAGCTTGATAGTGTGCTGGATATGGAAGCCGGCGGAGAAGTGGCCGTCAACCTTCGCAATCTCTACGACTTTATGCTCAGACACACGCTGGTGGGCCACAGAGAGAACGATCCGACCAAGATCAAGGAAGTCATCTCGCTGCTCGTGGAGCTTAACGAGGGCTGGAAAGTTATCTCCGGCGGGTAGTTAGCCCGCTGGGGCGAGGCCCGGCCGCAGATAGGTAATATCTGCCAGGCATATCCGGAATTAGCCTTAATTTTCGGGCGCGGCGTTCCGATTTCTCCATCAGGCCAATAAGTATTTGGCCCTGCAGAAGCTCAATTTACGGGCAATAACAAAATACTTGACAACGGGACCCACGCGCCAACCCACCGCGGGAGGCGCAGATGTGCGAAGGATCGATCAAAGCCTTTCACAGAGGAACATTATTATGGCAATCAATGCACTGGTGGTCGACGACTCCGGGATCATGAGAAAAATGGTCATGCGTGCCCTGTCGGACTGCGGCTTGGCGGAGTTTGACTTTACCGAGGCCAGTGACGGCCTGGATGCACTGGAGAAGTTCGACCCGAAGCACACGGAGATGATGTTCGTGGACTGGAACATGCCGAACATGAGCGGAATCGACTTTATTAAGAAGGTTCGCGAGATCGAGAAAGACCACGTGCCGGCGGTCATGATCACCACCGAAAGCACGATGGGTAAGGTCGAAGAGGCGATGGACGACGCGGCAGTAGACTGCTTTGTTGTCAAGCCCTTCACCCCCGACGTTCTCAGGCAGAAGCTCGCCCCGCTCTTTGACAAGATCAAAGCCGGCGGGAAGGGCAGCTTCTTCAGCAAGCTCGCCGCAAAAATATAGTCAGCCTTCAGCTCGGCCTGGCTGGGCGCAAAGGCATCGCCATTCATAACCGGTAAGGAGTAATTCCGTGGCACCACAAGATACAGACCTACAAACAATTCCCAATGCGGATGTTATCACCCAAGCTCTTTCGGGCACGCTGTCAATGGCGTGTGACTTGGAGCTTGTGGAGATCCCCGAGGAAGACGTCGAGGCCGATGGCGTAGTGATTGCCGTCATTTCGCTGGTGGGCGACATCGATTGGGCTCTGTTCATCGGCTTGCCGCAGGACACGGCTGTATCGCTGGCTGAGAAATTCGCCGGCTTTGAGATCCCCTTCGACAGCGACGACATGGGCGACGCGGTCGGCGAGATCACGAATGTATTCGCCGGACAGGTTAAGGCCATTCTGGAAACTCGCGATGTCAAGGCGGATATCTCGCTGCCTAGCATTATGCGCGCCAGCGGCGTCGAAGTGCTCACGCGGAAGCACGTGGCCGCTTTCCGGGCCTGTTTCAGCAGCGCGTGCGGACATCTTTGGACAGGTGTTATCGCCGGCAATGCCGGGTCCTAGCTCGCCAGGCCCTCTTACAAGGATCGGATCCAGTCATGGTCAAACGGTCAAACAACGACTGCCAGGATGATACCCCTGCCCAGAACGCCAGTGAAGTGACGGCGCCCGGCGATATTCTTGACGGCCTGGCCGGGGAGATACTGGCCATCGAGGCCGAAGACAAGGACGCCATAATCGACATCGGCAGCAGGATCGAGCAGGCGGCCGAAGCCGCGGCCGACGATGGGGACATCGCAGGCTTGCTCGGCGACTGCCTGGCCGTGCTGCAGGGGGCATACAGCGACGATCTGTCGGACCCCGATGAAGGCCTCAGTGCGGTGGCAACAGCGGCCGACCTTGCCTTTCGCCATCTGGCCGGCGAGGAAACCGCCCCCGAAGAACTCACCCAAGCCAAGGACGCACTTGACGCTGCGCTGGCAACAGCGGACCAGCAGGCCCCCCCGGAGGAAAGCGACGCCGTAGCGGAGGCGTCTATCGATGCCCCTGGGGCAGAGGCAGGCTCGGGCGAGGCCAAGAAGCCTGATGAGGCTGAGTATACCTTCGAATCGGCAGCAGTCCTGCCCGATGATGCCGACATGGAGCTGCTGGGAGAGTTCGCCGTTGAATGCCTCGACCACATAGCCGCCGCGGAAGGGGCGTTGCTGGTTTTGGAGACCGAACAGGCCGACGATGAGCAAATAAACGTCGTCTTTCGGGCATTTCACACGATCAAGGGCACCTCGGGATTCCTGGGCTTGGACAGAATCCAACGATTGGCCCACTTGGCGGAAAATCTGCTGGACCGCGCCCGCGAAGGGGAGGTCCGCATAGTTGGCGGATATGCGGATTTGGCTCTGCAGAGTTGCGACTTGCTGCGAAGCATGATCGAGGGTCTGGCAGACGTTAAGCCCAACGAAGGCTTGGCCATCCCGGACGATCTTGAGCAGTTGCTGACGTTCCTGTCAGCTCCGGAACATTTCGGCTACACCGAGGAAGAACAGAACACTGAGCCGATGCGCGTGGGCGATATCCTTGTTGGCAAAGGCATTGTCGAAAGGGAGGCCCTCGAAGAAGTGGCCGCCCGTCAGGGCGGCAAGCCGCTCGGCGAAGCGTTGGTCGGGGAAAAGGCCGCCAAGGCGACCGACGTCGCCGATGCTCTGCGCACGCAGGAAAAGCTCAAGGCTCCCAAGGTCGCAGCAAAGGCCGAAGCGACTGTCCGCGTGGGGTTGGGCAGGCTGGACAGCATGATAAACATGGTCGGTGAACTGGTCATCGCCCAGTCCATGGTAGCCGCCGACCCGACCGTTGCAGCCGGTGATGATACGGGGGTCCGCCGGAAAGTCACCCACGCCGGGAAGATAATCCGGGAACTGCAGGACACTACCATGAGCTTGCGCATGGTGCCGCTGAAGGCGACGTTCCAAAAAATGACCCGCCTGGTGCGCGACTTGGGCAAAAAGTCCGGCAAGTCCATTGCACTTGTCACCGAGGGTGAAGACACCGAAATAGACCGCAACATGGTCGAGGCGCTGAGCGATCCGCTGGTGCATATGATTCGCAACTCATGCGACCATGGAATTGAGTCGGTCGAGGATCGACTCGCCGCCGGTAAATCCGCAATGGGGACAGTGACTCTGCGGGCGTTCCATTCAGCCGGTAATGTTGTCATTCAGTTGGTGGACGACGGAAAGGGTCTGGACCGCCAGAAAATATTGGCCAAGGCTGTCGAGCGTGGCATGATGGATGCGGACAAGACACTGGCCGATTCCGAAGCGTTCATGCTGATATTCCAGCCGGGGTTCTCCACGGCGGACAAGGTTACGGATGTGTCGGGTCGTGGAGTGGGCATGGATGTGGTCAGGAAGGCCATCGACTCGCTACGAGGGCGAATTGAAGTGGAGTCCGCGCCCGGGCAGGGATCGACGTTCTCACTCCGCTTGCCTCTGACGATGGCGATAACCGATGCGATGCTTGTTACGGTGGGTGGCGCGCGGTTCCTACTGCCGACGATTTCCATCGAGCAGAGCTTCAGACCCAGCCGGGAAGCGGTTTCCACCGTAACCGGCAGGGGCGAAGTGGTTATGCTCCGCGGCAATCTCTTGCCGATTTTCCGTTTGCACAGGCTCTTCGACATTGCCGGGGCTACTCACGACCTCGAGGAGGGGCTGTTGATCGTGATAGAAGGCGAAGGCAAGCGTTGCGCTCTAATGGTCGACGAACTGCTCGGCCAGCAGCAAGTGGTAATCAAATCGCTCGGCACGACGCTGGGGCACATACGCGGCGTATCCGGCGGCGCCATCTTGGGTGACGGGCATGTCGGGCTGATTCTGGATGCAGCCGGCTTGGTGGAATTGGCCGGCAGACAGGGCGCTGCGGACCCGGCGGCGGCCCGGTTCGAGACCGTTGCAACGGCCTGATGTTGATGGCCACGGCACGGTAGGAGGCCCTCCAGCCGGGGAGCGGAAGTTTCTTGTCGATGTCATTGATGCATGGTCAACCCTTGACCAAATAGCGTCGATACCTGTAGAGACTGGCACGGGACAGAGACCATCGCGGGCCCTTAAGTTTTGTGGCCCCAAGTTGAACAGAGAACGTTACCCCGCTGGAGACCAGGAGTTAGGGACGAGTTCGTCCTGCAAGGGTCGGAGGACTTCATGCCGCACGCTACTGTTATATCTTCATTTACTCTGACAGAATCTCAGTTCCAGCGCATTAGCGTGATGGTAAAGGATCTGTGTGGGATCAACCTGCATCTGGGTAAGAAGGAGTTGGTCAAGGCCAGGCTCTCCAAGAGGCTGCGGAGCTTGGGGCTGGGGAACTTCGACCATTACGCGGACCTCGTCCGTAGCGACACCAGCGGCGTGGAACTGACGTTGATGCTGGATCTGATCTCCACGAACCTCACCAGCTTCTTTCGGGAGAATGAGCACTTTCGATACTTTGCCGAGCATATCGTTGAATCGGCCAAGAGTCGGCCCTCCAACCAACTGCGAGTGTGGTCGGCGGGGTGCTCCTCGGGCGAAGAGCCCTATACCGTTGGCATAGTGCTGTCCGAGAACATCTGCGATATCCAGCGATGGGATATCCGCATCCTCGCGACGGACCTTTCCACTCGCGTGCTCGAGCGGGCCAAGCGGGGCCTCTATGCCGCCAATCGGTTCGACAACATGCCCGCTCACATTCGCAGCCGATATTTCACCCCCGTCCGATCGGGCGACGAGAAGGTCTTTCAGGTCAACAACCAGTTGCGCAGCATGGCACATTTCGGCAGGCTCAACCTGATGGAGCCCTGGCCGATGAACGGGCCTTTTGACGTGATCTTCTGCCGCAACGTGATGATCTACTTCGACAAGCCCACTCAGGGCAAGTTGATCCAGCGATATTTCGACATTCTTGCCCCGGGTGGCACGCTCTTTATAGGGCATTCAGAGAGCCTGACGGGCATCAAACATTCTTTCCGGTACGTTCAGCCGACAGTCTACGAGAAGCCGTAGTCCTTCACGGAGGCCGCAGTGAAACACGTTGTGGGCGTTGCAGACAGTGCGATATCAAGCAACAGTGACGACATGATAGTCACCCACGCGCTTGGCAGTTGCCTCGGCATCACCATTCACGACCCCGTGGCGGGCGTGGGCGGGATGATGCACGCGATGATGCCCGTTTCCTCCATCAATCCCGAGAAGGCGAAGGTCAACCCGCTGATGTTCATCGATACGGGCGTGCCGGCGTTCTTCAAGGAGATATACGCGGTGGGGGGACAAAAAAGCAGGCTGGTGGTCAAGGTGGCCGGCGGGGCGCAAATACAGAGCCGCGGGACGGATACCTTCGCCATCGGCAAACGCAACATGATCATGTTGAAGAAGATACTGTGGAAGAATGGCGTGTTGATAGAGGGCGAAGACGTCGGGGCGGACCATGCCCGCACGATGTACCTGGAAATTAGCACGGGCCGGGTGTGGGTAACCACAAGAGGCCAGCAGAAAGAACTTTAGGACGAGCAAGGTCGTTCCGAAATATTGTTGGGCTGCAGCCGGCCGTTGGGCCGTCACTACCGGCCCAGGAGAGTGATACGATGTCACTACAAGTACTAGTAGTAGACGATAGCGGCGTGATGCGGGCGATCGTCATAAAATCGCTGAAGGTGGCCGGCCTGGACATGGGGCAGGTCCACCAGGCCGGCAACGGCCAAGAGGGCTTGGACATTCTGGAAGCCAACGACGTGGACATAGCTTTCATCGACATAAACATGCCCGTCATGGACGGCATGGAAATGATCGAACGTGTCCGCCAAGACGACCGCTGGCAGAACTTGCCTATCGTCGTGATATCCACCGAAGGCAGTGAAACGCGAATCGAATGCATCGAGCACCACGGTGCAAAGTTCATTCACAAGCCATTCGATCCGGAAACCGTACGAGAGGCCCTGCGGGGGGTCGTGGAGATAGGCAATGCCCAAAACGCCTGACCAACACCTAGCGGAAGTCGCTGAAGTAACCTTCGAGTCGCTGGCCTTCCTCATCCAGATGCCCGAGGAGTTCAGCGACGGAACATCCGAGCCCGTCGTTGCCGCTACGGTGACCTTCGCGGGCCCGTTCGCCGGCACACTGATGATCACCGCCTCTGAGGGCATGCTGGACGAATTGGCGACCAATATGCTGGGAATGGACGGCGAGCCGCCCACCGACGAACAGCAGACCGACGCATTCAAGGAGTTGCTGAACGTTGTTTGTGGGAATCTCTTGCCGGTCATAGCCGGCACAGAAGCAGTCTTCCGCGTCGACTCGCCAACGTTAGCCGATACGTGTGACATACCCGACGAATTCGCAGGCCACCCACTTTGGGCACGTAGCAGCCTGCTGCTGGACGCTGGCAGGGCTGAGTTGGCGCTGTACGTCCAAGCCGGTGCGCTGCAAGCCGCCGACAGCGCGGCCTGAATGGCCGTCGCTCGCGTGAGAGGGAGCCCGGAAGATGATCAGAGTATTGGTTGTAGATGATTCCGCAGTCGTCCGTCAGGTCCTGTCCAAAGAGCTGGGCAAGGCGGCCGACATAGAAGTCGTCGGCACGGCTACGGATCCCTACGCGGCCAGGGACAAGATCATCTCCCTCCATCCGGACGTAATGACTCTGGACATGGAAATGCCGCGAATGGACGGCTTGACCTTTCTGGACAAGCTGATGCGGCATCATCCGCTGCCGGTCATCGTCGTCAGTTCCCTTACGACCAAAGGCAGCCAACTCGCTCTGGACGCGCTCGCGCTCGGCGCCATCGACGTGGTCTGCAAGCCCGGTTCATCTTTCTCCGTCGGCGAGCTCTCCGACACACTGATCGAAAAAGTACGCATCGCTTCACGCGCCCGCTGCAGCAGGGACCGCCCCAGTCCGTCGGTCGTCCGATCCCCGATCAGGCCGCTTGTTTCACACGGACTTAGCCAGACGACCCACAAAATATTGGCCATCGGCGCATCGACTGGTGGGACCAGAGCCATTGAAAATGTACTTGAATCGCTCCCCAGAGGCACGCCGGGCACGGTTATCGTCCAGCACATGCCGGAGCACTTCACGGCCACCTTCGCCGAGCGGCTCAACGAGACCTGCCAGATGGACGTCCGCGAGGCAAAGGACGGCGATCTGGTCGTGCCGGGCTTGGCCCTGCTCGCGCCGGGCAACTTCCACATGGTCCTCAATCGCAGCGGCGCGAAGTACTACGTGCAGGTCAAGACAGGCCCGCCCCTGCACCATCAAAGGCCCGCCGTCGACGTGCTGTTCCAGTCCGTCGCCAAACGCGCCGGGGAAAACGCCGTCGGCGTGATCCTCACCGGCATGGGAGCTGACGGCGCCAAGGGCATGCAGGCCATGCACCAAGCCGGCGCCCACAACATCGCCCAAGACGAGCACACCTGCGTGGTGTTCGGCATGCCCAAAGAAGCCATCGCCGCCGGCGGAGTAGACGACATCCTCCCCCTAGGCAAGATCCCTTCAGCCATCATGGCCGCCCTAAATAAGAAGGTAATGGCCACGTAGCCAGTGGGCGACCTCCACTTCCGTTGTGGTGAGGATATTCTCGCGAGTTCCTCGCCATTTCCCTTGCTATCCTCCCCGGGCGAGCTGCACGGGCACAACTGGTACGTGCCCAATGTCCGCAAGACCGGCGAGTTCCGCCACGTCGTGATCGACACGAACTACTGGAAGAGCTTCGTCCACGCCCGCCTGGCGACCGAGCCCGGCGACAAGGGCTGCCTCACGCTGTTCGGCTCCAAGGAATCGCAGCACCGCCTCCTGGCCGACCACGTCGCCGCCTCGGAAAGCTGGACCCGCACCGAAGGCCACGGCCGCACTGTCCATGAGTGGCGGCTCAAGCCTGCCGCACCGGACAACCACTGGCTGGACTGCCTCGTCGGCTGCGCGGTCGCTGCATCTATGGTCGGCGTCAAGCTTGGCATAGAGATGGAAAGCAGGGCAAAGCTGCCTCGGACGAAACTCTCGGACATCCAACGGAGCAAACGATAGCCATGGAAGGTAAGAACACCCAAGAGGACCGGGGCCTGCAGTGCCATGCCTGCGGATGCCGACATCTGATGGTCGACAACACCCGCAAGGCCACCCGCATGATCATCCGCTACCGCCGCTGCCGCCAGTGCGGAGCAAGGGCGACTACATGCGAGCGAATGATAGGGAGCCATATCCCCCCGCCGCCCGTGACCTGAGTGACACCCCGCCCTTGTTGCTCTGGTGAGGAACCAGCCGGGGCCTATTATGCGCCTCGCGCGGCCCGATAATGGGGTTTTTCGCTTGACACGGCCATCTAGGTACTTACACTCATATGCGCTTCGAGAGGAAGCGCAGTTCAGGAGGGGACGGACACGCTCGCCCAGGGGTGTTCTTCCCAAACGCAGGAGAGGCCGTACGTGTGCCATCGTGGCGGGTGTCAATGCAACTCTAGGTGGCAAATACAGAATCAGTAAGGAGACTCACGATGACCAAGCAAATTGTTGTTGTGATGATGGCGGTTGTTTTGTGTGCGGGGATGGCCCTCGCCGAATACCCCTATCAGGTCGCGTGGACGGCCCAGATCGGTTCGTCGAGTAACGACTCCAGCAACTCCGTGGCCGTGGACGCCTCCGGCAACGCATACATCAGTGGCGTTACCTTCGGCAGCCTCGGCGGGACCAACGCGGGGGGCGCGGACGCCTTCCTGACCAAGTTCGACTCATCCGGCAACGAGCTCTGGAGCCAGCAGATCGGTACGGCGAGTACCGACAGCAGCCGCTCCGTGGCCGTGGACGCCTCCGGCAACGTCTATATCAGCGGCCGTACCGAAGGCAATCTCGGCGGGACCAATGCGGGAGGCGCAGACGCCTTCCTGAGCAAGTTCGACTCATCCGGCAACGAGCTCTGGAGCCAGCAGATCGGGACGGCGACTTACGACTACAGCAACTCCGTGGCCGTGGACGCCTCCGGCAACGCATACATCAGCGGGTATACCCTCGGCAGCCTCGGCGGGCCCCACGCGGGAAGCTATGACGCCTTCCTTGTCAAGTTCGACTCATCCGGCAACGAGCTCTGGAGCCAGCAGATCGGCACGTCGAGTACCGACCAGAGCTGGTCGGTGGCCGTGGACGCCGCCGGCAACGCATACATCAGCGGCTATACCGGGGGCAGCCTCGGCGGGACCAATGCGGGAAGCTTTGACGCCTTCCTGACCAAGTTCGACTCATCCGGCAACGAACTCTGGAGCCAGCAGATCGGCACGTCGAGTAGCGACCAGAGCCACTCCGTGGCCGTGGACGCCTCCGGCAACGCCTACATCAGCGGGTATACCTACGGCAGCCTCGGCGGGACCAACGCGGGAAGCTATGACGCCTTCCTGACCAAGTTCGACTCATCCGGCAACGAGCTCTGGAGCCAGCAGATCGGCACGTCGAGTGGCGACTTGAGCTGGTCCGTGGCCGTCGACGCCTCCGGCAACGCCTACATCAGCGGCGGTACCTTCGGCAGCCTCGGCGGGACCAACGCGGGGGGGGCGGACGCCTTCTTGACCAAGTTCGACTCATCCGGCAACGAGCTCTGGAGCCAGCAGATCGGTACGTCGTGGCCAGACCACTCCCGCTCCGTGGCCGTGGACGCCTTCGGCAACGTCTACATCAGCGGCGATACCTACGGCAGCCTCGGCGGGACCAACGCGGGAGGCGCGGACGCCTTCCTGGTCAAGTACGAGGTCCCCGAGCCAGCCACGCTGAGCCTGCTGGCGCTGGGCGGCTTGGCCGTGCTGAGACGCAGAAGGCAGTTGAGCGGGAGAGGGGTTGGCAAAGATGAGCGCCGGGCCGGTGGGCCTGGATATGAGAGAAACAACGGCTTCAGGTGGTCTGGAGCTGAGAAAGACGTGCAAGATAAGGAGCAATGCGATGAACACACACGTACTAGCCTCGACTGTTGTCATCATGTGTATGTTGGTATGTCCTCAGTTATATGCTGCCGACGGAACAGGGATTCTGTATGGGCGAAGCGGCGACATCTATTTTGCGGACATTGACGGGTCCAATGAGCTTCAACTCACCAGCGGCGCCGATGCCGACATGATGCCCTCAGCTTCACCCGACGGAGGGACGTTCGCCTTTTCCCGCAACAGCGACCTGTATTTGATGGACGCCGATGGGACGAACGAAAGACTTCTTATTAGCCGCAGCCAAGTTGGGAACAACAACGTACATAACTCGGATTGGACAATTGATGGTGAGTGGATATACTTCAGCGCAGTATCTGGTAGTTCGTCTGGCGGTCTATATAGGGTCCGGACGGACGGGACTGAGCTGTCACAAGTCAAATCTGGTTATATCAGCGCAGGACTGGACATCCGGGGAACCATTGGGGACCGCATCATCTTCAACCAGCGTCGCAGTGGCCTGAGCTACAGTCAGAATGTCAGGATTACGGACTTGGCTGGTGGAAACGAGGAACAGGTTACGGGTGGCGGGCCTTCCGAAGGTTCTGCCACTTTTGGCACCTCTTGGTCTCCTGATGGTCAGAGGTTCGCCTACAACTACGGGCATCAACACATCTATGTCGCCAGTTATCCGGCACCCTACGATCCAGTTGAAATCAAGACCTTTGGCAGCTGGAATTCTCACTCGATGGAATGGCTCGACAATGAGACATTGATTTGGGTAGATGAAACTGACTCAAATCGTATGTGGACGTTGAACGTCGATACCCTTGTCGAAGCCGATCTCGGCATCAATGGCACCCACCCATTCGTAGTGGTCCCCGAACCGGCGACGATGAGCCTGCTGGCGATGGGCGGCTTGGCGATGCTGAGACGCAGAAGGAAGTAGGCTGCCCCGCCTCACAACTGAACACACACCCCACGGGTGGCGGCCATTCTCAAAAGGGCTGCCGCCCGTTGTCTTTCCGAGCGGGCAGGCTGAGTGGTTGACGGGCGGGGTGAGTAGGCCGGGCGGGAGATGTCGGCCAAGGCGGCCAAGGGGGCAAAGGGGGCAAGGTGGGCAAGGGGAATTTCCGGCCGTGGGCCGGCCGTAGGCGGGCAGTAAGTGCGAATTGCGGGCAGCTGTGGGCAGCCGTGGGCAGCCGTGGACGCTGTGGCACGTTGAAAGTGCGCGCTGGGGACATAGCAAGTGTGGCAGCTGTGGGCAGCTGTGGGCAGCTACGGGCAGCTGTGGACGGCTGTGGCACGCGGAAAGTGCGCGGCTGGGACGTCGCAAGGGGGTTGAAAAGTGCGGGTGGGGTCACTTTCGTTGGTCGGGGCTTTCTGTTTTAGCCGTGTCGCCTACGCCGCGGATGGACCAGCGGGCGAAACGCATGCGGACGTTGTTGGTCTCGTCGACCTTGACGGTTATCTCGTCTTCCTTCACTTCGACGACCGTGCCGCAGATGCCGCCGATGCTCGTGACCTTGTCGCCTTTCTTCAGGCTGGCCAGCATATCGCGATGCTTACCCTCGCGTTTCTTTCGCCCGCGGCTGGACATGACGAAGAACAGTATCAACACGCCGGCCATGAGCAGCATGACCTGTGGGTTGCCAAAGAGCCCGCCCGGCGGCGGGTCGTTGCCATCGGCTTCGCCGGCGGCGTCGCCCTCTTCGCCCTCGGCAGTCTCGCCGTCAGGCGCGTCTGCCGCGCCATCGGAAGCGCCATCTTCCGCGGCAGGGGCGGCGTCGCCGCCGCCGAGGATCTCCGTGGGCGCCTCGGCGGGGGGGGCAGTGCCGTCATCCTGCGCAATGGCCAAGGGGGCAAGCAGTGCCAGGCAGGCAACGATGATCAGCAGTGACTTGTCAAGATGCTTCATAGGATTATCCTTTCAGTAAGTTTCCTCTCGCCCGCTCGGGCAAGGCGGGGCATTGTGCGCGATTGGGCGGGGAGAGTCAACATCGCTGATGGTTCGGCGGGCGGATCAACTTTCGTCTGTGCCGGCGGGCGGATATAGGTCGGCCAGCCAACTACTTGTGGCCTGGGCGAGCGCGTGGGCGGAAATCGCCTGGCGGATGGCGGCCATGAACTGGGCGAAAAATCGCAGGTTGTGAATGCTCACAAGCGTGGGCCCGAGCATCTCTTTGGCCATGAACAAGTGTCGCAGCGTGCCGCGCGAGAAGTTGCTGCAGCAGTAACAGTCGCACTTATCGGAGAGCGGGCGCGGGTCGGCCGTCCACTTTGCGTTACGCAGGCGCACCGGGCCCGCCCACGTAAACGCCTGGCCGTTACGACCGTTACGTGTCGGCAGGACGCAGTCGAACATGTCCACGCCGGCGGCGACGGCGGCCAGTATGTCGCGCGGCTCGCCGACGCCCATGAGGTATCGCGGGCGGTCTGCGGGGAGCTGTCCGTCGATGTGCTCCAGCACGCCGAGCATCGCTTCGTGACCCTCGCCGACCGCCAGCCCGCCGATGGCGTAACCCGGCAGATCGAGCGCGACCAGTCGCTCGGCGGACTCGGCGCGGAGGTCCAGGTGTGCCCCTCCCTGCTGAATTCCGAACAGGGCTTGCCGTGGCTTGCCGTAGCTCGCCCATTTCTGCAGGCAGCGTCCGGCCCAGACGGCCGATCGCTCGACGGCATGTGAAAGTTGCGCGTTGGGAGCGTCACCGGGAGGGCATTCGTCAAGTTGCATGATCACGTCCGCGCCGAGAGCGATTTGGATGTCGATCGCCCGTTCGGGAGATAGCGTGACGCTCGCGCCGTCGATGTGCGATTGGAAGGTCACGGCGTCGTCGTCGATGGTCCGCAGGTGAGCCAGCGAGAACACCTGGTACCCGCCGCTGTCGGTGAGGATGGGCCCGTCCCACGCCATCATCTTATGTAGGCCCCCGAGGTCCCGGACGACCTGCTCGCCCGGGCGGAGCATGAGGTGGTAAGTATTGGCCAGCAGCATGGTTGACCCGGCTGCGCGGGCCTGGTCGGCGGTGACCCCCTTAAGCGCCCCGGCCGTGCCGACTGGCATGAACACGGGAGTGTCCACCGACCCATGCGGCGTAACCAGTTGGCCGGTGCGTGCTTTGCCGCAGCGATGTTGAATTTCGAGTTTGAGCATAACTCGGCCGTCAGCTGCCGGCTAGGGCGGCTTGGTGGATGGCTTTGCAGGCCTTCAGCACGTCGGCCATTTCGTCCAGCGGCAACTGACAGGCTGCATCGGACTTAGCTTTCGACGGGTCGGGGTGGGTCTCGATGAACAGGGCATCGGCCCCCACAGCCATCGCCGCCCGGGCCAGCAGCGGCGCGAACTCCCGCTCGCCGCCGGAGGAGTCGCCCATGCCGGCGGGCTCTTGTATGGAGTGCGTCGCGTCGAACGCAACCGGTGCGTAGGTCTGCATTTGCGGAATAGAGCGGAAGTCGGTGATGAGTCTGTTATAGCCGAAGCTGGTCCCTCGCTCCGTTAGCAGCACTCGGTTGTTGCCGCATGATCGGACCTTGTCGACCGCGCGGGCCATGTCCCACGGAGCCATGAACTGGCCCTTCTTGATGTTAACGGCCTTGCCGGTCTCGGCGGCTGCGGTTAGCAGGTCGGTTTGCCGGCAGAGGAAAGCGGGTATCTGCAGGCAGTCCAGCACCTCGCTGGCCGGGCCAGCCTGGGCGGGGTCGTGAATGTCACTCAGCACGGGCACGGAAAATTGCTGGGCCACCTCCCGCAGTATCGCCAGCCCATCGCTCATGCCGGGCCCGCGGTAGCTTTCGCCGCTGGAACGATTGGCCTTGTCGAAGCTTGCCTTGAAGATGTAGTGCAGCTCCAGCTTGTCGCATATCTCGACCATACGCTCTGCGACGGTGAGGCACATTTCCAGGCTCTCAGCCATGCATGGCCCGGCGATGACCGTCAATGGGCCGACGCCGATTTCGATGGGACCGATTTGGCAGGTGTGTTTCATCTTCCCGTGACCCTCTTCCAGGCCCATGGCGCCCAGCCTGTCTTGGGCTGAGGTATGAGCAGTTTGATCGTCTTGCCCGTGATGGCAACATCTATCGGTGTCGATGGCCCGAGGTCGCCGTCTACTTGGCAGGCGACTGGGCGGTCGGTTTCGATCGTGATTCGCTTAGCATGGCTGTATGTCACGTCGCCCTTGAGTGGGTGTTGTCGCAGGAGCGTCCAGGCGGCGTGCATCATCAGGCCGGTCTGTTCTGTGCAGCGGAACACCACCAGGTCCAGCAGGCCGTCGTCGTAGCGGGCGTTGCTGCATATACGCAGGCCCACGGCGTAGCGGCTGATATTACCGATGAAGGCGAGCCCGTAGTCGTCGAATATTTCTTTCCCGTCAGCCACGATTTTCATTCGCGGGAAGTCATGCTCCCAGAATGTCCGCCACAGAGGCCAGAAGTAGCTCAGATGAGAGATGTGTCCCGTGCGGATGTTTGTTAGCCGGCGGACGACCTCGCCGTCGAAGCCGATGCCGATGATCAGCAGGAAGTTGCGATCGTTGATCGTGCCCACGTCGCAGTTGACAATCTGCCCGGTCTCCAGCGATTCGACCAATCGCAGCGGGTGGAGGGGTATCTGCATCTCCTTGGCCAGCAGGTTCTCCGTGCCCGCGGGGCAGCACAGCAGGGGCACGTCCGTGCCGGCGATTTCGTGGGTTACTTCGCTTATCGTCCCGTCGCCGCCCCACACAATAAAGGCGGCGGCATCGTCGCGGACATCGGCGGCGTACTGCATGGCGTCGCCAGCCCAGCGGGTGGTGTGCTCAATGATCTGCCAGTCGGTCTGGCGCAGCAGTGTTCGCAGCTCGCTTAGCACGGGCCGGCCGCCGCCGTACCCGCTGTGCGGATTGATTATGAGGTGGATAGGTTTTGTCCTGTCCAATTTTGGCATAAGCTGTCGATCCAGGGTAATGATGGGGATTGCTATCGTCCACCGGATTTGTATAATAGCCGATCCGACGTTACAAGCAAATCCGCTATTGGCGGAATGACAGTTACTCCACGAGGAGAGACAAAGCATGGCCGAAGAAACTACCGTATCGCTGGCGGACATCGCCGCCAAGGAAACTTGGACCATCGACGACCACCATCAACTTGTCGAGTTGCTCACCGGCGAGTCCAATGCTACCGCGAAGTTCAAGGATGTCCTGACGGGCTTGGTCACAAGCAGCCCAGGCCCCAAGGGCGACGCGGCCCTGAAAATAGGCATCGCCCACTACATGCTTTGTCGGTTCAGCGCGGCCCTTGGCGTCCTGGCCGGCGCCACGGACAACAAGGACAATCACTGGTTCCAGGCGTTGTGTCTGATGCAGCTTCAAAAGTACGACCAGGCGGCTGAGTGTTTGGCGCGAGCCAAATCTGGCGGCATGCCTGCCGATCAGGTGGACCTCAAGCTTGCTGAAGTGCAGGTCCTGTCGGGCGATCTGGATGTGGCGGACAAGCTGCTTGCCAGCTTGTCGGCGGCGATGGACGGCGTGGCGGAGTATCATTATGTCCGTGGGCTGTCTGCCAATCTGGCGGGCTTTGGCGACAACGCGGTGGAAGCTTATGAGCGTGCATTGGACATAGACGAGAATTGCGCCGTTGCCACCTTCCAACTGGCTTACTATTGTGATCTGCACGGGGACGAGGAGCGGGCGATCGAGCTATACCAGCAGTGCACTGCCCAGGCGCCGGTACACGTCAATGCGCTGCTGAACCTGGCGGTACTTTACGATGACGCGGGCGAGTACGACAAAACCATAGCTGTTGTCCGCCGCGTGCTGAACAATAATCCCAACCATATGCGGGCCAAGCTGATCCTCAAGGACGCCCAGTCGTCCAAGGAAATGTACTACGACGAGGAACAGGCGAAGCGCATGGCCTTCCGCAGCGCCGTTCTCGACACGCCGGTGACGGACTTTGAGCTTTCCGTGCGAGCCAGGAACTGCCTGAAGAAAATGAGCATCCGGACGTTGGGCGACCTGGTGCGGACGAGCGAAGCGACCTTGATGAACTACAAGAACTTCGGCGAGACTTCGCTGAAGGAGATTCGGGAGATGCTGGCGGCCAAGGATCTCTCACTGGGCCAGGCGTTGGATGAGGAGACCCCGGAAGATGCCGCCATGATGGCGGCTGTCTCGGCGGTGTTTGCCTCGGCGCCATCGGAGGCCAGCGACGAAGTGCTCGCCACGACCGTGGCGTCGGTGGACTTCTCCATTCGCGTCCAGCGCGCCCTGGAGACGATGAAGATCGTCACGCTGGGTGATCTGGTGGCAAAGACCGAGGCTGCTCTGCTGACGTGCAACAACTTCGGCCAGACCAGCCTCAACGAAGTGCACGCCAAGCTGAGCGAGCAAGGCCTCAAGCTCAGCGAGGCCGACTAGAAGTCATCCCCAAGACTCGTGGCTCGCCGCGGCGGGCCACATTTAACTGCGGGCCTAGCTATGGACGGTGCGGCACAGCCAATGGGAAGGATGCCTCGCGGGCGGCACATGCTGCCTATGGTGGCTATGGTCTTGCTGGCTGGCGGGTGCATGACGGGGGTGCTGATGACCCCCAAGTGTCAGGACACACCCCTCGTCGTTCGACAGCAGCCAGTCACTCGCCAGGGCGTGCCGATACTTCGCGTGCTGCTGACGGGCAAGCCTATCGAATCGGCAACGCTCACTGCCGGGGGTGGGTATGCCCTTGAGCTGGACGGCCGGGTGATAAGCAGCTCGCGCGGCACGCTGCGGGCGACGGAGCTTGGCCTGTCTGGTGGGTGGTGGATGGTCAACGGCAAATCGGTGGGGCGGGGCGAGCTGGTGCTGGTTGCCGGCGAGCAGAGCTATGCCAAGTACCACAAGGTCGCGTATCGCGGGCAACTGCGCTTCGTGCCGGCGGGGAGCGAAAGCTTCCGCGTAATCAATCACGTAGACGTGGAAAGCTACTTGGCCGGCGTGCTGGCCAAGGAGTTGTATCCGTCCTGGAAACTCGAGGCATTCCGCGCTCAGGCCGTGGCCGCACGCAGTTTTGCGCTGTATCACCAGAACACCTTCGGACAGACGCACGATTACGATGTGGGAGATACCCAGTCGTCGCAGATGTACGGCGGGATAGACGGCGAGACCGACAAGGCATGGGACGCAGTGCGGGCGACGCACGCGCAAATTCTGGTTGTCGGCTCGCCCGAGGCTCCGCAACGATTCATGACGCAGTACTCCTCCAGTTGCGGGGGCGTGGTCAACGGGGCGTCCGTCATCCGGCACGCTGCGGACATCGAGCCTTTGCGGGGCGGGCAGTCTTGCCCATACGACATCGACAGCCCACAGAGATCGTGGTCCGCCCCGGCGATCGTCTCGAAGGCGGAAATCCACCGGTCGTTGGTCGCCACCTATCGCCAGGCGCGCAGCCTGGGCGGCGGCGTGCGAACAGTGCGTGTCAAATCTCGCATGCCTTACGGGCGAATGATGTGGGTGGAAATCATCGGCACCAACGGCGAGGCGATGACACTTCGCGGCGAGGATCTGCGATTGTCGCTTCTCCGCAACGGCGCGAAGACACGCAACAAGCTTTACTCCATGAACTGTCGCATCCGGGACGTGGGGGATTCGATAGAGTTCTACGACGGTCGAGGGTTCGGCCACGGCGTGGGGGCGTGTCAGTGGGGGTTGCAAGGCATGGCCGAGCGGGGGCATTCACATCGGCAGATATTGCAATTCTACTATCCCGGTGCAAGGATTATTACAGCCTTCTGATAGGCAGGTTGAGCGGTCTGGCCAGCGAGTACAACATGGAACAGAATTTTTCGTCTCGAGAGAGAGTGCCCGTCAGGATATTCGATAGCTCTTCCGTCACGGCCAAGGCGGTCGCGCGGCGCATAGCCGAGCTTATCGCCAGCCGCGCCGCTGAGGGCAAGCCGTGCGTGCTGGGGCTCGCGACGGGCAGCACGCCGATCAACGTTTACAACGAGCTGATCCGCCTGCATCGCCAGGACGGCCTGGACTTCGCCAACGTCGTAACCTTCAACCTGGACGAGTACTGGCCCATCAGCCCGGATGCGATCCAGAGCTACCACAGATGGATGTGGGCGAACTTTTTCGACCACGTCAACATCCTGCCCGACAACGTGCATATCCCCTCCGGCGCGGTCGGCGAGGACGATATCGACGCCCACTGCCGGCAGTACGAGCAGGACATCGTCGATGCCGGCGGCATAGATTTTCAAATTCTCGGCATCGGGCGAAGCGGGCACATCGGCTTCAACGAGCCTGGCTCGTCGGCCGACACTCGCACGCGCCAGGTCAACCTGGACAAGATCACCCGAATGGACGCCGCCAGCGATTTCTTCGACGAGGAGTACGTGCCCGACATGGCCATCACGATGGGTGTCGGCACGATTCTCGCCGCCCGCGAAGTGGCACTGATGGCCTTCGGCGAGCACAAGGCGCCGGTCGTCCGCCGGGCCGTCGAGGAGCCCGTCTGCCTGGAAGTCGCCGCAAGCTTCCTGCAGGACCACCCCCGCGCCACCTTCTACCTGGACGAGCCAGCCGCCGCCTCGCTCACGCGCATCGCAACGCCCTGGCTGGTCGGCCGGTGCGAGTGGGACGACGTCCTCCAGCGACAGGCCGTCATCTGGCTCGCACGCCAACTGGACAAGCCCATCCTCAAACTCACCGACGAGGACTACGCCGAGCATGGCCTGGCCGAGCTCCTACGCGCCGGCGGCAGGGCCTACGACCTCAACCTACTCGTCTTCCGCCGAATGATGAACACCATCACCGGCTGGCCCGGCGGCAAGGGCGAGCCCAAACGCATACTCATACTAAGCCCCCACCCCGACGACGACGTCATATGCATGGCCGGGACCATGATGCGATTCGTCCAGCAGGGACACGACGTCCACTCCGCCTACATGGTCAGCGGCTCACTCAGCGTGTTCGACCACAACGTGCGGCGCTACACCGAGTTCGTCCGAGAGTTCCACGACGCGTTCGGTATCGATCGAGATCAGTCCGGGTTAATCGAGGACAACATCGAGCGGCACCTGGCGGAGAAATCTCCCGGCGACGTGGACAGCGACGAAGTGCAGACGATCAAGGCGCTCGTCCGCCGCTGCGAAGCCGTCAACGCCGCGCGATACTGCGGCCTGGCCGACGAGCAGATACACTTCCTCAACATGCCCTTCTACCAGACGGGCAAAGTGCAGAAAGACCTGCTAGGCCCCAAGGACGTCCAGGCCGTCCGCGACATCATAGAGAAAGTCGCCCCGGACATGATCTTCGCAGCCGGCGACTTGTCCGACCCGCACGGCACGCACCGCATGTGTCTCGATGCGACGCTGGCGGCGTTGGCTGAGTGCGACATCGCCACCACGCCCGAGCTCTGGCTGTATCGTGGCGCGTGGCAGGAATGGCCCGCCGAGCAGATCGACATGGCATCGCCCCTGTCGCCCGACGAAATGAAGAGCAAACGCTTCGCCATCTTCCGCCACGAGAGTCAAAAGGACCGCGCCATGTTCCCAGGCCCGTACGATAGCAGGGAGTTCTGGCAGCGGGCGGAGGAGCGCAACATGGCCACCGCCGCGACGTACGACGCGATCGGCCTGCCGGAGTACTGCGGCGTGGAGGCGTTCGTCCGCTATCCACTGGAGCAGCCCGCGACAGTAGCCGGCCAGTTGGAGCGGGCCCCACTGGAGGACGAAAAGTGACGACCATCACCAAGGCTGTGATCCTCGCACGCGGCCTGGGCACGCGAATGCAGAAGGTTGACGAATCTGTCACGCTTTCCGCTGACGACGCTGCCGCGGCGGCGTCGGGTATCAAGGCGATGATTCCCATCGACGGCGACAGGCCGTTCGTTGATTACGTGCTCAGCCAGCTCGCCGACGCCGGCTACACCCGCGTGTGCCTCGTCATAGGCCCCGAGCACCAGGGCGTTCGCGACTACTACGCCAAGCTCGCGCCAACGCGGATCAGTGTCGAGTTCGCCATCCAGGCCGAGCCCCTCGGCACAGCCGACGCGGTGGCCGCGGCAGAGAGTTTCGCTGGCGGCGAGCACATCCTGGTGATTAACTCCGACAACTTCTATCCGCTGGAAGCCCTGGCGGGTCTGCGGGAGTTGGCCGGCGCCGGTCTGGCCGCCTACCAGCGGGAGGGCATGATTGCCGGCAGCAACATACCCGCGGGCCGGATCAGCAAGTTCGCTGTAATCGAGATAGACGCAGCCGGCTTTATGACGCGCATCATCGAAAAGCCCTCCGCCGAGGCTATCGCTGCGCTGCCCGAGCCGGTGTGTGTTAGCATGAACTGCTGGATGTTCTCGCCGAAGATATTCGACGCCTGCCGAGCCATCGAGCCGAGCCCGCGCGGCGAGCTGGAAATCACCGATGCCGCTCAGTACGCGATAGATCACCTCGGCGAACGCTTCGCCGCGCCAACCTTTAGTGCGCCGGTGCTCGACCTATCTTCACGGGCGGATATTGAACCGGTCAGGCAAGCCCTGGCGGGGGTGGAGGTTAGGCTGTGAGCGGGGTAATGCGCCTGGGAGAGCTTACCGGTGGGGACATCGCCGAAAGGCTAGCCGTTGCGGGGCTGTCGGCCGGGGGGGCGCGGACGCGGGCTGAGCTATTTTCGCTGGCGGCGGGGAACTTGCTGGAGCGGGGGTTGGCTGCCGATACGCCGGTAACGGCGCGGTTCGTGCCGGGGCGTATCGAGGTGCTGGGCAAACATACCGACTACGCCGGCGGGCGGAGCTTGCTTGCGGCCGTCGAGCGGGGGTTCTGCATGGTCGCTGCGCCGCGAGATGACCGCATCGTCCGCGCGTGGAGCAAGGATTCGCCGGACCTGGCGGATTTCCAGATCGACGCCGACCTCACCCCCACGATGGGCCATTGGTCCAACTACCCGATGACCGTCGCCCGGCGGATCGCGCGGAACTTCCCCGGCGAGCTTTGCGGGGCGGAAATGGCCGTCGCCTCCGATCTGCCGATAGCGTCGGGCATGAGCAGCTCAAGTGCGCTTATGGTGACGTGCTTTCTGACACTGGCGGGCATCAACGGCTTGGCGGATCGGCCGGAGTACACGGATAATATCCATTCGCCGGAAGAGCTGGCGGGCTATCTCGGCACGGTCGAAAACGGCCAAACGTTCGGCTCGCTTACCGGCGATGCGGGCGTGGGCACGTTCGGCGGCAGCGAGGACCACACAGCCATGCTGTGCTGTAAGGGCGGCGAGCTGAGCCAGTACTCCTTCTGCCCGGTCCGGCGCGAACGGCAGATTGCCCTGCCGGGGGACACTGTGTTTGTGGTCGGTTCCAGCGGCGTTGTGGCTGAGAAGACCGGGGCTGCCCTGGAACTTTACAACCGTGCGTCGCAGCTCACCTCGGCCGTCGCTGAAATATGGCGAGCCGCCACCGGGCGCGACGACCCGCACATGGCCGCCGCGGCCGCCAGTGCGCCCGAGGCCGTTGAGCAGATGCGAGACATCCTCAGCCGAGCTGAGTGCGACGGTTTCACGCCGGCGGACCTGCAAGACCGCTTCGAGCAATTCTACGCCGAGAGCGAGCAGATCATACCCGCAGCGGGCGATGCCCTGGCGGCGGGGAATTTGGCGCTTTTCGGGGAGCTTGTGGACCGCTCGCAGCACCTGACGGAAACGCAACTGAAGAACCAAGTGCCCGAGACGATCTTCCTTGCCGCCTCCGCCCGCAAGTGCGGCGCGATCGCGGCGTCGGCCTTCGGAGCAGGCTTCGGTGGCAGCGTGTGGTCACTGGTGAAGTGCGACGCCGCCGACGCGTATATGGCCCGCTGGTCCGATGAGTACCACAAGGCGTATCCCCAGCATGCCGACATGTCAGCCTTCTTCACCACGGGAGCAGGGCCTGCGGCCCAATGTCTAAGGTCTAATGACTAATGTCTAATGACGGACTACCAGCAGGTGGGGCATGGGCCTCTGAAATTAGACATTAGAGCTTAGGCATTAGACATTGCCGCCGCGTTTCGGCGGCTCTAGGCTTACTCCGCCGCCGTCGGGGTCGGTTAGCGTCAGGAATGGCGATTGCGTCGGCGTGAACGCCAGCGTCACACGCTCCTCGCCGTCCGTGTCGCAGAGCTTCAGCAGGGGGTCGCCGTCGGAATCTATCGCGAGCATCGCCTTGAGCACGTGCTTGTCGGAGTGGGACATCGCCACGGCAGGCCCGGTGTTCTTGACGTACACGCCGACGTCGCCGTCGCTTGCTGAGTGGTTCAGCGCGATCGCCGACATATTCTCGCTGACGGCGAGCATCATCCGCGGGGCGCCGTCCTTGTCGTAGAGCGTCAGTTGCGGCTGATCGTTGGCCAGGCCTAGCTCCGCCCGCATGACGCCTTGGTTGTCGAACATGGCGATCACGGGCTGGTCGCTCTCGGAGAGCACCATCGCTGCACGCCGCCGGCCTGTGGCGTCGGTTAGAATGAACGACTGAGCGACAACGCTCTTCGCTTGGATATGGTCGGGTGAGTCACTCATGTGTTGGGTCCTGTGTTATGTGTCGCGCGGTGGTTAAGGCTGGTCGGGCTGGTCCTTGAGCTCGGCTATAAACTCGCGAGCCTGGTCGCTACGTGTCGTGGCGGGTTCGAGGGCGATGAATCTTTCGTAGGCCCGCACGGCTTGGGCGCTGTCGCCCAAACGGTGGCAGGCGTTGCCGAGAAAGTACTGGTAGAGCGGCGTATCCGGGGCGAGGTTGACGGCCATTTGGTAGGCGTCCTTCGCTCGCCGATACTCGCCGAGCGCGTAGTAGCAGTTGCCCAGCGCATAGGCGTTGAGGGGCTCGGTTGGGCCTAGCTCCAGGGCGGTGCGAAACGCTCCGGCGGCCTGGGGGTACTGCTCGTCGGCGTAATAGGCGGCACCGAGCGAGTAGTGATATATCTCCTGGGCGGCGTCGAGGGATATGGCCGTCGTCAGGGCGGCGATGGCGGCGGAGTACTCGCGCTGGGCGAGGTACACATCGCCCAAGCCAAAGTGGCTGGCGGAGCTGGTCGCGTCGATTTCGATGGCTCTGCGAAAAGCTGCAATCGCCAGGATCGGCCGGCTGAGCTTTGCCCGCACCTCACCCAAGCGGCGGTAGAGATCAGCCGAGTCGTCGCTCTGCAGGTCGACGGCGCGTTGGTATGCGTCGGCGGCTTCGACGAGTTTATCTTCCCGCACCAGCGCGTCGCCGCGGGCAATCCACACCGCCGGCTTGCCGTCAGCCAGGTGAGATAGCGACGCCAGAATGTCGCCCGCCCGAGTGTTGTCGCCGTCGGCCATGGCTGTGCGGGCGGCCCGTATCGCTTGCATCTGCCGCACGCTGAGCCGGACGCCGGCATCGGTGAGGGTGAGCGTCTCGCCGCGACTGGCCAGCAGGGCTTCGATGTCGGCGGGCACAGCCACCGCCGCGCCGAGGCGAGCGGAGAAGTAGTCGCTGCCGATGGCGATCAGCGTGCGATCGTCGGTGAGCACGGCGGCTCCGGCGATGAGCGTGCCGGGGGGCAGGGAGAGTTCCATGGTGACGACATGCTCGTTGGGCTTGATGAGTCGTACCAACGTCGCAACGGCTGTCGTCAGTTGGTCGCCGGTAAGGCCGGTGACGTAGACGGTCGCGTCCTTCTCGGGGAAGGTCGTCGCCGCTGGGGGCCAGTGGGGCAGGTTGGCTCCATCGGTCACCAGCAGAGCCAGGTCGCCCGCGGGGTCCGTCGCGGCCACGCCGGTGACGGCGAGTCGCGTGCCGTCCGGCAGGATCACCTCGGCGTTTACAGCTTGGCGGACGGTCTGGAAGTTCGTCAGGACCAGTCCATCGGCAGATACCACCAACGCCAGCCCTTCGCCGACGAGTACCCCGAACGCATCGGTGGCGGTTATGCGAGCCATGTGGGGCGAGGCGGCTGCGTGGACGGCTTGCCGGCGGGCGGCGGTGGACGTGGCGGCAGTCCACCGGTCGGCCTGGTCGGGCTCGCGCGTGCGTGGGGCGTCGAAGGGCGGCGGGGGAGTCGGGTAGATCGGCTCGGCGTCCGGCTCGTCGGGCATGGTGAGGGCGTCGCGGCTGGGAATGGCGGGCTGGGCCAGGTCCGGCTCCGGCGGCGTGTCAATCGGCTGATCGGCCGGCGGCGATACTTCGGAAGTCGGTGGGACTTCGGCCGTCGGACCGGGACGGCTCTCACGCCACCGGCGGGCGGCGACATGGGCGGCGATGATCGCGCCGACAATCACCGCGATCGCCAGGAGAAAGTGCGTCGAGGGCATTCGGCCCCGCCATGTCTCCGGCAGGAAGGTCCATCGCGGCGGCGCTTCCGCGTCGCCGGGGGAGTCACTTTGGGGCGTGCGGGGGGATGGCTGACTGACAGGCCGTTGCGTGAAACTGTCCTTGCAGGCCGGGCAGCGGACGCGCAGGGGCACCGCGGTCGCATTGACCGTCAGTGTCTCACCGCAGTTAGGGCATATTCGCTCGGGCATCTTCCTTGACCTTTGCCGAATCGATCAGCCGATTATAGACCGCCGGGCCAATCGGCTGCAAGATGCCAGTCCGCCCGGGCCGATTCTTAACCAGCCCAGCAGGATTCCTTTGTCCCTGGCCGTGAGTTGTATAGAATCTTCGCTTCGGCGTGAGCGGCAGAGACGGCGTGAGACGCCCCGCCCGCAGCGCGCGAGATTCGCAACAGAAAGGCCCTCCGCCCAGCTGCTGCCGGTCAGCCGGCCGCGGGAGCTTCGGCGGCAGAATATTCGTGAGATTTCCGAAGATACACATCCCCCATCCGGCAGTGCTTCTGGCGGGCACAGCCGCGGCCATCGCCATCATGGCCGACCAGGCGATATACGTCATTGTGCAGATACCCGCATGGCAGGACTTTCTCGACCTGAGCCTGATTGACGTCGGGATACTGCTTTCGGCGAATCGTTTCATCAGGCTGCTGACCAACCACTGGGCGGAGCGGCTCGTCCACAAGGTCAACGCCACCGCTGTTTACGTCGGTGTGCTCGTGCTGGCGGCGGGGGTGGCGGCGATGTACGGCACCTGGCCGATATTCTGGATGCTGCTGGTCGGGCGCATCCTGTGGGGCCTGTGCTGGTCGGTCATCCGACAGGTGGGCGTGATGACGTCGATGGATGCGTCCCACGAGAGCAAGACAGGCAGCGCCATGGGCTTCTATAGCGGCCTGGCGCGCGTTGGGGCAGTAGTCGGCATGCTGATAGCCGGGTGGATGTGCAAGGGCAAAGAGCCCCAGATGCAGGCATTCCGCTACTGCTTCTGGCTGATTGGCGGATTGTCTCTCCTGGCGGTCATTCCGGGGAGTCTGGCCAGGCGGGGCATCGAAGGCCATCACTCAGAGTTCCGCAGGCCCCGCGAGGCGGGCTCGGTCTACCATAAGCACGGGCTGCTGATTTGCGGCTTCGTCGTGGGCTTTGTCGGCGTGGGGCTGATCGTGTCGACAATGGGCTTCATCCTGGACCACGGGTTCGGTAATTGGCTGACGATCGGCGGCATGGTGATAAGCATCACGGCAATCAACGGCGCGATCCTGGCGATGAGGCAGGGGGTCGATGCCGCTGGCGGACCCATCCTGGGAGGCATAGTAGACCGCATGGGCCACAAGCGCGGCATGTTCATGTTGTTCTGCATTGGGACGGGCATTCTGCTGGCGGGCCTGGCGATGTCCTTTGCCCTCACTGCTACTATGACGATCATACTGGTGGGCCTGGTGATGGTCTTCTTCGTGTGCGCCACTGGCCTGCAAGTTACGCTGACGGCCGAGGCAGGGCGGCATGGCTCGAAGGTATATTCGCAGTTCATCACTGCCTCCGACTTTGGCGCGGCGTGCGGGCCGTTGGTGGCGTGGACGATGCTCGACAAGATCGAGGCTGACTTCGTGCCGGAAATCCTGAAGCAGAACGCTCCGACGGTGATATTCGGCGTTGGGACGATTCTGTTCCTGATTGGCACGTACTACGCCTTCGACCGAATGCGACGCGAAGTGCCCGCCAACGGACACGCATAACTGGGCTGACCGCATGGTATAATCGCTAGCGGCAATAATGCTGCGATCGGGACTGAGACTATAATGTCGGACCAAGCCAACGAAAAACCGTGCTGCAGCGACGATACGACCGACTCGGCCCCCCAGCCATGCTGCGAGGCCCAGCCCCTCTTCACCATCGCACCAGAGAGTTGCTGTAGCGGCGATAGTGCAACGCCCTGTGCAGCCGCCTGCGATGCACCTTGGGTGGATGGGGCAGTCGAAACTCCGCGCGGGCCCGTGCCGCGAGCTGCGACCACGCTGACCGGCAGCGATCGGTGGGGCACGGTCAGGGCGAGGATTGGCGTGGGGCGAATGCACTACACCGTGCCGCCTGGCCTGTATGCCGTCGGCGATCCGTCGGCCGAGTCGGCGGTGTTTGTATCGGCGAACTACAAGATGAGCTTCGACCGCCTCCGCAGCCAACTCGCCGGCCGGGATGGGTGGATACTCGTGCTGGACACAAAGGGCATCAACGTGTGGTGCGCAGCGGGCAAGGGGACGTTCGGTACTGATGAGATCGTAACTCGGGCGGCGGCGGTCGGGCTGGCGGAGATCGTGTCGCACAGAAAGCTAATCGTTCCGCAACTTGGCGCGCCGGGCGTGAGCGCTCACGAGGTCAAGAAACGCAGCAGCTTTTCCGTGGTCTACGGGCCGGTGCGCGCCGAAGACCTGCCCGCCTTCCTGGACGCCGGCATGAAGGCCACGCCCGAGATGCGACTGGTAACGTTCCCCCTGGCCGATCGGGCTGTACTCGTGCCGGTGGACATTGCGATGTCATTGAAGAACGTGCTGCTGGCGATGGCGGCGCTTTTCGTGCTGGCGGGGCTTGGGCGGGGCGGCTACTCCGTTGGTCGCATGGTGGCTGACGGCGGCCGGAGCGTGCTGTTCTTGCTGAGTGCGTACCTGGCCGGTACCGTACTGACGCCGCTGGCTCTGCCGTGGCTGCCGGGCCGGGCGTTTTCGATAAAGGGGGCAGCCGCTGGCGGGCTGGTGGCACTGGCGTTGGTGGCGTGTTCGCTTTCGGGCGGCCAGCCGTTCGGCAACGGCCTGACTGCGGCGGCGTGGTATGTGGCGATTCCGGCGGTGGCGAGTTTCATGGGCATGGGCTTTACGGGCGCGTCGACGTACACGTCGCTTTCGGGCGTCAAGCGTGAGATGCGTATCGCCTTGCCCGCGCAGATAATCTGCGTGGTCGCGGCGGCGGGATTGTGGATCGCCGGGCGGTTTGTTTGAAATGCACATACTTGCGATGCATATAGATGATGCGCGGTATAATGTTGTGGCTGGGATGAGGAACTGCTGATGGCGCCGCTTAGATATCTAAGTAACGTTGCGACACTGAAGCTGGCTGCCGACGTTTGCGTCGGCTGCGGCAAGTGCGTGGAAGTGTGCCCGCATGCGGTGTTTGCGGTGGCTGATCGCGTCGCGAGCATTGTCGACCTGGACGCGTGCATGGAGTGCGGGGCGTGCGAGGGCAATTGCCCGGCGGGGGCGATTTCGGTGGAATCCGGCGTGGGCTGCGCAGCCGGCGTTATAGCAGGCCTCCTGCGCGGCACCGAGCCGACTTGCGACTGCGGAGACGACTCCGCCAGTTGCTGCGGATAGCCCGCGACGCACCTGCTCAACCTGATGCGCCTGCCCAATCCGATGCACCCGCTCAACTCGAACTCTCCCCCCAAAGCCCATGCACAGCTGTGCATGGGTCTTAACGCTGCGTGGGACGAGACGCAGCCCCGACCGCATCAATTCTCCCCCTTGCATAACGGTCTCCCGTCGCGCTTAATAGCCCTTTTCCAACTTAGTCCAATCCACAGGAGACTCAAATATGAGCGGTAAAGCGATACGAATGGGCCGATTCCTCGGCACGGGCAAGAACGTGGCCTTGGTGGCCGTGGACCATGGCGCGGAGTTCGGGCCTATCGAAGGCCTGACCAGCGTGCCGGAAACGCTGAAGAAACTCGGCGGCGCCGACGGCGTTCTGCTGAACCCCGGGCTGGTCGGCGATAGCCAAAGTTTCTTCGCGACCCCCTGCGCCCCCGCGATGATAGTTCGCCTCACGTGGACCAGTGCATACTGCTTCCCGTGGAATTATAAGGAAGCGTTCACCTGCGCCGTCCAGACCGCCGACGACGCCCTAGCCGGCGGGGCCGACGCCGTGATGGCCTGCTGCAACCTGCAGAGCGGCGACGAAGCACTCGATACCGAGAACGTCGCGCTGTTCGCCGAGCTGGCAGCCGACGCTGCCGCCGCGGGCGTGCCGATGATCGGCGAGGTGTACCCGCTGGAAGCCGAGGACCTGCCCGAAGAAGAACTGCACGTGCGCGTGATGCGCGGTGCACGGATCTGTGCCGAACTCGGCGCCGACGCCGTCAAGACGTTCTACACCGGCGATCGTTTCGCCGAGGTCGTCGAAGGCGCGGGCGTGCCGATATTCGTGCTCGGCGCCAGCAAGTGCGATGAGTTGACCGCCCTCAAGAAGGCTGAGCAGTCCGTCTCTGCCGGTGCGCGCGGCGTGGTGTTCGGGCGTAACGTCTTCCAGGCGACCGACCCCGTGAAGTTCCTGGCTGCCCTGGCCAAGGTCGTCCACCAGGAAGCGACCCCCGAGGAAGCCTACGCATGAGCGGCATGACTTACTCTACGCTCTCGCCGGACCAGATGGAGCGGATACACCAGGCTGCCCTGGCGATCCTCGCCGACCCCGGCATGAAGATAATGGCCCCGGGCCTGCTGACCGCCCTGGACAAGGCCGGCGCGAAGGTCGACTTCGACACTCAGCAGGTGACCTTCCCCGCTGAGCTGGTCAACGAGACGCTGGCGAGCATGCAGGCCGATCTGAAATCCGGCGTTACCATGCCGGTTATCAACGGCGTGATAGCGTCCAAAACGGACGGCCGAATCGCCGCAAAGTTCGGCGGCGCATGCTGCAGCTATTACGACTGGGACACCCACACCACCCGCGAGCCCAACAACACCGACGTCGTCACGATGCTCCGCCTGGGCGACGCGATCCCCGAGGTCGCCCACGTCGGCAACCCGGTCATCTATATGTGCACGGACGACGGCGAGCGGATTCCGCCGCACCTCAAGCCTATCAAGACCGCTGCCCTGGTCGCCAAGAACACCTCCAGGCCTTACTCGTGTGAGGTGTGGTCCTTGGAGGGCTTGGAGTTCCAGATCGAAATCGGTTGCGCCGTTCGCGGCGGGTGGGATGCCTACAAGGCCGACCCCATCTTCATCACCGCCAAGGAGACGATCTCGCCGCTGCAGTTCCCGCGGGAGGATGCCGAAGTGCTGATGGCCCTGGCCGACAAGGGCCTGCCCTGCACGATCGTTCCCATGCCCATCAGCGGGGCCAGCAGCCCGGTTACGCCCGCTGCCAACGTGGCAATGGCGACGGCGGAGATACTCGGCGTGTTCACCGCTCTGCGGAGCCACAACGCCGAGGCCCGCGTCGTCGGCGGCGTGATAACGGGCGTGATGGACATGTCCAGCGGCACGGCCCTGTTCGCCGACCCCGGCGCGATCCTGCAGGACCGCATGATCTCACAGCACTTCGCCGACCGGTACGGTATGGACCTCGGCATCGGCACGGGCTACATCGACTCAGCCGTGCCCGGCGCCCAGTCGGCCTGCGAGAAGAGCTGGAAAATGCTCAGCAGCTACCTGGCCGGCAAGACGAATTACCCGGTCGGCATCGTCGAGGGCGGCAAGACGTTCAGCCCCGCCCAGGCGATAATCGATCTGGAAATCGCAAACATCATCCACAGGGCGTTCGATCCGCCGACGGTCGACGACGACACGCTCGCCCTCGGCGTTATCCGCGAGGCGGGCATCGGCGGCAGCGTGCTGGCAAGCGACCACACCGCCCTGAACTTCCGCGACGTGTTGCACCTGACGGACGTGCTTTCCCGCTCACCGACCGACGCTGAAGACATGTTCACCAAGGCCAACCGCAAATGGCAGGCCATCGTTGCAGAAAGCACACCGTTCGAACTGGACGGCGACAAGGCCGAGCAAATCGACAAGATAGTCGCCAAAGCCGAAACATTCTTCGAGGAGAACGCATCATGAAAAAGCCCAAGGCACTGGTGGTACCGTTCGGTTATCCGGGTTATCCCGACGCGCTGATGAAGAAGTTCCGCACTGAGTCGATCAATCATCTCAGGGGTCTTGGCATGACCGTCAAGGCCATGCCGACTGTCATTGAGTTCGCCGACGCCAAGGCTGTCCGCGCGGCGGCTGGCAAGGAAGATTTCGAGTTCGTTGTCGTCGTCGTGATGAGCTGGCTTGAGGCGACCAACGTCATGGAAGCCATTCGCGACTTCGCCCACAAGCCCATCCTGCTGTGGAGCCACACGATGTGGCAGGAAGAGAAGAAGTGGCTCACGCTTGGCCCGATCCCCGGCGCCAGCGTGCTGCGGCAAGCCTTCGAGGAAATGCGGTGGGACTTCCGCTTCGTCTACGGCCAGCCTGGCGATAAGAAACTCGACGAAGACATGACCGTCTTCTCCCGCGCCGCCCACGCCAAGTATCAGCTCCAGCGCACGCGGATAGGCTTGCTCGGCTATCTGTCGATGGGCATGTACTCGGCGGCCTTCGATCACCTCGGCCTGCTGCGCGACTTCGGCCCCGAGGTCGATCAGGTCGATCAATACATCCTGATAAAGCGGCTGGAGGAGGTAACGGCCAAGCAGGTTGCCCCGCTGATCGCCAAGGCCAAGAAAGAGTGGTCCATCAGCAAGAACGTTCGCGAGAGCGACCTCGAAATCACGCTGAGGATGTACTACGCCCTCAAGAAGCTCGCCAAGGAACGCCACTGGGACTGCCTCACCGTCAAGTGTCAGTACGAGCTGAGCAAGGACTTCGGCTACACGCCGTGCGTGCCGCTGTCGATGCTCTGCAACGAAATTCCATGCTCGTGCGAGGGCGACATCCCGCTGATCGCCGCCCAGATCGCCATGCACCACATCAACGGGCAGATCGTTGCTTACGGCGACATCCACACCGTCGAGCCGGACGGCGTGATTATGGGTGCGTGCGGCTTTGCACCGTTCGAGCTCGGCCAGGGCAAGCCCAAGGTGGACCGCACGGAGACGCTGTACGAAGGCCTGTGCAACTGCACCATATATAAGGAAGGCGAAATCACCTTCGCACGCATGGGCTACACGCCGGACCGCAAGCTCAAGATGCACGTGGCGTTCGGCAAGACGCACAAGCCGCGCGACTTCCAGGAAGTCGGCTGCCTGCCGTACCCCGCTATGGAAGTCGACCTGCCGGGCCTTGGCGACCAGTTCGCACAGGGCATGCTCAGCCAGCACTACGCGATCACCTACGGCGATTGTCGGCCGGAACTGCGTGAGTTGCTGCGCCTGACGGGCATCGAAGGCGTGTTTGTAGAATAATTGACAATTTTCAATTGTCGATTGGCAATTCCAATCGAAGCGCGGCGGCCCATGCGGGCGCCGCGTTTCGATAGATAGACTGAGGATTTCTGCGATGAAACATTTTCTGGCGATTGATCTTGGTACGTCGGCGGTCAAGGCGGGCGTGTTCGACGAGACAGGCCGGCGCGTTGCCCTGGCGATTGAAGAATACGAATTGCTCACGCCGGCGGAAGACATCTGCGAGCTGCCGGCCAATGTTTATTGGGAGAAGTTTCTCGCCGCATGGCAACGCATACTTGCCGATGGCAAGGTCGACGCGAAGGACATAACGGCGATCGGCTTTTCCAGCCAAGGCGAAACGTTCGTCCCCGTCGACGCTGACGGCGAGCCCCTCCGCAACGCAATCGTCTGGCTGGACAATCGCTCGCACACCGAGGCGGCGGCCATTGAGGAACGCTTCGGCCGAGAGACTGTCTACAAAACCACGGGCCAGCCGGCGGTCGAGCCGATCTGGCCGGCTACGAAATATCTGTGGATCAAGAACAACGAGCCGGACGTCTTCGCCAAGACGCACAAATTTCTCATGGCGGAAGACTATCTCATATACAAGCTCTCCGGCCAGTACGTTTCGGAGTTCTCGGTGTACTCATCCTCGCTCGTGTTGGATATCAACACGCGCGAGCTTTGGGGCGAGATGCTGGACTTCATCGGCGTATCGGCTGATCAGTTCCCCAAGTTGCAGGAATCCGGCACCGTCGTCGGCACGGTTTCCGCTGAGGCGGCCGCGGCCACGGGCTTGTCGGCCGACACGCTCGTGGTGACCGGCGCGTACGACCATGCAGCCGGCAGCATCGGCGCGGGCGTGACGCACTCCGGCGTAATGAGCGAGACGACGGGCTCGGCCATGGCGATGTGTGCGCCGGTGGACGAGGTCGCATTCGATCCGGAATATCGCGTGCCGGTGCATTGTCACGCGATTAGCGGCAACTATTTCTTCAGCCCGTGGGGTGAGACGGCGGGCATGACGCTGCGATGGTTCCGCGACAAGATGTGCGGGGGTGAGATGGCCCAGGCAGAGGCGGCCGGGCGGGACGCGTTTGAAATGCTGGGCGAAATGGCAGCGGGCGTGCCGGCCGGCAGCGAGGGCCTGGTGATGCTGCCGTTCCTGTCGGGCACGGGCTCGCCGGAGTTCGACAGCAAGGCCAAGGGCGTGTTCTTCGGCCTGACGCTCAAGCACGGCAAGGGGCACTTCGTCCGCTCGATAATGGAGGCGGTGACCTACATGATCGCCCGTAACGTTGAAGTGATGGCGGACCTCGGCGTGAAGCTCGACGAGATTCGCGCCCTCGGCGGCGGGGCCAAGAGCGACCTGTGGTGCCAAATCAAGGCCGACGCCATGCAGGCGACGGTAGCGGTCGTTGAGGAATCCGAGCAGGCCCTCAAGGGCGCCGCCATCCTGGCAGGCGTCGGCGCGGGCGTGTTTGCCGACCTGGAGACAGCCAGCAACGACATGGTCGCCATAAGAAAACGCTACAAGCCCAACCCCGCCAACGCCGCCGTGTACGCAGCCGGCCTGGCGAAGTACGAAAAACTATACGACAGCCTGAAAGACCTTTTCTAATCCGCCGATCGGCGGCCCGCTGCAGCAACGTAAGGACACACCGAGATGACCACCGAAAACGTAGCCAGCCTGTACTCGCCCGATAGCGTCGCCGCCATCAACGCCGCCTGGGAGCAACTGCTTGCCGGGCAGGGCATCGACCCCGGCCAGGCCGCCTTCACGGTTGTGGCGCGGCATGACATTCTGCAAGCCCTCGGCTGGACCGGCGGAGACGCGCCAACTCCGGCGTCCGCCGCTATCATCTGCGGATTCTACTACCGCGAACTCGATGGTGACGACAAGTACGACCCCGGCGAGGAACTCACCGCCGCACTGCTCGGCTCGCCAACCCTCCTGGGCCCAGGTGCCCCGGTGGCCGAGGTGTACGCAAACTGCTTCTGGTTCGGGCCGTTGGCTACCGACAAGAAATTCACCGTCAACTTCGACGTCGAGGGCATTGCCAGCTTCGCTTGCGAACTCACGGCCCAGGCTGGGTTGAACATCGTCCACGTGCCCATCGAGCCGACCAAGCCGCTCACCTACGTCGTCACCCACTCTCACTTCGACCCGGAGTGGCGTCAGCTGTACGAGCCGTACCTGGCCGAAGAAATTCCCAACATGATCAGTCGCATCGAGCTGATGCGAGAGCAGCGCGAGCACGTGTTCCACCTGGATGAGGAATGCGCCGTCCGCCCCTTCCTCGAGCGTCGCCCGGAGTTCCGCGACGAACTCCGCCAGCGCGTTATCGACGGTGAGGTGGAGGTCAAGGCCACCATCACCGCCGGCGAGCTCACCATGCCGCTCGGCGAGCCGATGATCCGCCAGCTCACCGAGGGCGACCAACTGATAAGCAAGCTGCTGGGCCTGGACATTCGCCTGGACCTCGTGTGGAACGTGGACTGTTACGGCATCAATTTCCAATGGCCGCAGATTCTCGCCAAGGCCGGCCGAAAGTACGCCGTCATCGGCGAGTACAACCATTACCTCGGCTCGCGGATCGACCCGACGCACATCCCGTGGTCCGACCCCGAGGCGTGGAACCATCCGGAGTTCTGGCTTGAAGGCATCGATGGCTCGCGCGTGCTGGTGCACCGCTCGTGCTACATCACTCAGCCGTATGGGCCTCGCGTGCCGGTCGAGCAACTGGCGTCGCACCAATGTGCGTTCAGCTTCGAGGGCTGGGACTTCGCCAAGCCGACGGTGAAGATGCCCGGCAAGCTGCGTGACTTCAACGACCCCGTCAAGGCCCTCGCCTACGCCGATGCCACCGACCGCTCCGACAGGCCGATATTGTCCGTCCCGCCGGGCGCGAGCAAATACATACTGGCAACCAGCCGACAGTTCTTCCGCGCAATCGAAAGCGCGCCGGACATTCCGACGATCACGACCGAATCTCGCATCGGTTACTGGACTGGCGCGTATGAGTCGCGCGTCCGAGGTCGGCAGCTTAATCGCCGGGCGGAGTGCCTGCTGCTGGCGACCGAGGCGCTGTCCACGGCTGCCAACCTGGCGGGTATGGCCTCCGCGGTCGATGACCTTCGCGAGGCGTGGTACCTGCTGTTGATCAACCAGCACCACGACCCGCAACTGACCACGATGGGCCCGGTCGAGCTGTTTGAGGAAGTGCTGGACCGGTACCACCAGGTGCTCACCGACACGCAGAAGATCGCCGACAGGACACTTGGTCATCTGACAAGTAACATCGCTACCGACGCCCAGTCCGGCGAGCCGATAGTCGTGTTCAACTCGCTTGCCTGGCAGCGGTCGGGCGTTGTCATGTTGCCGATGCCCAGCGCCGGCGGAGATGTGCGCGTCGTCGATGGGGACGGCGAGGCGGTGCCCTCGCAGGTTGTCAACGACGCCGAAGGCAAGCCGGGCCTGGCGCTGGCAGCTACGGACGTGCCCGCCGCCGGGTGGAGAACGTATTACGCTCAGGCGGGCGAGCCGGCCGCGCCTGCCGCGCCGGTAACCGCCAGCGAGGACCTGCTGGAGAACGAGCACATCCGCGTCGAGCTGAGCGACGGCCAGGTGACGAAGGTCATCGAGAAATCGAGCGGCAAGTGCGTGTTCGCCGCGAGCGAGGTGGCGATGGTCAACGAGGTGTTCATCTGGGAAGACGAGGGCTGTACGTCGCAGATTCGGCCTGTGGATTTCATGGATTCAGCCAAGCTGGTGGATCGTTCTTCGCGGGCGAGTCGCACAGTGCGGCTGGCTGAGGCTGGGCCCGTGCGAGGCGTTGTCGAGACGAGCTTCCAGATGGATTGGGGCACGTTCGTTCAACGTGTTGTGCTGGATGCGGGCGCCACGTGGATAGACTTCGAGACGGCCGTCGACTGGACACCCGCCCCCGAAGGCGGCCGGCGAGTGCGGGCGGCGTATCCCTCGACATTCACCGACGCCAAGGTCTGGCGTGATAGCCCGTTCGCCGTGCTGCCGTGGGAGCAGTCCGAGGCGATTCAGCCGATCAACACTTGGCTTGGCCTGGCTGATGAGGCGGGCAGCTTGGGAGCGGCGCTGGTGCACGACGGCCCGTGCTCTCAGCAGGTGCGCGGCGACGTGCTCTGGCAGACGATGTTCCGCTCGGTCCGTCTGCCGGGCGAAGTGGGCGACTACGACGCCGACCCGCCGTGCTGCTGGGATATCGCGGGCGACAAGGCCTTGGTCGAAGGCGAAAACAGCTACCACTTCCGCCTGCACGTCTACGCCGGCGACTGGCAGTCAGCCGCCATGCCGCGGGCGTCGCTGAGCTTCAACACGCCGATGATCGCCCAAGCTGCCGCCGCCCACGCCGGCGACCTGCCGGGCGAAAAGTCGCACTTGTGCGTCGAAGGCAGTGCCTTGGTGCAGTGTGCATGGAAGCAGGCGGATTACTCGGCCGCGACGATCGCGCGGATATACAATCCGACGGACCAGGCCGTCAGCGGCAAGCTGCACGTGGGCTTCGCCATAGGCGAGGCCGATGAGACGAACTTCCGCGAGGAACACACCGGCGACCTGGCCGTCACCGACGGGGTGATATCCCTGGATTTCAGTCCGTACGAGATCAAGACAGTGCGGCTGGTATCGGCCAAAGAATAACCGCCGCCGCGTGCTATGATGTGTTAGCCCATGGTCGATCCCTGGAACATCACGAACTACGATCGCGGCGAGGCCGAGCTGGAGGAGCTGTTGTTGTTCTGCGTGTCGGTGGCGGGCAAGTCAGCCGGCATGATAGCCGCGGCCCTCGACGAGTTCCTCGCCAGCCATCCCGGCAAGTCGCCGCTGGACAAGGTCCGCCGGCTGATAAGGCGAGATGAACTGCTGCTCGCCATCAAGGCATCCCGCCTGGGCAAGCACACCAGGCTCACGCGGGCCTACGGGGAGCTGGCGGCGGCCAAGCTGGACCTGACGACCTGCACCTGCGAGCAGTTGGAGGGCATCCACGGCATAGGCCCGAAGACGTCGCGGTTTTTCATTGTCCACACGCGGGCCGACCAGCAGCTGGCCGTGCTGGACACCCACATCCTGCGGTACATGAAATCGCTCGGCTACAGCGATATTCCCGCCTCAACGCCGACGGGCAAGCGGTATCTCAAGATCGAACAGGACTTCCTCGCCCTGGCCAGCCGGGAAGGGCGGGACATCGCCGAGTTCGACCTATGGATATGGCGTCAGTACGCCCGTGCGGGTAGGGCTGCCCCTAGCTGAGGGCCCGACCGGCCGGGGGATGCGAAAACGAATCCGCTTGCTGCTTGACAGCGTCCGTGGTGATGGTACGCTCTGCGGACCGGCCGAGGGCCTGAACCGCGGGCTGCGGCACACGAGCGAATATTATGAAAACAGGAGCACCGGATTATGAGTAAGACGCTGGGTTGGGGTATCATCGGAGCGGGCAGCATTGCCTGCAAACTGGCAGAATCCATTCCCGACGTGAAGGGCGCCAAGCTTGTCGCCATCGGCTCGCGAAGCCAAAAGAAGGCCAACGCCTTCGGCGACACGTGGAACATTCCGCATCGCCACAACAGCTACGATAAGCTGGTCAACGATCCCGACGTGGACATCGTTTACGTCGCCACGCCGCACCCGATGCACTACCCCCACGTCGAGCTCGCCCTCAAAGCCGGCAAGCACGTGCTGGTCGAAAAGCCCTTCGCCGTCAACAGCACCCAGGCCCGGGCGATGGTCAGCCTTGCCCGCCGCAAGAAACTGTTCCTGATGGAAGCGATGTGGTCGCGATTCCTGCCTTCGGTTCTCAAGGCGAAGGAAATCTGCGAGTCCGGCGCTATCGGCGAGCTTCGCATGGTGACGGCCGACTTCGGCTTCCGCGCGGGCGTGGCCCCCAAGAGTCGCCTGTTCGCGCCGGAACTGGCCGGCGGCGGATTGATGGACGTCGGCATTTACACCGTCTCGCTGGCTACCTTCTTTCTGGGCGACCCGAAGAAAGTCGTCAGCCTGATGGAGCCCGCCTCGACGGGCGTGGACGCGCAGGCGGGCATGGTCATGCTGCACGAGGGCGGGGCGATGAGCGTGCTGTCGACGGCGATTCGCACGAACACGCCGCAAGAGGCCACCATCCTCGGCACGGAAGGCCAAATCCGCATGGAAGCCCCATGGTGGGTCGGCGCGCCCCTTACGGTAGACGCAGGCGGCAAGACGAAAGTTATCAAGCCAGCCATGGTCGAGAACGGCTTTGTGTATCAGATTCGCGAAGTCGTCAAGTGCGTCAACGCCGGCAAAACCGAAAGCGATATTATGTCGCTTGATATGACCCTCGGCGTGATGAAGACGCTGGACGCCATTCGCGCGGGCATGGGCTTGAAGTATCCCATGGATAAGAAGGTCGCCAAGAAGAAGAGCGCGAAGAAAAAGAAGAAGTAACTGCGTCCCACGTAATGCAGTGCGTGGGCTTTGATGCAACATTACATCTGCGCGAGCTCGCGCGGACCTTAATAAGCGAAATGTAATACGCGAGACAGGAGTAAGGATATGGAATACGGAAATATTCCCGGCGTCGATAAGAAAGTCTCCCACCTGTGCCAGGGCACTATCATGCTGGATCCAGCCCGTGAGGAGTACTCATTCGAACTGATGGACACCGCCATCGCCCAGGACATCAACTGCTTCGACTGCGCCGTCTGCTATGGCGACGGCAACCAGGGCACGTTCGGCAAGTGGGTCAACGACCGTGGCGTGCGAGACGACATTGTGCTTTTCAGCAAGTGCGCCCACCCGATGGGCCCGGAAGACCGGATCACCCCCGAGATGATCAACCGCGAAGTGAAGCACTCGCTGGAACTGCTGAACTTTGACAGCATCGACATCATGGCTCTGCACCGCGACGACGAGAACGTGCCGGTCGCCGAGATCGTCGACGTGATGACCGAGCACGTCGTGGCGGGCAACTTCAACGCATGGGGCGGCTCGAACTGGAAGCACCTCCGCGTCGCCGAAGCCAACGCCTACGCCGCTGCTAATGGCAAAACGCCGATGACGGTGTCCAGCCCGCACTTCAGCGTGGGCGAGATGATTGACCCGATGTGGTGGGGCTGCGTGGGCATCTCCGGCAACAAGGCCGACCAGGTCGAAGCCCGCAAATGGTACAGCGAAAACGACGTCGCGCTGTTCCCGTGGTCTTCGTTGGGACGCGGCTTCTTCACCGGGCAGGTCACCCGCGAGAACGCTGAGCAGATCAAAGACGAATTGGACGAGTGCATGTCTCGCAGCATGTACTGCGAGGATAACTTCCGCCGGCTGGACCGCGTTTTCGAGCTGGCCGGCGAGAAGAACGTGCCCGTCGCGACGCTGGCGGTGGCGTACGTGTTGGCCCAGCCGATGAATATGTTCCCGTTCACCGGCGGCACGAAGCCCGAAGAAATCCGCGAAAACGCCCGCGTCTTCGAGGTGAAGCTCAGCGAGGCGGAGATCGCCTACCTCGAACTGCGAAGCGAAACCCACTGATGGTTCGGTGCGGGTGGACGACGTTAATATGTGTGTGGATTGTGTCGACGAAGGAGTGACGACGTGAAATTTGGAAAAGTTACCGGCGTGAAGAAGGATGTGTCTCGTTTGTGTCAGGGCACGGACATGATCGGCAGCGGGAAGTTGCTGGATAACTCGCTGGCGATTCTGGACGCCGCGTTCGAGCAGGGCATCAACTGCTTCGACTGCGCCCACATTTACGGGGCCGACGGCGACAACGAGAAGACCTTCGCCAAGTGGGTCCACAGCCGCGGCGTGCGAGACCAGATCGTGCTGTTCGACAAGGTCACTCACCCGATAACCGATGACGACCGCATCACGCCCGAGTGGATCGCCAAGGAAATCGACATCTCGCTGGATCGGCTGGGGTTCGACCACATCGAGATATTGGCCCTGCACCGCGACGACCCGCGGACGCCGGCCGGCGAGATCGTAGATGTGCTCAACGAGTACAACGCAGCCGGCAAGATCGGCGCGTTCGGCGGGTCGAACTGGGAGGTCTCACGTGTCAAAGAGGCCAACGCCCACGCCGCCGCCAACGGCCGCACGCCTATGACGGTGTCCAGCCCGCAGTACAGCCTGGCCGAGATGGTCAACCCGATCTGGCCCGGTTGTGTGGGCCTGGGCGGGGCCAGCCGGGCCGGCGATCGCGAGTGGTACGCCGCCAACGACGTGGCCATTTTCTCATGGTCGTCGCTCGCGCGCGGCTTCCTGTCGGGCCGGGTCACGCGCGAGGGCGCCGAGGCCGCCAAGGACGTGGTGGTGGAAGAGGACGTCGTCAACGCAATGTACTGCGAGGCAAACTTCCAACGCCTCGATCGCGCGTGGGAATTGGCCAATGAAAAGGGCGTCTCCCTGCCGCAGATCGCCCTGGCGTTCGTGTTGGCTCAGCCCATGAAGACCCACCCGTTCACCGGCGGCGCGAATGCCGAGCAGATCGCCCAGAACGTTTCCTGCCTGGAAGTGGAACTGACGGCTGAGGAATTGGCCTGGCTGGACCTGACCAGCGACGCGCGCTAAGCGGCAAGAACAGCGGTCGTCCAAATAGTGCCCGTGGCGGAATCATCGCCGGGCCCGGCGCGGTGCCGTCGGGCCGGTACTGCTAGAATCACTTGTACCAGACCTTGTGCAATTGGTCGATGGGCGTCAGGTCGCCGAACCAGACAAAATCCGCGCTGCCGCCGATGGTGCCAACCACCAGACCGTCGGGGAGGTTCTTGTCATCTTCCCAGGGGTTGGGAGTGTGGTCGTAGGGGTACTCGGAGTAGTCCGCGCCGATGTGGGGCATGATCGAGCCGGGGACGGTATCGACCGTGCCGGTGCCCGTCGTATGCGAGTCGTAAGCCATGCACGTGACCAGTGTCGATGACGAGAAGTCGTAGGCTCTGTCGCGTCTGGCGCGGCTTTCGTAGAGCGTTACCTCGGCATCGTCGGGGTCGAGTATATCTTCCCTGCCAAGCCAGTAGATAATGCCCATCTTGAACGGTTTCTCGATATCCTCGGTGAACATCCAGTCCTGTCGGCCTATGCTTTGGCAGATCATCGCCTCGTCGTTCACGCCGAGCAGATTCAGCTCAGTGCGGACACCGGGGCTGACGTTGGTATAGTCGTCCGGCACCTCTTCCTCTTCCTCTTCCTCGTCGTCTTCGTCTTCGGCTGAGGTGCCCACCGACCCGGCGGGGTAGCTTTGACTCTCGCTGCGAATAGCGGAAAAGTTCGCCGCCGCGGCGATGCTCTTCATGTTCACTTGGCACCTCGCGCGGACCTGGACGGATTTGAGATCATTCAAGGTCGGCAGCAGCAAGGTCGCCAGCAGCGTGATGATGCCCAGGACGATCAGGAGCTCGATGAGATTGAAGGCTTTGCGGCTGAAGCGGCGAGAAACCGAGTGCGTAAAGATACCCATAGCAATACTAATCCTTCCATACTATATGTTAGCCCGCGGACAGCCACGGGTCAAGCTTCGCGGCAGAAGAGCTTCCAACGGGCGGAAGGCGCTAGTATACTTCATCGGCTATTTGGGCTGGTTGATCGAGGTCGGCTTGCCAGCCGCGCCCGGCAATGGCCGGGCAGCGACAAGCTTTCAGGAACGTGCCCATGATAACGCAAGTTGAGCAGATTCTAGCGCAGGCGGAACAGCTGGCAACAAAGGTCCGTCTGGTGCTCGCCGGAGCGGAGAACGAAGCAGCTCTGGAAACTGTCGTGGCTGCACATGCCAGAGGGATGGCCGAGGCGGTGCTGGTGGGCGACCGTTCCGCTGTAGCTGCCGCCGCGGACCGATTGGCCTTGGATATCTCGCCGCTGGAGCTGATCGACCGCGCTAGCCCAAGCGAGTGTGTGACGGGGGCGCTGGACGTGGTCCAGGCCGGCCAGGCTGATATCCTGGTCAAAGGACAGGTCAGCACGCACGTGCTGCTGCGGGGAGTGCTCAACAAGAAGTACGACCTGCGGACAGATCGCTCGCTGAGCCACACCGGCGTCATGGATGTGCCCGGCGAACAGCGCGTGATGCTCATAACCGATGCGGGCGTGAACGTTGCCCCCGACCTGGGACGAAAACGCGACATCGTGCTCAATGCCGTCGAGATCGCTCACACGCTGGGCATGGCCAGGCCAAGGGTTGCGATAATGTCCTTCGTGGAGGAAGTAATTGACGAGAGAATCGAGTCGCTGACCGAGGCGAGAGAATTGGCTGCGATGTCTCGCGACGGCAGAATTCCCGACTGCGTGGTCGAAGGCCCTTATTCGCTGGACGTCGCACTGTCTCCGGAGGCGGCGAAGATCAAGGACGTAGACAGCGAGGTAGCCGGGCGGGCCGACGTTATAATTATGAACGACATCGGCATGGGCAACGTGTTGTACAAGGCGCTGCTGCTGTGGGTCAAGCCGACCATAGCAAGCGTAGTGCTGGGTGCGAAGATTCCCCTCGTCGTGCCCAGCCGGGCCGACACGCCGGCTTCGAAGCTCAACTCCGTTGCATTGTCAATTCTGGTGCTTCAGCACCGGCGGGGCCTGGGAAGATGAGCTCGACCGCGCTAAAAGTGTTCGTTATCAATCCCGGGTCCACCAGCACCAAGCTGGCGATGTTTGCCGGGGCGGCAGCGGTCTTCGACGTAGAGATCAAACACCCGCGCAAGGTGATCGAGGCCTTCGACAGCGTGATGGCCCAGGCGGATATGCGACGCACCGCGGCGCTGGGCGCCCTGGCCGACCACGGCGTCGCCCTGGCGGATATCGATGTGTTCGTCGGCCGCGGGGGCTTGCTCAGGCCCGTGCCGTCAGGCGCCTTTAAGATCAACAAACGCATGCTGAGCGACCTGCGAGCGGCAAAATATGGCGAGCACGCGTCCAATCTTGGGGCGATATTGGCATGGGAGCTCGCCAGCGAGCACCACAAGCCGGCCTTCATCGCCAATCCGGTGGTGGTCGATGAGTTGTGGGATGTCGCTCGCCTGTCCGGGCTGCCGGACCTGCCCAGGCAGTGCCCGTTCCACGCCCTCAGCCACAAGGCCGTCGCCGCCAAGGCCGCCGCCAAGCTCCACAAACCGTACAACCGGTGCAACCTGATAGTCGCCCACCTCGGCGGCGGGATCACGATCGGCGCTCACCGGCATGGGCGGGTCGTGGACGTCAACCATGGCCTGTACGGGGAGGGGCCGTTCACGCCGGAACGTAGTGGCGCCATAACCACTTTGGAATTCTACCGTTACGGCTTGGAGCGGGGCCTATCGCTCGCCGAGGCCACCAAGCTGCTGACCCGCCAGGCCGGCCTGGTCGCCCACCTTGGAACCAACGATTGTCAGAAAATCGAAGCCAAAGCCATCGCCGGCAACAAGAAGTTCGCCCTCGTTTACGATGCATTTATCTATCAGGTAGCTAAGCAGATAGGCGCGATGGCGGCGGCACTTTCCGGCAATGTGGACGCAATTGTGCTCACCGGCGGAATTGTGCGGGGCAAGGCGTTCGTCGCCAAGCTGCGTAGAATGATTAGATTTATCGCCCCCGTTCATGTAATCTTAGCGAACTGCGAGATGCAGGCATTAGCCAGGGCGGCGTTGGACGCAGCCACTGGCAAGAGCAAAGCTAGGGTATATTAATATGGCGGCACCGACCAAAGACTCAAAACTCGGCACGAAGACTTTTCGCATAGTGATCTATGAGAACTTGTGCAAGGGATGCGAGTTGTGCGTGAATTTCTGTCCCAAGGATTGTTTCGAGATGACGACCGACCGAATCAACGCCAAGGGCATGCCGTTTGCCGAGTGTGTCCGCTTAGCTGATTGCGTCGGCTGTCGGGCGTGTGCGACCGTCTGCCCCGAGGCGGCGATCGAACTGTTCGAAGTGACCCAAGACGAGGAAAACAATGGCTGATCGCGTCCTGATGACCGGCAATGAAGCCCTGGGCGAGGGGGCCATTCGAGGCGGGTGCGACTGTTTCTTCGGATATCCGATAACGCCGCAGAACGAGCTGACGGCCTACATGGCCTCCCAGATGCCCGCCAAGGACAGGGTCTTCATTCAGTCCGAGAGCGAGATCGCTGCGATCAACATGGTGTTCGGCGCCGCCACGACCGGGGCGCGGGCGATGACATCCTCCTCCTCGCCGGGCATAAGCCTCAAGCAAGAGGGCATCTCCTACCTGGCCGCGACGTGCCTGCCATCCGTGATAGTCAACGTCATGCGGGCTGGGCCTGGCCTGGGAGATATCACGCCAAGCCAAGCAGATTACTACCAATCCACCCGCGGCGGCGGACACGGCGACTACCGCACGATCGTCCTCGCGCCGGCCACCGTGCAAGAAATGCACGACTTCGCGGCCCTCGCCTTCGACCTGGCCGACAAATACCGAAACCCCGTCCTCATTCTTGCAGACGGCAGGCTGGGCCAGATGATGGAGCCGCTCGTGCTCCTGGAAGATGAGCCCGCCCCCCCCGACAAGAGCGACTGGACGCTGGGCGATTCCACCGGGCGCGAGAAGCACACCATCCGCTCCTACTTCGCCGGGCGGGTCGAGCAGCACAATGTCGATATTCAGGCAAAGCTGCGCATAATCGAGCGGGACGAGGTCCGCTTTGAAGAGCATCTGCTGGATGATGCGGAGATCATGCTGGTGGCTTACGGCACGTCGGCCAGGCTGTCCCGAGGCGCGGTGGACATGGTCCGCAGCGAGGGGATAAAGGCAGGCCTGCTTCGCCCGCAGACGCTGTACCCGTTCCCCAGCGATGCAATCGCCGCCCGCGCCGCCCGCGTCAAGTGTGTGCTTACCGTCGAGATGAGCGCCGGACAGATGCTGGATGACGTTCGCCTGGCTGTGAATGGCAAAGTGCCCACGGAGTTTTACGGAAGAATGGGCGGCGGCGTGCCGAGCATTGCGGAGATTGCCGATCAGATTCGCCCGTTGGCGTAGCGGAGAACCACAATGACCGAAATCGCTTTATATACCAGACCCTCGTCGCTGGAAGACGTATCGATGCACTACTGCCCGGGCTGTGGGCATGGCATAGTCCACAGGCTTATCGCCGAGCTTATCGATGAGATGGACCTGCGCGACAAGACCATCGCCGTAGCGCCGGTGGGCTGCTCGGTCATCGCATATGAATACTGGGACGTGGACTGCACCGAGTCCGCCCATGGCCGAGCGCCGGCCGTGGCGACGGGGATCAAACGCGCCAAGCCGGATGCGTTCGTGCTGGCCTACCAAGGCGACGGCGACTTGGCATCCATCGGCGCCGCTGAGATCCTTCATGCCGCCAACCGAGGCGAGAACTACACGACGATCTTCATCAATAACACGATCTACGGCATGACGGGCGGGCAAATGGCCCCGACGACTCTGCCAGGCCAGGTGACCACCACCTCGCCGAAGGGCAGAGACGTAGCCACCATGGGCTATCCCCTGCGGATGTGCGAAATACTCGACACGCTCGAAGCCCCCGCACTGATCGCGCGGACCATGATCGACGGGCCCGGCGGCATCCGAAAGACCAAGACGCTGCTTCGCAAGGCGTTCCAGGCCCAGCTTAACGGCAAGGGGTTCAGCATTGTCGAAGTGCTCTCGCCGTGCCCAACGTACATGCGGCTGAGCCCGACCGAGGCAATGGCGCACATCAAGGCCGACGTAAGTGCATACTTCCCGGTGAAGATCTTCCGGGACCGAACAGTGGAGTAGCTTTCATGAGTCATCACGAGATTCTCTTTTCGGGCTCCGGCGGGCAGGGCCTGATGTTCATCGGCAAGCTGCTGGCGAAACTTGCCTTGAGCGATTACGAATACATCACGTTCTTCCCCAGCTACGGCGCCGAGGTACGCGGCGGGACGAGCAACTGCCAGGTCATCCTCTCCGATGAGCCGATAGCCACCCCCATGGCCGAGCACCCGGATGCGGCGTTGCTGATGAATCAGCCCAGCGTGGACCGCTTCCTGCCGCAGCTCAAGGGAGAGGGCGTCGCCGTGATAAACCAATCTTTAGCCACGGCCGAGGGCGACAACGTGCTGCTCGTGCCGGCTTCGGAGATGGCCCTGGAGTTGGGCGACGTTCGGGCTGCCAACGTGGTGATGTTCGGCGTGATGCTAAGCCAGACCGAGCTTATCGACAAGGATAAGGCCCTGGCCGGTGTGCAGGGCGTTTCCAAACGCAAGGGCGAAAAGGCCGTCGAAATCAACACCAATGCCTTCGAGCGAGGCTGGGGCTATCTGTCGGCTGTGAAGTAGGGCAGCTTCAGTGCGGGGCTGTGGACGGAAAAAATCGTTGTAAAAAGTATTTTCCTGTGGCGTTCGGCGCTCAGACGTCTAGAATGGGCATAAGTAGTAGTGCTTTGGCAAGATTTGGTAATTTCTTTTCAATGATGCCTTCATAATCGCCGGGCGGCTGGGATGTCGTGGCGACTTTCTCTGTTTCCGCCGGTCGGAACGTTAGAATAAGGTATTGCAGTAGCCGGGGCTGAGGCGCCTAGCAAGACGCACGGACAACTTTACAAGGAGCTTTCAATGAGCATGTTCTGCTTTCAATGCGAACAAACGGCCAAGGGAACTGGATGCACCAAAGCGGGCGTCTGCGGCAAGGACGCCGACACGGCTAATCTGCAGGATCTGTTGGTCCACGCGACAGAGGGTCTGGCGATGGTAGCCCATCGGGCTCGGGGCGTGGGCGTGGTGGATCGGCGGGCGGACGTGTCGGTGGTCGAGGCACTTTTCTCGACGGTGACCAATGTGAACTTCGAGCCGGCTCGACTGGCGGAACTGATTGAGCGGGTGGTGCAGCTTCGCGGCGAATTGCTGACGGCCTATCAGGCTGCATGCGACGCGGCGGGCACGAAGGCGGACGTATTGACAGGGGCGGCTGAGCTCGCCCCTGCCGACGACCTGGCCGGCCTGATCGTCCAGGGCGAAGGGGTGGGCATTGCGCCGCGCATAGAGGCGCTTGGCGAGGATGTGTCGGGCCTGCAGGAGCTACTGCTCTATGGCCTGAAAGGCACGGCTGCCTATGTCCAGCACGCTCAAATACTGGGTAAGGAGGATGACGAAGTTTACGCGTTCTTCCACGAGGCGCTGAACTTCCTGACCACCGATGACGCAACCAGCATCGACAAGCTATTGCCCATGGTGCTTCGTTGCGGCGAAGTGAACCTGATGGTGATGGGCCTGCTGGACGCAGCCAATACGGGCGCGTACGGCGACCCCGAGCCGACGAGCGTGCGCGTTACGCCGATGGCGGGCAAGGCGATACTCGTTTCGGGCCATGACCTCAAGGACCTGCACGACCTGCTGATAGCGACGGAAGGTCGCGGCGTGAACATCTACACGCACGGGGAAATGTTGCCGTGCCACGGGTATCCGAAGCTCAAGAAGTTCGCTCACTTGGTGGGCAACTACGGCGGGGCGTGGCAGGACCAGCGCAAGGAGTTTGCGGAGTTCCCCGGCGCGATATTGATGACGACCAACTGTATCCAGAAGCCGGCTGAGAGTTATTCCGACCGCATTTTCACAGCCGGGCTCGTCGCCTGGCCTGGCGTTACGCATATTGGCGATGGCAACTTCGAGCCGGTGATAACCGCTGCCCTTGGTGCTGAGGGCTTCGCCGCCGACGCCGAGGAGAAGTCCATCACGGTGGGCTTCGGCCACGCCGCGGTGATGTCCGTCGCTGAGACAGTCATCGGGGCGGTCAAGGCTGGTGACATCAAGCACTTCTTCCTGATCGGTGGATGCGACGGCGCAAAGAGCGGGCGGAATTACTTCACGGAACTGGCCGAGCAGGTCCCGGCCGACTGCGTGATAATGACGCTGGCTTGCGGGAAGTACCGGTTCAACAAGCTTGAGTTCGGCGACATTGGCGGCATCCCGCGTCTGCTGGACATTGGCCAGTGCAACGACGCATACTCAGCCATCCAGATAGCCGTCGCCCTGGCGGGCGCGTTCGAGTGCGATGTCAACGAGCTGCCGCTGTCGATAGTGCTGAGCTGGTATGAGCAGAAGGCTGTCTGCATTCTGCTGACGCTGCTGCACCTGGGCATCAAGAACATTCGTCTGGGCCCGTCGCTGCCGGCCTTTGTGAGCCCAGCGGTGCTGAACGTGCTGGTCGAGAAGTTCAACATAGCCCCGATCACCACGCCGCAAGAAGACCTGGCGGCGATGCTGAGCTAATAGTCCATCGGACCACACAGGCAAGAAAAAGGCCCGCAGTCAATGACTGCGGGCCTTTGCTATGTGCATTGGATGTCGCGGCCGGCTAGAACTCCTTGGGCAGCTCGACGCGCGTGCCTGTCTTATTGGCCTCATTGGCGAGGCTGTAGGCCTCATTATACTGATCGGCCACCACGTCCCACGATACGACATCGTCGAGGTAGTGCTTGAGATTGGTGCCCAAGTCCATTCGCAGGTCTTCGTTGCAGGCCAGCTCGATGACCTGCTCTTTGAGCATCTTCTTGGTGGTGAACAAGAGCCCGCCGCCGCTTTCGAGAGTCTGGGCGGTGAGCCCTTCCATCGGAGCGGTGGTGACGTATGGCTTGTTGAGCGAGATAACTCTCGCCAGGGTGCCGGACTGCGTCTCGTCGGTGCTGGGCAGGACGATGAAATCGCACACAGCCATCATCTTGTAATAGATGTCGCCGCGCGGAATGAACTCAAAGTAGTGCGCCAGCCCCTTCTTCTCCAGCAGTTCGATGTCGCCCTTGTACTTCTCGTAGTCGGCCTGGTGGTTGGGGTCTCGCATGGCCCCGGCGGCTAGCAGGTCCCACTCCTCGCCGGTGCGTTCCAATATCTCCCCGGCGATATCTTCCCACATTGTCGTCAGCAGGTCCCAACGCTTGTTGGACTGTATCCACCCGATCAGACCCACGAGGTGCTTGGAAAGGTGGGGCAGCTTGTCCAGCCCGAGGTCTTTGCGAAGCTCGACGACCTCGGCGAGCGTATTGCCCATGTCAGGCATGGCCCCGTGGGGGACGACCATGATGTTCAGCGGCGTCGGCCAGCCTCGCCCGGCGAAATTCCAGTCCAAGCGCCATTTCTGGTAGTGACACTTGAACAGCACCAGCTCGACGCGCTGACACATTTTGTACACGAAGTCCGCCTCGGGCTCGGTCAGCCGGCCGTGGACGGTGTGGGGCTCCATTATCTTCGGCACATCGGCGATCGCATCGAGCAGGTCCAGCAGGCCGTGGTTGTTGTCGCCCTTGCCGCGCGAGTCGAGGTGCTCGTAGAGGCCGTATTCGTGCTCAACATGCACGACGTAGGGATCCAGCTTGTGTATCTGGTCGGCGACGGGCTTCCACCAGTCGCGCTGGGAGATATCCATTATCGGAATGACACCGTCGCCTTCGCCGTCGGTATGACTGATCACCAGCACTTCCCGGTCGGGGTTGTGCTTTTGGATGAACTGCCGGGCTTCCTCGCAGAAGGTGGCGATGCCACACAATCGCGGCGTGTAACTACTTACCATCACTATTGGCTGTGGCATACGTCTTATCTTTCGTTCCCACTACAGGTCCGCTGGCCTTTATGGGTTTGGCAACGGGCCTTTGTTTTGAATCGCTTTCCGTGGGCACTTCGCCCAAGGTCTGCTCAGTCTGGAATTCATGCATCAACAGCAGGCTCATAAGCCACGCCAAGGTGCTCTCAGCCCCCTGGTTACAGTTAACGCGGTCCACTTGCAGGCCGTCGCGGCAGCCGCCTGTGGTGAAATCGTAAACTGGCGTCCGCAGGTCGTTGTCGCCCAGGAACCAGTTGAAGGCCTTGCGAGCCTGTTTGATCCAATGATCTTCCCGCGTTACATGATAGGCCTCGATGCACGCATCGACCAGCCCGTGCACGTCGACGGGCTGCTGATCGAACTGGGCGCGGTCCTGGCCTCGCACCCACCAGCCGTCACTGCCGATGATCGACAGCATGCCCTTATCGTTAGTCTGGACGTCCAACAGCCATTGCAGACTGCGTTTACCCATGTCGATAAGGTCGTCCCGCTGCATCCATTTGCCGCTCATCAGCAGGGCGTGGGGCAGTTTTGCGTTGCAGTAAGCCAGGCGGTCCTCAAACCATGGCCATTCGTCGGTGGCGAAATTTTTGTACAGGTCTGCCAGTTTGTCGGTCAATATTTGTCTGTATCGCCTTACTTCGCTGTCGCCGCCGAACCGCCGCAAGTAGCCGTGGGTGCCGATAATCGCGAAAGCCCAGGCGCGAGGGGAGGTAAAATGTTCCGTGGCGGGCAGGCCCTCCATGAACAGTTGCGTCGACAGGGCGATCATGGATTCATGCGGGCACAGGGCCGTCGCCACGCCGAGCCCCCAAAGTGTGCGGGCATGGCTGTCCTCGCTGCCGTAGGGCTCATCCGCGGTCCAGTGGCGGTCGTAGTCCATGAAGTTACGAAATCGCCCGCTGGCGTGGTCCATCGCGTGGGCGGTGAAGGACAGATACGTTTGCATGAGCGGCAGTATGGACGGGTCGTGGAACTGGTCCCACGCCATTGCCGTGGTAATCAGCGCGCGGGCATTGTCGTCTATGCAGTAGCCATGGCGTCGATCCGGCGTGGCGTGTATGGCGTGCTGGAAGATGCCCGTGTCGTCGGTGAGGATGCGCAGCTGGCGGAAGTCAGGCTCGGGCAACTCGTCGCTGGCCAGCGCTTGACGGCTCTTTACTTCACCGGCCGGCACTATCGTCAACTGACGCTTGACCCAGGATTCGCGGGCATTTTCGAACATGTCCAGGTACTGGCGAGCGACCTTGGACCACACCATCTGCCGGGTGAAAGTGTAGGCCCTCTTTCGCATGGCGTGGCGGTCGGTTTCGTTTTCCAGCAGGTCGAGAATGTTCTCGGCGATGGCCTGGGAGTTGTGGAAGGGCACGAGTCTGCCTCGTCCGTCGGCGAGCATTTCTTCTGCGTACCAATAGGGCGTGGAGATCGTCGCCTTGCCCGCGCCAAGTGCGTAAGCCAGCGTGCCGGAGGTGATCTGCACCTCGTTGAGATACGGCGTGACATAGATGTCAGCAGCGCCGAGGAACTCGCACAGTTCGTTGAGTTCCACAAAGCGGTTGACGAACAGTACGTTCGCGCCGACGCCCAGTTCGTGGGCCCTGCGGGTCAGGCCGTTGCGGTACTCCTCGCCGCTTTCCTTCTTAATGTGCGGATGCGTCGCGCCCAGGATGATGTAGACCACGTCCGGGTGCTTGGCCACCACAGCCGGCAGCGCCTCAATGGCATATTCCAGGCCCTTGCCCGGGCTCAGTAGACCAAACGTCAGGAGGACCTTCTTGCCCTCGACGCCGAACTGGTCTTTGTGGAAATTCGGATCGACGAAGGGCACGTCCGGTATGCCGTGGTGAATCTTGACGATTTTGCGGGGCGGGATACTGTAGACGTCGTGGAGGATGTCGTTGGCCTTGTCGCTCATCACGACGATGCGGTCGGAGAGCTTGCCGATTTGCTCAAGGATGTGTTTTTGCTCGTCGAAGGGATCCTTCAGGACGGTGTGCAGCGTGGTGACCAGCGGTCGTCTGAGGCGTCGCAGCAGGGCCAGCACGTTCGAGCCGAAGGGCCCGCCGTAAATGCCATATTCATGCTGCATGCAGACGGCGGACACTTGGTTTATGTTCAGGAACTCCGCGGCCAGGCGGTAGTCCTGCTGGGCGTTCTGGCGGATCTCGAACCGCACGCGATTGGGGTAAGCGTAGCCTTCCGGCACGTCATTCACCGCGACGGTGAAAACGTCGTACTCGTCGGCTGCCTCGATGGCGAGCGATTCACACAAATCGTAGGTGAATGTTGCAATCCCGCAGCGGCGGGGGGGGTAATCACTCAAGAACGCGACTGCTGGTTTCGTGGCTGTGTCAGAATTCTCAATATCCATACATACCTCTATCGGAGGCTGGTGCCCGTCAATTGGAGCAAAATCCGGATAAATGCCCACGTTATCCCAAAGTAGGCGCAAATCCCTGCGGCAGGCGGCACATAACGGTTCATTATACCCCCTGCCCAGCAAAGCCGGGGGCGAGCTTGGTAGCCGCAACGAGGGCGCAGGCCGGGGACCACCGGGCTGCGTTAGTGGATGCCGAATGGCTTCTTGACGGTCCGCAGGAAGAATATCAGGTAGGCCACCCAGCCGCAAATTATCATCAGGGCGGTCGGGATATCCAGGGCAGATGGGGTGTCGGCATGGCTGTTCGCCCAAGCGGCGCTGGCGATGGTCCGGTCGTGGGCGGACAGGCCTATCTCCGATATGCGGAGCAACTCACTACTGGCCGACCGCGATAACGCCAGCCCCCAGAAGAAATAAACAGTCAGAAAGACAATGAACAGCACCCAGAATACGCTGCTCATCTTGTCCTTATTTCGTCGGACGGCCGCGAAGGCGACTATCGAGCCACCAGCGGCCAGGCCGCTGACCGCCCCAAAGGCAACGCACGCGCCGGCGCCGATGCCGATGCTGTACAGCCAGGAGACAATCCGCTTGAAAACGATGATCACGCCGCTCGGTACGGCCGATGAGAGGCCCTTGGCGGCGGCGGCGGCAGCGGTGGCACTGGCGCCGCGGAGCAGGGCGGCCCTGGCCGAGGCCGCGACGTACAGCACCCCGCGGGCCAAGTCTAGACACACTAGCATCAGCAGTACGCCAAGGCACAGCATTGCAACGGTCCGAAACGGACTGCTGGGCCACGATGGATGAGCTTGGTGAAGCATTGGCCGCCTCCACATTTGTGCGAGGTAAACTGGTCAATCCGCCCGGGTCGGCTGAGTCGTCACAACAACCCCAATGCATTCTTAGACATGGCGGCCGAGAAAAACAAGTGGACTTGGCATTTTCACGCCGGGGCGGCGTTGGACGGGGGCGGGGCTTGGAGGGCGCAAGAAAACGCCGCGGGCCGACTGTGAGCCAGCCCGGCGGCGGTATGTGTTGCTGCAGGAAAAGCCTCAGGCGCCGATCTTGGTGATGCGGACCTTCACGTATCGCTGGCGATGGCCCGTCTTGCGGCGGGAGGCCTTGCGGCGGCGAAGCTTGTAGCTGTAAACCTTCGTGCCTTTGAACTCGGGGTCGAGGATTTCAGCCTTGACCGTGGCGCCATCGACCAGCGGCGTGCCGAGCTTCACGTCGGCGCCGTCGGCGACCAGCAGGACGCGGTCGAAGGTCAGGGATTTCGCATTGGCTTTCAATTCGCGCAAATCGACGGTCAGGACGTCGCCTTCGCTGACGCGGAACTGCCGGCCACTATCTTCTATCACTGCGTACACGTTACACGCTCCTTGTGAAGGATCATTCGAGGAAACGCCGTATTATGGCGATTTCCGCCAGGCTGTCAAGCGCTCATTTCAACTCGTCGGCCCGATCGGCCAATTCCGCCATGAACGCCGCCGACGCGACCGCCCCGCCGTGGAGCTGAGCGAGGGCGAACTTCTCGTTTGGCGAGTGGACACTGTCGTCGGGCAGGCCGAAGCCCATCATGGCTGCGTCCAGCCCGAGCAGACGCTGGAACATCTCCGTGACGGGTATGGACGCCCCGCAACGGATGAATGTCACTTCTCGGCCGAACGCTTCCGCCATTGCCGCCTGGGCTGCTCGTATGACGGGCCCGGCGGTGTCCAGCAGCACGGGTCGCCCGGTCGAGTGCAGGTGGACCTCAGCCGTCACGCCGGGCGGGGTGTTTTCCGCGACGAACTGTTCCATGCTGACGGCGATTTTCTCGGGGTCCTGGTTGGCGACGAGGCGCATGGATATTTTCACGCTGGCCTCGGCGGGGATGATGGTCTTGGCGCCGGGCCCGGCGTAGCCGCCTGCTATGCCGTTGGCGTCCAGCGTGGGCCTGGCCCAGCGACGTGTGAAGGGCGGCAGCCCGCGCTCGCCGCCGCCAAGGGATGGTGCGCCGATGGAGGCGGCGTAGTCGGCCTCGTCGAAGGGCAGGGCGCCCCACGCGGCGAGCTGCTCGTCGCTGACGGGCAGCACGTCGTCGTAGAAGCCGGGCAGCGTGATTCTGCCCGCATCGTCGTGCATGGCGGCGAGCATACGGGCCAGGGCGTTGATCGGGTTAGCCAGCAAGCCGCCGTTGATGCCGCTGTGCACGTCAGCCTTGGGCCCGCGGACGGTCAACTCGAAGTACGCCAGCCCGCGCAGGCCTGTCAGAATGCTCGGGGTGTCCGGTGCGAAGAAGGCCGAGTCGCTTATCACCGCCGCGTCGGCGGCGAGCCCGTCGGCGTTGTCGCGGATGAACGATTCGAGCGACGGCGAGCCGATCTCCTCGTCCCCTTCGATGAGCACCTTGATGTTCACGGGCGTCTGGCCGGCGGCCCGCAGCCAGGCTTCGACGGCCATCAGGTGGGCGAACAGTTGGCCCTTGTCGTCGCTCGCGCCGCGCGCGTATATGTTGCCGTCCCGCACCACCGCATCGAACGGATCGCTGGCCCACTCGTCCAGCGGATCGGCGGGTTGGACGTCGTAGTGCCCGTAGATGAGCAGCGTGGGCTTGGCCGGGTCGATCGGGCCGTGGGCGAAGACGATATCCTTGCCCTCGGGGACGGGGATGACCGAGGCGGTCATGTCCAGTCCGGCGAGGCAGTCAGCCAGCCAGGCCGCGCAGGCGGGGCACTGGTCGTCGTCGTTATTGGCCACCGCGGCGAATCGCAGCAGCTCGAAAAGTTTGCCGACGTGCTCGTCGCGGTGATTCTCAAGATAGGCTTTAACATCGGGCTGTAGCATTTTGGCTCCGGCGGGGGTCAGTCAGGCCAAGCGGGTGTGGGCGGGAGCTTGGCTTGCATGTCCCTCAGCAGTTGGCGTGCGAAGTTTTGCGGATGCATATGAAACGCCATCCGGGTTGTGTCCGAGAAAAATGATGACTCGGGCGGCAATTCGTCGTCGTCCTCGTAGAATTTCAGGGCCTCGGCGAGACACAGGGCGGACTGCACGCTCATTTGCCGAGCCTTGACTGGGTCGGCCTCGGCGGCGGCGAAGTCCGACAGTTGGTAGTAGAGCCCCAGCCATTGATCCAGATCGACAGCCTCGCTCGGCTCGTCGGTGGGGCTGATGCATGGGGAATCGTCGTCGGTCTGGAACTCGCTGACAAAGGCGAGCGTTCTGCCGGACTGACATGCTCGGCAGGTCGCGCGGGCGATTGTCGCCTGCCCGTCGTCGCCGGCCGGCACGACGGAGTGCATCGCGCAAGGCCCGGTCCCGCACACCTCGCACGGCGTGGCCAGGAGGTAATACCGCATCTCGTTTACGCTATGTACTTGCAAGGTCTGTTGCATTGTCATGCATCCTCGGCGAAATGATCTGCGTTAGTACTGTTGTACGTCGTCCGGCGAGGGGTAATCACCGTCGCGAAATATCCCCAGCGCCGTCAGCGTGTCGCGTTCGACCATTTGTCGCAGGGCTTCGCGCGGCACGGTGGGCAGGTCCGTGCCCTTGGTTACTTCGTGGAGGCGATACACGGTTTCGATGGCTGCCGCCGCCGACATTATCGGAAAGCCGCTGGCCAAGAGCACCTTGTCCATCACGCCATACTGATACGCCGTCGTCAGCGCGTTGTAAGCAAGCCAAGGCTGACTGATCAGCCCGGCGATGTCCGCGAACAGCCGATCGTGCTTGCCCAGCAGGGCCAGTGTCTCATCCACCCACGGGTACCCCAGCGAGGATATGACCATCGTAAGGGCTGGGAATTCGCGGGCGATCTCATCCAGCAGCAGGGGGCGAGCGTACTCCATGTGGCTGGCCGGGTGATAGTGCATGCCTTGTCTGACGAACAGCACGGCCCCGCGCTGCTCGGCGAGGGCGTAAATCCCCATGGCTCGGCTGTCGGCCGGGTGGAAGTTCTGGTCGCACGGGCTGACCACCAGGCCGCGGAACTCCGGGCGGTCCAGCCATTCACCGGCGTCGCGGATGGCCTGGGGGGCCGTTGGGTCGGCGGCGGCTATGCCTATCAGGTGGCGTCCCCGCGAGGCGATGTAATCCGCGATGTAGCTGTTGGGTACGTCGGCGTTGAGGAATTTGCTGCGGTAGCCCATCACGAGCGTGCAAGTCACCGATCGGGCCGACAGGGCGTGATCGGCCGGCCCGGCCCCAATTGCGTCTGCGCAGCGGAACAGAAACGGCGCGAGCCCTCGGCCGAGCTGTTCGGTGCTGGCCCAAATATGTGTGTGACAATCGACGATCATAGCGTCGTATTCCAGTCAGTCTGGCCGCCCGTTACCCGCCACGCTGAAGGATTTCAATAAACAGTCCAGCCGCCCTGGACAGCCGCTGCCCCCCGGCCTCCAGGGCGATAAGGCATGAGAGCACCACGATCCCGGTGAAGATCGAAAACGCGCGCAGCTCACAGGCATTCGTCTCGGCGTCTTCACTGGGAGCCCAGTAAATTGTCAGTATTAGCAGGTAAGCCAACCCCGAGATCACCCACATCCACCATGGCAGCGAGCCGAAAAGCTTGGCGAAGTTGACCGGTGGGAACTTGGCCTGGAACAGCCTGCCCATTCGCACCTCGGCCAGGCCTTGGGAAATTGAAGCCCACTTGCTTTGGCCCGGCGTGACCTGCCCTCGGCCCGCTGCGCCTGCGACGGTGAGAGCGATCCCCGAGCGGCGACGCACTTCCTTGACGCGATCTTCGATTCGCCAGACCATGTCCACCAGGGCCTTGGCTTGCTGGATGCGATCGTCCTGGATGTCCTCGCGGGCAGAGCGACAGTTGGCCAATATCTGCCGGGCGGAGCTATGCAGTTGAACGGTCAGGACGCCGAGGTGCCGGCGGGGCTGGATTTTCATTGGGAGCGTGCCGTTTACCAAGCCGCGGGAGAGTTCCTCGTAGGTCATTGCGTCCTGCTTGGCCCGGCGGCGGTCTAGATCGGCCAGACGGCGCTTGGTCTGCTGGGGGGACTCATCGGGGAGGGGGTCTTGGGGGATGGGACGTGGCGGGTCGGCGTAGTTGTCGGCGGTGGCTGTGTGGCTGGTCAACACGGACGTCAGGGCCTTGTCGATCCGCTCTATCAGGTCTGTAACACGCTCTTCGCCCGCCCAGACGTCGGCTGGGGGATTGGCGGCGCGGGCCTTGGCGTCGTCGGCCATGGCGGCGACGAGGGCCTGGACCTTTGCCAGTGCAGCCAGTTGTTCGTCGAGGCTGAACTCACCTGGCTCGTCGTTGTTGGCGAACCGTGTTTTGAGAGCGTCGGCCTCGGCGAGAAAAGTTTGAGCGACGGACTCCACTTGGTCGACGCGGGCGATGAACAGGTCGGCTTGCTCGGACCATGGGGCATCCGGCAGGGAGGCCCGCGTTTCGGCGGTGGCGCCCTGGACGGCCGCGGCGGCCGACTGAACTGCCAGAATGGCGTCGGTCGTTCGGGTGAGGGAATCGGTAAGGGCCTTCTCGGCGGCCAGGCAGCAGATCTTGTGACCGTTCAGGAAGTCCGAGCCCAGCGGCAGGTGGTCAAAATGTGTTTCCACGCAGCCGGCGGCCATGACACAGACGCCTGTTTCCTTCACAGCCTTTTCAAACTCCGGGGCGGTTAGCTCTTCCCATTTCATATTCATGACCTCCTATGAACTTGCAGGTGAACACTTTTTGGTAGGCAGGAGCTCAGCCATTTATGGCGCTCAGATATAATCGATTCCAAAACTCACCCAGGGGGAGAACCGGAAGATCTTGCTAAGAGCCTTCTCCAGGCCTGAAGGCAGCGGACTCAGGCGAATCAGATTGGTTTCCAAAGCCCAGGCCATATCCAGGCGGCACGACAGCAACCGGCTGAGTTGGCTTTCCTTCAGGTATAGCTTGGCCTTGTACTTCGGCCGGGCCGGGCGGTTCAGAACCAAGTCCCGGTGGGGCGTCACAGCCTCTAAACGCAAGTCTGTCAGTAGTGAACTATTTTGGGCCAGCCGAGCGAAGATGCGCTCGGGCCGGATAATCCAGGCCATGATGTAAGGAGAGTTGCCCTTGGCAGCGTAACCTCGCTTGATAAGAGGCTGAAAAAGAGGATGCTCACGATTGGCCAGCATAGTAACGGACTGTTTGGCTCGTTTGGCTACCCATTCAATTTTTGCAAAAAGCGCCTCACGTGCTGCAATACCCGGCCCCACAAAGTCGTACACACAAAATCCTCCATGCACTTTGTCTTGGACGTTGCTGATCGCATAGCCTACAATCTCCCCCCTCTTTCTCAGTAGGAAAAACTTCCAATCCTTATTCTTGTACACGTGTGAAGCGAGTATGTTCCTGAAATATCCTTTCTCTCGCTTCCAGTATCCGCCAAAGCAACCGTAGCAACTGTTGAAAAGAGATAGAAGAGTCTTCGCCAGAGGCATTACCTCCTCTACGTTTAAAACATCCACGTTGTTATTTTCGCCTTTTGGTTTATTCAGAATCAGAGTGCTTTTATAGTACAAGCTGGATAAGAAATATCCCCACTCTGGCCCGCCGG
>SDBV01000062.1_pt1 | contig 110681 bp, 96 predicted proteins | sample 2277081 | NCBI WGS metagenome assembly SDBV01 (sample SAMN10402039, study PRJNA504765) | marine sediment metagenome | isolation source: marine sediment core GS10_PC15, 223 cmbsf | place: Arctic Ocean: Southern Knipovich Ridge | collected 2010 | reverse complement strand
CTCCTCGGAAGCCATAGCTGTCGCACGGGCATGGTGTTCTGTCGCCGCCAGACGCTCTGAAACATAATCCAGCTCTGCTTGTATATCAGAAACCGGCTGTCCGGCAAGCTCCGAATGTGAAGCTAGACGGCCGACAAGTTTGTCGTGTTGCTGCTTGAGTGAATTCACTTCGGGCTTGAGATAAGAAAGTTCGCGTTCGTGGGCGAATATCTCTTCAGTGGTTAGGTCAGCAGAGGTCGTTGTTTTCACCTGGCGCTCAAGTATCTGAGTTTGGTCTAAAAGCTCATCAAGCTCTTTGTTAAGCTCTTGCGATGAACTATCCTCGAGTATCATTGAGCCGGCATGCTTAATACCCTCCCTCTCCCGAATCAGACTCTCATACCTATTTTGCTGGTTCAAAAAACTCTCCAAATCAGCGGCGCCTGTTTCTTGCAGGGCCTCTTTTATCTCACTTTCCAGTCGCTTAATTTCGTTGTGTATATAGAGGGACCGGTCGTCGGGAGCCTGGGCCCTGGGCCTTCGCATCCAGAAACCGGCTGTGACGCCCACCAAGCCTATCACAAAGACAAGCGTGCCCGGTGTCGTTTGACCCAAAACAAGCAGAACCAGACCGGCCATGCAAACTGTGGCCGACACAATCAGAGCGATTAGTGATGATCGTGCCCTGGCTGCCGCTTCAATCCGGCCACCGTCGTTCGCCGCCGTCAGCTCAATTTGTTTCTCATTTCGTACTTCGATTTTATTTTGAAGAGCCGCTGCATCCAGAGCCGATATCTCCTCGTATCTCGCCAATGTATCGATTTCCGCATTTATTGTCTCGATCCGTTCTCTGTCAGCCTTGAGGCGTTCTATCTTGAGCCGCAACTTTTTACGTCCGGCGCTTAACTTTTCAAGCTTATCTTCAATTGTCAACCGTGATTGGACTGCGTCTATCAACCCCTTAACCAGGTCGAGGCGCTTGCCCTTGGCCACGAGCGTTTCTTTTGTCTGCTCGAGTTGATCGACATACTGTGCACGTTGTCGAGCAGCTTGTTCAGCTTGGGACAAGTCTGCTTTCAGTTTCTGTTCCCGGGCCATTAATTCCCCTATAGCCCCACCTGTGCCGCCCTGGCTGACGGTGCCCGCTAGTCGTTTATATCTAACATCCAGGTTTTTGGTAGCTTTCGTTATTGAGCCGCCACCGGTGCCGCCGACTAAGATTGACTCAACCCTCTCTCTAAGAGACTCTTCGATGTCCCCCAGATCAGTGGCTAGTTCACCAGAGCAGATAAAAACAGTGTTTAAAAAGGTGTCGGCGTTATTAAGACCCAGATGTTCACCGACGAGCGCTGAGACATTCGTCGGCCCCTTAGCGATAGCCTCCCCTCCGGCAGTTTGGGCGAGCTGGACCTCGTTTTTCTCCAGGTCACGCCGGAGCGTCCAGGCTGCACCATCCGGCAGCTCGTAATCGACGACAATCGAGCACTCCGGATTCTCGGTTCCCCGCCGCTTCCACCTCTCATAAGCTTTTCGCCCACCGAAAAAGGCGGTTTTTAGAGCTGTTTGAATAGTGCTCTTGCCGGCCTCATTCGGCCCAATAATTAAGTTCAGACCGGACCCAAGCACAATCTTGGCTTTGCTGAATTTCCCGAAATTGGTCAGCTCAATCGAGTTGATCCTCATTTTTGGCCCCGCCCCTCGAGCGCCGCCAACCCTAATCTTGTGGCCAGGTTTATTACCTCTTTTGTTTCAGAGTCATCGGTCACCTCCAGTTTTTCTCGCATGCGCAAGAGAAACTTAGCCTTGATTGTCTTGTCGCCCGGTTTGATGTCCACCACAGGCAACTCCAGTTTTTCTTTGATATCAATATGAAAAAACCTCTCCCCCAGTCGGGCAAGTAAAGATTCAACATCGACGTCTAGGTCGACTGAAGGCATACCTGTTAAAACAACTTTCACCAGATCACGCTGAGCACCAAAAGCCGTTATCGCGGTTTCTATCTCGTTTGAATCCGTAACGGTTGTACAGTCAAGCTCAAAGCGATTGAACGGGTAGACGCCTAGCTCCAGCGGCTCAACCCTGGCCGGACCGTCACCGATTTCAACCAGCAGGGCCGAGCGTTTTCCAGACTCGTCAAAACATAGACCCTCGGGTGAGCCTGAATAATGAGCGATACCCGGGCCTACCTGGCCAAATTGATGGTAATGCCCGAGAGCTAAGTATTTTGCCTGCAACCGCAGAGTGTCTTCTTCGGAAAAGGGATAAGAATGGCGTCCCTCGTAGAAATCGAGCTTATGAGCGCCGTGCATAACCAGGATGTCGGCTTCCAAGTCAAATTCTTTGAGAGCATTGCGTTCAGTGCCGGAGCTCCGGCTGGCAATGCCGGCCACACTTATACCGATAGGTTCTATTTTGGTAGTCGACCAGACGTCGGTCTTGAAAATTGTGACATGCTCAGGCCACTCAGGCAGATCCCAAAACCCGCCGCTCTGGTAATGATCGTGATTGCCCGGGACAATAATAACCCGCGCCTTTCCGGCCAGCTTTCCCATTTCATCGATGACGAAAGCGATGGTCGCAGGGAGCGGATTCACGCTGTTAAATAGATCGCCGGCGATAATCAGCGCGTCGGCTTGGTTCTCAAGGGTCAGCTCAACCACTTTCGCGAGGGCCGACTTGATGGCCTGTTTCTTTAGAACCCTTTTTTCAAACGGCAGGTAGGCAAAGGGCGCGTCTAAGTGCAGGTCGGCGGTGTGTACTATCCGGGTCATGAATATTGACCCGGCCTATCCAAGTAGGGCCAAGCTTTAAATGTTCGTGTCAATCGCGAAACACATCCTCAATTGCCGGAAGAGACCGGCCTCAATTCTTTGACATATTAACGACGGCCGCCGCGAACGTAAAAACGATCAAAAAAGCGTGCTTGTGTCTTCGCTCTTCTGTTTCGACGGCTTTTGGGGTTCTTTTTTTTCCGCGGCCTTTTGTGGCGGTCCCAGATAGAGAAAATCTCCGAACATAGACTGGTAGTCAGTCCACTCAACATCATCGCTGTATTTCTTGGCAATCTGGAGCCAACCGTTCACTTTGGCATCGGCGTTATCAATGATATTTAAAACGACGGCTTCCTTCGTCTTGGGCTTCACAACCGCGCCATATTCCGGCTCACCGTGATGGCTCAAGATCAGATGAGAGACGCTCAACTTTACTGACTCGGGGAGCCCTTTTATAGAATCCGCGTACCCGACCACAATTTTGTCACCTATGGCTATGTGACCTACCAGACGACCTTCGGTTGAATAGTCGATTCGATTAGTATAATTGAACTCGCGTATTTTGCCGATATCGTGAAGAAGTGCGCCCGTCACCAGCAACGATTTGTCTAAATCACCATAATGGTCACACATCAAAATAGCCAGTTTGGCGACAGAGACAGAGTGTTCCAGGAGCCCGCCGAGATAGCCGTGGTGATAATTCTTAGCCGCCGGCGCCAGGCAGTAGGCTTTCATTAAATCGGGATCACTGAAGACCTTATCTACCAGTTTTTTTAAGTGACCATCGCTAACCTGGTCTATTGCATCTGACAACTCTTTCTTTAGCCCATCTATGTCTTGAGTGGTTGTCGGCAGAAAATCGACGATGTCGAGATCATCCGGGCTGACTATGCGAATTTGATTAAGGACAATCTCAACCTGTTTGGAAAACCGGTTGACTGCCGCTCTACCGCTTATATCGATGAAGTCGCCAGCTTGAAGGTTGCGGCTGTCCGGATTTTTCTCTATCGTCTCATCCCACATCACTGATTCTATCTGCCCGCTGTTATCGGTTAAAACCAGCTTGAGATAAGCTTTGTTAGCTTTGGTATAACGGAGGTGGGCGGAATCTACCAGAAAAACCGCATCAACGTTCTCACCTTCTTGTATGTCTTGAACATACATATTTTTCAATTGAAACCGCCCATAATTGACCTGCTATTTTAGAATATATCATGGACCAGAGCTCGACAAGCCATTCCAATACTAGTGAAACATGAACCAAACATCTGTTCGCTTTTACTTTGCGGCACTGGCTTATCCCTGTCAAGGCTTACACCTTGCTTCTTTGCTCCTGACTCGTCATTTTCCCTTTGCTCTTTCCTCTTTCCTCTTCGCTCGCGCCTCTTCACTTTCTAGCGTGAATCGTTTCTTGAATTTTCGAATTTGCTTGGCATAACCCAGGACAACGATCGTGGTGTCCCCTTCAAGAGTAAACGCCCCTCCCGGGTTGATTTTAGGCTCACCATCAAGCAAGAACGCGACGATAACAGTGCATCCTGTCAGAGTCCGAATTCGTGCCCGGGCAAGGGTTTTTCCTGCCAAGCGGTTCCCCACCGGAACACTTAAGACTTTAAGCCCCTCGGACAACGTTATGACACTGTCGCCGACCAGCATCTCCGCCAGCATCTGAGACGCGATCGTCGACAAGGAAAAGACAAAATCGGCTCCGGCTCTATAGAGCTTATCGGTCGACTTTCTTGAGTTCGCCCGAGCAAAAATATGGATGTTGGGGCTCATTTTTCTAGCTACAAGAGTGCTGAATATGTTGTCCCGATCAACATGGCTGGCCGCGAAGAACGAGGCCGCCTTCTCGATCTTAGCGTCAAGGAGAACCTCTTCGTCGGTGGCGTCACCTTGAATATAGTCTCCGGTCTTTGCCCGGGAATCGATAATCGTGCTCGACAGACCTTGCGAGTCGAGAACACCTTTAATAGCCTGGCCGACGTCTCCAAAACCAGCTATTACACTGGGGCGTCGCTGAGAAACATCCGGCAGCTCTGTCGAGCGGGTAAGACCTTGTAGACTGAGTAACTGCTCTTGCCGGCCCACGGCGACCAAAACGTTTTCCGCCGATATCCGGCTAGCAGGCCCCGGTTCCATCTCCAAGTTGCCCCGATGCCAGATGCCCACCAACGAGGCGCCGCTACGCTCGGGGATAGATGATTCCCGCAACGTCAGACCATCAAAGGGCGACCCCGGGTAAATCGGTATCTCGATTACGAAAAAGTCCGGAACCAGCTCGCTGGCGCCGAATAAATCATCCCGCCACAACGCGGTTGCTTTCTCCGCCAGATAAACACCGAGCAGATTCTTGGGTGACAGGACCTCAGCCGCGCCGGCATACTTGAAATAATGCGCGTGATTTATGTCATCGATAACCGCTATAACTTTGGCTTTGCATATCCCGGTGGCAACCAGGACAATTTTCGCGTTGTCTTCCTCGTCTTCCCTGTTAGCGATTATATAGCGGGCCTCGCAGGCCCCAGCCGATCTCAATACTTCTTCCTCCAAGGGATCGCCGTAAATAGCCGGAACCCGCTTCTGTTGGAGCTCGCGAATAAGATCAATATCATTATCGACTACGATGAACGGAGTACCCGCGGCCACTAGTTCGTCAATGAGAGATTCTACGACATCATTATATCCACACACGATTATGTGGCCACGCATAGATGAGTAATACTTCGCGGGCGCACCGCGAATACGCCTTTCTATGGCGGGAATTATCGCCAGCGGAAAAGCAGCGAAGAAAAACGCCAAACCCGATATCTGTATAATCACGGACAAAAATTGTATCGGCGCCGACGTGTATAAAAGATTGGGCGGCAGTTCTCCAGTTGTGGTCAGACGGTTTATCGTCCAATAGACAGCTTCCCAGGCAGTCACAGACTTGCCTTCGTAAGCTGACATAAACAGGAAAAACAGGGTTGAATAGATGACGGAGACAGCGAATATAATGCTCAAGAAAAATCGGAGAATGTAGCGTTGGCGAACGATTCTGAACCAATCGTCAATTTTTTGTAAGAGAGAAGCCATTTGACACCTATATTGTGGACGGCTGACTTACGCTAACAATTTCACAGCTCAAGCTGCCTGTTCAGCTTGGCTAAAGCACGACCTCGATGACTTAGACTATTCTTTTCATCAGGACTCATTTGAGCCATTGTTTTGTCATACCCATCTGGGACAAAAATGGGGTCATATCCAAAACCGCGATTTCCGCGCGGAGCCCAGGCGATCGACCCCCGGCATTCCCCTTTTGCCGACAAACTTCGCCCGTCAGGCCAGACCAAAACAACGACCGCCACAAATCGGGCGACACGAGCAGCGTCAACATTCTGCGATGTCTTTTCGAGCTCGCTCAAGAGTTTCAGTACATTGGCCTGGTCCGTCGCCGACTCTCCGGCAAACCGGGCTGATTGAATTCCGGGCCGGCCGCCAAGCGCGTCAACTTCCAAACCCGAATCGTCAGCCAGCGCCGGCAACTCAAAAAACCGTGACAGTGTTTCTGCCTTGAGCGTTGCATTGTCTAGATAAGTCCGTCCGGTTTCGTCCACTTGCGGCCAGACCTGCTGATCATCGAAGGTTTGCCAATCAAGGCCCGGTCGGTCCATTATTTTCTTGATTTCCTTGATTTTTCCGAAATTTCTCGTAGCCAGGAGGATTTTCATCCGGGCGGCGCCAGTAGCGTTTTGCGCTGAATATCTATCAACTCATCGATGCTGGCTTTCGCGAGATCGAGCATATCGCCGAGTGATTCTCGTGAAAATGGCTTCTTCTCAGCCGTCCCTTGAATTTCAATAATCTTCCCCGTGCTGTCCATAACTATGTTCATGTCGACATCAGCCCGAGAGTCTTCGCTGAAGCAGAGGTCGACACAAGGCTGACCGTCAATCATCCCGACACTGATCGCGGCCATGAAGTCAGTGCACACGATCTCCTTAACCAAACCGTCCTCTTTCATGTGGCGAAGCGCGTCAAATAGGGCGATATAAGCTCCGGTTATGGCGGCTGTACGAGTGCCTCCGTCAGCGTTGATAACATCGCAGTCAAGAGTGATCATGGTTTCACCCCCGAGCTGATTCAGGTCGACCACAGACCTGAGCGTCCGGCCGATCAACCGCTGAATCTCGTGTGTCCGCCCTCCAGGCCGGCCCCGTGAGACCTCTCTTGTCGTCCGGGTAGTAGTGGCTCTTGGAAGCATCGAGTATTCCGCCGTTATCCAGCCTCTGCCGCTACCCCTTAACCATGCCGGTACCTTTTGTTCAACGGTAGCCGCGCAGATAATCTTGGTCTCGCCGAGTTTAAAAAGAACAGACCCTTCGGCGTTTGGCAGGTAATCCCGCGTTATCTCAACCGGCCGCATATCATCCGGCATCCGTCCATCTGCTCGTTTCACTCGCAACTCTTTCTCTTTGATTAATCTGTTTTATTCGCGTAGCTGTTATTAGCGCTGGTATAAATGGTCGCTGTCCCTATTTAAAGGGCGATCACCAAGCCCTCGTCAGCTAGTTCTATCTTACCATTAAACTCCGCGCGGACTTCCTCCAAAAGCGTCTGTCTGTCGAAATGGGGCCAAATATGAGTTAGGAGCAGACGATCAACACGCGCAGCGCTCGCCAACTTACCCACCTCGGTAGTGGTCATATGTGCCACTGGCGTGTCGGCTTGCGCCGCCGTCAGGGTTGTCTCTGCCAAGAGCAGATTGACCCCGTGGGCGATTGTCACCAGGCTTTCATCAAAGGCGGTGTCTGAAGTATAGAAAATACGTCTACCCTCGGCCTCTACAGTCATCCCGTAAGTAGGTTTTAGGTGCGGCACATCATGACTTGTCAGGACTAAGCCGCCGACATTCCGGCCCGCGACTCCTTGAAGATCAGAAAAATCGAAGACCTCACCAAATTTGGCCGGGTCGGTTTCGTTAAATAATCGCTGGATATAGTCCGAGGCGCCGGCCGGCGCAAAGACCGGCAAGGGCAGTTTGTCCCGGGCGCAAAACTCTAGAAAGTAGCGATAAGGATAGATATCTAAAAAATGATCGGGATGGAGGTGGGTAATTATCAAAGCCGTAAGATCCCCCGGCGACAACCACTCGTACAACCGGCTCAAAACACCGGTACCCATATCTATCAAGATGTTTGTGGAACCGTGGCGGACAAGATAGCCATTGCAGGCCCCGCCTGCCCGCGGAAAAGTTCCTGAAGCGCCGAGCACAATTATTTCCATGACACCGCCCTATCTGTTGGGACTGCGATGATCGACCCGACCCTTTAATTTGCGCTGAAACACTTCAGGTCGCACAAACAGTTTGGTTTTCAAGATGTAAATAAGAAATGGATAACCAATCACATAAACCGCGACAGCCTCACCGGCACTGACCATCAAGACAGCCACTGGATAAGAAATCGCCGCCGAGTCGGGTATGGCTAAGATATATTTAAGCATCAAGGCAATGCCCACACCATTAAGAACCACCGGCGGCAACAATGCCAGTGCCGGCTTTCTTATCCGCCATGTCAACCAGGCAGCTACAAGAGTTAATCCTGAACCGAAAAAAATGTCCCAAGGCCCAAACCCCCCGTAGACATTGGCCATCATCGCCCCTAACCATAGACCCGGAATCGCTGCCGGCTCGAAATAAGCCAAGACAGTGAAAGCTTCGGAAATACGGACCTGAGCTAACCCATAACTGATCGGCGCGAAAATAATTGTCACAACAAAGTAAAGGGCGGCTATAACTCCGGCGCGACTAAGATATGCCGACATGATCACTCCGATTAAGTTCGACAAGTTCAACTTCTGTAATTTTGCGTCCTAAAAACCTACTGCCCAGGGACATAAAACCTCCAGTGTCATTAGTGGTGACAAACTCGTACTCCGGTAATTCCGGACCGTCTCTTAGCTGACCGCGACGGCTCAAAACTGTCTGAATCTCATGAGCTGTTTCTTCAGCTGAACTGATTAGCGCGACATCGCTGCCGCTGGTCTTGGCAAGCAATTCCTTGAGAAGCGGGTAATGAGTGCATCCGAGAATCAGGCTGTCTATCCCCGCACGGAGCAGAGGCGTCAAGTAAGTCTTGGCAAGATTGTATGTCTTTGGCCGCAGAAAATTCGCGTCTGAGATCATACCTTTCTCCACAATCTCCACAAACTTCGGGCAAGCGGCCGAGTAGACCGTGACCCCGGCATCCAGCACTCTTATAGCTTGGGAATACGCGCCGCTGTTTGTAGTGCCCAGAGTTCCGATAACGCCGACTCGCCTGTTTCGTGTCGCCTGAACTGCGCCGCGCGCGCTGGGCTCAATCACTCCAACAATGGGTACGTCAAAACGCGCTTGCGCCTCAACCAGTCCCGCGGCTGTGGCCGTATTGCAAGCGACTACAACAAGCTTGACATCACGCCCGACCAGAAACTCAATGATGTCGAACATAAAGCCTTTGACTTCTTCAAGATGACGGGGGCCATAGGGTACATGGGCAGTGTCACCAAAATATATGAGGTTCTCAAAAGGCAGTTGTTTGATTATTTCATGAACAACGGTTAGACCGCCGACACCTGAGTCAAAAACACCAACCGGATTATCCAAATGTCTCTCCTTGATCTACCTCTGGTGCCTCGTTAAGCTTGCTGCATATGCAAAAATTAAAGGAAAACATAAGCCATATTCTAGAACAGGCTATCACTGTAGTCGAGTTTGCGATTGCCCTTTTATTGGTCATACTGGTTACTCTGGGTTTCGGCTACCTTAGCGTCTTACTTTTCTCTCTGTTTAAAACCCATGTGTTCCTAACCCCAGGAAATTCATTCACTGCTCGACGCGGCTTTGATTTTGTTCCTTGTCATTGAGCTTTTCCGGATAGCTCTTGCCTATATCGCCGGGCGCCATGTCCTTGGAACCGTAATCGAAGCGGCCTTTGTGGCTGTAGCGCGAAAAATCGTACTATATGACTTCTCAATTTATAAACCCACCGATGGTCTTTTGGCCGCGATATCTTTGGCTCTCCTGCTGGTCGCTTTGGCCATAACGTATCTGGCCATAGGTTATGGCAACCGTAATCATCCGCCCGATTAACCGCATCTCAAGCTAGCGCCCAGTGCCCCCGCGACCCGCAACGTGTATGATGCCGTCGCCGCGACTGATTATCGGCTCATGCCTCGCGAAAATCACATGACCGCCTGGGCCCGGTGCGATGATCTCGACCGGATCACCGAAGAGCGGCTCGATCTCACCGACACGTTGGCCTTCCTTAACTTTTTGATCTAAGGCAACATCGAGGGTGATAAAACCCGCCAGGGGAGCTAAGACTAGTCGCTTGTCGGTATATAGTTTCTGGTTTTCCAAAGTCTGCGGTGGTTCCGGTATTAGATCCACGCCTCTAAAGAAGTTGATTATTCCTGAAGTGACACTCTCGCATGCTTCATAGTCAATCTCCAGAGCGTGACCAAGCTGTATTGAGAAAGCGGGGACACTATTGCGCTCGCAGGCGGCCACCAGCGTACCGCGATCTTTATGGGCGACTATGACAACGCCTGTATTGAAATGGGCACCCAAGCCGAATCTCCCCTGTTCAACCACACCAACATTCGGCAGATAAGTTCCAGCGCGCCCGGTATGTATATCCACAACATAATTTGATTTTCTAAAAATGTACTCGACCATCAGGGCTCCGGCGTTGGTTGTCGGACACCTTTCACCACCCGAGCTATAACTCCTGTTGATATCTATCTGATCAATCGTGCTGGTCCGGCTCTTCTGCAGAAAAGCGAAGGGATTAGCGATAGGGAGAATCACCAATGTTCCGTCAAGATCGTAGAGTTCTATCTCCTCAAATAAACGGTGGGCTACGAAGATGCCGTTGTACTCATCACCATGCTGCCCGGCAACAACAGTCACAATGGGGCCCGGCTTCTTACCGGCGATGATCGCAGCCGGCATCTCCCAGCTTGACCCGTCTTTCAGCTCAAACAAGCGCAAGCGAACCGTTCGTTTGACGCGCCGCCAAGACGGGATATCCAGCTCCGAAATATCTATATGTTCTTCGCGCATTACCCCGTGCCCTCGTCGCGCGCTACTTTTACCACTACGTAGCGTCGCCTCGGCCCATCAAATTCGCACAGGTAAATCCCCTGCCATGTGCCGAGAACCAAAGAAGCGCGATCAACAAATAAACTTTCTGAAAAGCCAACCAAACTTGCTTTAATGTGGGCGTCGGAGTTTCCTTCGCTGTGACGAAAGGTTTGTTCAAAAGGGACAATACGAGTCAAGTGTTCAAGAATATCGTCACGGACATCCGGATCGGCATTTTCGTTTATCGTCAATCCCGCTGTCGTGTGCAGCACCTGAGCAAGACAGAGCCCGTTTCTTATTCCGGAGGCAGCCACGACATCCTCAATTTGAGAGGTAATGTCAATCATTTGGTTCCGGCTAGACGTTTCAATCAATAAGCGCTTGATCACAACTACACCAGGTCTAATAGACACTTTGTCAACTTTGACGCAAGAAAAAAGCTCGAACAAGCGTTAACCTACAGTGTCTGACCCTAAGGCGCTAACCTAGTGCATCCTGTCGACGATTTTTAGGTAGTTCTGTTGAACCGCAATCAAACCGACGAACTCCGGATGGGCCATGTAAATAGAGAAGGTTCAGTTTCCCTTTAGGCCAACGACGAGCCGAGCCTATTTCTATTTATACCTCTCACGTGTTTAGTATACCAAAATTCTAGTGAAAAATAAAAAGCTTTCGTGCTGGACCGGGACTTGATTGAAGCAGGCATGCGAAACCTTAGACAGATGGTCTAGAAAATGATATATTAATGAGCTTAGGAGGCAATAGATATGCGTGATAAAATCGAAGGAGTTCTAGACCAAATCAGGCCTCACCTACAGGCTGACGGCGGAGACGTCGAATTCGTCGGAATTGATGACGGCGTTGTTACTGTGAGATTAACCGGTGCCTGCCACGGGTGTCCGATGTCGCAGATGACGTTGAAAAATGGCGTTGAAAAGGTCTTGAAAGAGAACATTCCCGAAATTAAGAGCGTAGAAGCGGCTATAGCTTAAGAAGCGTGACTCAAAACGCCATCTGTGGCGTTATCCTCCGCTTCGATTCGGTAACGTGCAAAAAGCACGTGCCCTCACCTCAGCGTTCGTCTGCCTTGCATCTGGCATTTTGAGACACATTATCTAATTTGAGATGCGCTTTAAGAATTGCGCGGTTTCTTAAATCGTCGCGCCTATTCGAAGGGCCGCGCGCAGGGCGTGTCCGACATTGCCCGGCTCCTCAGCGTCTCCGATTAACCGCAAATCTTTAACCTTGCCCTGCAAGTCATGATATAAGCCCCGACGAGGTCTGCTGCCGATCGCGTAAATTATTGTGTCCGCGGGGATATTCATCCCGGCTCCTTCGGGGCCCATAGCCATAACAACACCCGACTTGATTGAAGCGGCCGAGCATTTCGTCATTATCTTGACACCCTTTTCCTTCAGCCGTCCAAGCAAATCAGACCTCGGCATTGATTTCGCCCCAGGCATAACCTCATCGAGCACCTCAAGCAGAACGACCTGGCTGCCTTCGTCGGCCACCAGCTCAGCCAGCTCGCAACCGATGTCCCCCCCTCCGATAACCACTACGTTTTTGCCTGGTTTTACCTGCTTCTCAAGAAACTCGTGGGCCCCGTAAACATCCGGCGCGTCAATTCCCGGGAGCAACGGTATTCTCGATTCGGAACCTGTGGCGATTATGACTACGTCCGGTTGAGTGTCGATGATCTTCGAGGCTTTGATTTCGCGATTAAGATGGACCACTGCCGGTGATTTTTGCAGTTGCGTCTTGAGCCACCGCAAGACTTCGCCCACCTCCCCTTTGTAAGGGGTCAGCGAGGCCATTTTGAACTGGCCACCGAGGTGATCGGATTTCTCAAATAAGTTGACAACGTGGCCGCATCGGGACGCGGTTAACGCCGCCTGCATACCGGCGGGACCCCCGCCAATCACCCAAACTTCACGAGGCTTTGGAGCCACGGTAATCTTTAGCTCATATTCGAGGCCCGCTAGAGGATTATTTGTGCAGGCGCGTCCCAATCCCGGGACGCCCTTATCTGAGCAATCATCAAGGCAGTAAATACAGCCCCTAATCTCGTCAACCTGGTCGTTCAGCGCTTTATTCGGTAGTTCCGGGTCGGCTATGAGGGCTCTAGTCATCGCAATCAAGTCGGCGTCATCATTTTCAAGCATCTTTTCAGCCAGCGCCGGTGAACCGATCTTGCCCATCGCGATTACGGGAATTTCCACCGACGCTTTTATGGCAGCGGCATAGGGGGCAAGAATTCCGGCTGGTAGTGAATGTGGCGGCAGGGCATATTTTTTTGTCTTCTTATTTCCGGCACTTACCAGGATTGAGTCGACGCCTACCGCTTCGAGGTATTGAGCGACCTTTTCGGCCTCATCAAGAGCAAAACCGCCTGGAACCAGTTCGTCGACTGCAAATTTAATCTGGACCGGAAAATCAACGCCGGCGCCTTGTTTTATGGCCTCAACTATCTCAATTAGCAGACGTGACCTGTTCTCGAGCGAACCGCCGTATGAATCTGTCCGCTTGTTTGAAAGGGGTGATAGACTTTGAGACACCAGGTCTCCCCAGGCTGCTTGGACCTCGACACCATCATAGCCAATTTCCCGCGCTCTGAGCGCGCCTGCTCCAAACAGAGCTGCAAGACTTTTCAACCGGGCCTCGTCAGCCGCGCTAATTAGAGGTAACATCCAGCGCCCTTTTTTCTCAACCGCGCCCGGATCCCCTGCCTCGCACGGCACTCCCGCCGGATAATTCAGGTGCATAAACGCTCGCGATCCCTCGCCCTGAACCGCTTCGAGCAACCGTTTGAGCCCCCGCGCGTGCTCATCGGTGTCCATTCTCAACTCAGGACCGCCTTTATAAATAGCCGGGTAATCAAGGCAAGCTCCGTCGAGCACGATCAAAGCCACCCCGCCCCTGGCCCGGGCACGCCAAAATTCTATATAACGGTCATTTACCTGGCCGTCAGTCGCGTATTTGGTTGGATAAAGCGACATTATCAATCGATTGCGCAACTCAAGTTGGCCAATTCGCGCGGTACTAAAGAGTTTTGGAAAATTGTCAGGCATCGACTCCCCACTCATGAAAACAAACCGTCCTTCCGCTCAAACAGGCGCGATAGTCGTAAAAGGAATCTCCTTCTCAAGCGCCCGGGCCACATTTAAAATGGCGGATTCGCCAAAATGTTCCCCCATTACCTGCAAACCTACCGGCAATCCTTCGGCGAGACCGATCGGCAAAGACAGAGACGGTGTGCCCGCCATGTTGCTGGGAATTGTGCAGACATCTGAAAGATACATCTCCAAGGGGTCGTCGGTCTTAGACCCAATCTTAAAAGCCGTGGTCGGCGTGGTCGGAGAGATTAAGATATCAAACTTCTCGAAAGCCGACTTGAAATCTTGAATTATCAGAGTCCTGACTTTTTGCGCTTGACCATAATAAGCGTCGTAGTAACCAGCGGTTAACGTGTATGTTCCCAACATGATGCGCCGCTTTACTTCCGCCCCGAAACCCTCGGCCCGGGTCTTTCGGTAAGAGCTGATCATGTCTGTCACGCCTTCGGCCCTGGCCCCATAACGAACACCGTCAAATCTCGACAGGTTGGAACTGGCTTCAGCGGGGGCTATTATGTAATAAGCAGGTAGCGCGTATTTCAGGGTCGGCAACGAAATCTCGGTCACCTCCGCACCTAGTGATTCAATGACGCCGACGGCTTTATCCATCAGATCACGAACACCCGGCTGGAAACCCTGACCAAAAAGCTCCTTGGGCAGGCCGAACTTCAGGCCTTTAATGCCGCTCTCAAGAGCGTCAAGATAATCAGGCGGTTCATAGACGATGGATGTTGAATCGGAGCTGTCATGGCCGGAAATAGCGTTGAGCATGATAGCTGAATCGGTAACATCTTTCGTCAGCGGCCCAATCTGATCAAGGGAAGAAGCAAAGGCGACCAACCCGTACCTTGAGACCAAACCATACGTAGGCTTTAGCCCGACTACCCCGCAAAACGAGGCCGGCTGCCTGATAGAGCCGCCGGTATCAGAACCGATCGCGGCAATAGCTTGATTTGCGGCTACAGACGCAGCTGACCCGCCGCTGGAACCGCCGGGAACACGGTTCAGGTCCCAAGGATTAGACGTGGTTTGCTTGGATGAATTCTCAGTCGAAGAACCCATCGCAAACTCGTCAAGGTTCGTCTTTCCCACTATTACAGCTCCCGCCCCCTTCAGCGCCTCAACAACCGTGGCGTTGTAGGGAGACATGAAATTGCCGAGAATCTTTGAAGCGCATGTGGTCGGCATATCAGTCGTGCAGATATTGTCCTTGACGGCGATCGGCACACCCAACAGGTGTGAATTATTTTCCCCGTTCGCCAACAGCTTGTCAGCCTCTTTGGCCCGGTCTAAGGCCCCAACTTGATCAACATAGAGAAACGCCTTGACCTTGCTTTCAACTTGTTCAATTCGGCTGAGCGCCGCCTTTGTAAGATCAACTGAGCTTATCTCTTTGGCCCGCAGCTTAACAGCGGCCTGCTTAATGGTGAGTTCGTGCAATTCCATAATATTTAGATCCTGACTTTCAGGTAATTGTTTTTGGTCTAGACTATCTTCGGGACGCCAAAAGCGTCATCTTCTCTATCCGGTGCGTTTTTAAGAGCCTCATCAACCGTTAGTTCCTGTCCGGTCTTATCATCACGTAGAACATTAACGATCGGTATAGGGTGCGCCGTCGGCTCAACATTCTTAGTGTCGAGTTCCGCGATCTTCCCGGCATGCTCTAAGATTTGGCCCAGCTGTTTTGTGAAAGTCTCTGTCTCAGCTTCACTTATATCCAGACGCGCCAGAAACGCCACATGTTCAACATCTTTTTTTGATATAGGCATGCAGAGAATATACCAAGACTGGCCCGACTTGGGCAAGCCGTGCTGCTGAAACTGCTAGTAGCCGAACTTGGGGGCAGGCGCGGTCAGAGTTATCTGCGAGCCTTGAGATTCGCCCTTATCGTTGCGGAACCGGCGGGCGTCGATCACAAAACTGATATCCTCCAACTCACTTTTTATGATAGCGATATTCTGCGCGACATCCAGGGTGGGGCCTTTCATATTCCAGTTCCCCTCTAGGAGCGTGTCATAGTACCAGGTGAATATTTTATCCGCGGAGTCTCCGGTTTTTAGTGTTAGCTTAATGCCGCCGGCGGTGGTTGAGGCCTCTATGACTTCGGCGTGAGGATACATAGGTATCTGCTTTGGCCACTTCCCGGGCACTTTAACACTCTTGGCTTTGGCCGGCTCAGTGGCTATCTTTAGTCGGGCGTCCTTCCGGCCTTCGGCTTTATCCTCAATGGACAAATCGCAACCAGATAACACGATTGACACAAAAAGTGCCGCCAAGACCGAGAAAAACAGAACACTTGGTCTTTGTGACACCTTTTGCTGCCTCCACCCGAAAACAACTAATTATCAGTTCTTTGAACGCAACAAAATAACAATCTTAATTAGGTTTGTTGCTTAGAAGATTTATACCCGAAGAGGCGCCAACCAAACATCTGGGCAAAATCAAGATCAAGGGGACGCAAGATCAAGTGAACGTAGTTAACTTGGCGGCTCGTTTTGCTGAGGCGTGTTCTGACACTCTTTCTGCCAGGGCTGCTTGAGACGCCGCTAGTCTGGCCAGCGGTACACGGTAAGGCGAACAGCTGACATAGTCGAGACCGGCGGTGTGAAAAAACTTGACCGACGTTGGGTCTCCACCATGTTCACCACAGACGCCGAGCTTTAATTTTCTGTTCTGTTCACGGCCGAGTTGACAGGCAATGTCGATCAGTTTACCGACTCCAGGATCTAGAACCTCAAAGGGATTGGAATCCATAATTTTACGATCTAGATATAGCCCCAGGAATTTGCCTTCAATGTCATCCCGGCTGAAACCAAAGGTCGTCTGCGTAAGGTCATTAGTGCCGAATGAGAAGAATTCGGCGTGCCGCGCGATTTCATCGGCCATCACCGCGGCTCTCGGCAACTCGATCATTGTCCCGACCATATAATCAACCGACTGCCCCACCCTCTCAATCACTTCCCGGCAAACAGCGTCAGTTTCTGCTCGCAGTACTTCTAGTTCTTGCTCCAGGGAGACGAGCGGAATCATGATCTCAACCCGCGGGTCGTAGCCGGCGGCCTTTAATTCAGTGGCAGCCTCCATAATTGCCCGAACCTGCATTTTGTAAAGCCCGTCCTCGACAAGACCCAATCGGCAACCGCGCAAACCGAGCATTGGATTAGACTCAGACATGGCCTGTACCCGATGGAGCAACAACCGTTTTGATTCCAGCTCAGAGTCGTCTGCGCCCCGGCACTCCATCTTCGCGACCTCAACCTCAAGCTCGACCAAACTAGGTAGAAACTCGTGAAGAGGAGGGTCAAGCAGCCGTATCGTTACGGGGAGACCATCCATGGCTTTGAGGATACCGAGAAAATCATTTTTTTGTACCTCAAGAAGCTCATTAAGCGCTTCCTTTTTATCGGCTTGATCTCCTAAGATCATCTTTTGAACAATCGGCAGCCTGTCTCCGAGAAACATATGCTCGGTCCTGGCCAGACCAATACCTTGGGCCCCGAATTGGCGCGCCTTGACAGCGTCTTCCGGGGTATCGGCGTTTGCTCTGACTCCAAGCCGCCGCGACTCGTCGGCCCAACCTAAAACCGTGTCAAAATCGGGTGTCGGAGTCGGGGGAACCAACTCGACCGATCCCGCAACAACGTGCCCGGTTGTGCCGTCAATACTGATGATGTCCCCTTCTTTTAGCTGGACACCGTTAATGCTCAACGTTCTACTGGCTATGTCTATTTGCAAAGCTGCGCACCCGGCTACGCATGGCTTGCCCATTCCTCGGGCTACAACAGCCGCATGGCTTGTTTTGCCTCCGTGGCTTGTGAATATCCCTTGAGCAGCGATCATCCCGTGAAGATCATCTGGGGTCGTTTCCCAGCGGGTTAGAATAACTTTTTCTCCCTTTTCGCCAAGCTCTTCTGCTTTGTCGGCGTCAAGAACAATTTTGCCGACAGCCGCGCCTGGAGACGCGTTCAGACCGGTCGCCAATACGTCAATTTCCTCTTCAGGATCAAACCGGGGGTGCATAAGTTGGTCGAGTTGAGCCGGTTCAATCCGCATAACCGCCTCTTCTTTATTGATTAATCCCTCGCTGACCATATCGACAGCAATCTTTAGAGCCGCGGCGGCTGTACGCTTTCCGATTCTAGTCTGGAGCATATACAGCTTGCCTTGCTCTATTGTGAACTCGGTGTCGCACATGTCCCGATAGTGCTTTTCGAGAATGTCGAGTGTCTTCATGAGCTCTTTAAAGACTTGCGGCATATCGCGCTCCAGGTTAGCGATAGGTTCGGTGTGCCGAATGCCGGCCACTACGTCCTCTCCTTGAGCGTTTAATAAATAGTCTCCATAGGCTTCATTGGCGCCTGTAGCGGCGTCACGAGTAAAAGCGACACCCGTTCCTGAGCCCTCGCCTTTATTCCCGAAAACCATGGTCTGTATGTTTACGGCTGTACCCAGATCATCGGGAATCTTGTAAAGCTTCCGATAGTCTTGAGCGCGCTTGTTGTTCCATGATTCGAAGACTGCTTTAATGGCCAGATCCAGTTGCTCTTTGGGGTCTTGTGGAAAACCCCGGCCCGCTTGCTCATGGATTATCTTCTTGAAAGTGACGATCAGCTCTTGAAGATCATCGGCCTTTAAGTCGACGTCATACTCCACGCCCTTCTCTTCCTTAAGAGCTGTGATCGCGTCCTCAAAAAGTTGGCCATCGAGTCCTGTGACAACTTTGCCGAACATCTGGATAAACCGCCGGTAGGAATCGTATGCGAAACGAGGGTCGTTCGTCTGAGTTATGAGACCCTTGACGCTTTGATCGTTGAGACCAAGGTTCAGCACTGTGTCCATCATCCCGGGCATAGAAAAAGGGGCGCCGGAGCGAACGCTTACGAGCAGCGCATCCTGGTCATCTCCTAGTTTCTTGCCGGTCTTAGCTTCGAGCTGACCTAAGTGAACGCTTATTGCGGAATTAAGACCGTCCGGGTAGTCGCCAGTGTTGGAAAAAACGTTGCAGGCACCGGTTGTGATCGTGAAACCCGGCGGAACCGGCAGGCTTAAGTTTGTCATCTCGGCCAGGTTTGCTCCTTTGCCTCCGAGTAGATATTTCATGTCCGCTCGGCCGTCCTCGAAGGCATAAACAAACTTGTCTTCTTGAGCCATTTACTACCTCCTAATAAATAAAAAATCCATGCCAAATATTCCTGTTTTGTCTAAACCATCTTCGAAAAGTCAGCTACGTGCGAAGAGATGCCTACCAGTTGATTTAGAAGCCTTAGTCGATTGGCGCGAATTTCTAGATCCGGCGCCATGACCAAGACAGCGTCAAAAAAACTGTCAATGGATGGCTTCATGGAGGCCAACAACTCAAGGGACGGACTGAGGTCGCCGCTTTTGACAATCTCCAGCATCCGCGCCCGCGCCTGATTAGCTTCAATGAAAAGCTGTTTTTCAGCATTATCTTCGAATAATCCTTCTGAAACTTGATCTCCAAGCTCCAGGTCGGCAAGATTTTGGCATCTGGTAAAGGCTAGCTTTATATCTTCTAGCTCTTTTTTACCCTTAGATTCCTCGATTAAGCGGACCCTCTTGATTATTTGGCCCACGTTGTCAAAACCCGCCGCCAGTACCGCTTCGATTGTATCCGGCTCTCCCACATCGCTTAATGATCTCTTAAGTCGGGCATCGATAAAGTCTCGAATTTTTGCTGCGATTTCTGCTGCGTCTTTTGATGAGATGTTTGCTCTCGTATATGTGTCGATCGCTAGTTTAACTAGCTCCAGTATACCAATTTGCCAATCAGTTTGTGACAAAATTCCAATAATTCCCGCCGCCTGCCTACGAAGCGAGTAAGGGTCTGCTGAACCAGTCGGTATCAACCCCAGTAGAAAACAGCCCGTGATTGTGTCAATTTTATCAGCTAACGCTGTGACTTGCCCTGTCAGCGAAGACGCTGGTTCATCCCCCGCGAACCGTGGTTTGTAGTGCTCAGAAATGGCGTTTGCGACTTGAGTGTCCTCTTTATCAACTAGAGCGTATTCTCTGCCGATGACGCCTTGAAGATCTGGAAATTCGATCACCATTAAACTAGTGAGATCGGCTTTGGACAATAAAATCGCCCGGTCGACTTTTTCTCTTTGCGTCCTATTTAGCCCGACTTTTTCTGAGATTAGTCCACCGATAAGCCGAGTGCGCTCAATTTTCTCAAAGATCGTCCCCAATTCGGCTTGCCAAACGACGTCTTTCAGGCAAAGAACTTTTGACTCAAGCGACGTCTTTGTGTCTTCATGAAAAAAGAAGGCCGCGTCAGCGAGTCGGGCCCTCAGAACACGTTCATGACCATGGCGTATCTGGCTATCAAAGACCGGGTCGCCATTGTGAATAACGACAAAGAGCGGCAGGAGCCGGCCCTTGTCGTCTTCTATCGGGAAATACCTCTGATGTGACTCCATCGCTGTTACCAACACCGGGCGCGGTATCTTAAGAAAGTCTTTATCATAACCGCCGACAACCGCGTGCGCATCCTCTACCAGGTACGCGACTTCTCCCAGAACCCGTTCATTGATGACGGCCCTGCCCCCGGCTGTTTTTGCTACTTTCTCAATTTTTTCTTCGATGGTTTTGCGCGCCAGCGCTTCATTGGAAAAGTTCACTTTCGCTTGAGCCATTGTCTTTTTATAATCGTCCGCTTGCTCTAGCTCAAACGGCCCTTCAGCTAGGAACCGGTGACCAAAGGTTAGACGCCCGGAATCAAGCCCATCAATATCGAGGGGAATAACTTTGTCCCCATAGAGAGCCAGCAACCAGCGGATAGGTCTGATAAACCGAGTCTGCCCGCTCCCCCAGCGCATGGTTTTTGGAAACTCCAGACTTTTCATGAGCGAAGTCAGAAGATCAGGCAAAACTTCCTCTACCGCCAAGCCCGGATGTTCCTTAACAGCGTAAACATATTCACGGCCCTCAACTTTCCTGATCTCAAGGTCTTTGACATCGACGCCTTGAGATTTGGCGAAGCCTTCGCCTGCCTTAGTTGGCAGGCCGTCTTCTCCGAAAGCCGCGCGCCCCGGCGGCCCCCTGACTTCCTCAACCGCGGACTCTTGCCTCTGTGCCAGCCCGGAGACGATCAGAACCAATCGGCGCGGGCTACCGTAAGCTATCGTGTCCTGTGGACGCGCCGCCGTCTTGAGCCGAAAATCCTGAAACAATTTCCGTGCCTCACTCTGTATATGAGCCACGCCGGCGGCGGCTGAAGCGGCCGGCATCTCCTCAGTTCCAATCTCGAAGACGAGCGTTCTTCCTTTAACTGCCGGCATGCCTTCCCGCCTCTTCGTTTCTTGCTTTCATTCTCTGTTCTTCCTCTTCACTCGTCACTACCTTGTCGTTCCCGCACCCGCATACGCGAGCGTAAACTCAAGTGGGAATCCATATCCTAGATTCCGCATCCCTAGATTCCGCATCACGTGCGGAATGACAACTTGGCTTTCTGGTGCATTCTTTCTCAATCTTCACTTGACTCGTCCATCTTGACTCTTCACTTTCCTAAGCAACGGCCAGCCCTGCTCTTTACGTTGAGCCACATAATTCTCAGCGCAAAGTTTTGCCAGATTACGAACCCTGGCGATAAAACGGACTCTCTCTGTAACACTGATCGCCGCGCGCGCGTCAAGAAGGTTAAACGCGTGCGAGCACTTGAGAACATAGTCATAGGCGGGTATAACCAGACCCTCGGCGATAGTCTCCTTGGCCTCGTTCTCATAGGAATCAAATAAACTAAATAACATGTCGACATTGGCTGTCTCAAAGTTGTATTTTGACCATTGCACCTCGGTTTGATGGTGTATATCGCCATATTTAAGACCGTCTGTCCAATCCAGGTCAAAGACACTTTCCTTGCCCTGGATATACATAGCGATTCGCTCGAGGCCATATGTTATCTCAGCTGAAATCAGCGGCAATTCGAGCCCGCCAACCTGTTGAAAATAGGTGAATTGCGTGATCTCCATACCATCCAGCCAGACTTCCCAACCCAGCCCCCAGGCTCCAAGAGTCGGTGACTCCCAATCGTCTTCGACCAAACGCACATCATGCTGCTGTGGTTCGACACCCAAGGCCCGCAGACTGTCGAAATAGACATCAAGAACATCGTCGGGAGACGGCTTGAGAATAACTTGGAACTGGTAGTAGTGCTGCAGTCGATTAGGGTTTTCTCCATAGCGCCCATCAGTCGGCCGTCGCGACGGCTCTACATAGGCTGCTTTCCAGGGCTCAGGCCCGAGACTTCTTAAGAATGTCGCGGGATTAAATGTCCCGGCCCCGACCTCGATGTCATAAGGCTGACCAATAAGGCAACCCTGCTCGACCCAGTAGTTTTGCAGTCTGAGGATTATATCTTGGAAATTTAGAGGTTCTGTCTTCAAAAAAAATAAACCTTTCCCCCAAATGCAGGGACGAAAGGTTATTTCCGCGGTTCCACCCTACTTAGCAACCAACTGGAAACTCTTGGATCAAAGCTAAACGCTTCGGCTGCTCTCTCGTTTCTTTGAGGCTCCAGAGTGCCTTTCACTGAAGTTTCCGGCTCTCACTATCCCGGCTCGCTCATGTCTGTCAGTTACTGTTCTCTATCCGCGCCTCTGTATTGAATTGGGTTGATAATAACAAACGCTCTTTTACGTGTCAATAGATCGTCTAGCTGGCATTATTTTGATTAAAAATGGCGACTCGGGAAAAGAAAATACGACAAGGGGGAAGCCTATGGAAGAGAAACGACCTGGCCGAGGTTCCATGAGAAAAACACTGGTGTTCGCCGCCGGTGTTGCTTTCGGGTTTCTAACGGCCCCAAAAACAGGGCGGGCAGCCCGGGCGTGGATAAGTCAGAAAGCCGAACATTACAGAAAGAATATAAAGAACATGGAGCGTCGAGCGGAACAAAAGACCTCATATGAGGAGGGACGGCTGGCTGGGGTCATCCATAAAGCGAAGCAGCTCACACTGGACGAAAGTGACAAAGAAGAAGTTGACAATGACATCATTACTCAAAGAGTGCGAACCAATATCGGGGAGAATCTCAAGACGTCGCACCTGCCCCGGATTAATGTTGATACCGTCGACGGGTTGGTTACGCTAAGAGGCCGTGTGCCGACTGATTCCGACCGTCGCAATCTTGAGCAGATAGCAACAACTGTTCGTGACGTTGAGCAGGTCGTCAACAAAGTCACTGTCTCGAGGAAAAAAGCCGCCGGCTAAAACATGGCCAAAAGTAGATTCATTGCTGTCATCAACAAGGAGCTGGGATTGAAAAACTCGGAATACGCTGAGATGGCGGCCGAAGCGGTTCTGAAGACACTACATGAGCGGCTCACGGAAGATCAGGCCGAGCAGATTGAAAACCATCTTCCTAAAGAGTTGAAGCTCCTGTGGTCACGCAGCTTGACAGACCGACTCTTGGTCAAGTGGCATGGTCCAGAAAAGATGACAAAGAAACAATTCCTGGACCGGGTCCAGAGCCGGGCTCATCTGAAAAACCGGGCTGAGACTGAACAGCTGACCGAAGGTGTATTTAAGGCATTAAAGAAGCAGGTCCCGCGCGAACAAGTTAATAGTGTCGCTACTCATCTGCCGCGGGACTTGAAGAATCTCTGGAAAGTTTTATGACACGTCAGTCAAGAATATTAAGGTTTTCAAACGACGGATCTTTGGTACTATATATCTATGTCTGATATCAAAATATATACAAAACCGGGTTGCCCTTATTGCGCAGCCGCGAAGTCGGATATGGACAAAAAGGGCATCGCCTACGATGAAATTGATGTCAAAAGCGACGTCGAGTCCCTGGACAAGATGGTTCGTCTGTCCGGCGGGCGAACCGTGCCGGTCATTGTCGATGGTGATAATGTTACCGTCGGCTTCGGCGGTGGCTGAAGCGTCTGACAACCGGGCCGCGGTCGCGGCTCACCTCGAAAGCGAAACACACACCGCGTAACGCTATGCGCTTTAACAATCCAAGAAGCATCAGGGGATGTCTTTAACTCCGTAGCATCTTATTATTAAAGAATCTCTTTAACCTAGCACCGGCTTATTGGGGATGCCTTTAACTCCGTAGCATTTTCACAGAGAAAATGACTGGAAGTTAAAGACATCCCCGCACTGCTCTGCTTTTTTTCAGAACAAAATGACTTGAAGTTAAAGACATCCCTATAGCTAGCAGGAACAATTAATTAAATTTGGAGACAATCAAGCGCAGTAATGCTATGATTCTAAGTATTATCAAAGTCATAGGCGGTAAGTAATCACGAGAGAAAAGCCAAAAACTCAATTTGCTATTAAAACAGTCAAAGCAATCTTGTCCATGCTTATCCTGCTGTTATTCTTTGAGACAGTCGCTTATGCAGCCACTCCCGGGCGCAGAATGTGGATCAAAGAGTTTGTTAATTTCAAAAAAAGATGGGATACCCCGACCGACATAGCTTTGGGCCCAAAGAATACAAGTTACGTTGCAGGCACCAGCGGACGCAATTTGGCTCTAGTGAAATATGATTCATCGGGTAAAATCCGATGGAAAAGAACTTATAAACCGTTACGGTATACACGAGCCATAAACCCGGATGTTGAGGTTGATCGGTGGGGAAACGTGTATGTCGCCGGCTTTGCGCGCAAGGTACGTGACCGACACATTCTTGTTGTCAAGTACAGCCCGGCAGGCCACAGAAAATGGGCTAAAATATACCGGCTTAATTGGGCAAATGAACCTGTCTCTTTAGAGATTGGCAGCCGTGGTAATTTCTATATTGCCGGTACCAAACGTAAAAAAACGGGCGCGCTGGAACATGTGATAGCTAAATATAATCGTCGAGGACAACGCAAGTGGGCCCGGCGAATCGGGAAAGACCAAGACAGCTTCTCATACTACTCCTCAGAGGAATCATTTTTCATGAAATTAGATAAAGCTGAAAACATCTACATAACTCTCCCGAAAAAAAAGAACTTTACCACGATCAAATATGGCCGCGGAGGCAACAAAAAATGGGTGAGGCACTACAACGGCCCGGCCGACAGCTTTGATATACCAACAGATATGGAGGTTGATGGAAGCGGGAATGTCTGGGTAACCGGCTTCAATGACCAAACGATCAGAAACAGCCCGCTGCCGAGCTTCGGGGTCGCGACTGTCAAATATGACACCGACGGAAACAGATCCTGGGTTAGAAACTATCTAGATGAACCCGGTGTATTTACCATGGCCGGGTCTTCTGCCCTGGATAAAGACGGCAATCTTTTCATTACCGCTTTTAACTACAACAACGGAGCCAACAAAACCCACTATTCTGACTACTACGATGACCCTGGCAGCCCTGAACTAATCATTCTCAAATACGACGCCAACGGGAAAAAGGTCTGGCTGCGCCGGAACCAGAAAGCGTGGGCTAGCGCAGATTGGGGCGGCTCTTTTATCACTCGCACAGACTCAAAGGGCAGTGTAATAATCACCGGAGATTGTCTGGACGAAAAAAGTTGGGATTCAAATGTAACGACGATGAAATATAGCGCTTCGGGAAAAAGAAAATGGACGAAAGTCGAACATACGTGGTCCAATAATTTGGCCATGATCATAGACAAAAAAGACAGTGTCCTAATAACGGGACTTGAGGATGAGTATGAATACAAATACTTTACGGTTAAATATGCTCCTTAAGAATTTAAGACAATCAAGCGACGTAATGCTTGATCCTGAGCGTTATCAAAGTCATAGGTGATAAATAATCACTGGAGAAAAGCTAAAAAATCTATTTACTAGTCAAACAGTCAAAGCACTTTTGTCCATACTCATCCTGCTGTTGTTCTTCGGGGCAGTCGCTTACGCGGCCGCGCCCGGGCGCAGAATGTGGGTGAGAGAGTTTGACAATTTTAGAAACAAGCGGGAGATCCCAACCGATATAGCTTTGGGCCCAAGGAATACAAGTTATGTTACCGGCTCAAGCGGACGCAGCTTAGCTCTGGTGAAATACGATTCATCAGGGCAGGTCCGGTGGAAAAGAACTTATAAACCAAAACGCTATACACGAGCCAAGGGCCAAGATGTTGAGGTTGATCGGTGGGGAAACGTGTATGTCGCCGGCTTTACACACAGGCCATCTGATCGACACGTACTAATTGTCAAGTATAGTCCAGCGGGCCATAGAAAATGGGCTAGAATATACCGTCTTGATTGGGCAAATAAGCCTGTCGCTTTAGAAGTTGGCAACCGTGGTAATTTCTATATTGCCGGTACCAAACGTAAAAAAACAGGCGAGCGAGAACATGTGGTAGCTAAATATAATCGCCGAGGACAACGCAAGTGGGCCCGTCGAATCAAGAAAGACCAAGATAGGTTCTTTTACTACTTCTTCTTAGAAGAACCATTTCTTATGAAATTAGATAAAGCTGAAAACATCTATATAACTATCCCGAAAAAAAAGAACTATACAACAATCAAGTATGGCCGCGGAGGTAATAGAAAATGGGTCAGGCACTTCAACGGCCCGGCCGACGGTCTTGATATACCGACGGATATGCAGGTCGATGGAAGCGGGAATGTCTACGTGACCGGAATGAATGACCAAATTATCGGAAACAGCCCGCTGCCGAGCTTCGGGGTCGCGACTGTCAAATACGACACCGACGGCAACAGATCGTGGGTCAGCTACTATCGAAATGAACCTGGCTTATTGACCATGGCACGATCTTCAGCCTTGGATAAAGACGGCAATATTTTCGTTACTGCTCTTAGCATCAATGGAGAAGACTACTACGACTACGACTCGTCCAACCCTGAAATGGTCATTATTAAATATGACGCCAACGGAAAAAAGGTCTGGCTCCGCCGGAACCAGAAAGCGTGGACCGGCCCGGATTGGGGCGGTACTTTTATTACGCGCACAGACTCGAAGGGCAGTGTCATAATCACCGGAGATTGCGAAGACAGAGAAACATGGGACACATTTCTTACGACAATGAAATATAGCGCTTCGGGGAAAAGAAGATGGACGAAAGTCGAACGAGATTTCCTAGGTTGGGCTTGGTATTGGGACTTAGCCATGACGATCGATAAAAAAGACGGGGTCATAATAACTGGAATCCGGGATTATGGCAGCAAATCAGTAACACTTAAATACGCTCCGTAAGAATTCACACTACTAGCAGCTAATTTAGATATCAAGAGATGTTCTTGTTGAGACGCGTCCCTAACTTCGTAACAACTTATCGGCGATGTCATTAACTTAGCCGCTACTTTGCAGGGGATGTCTTTAACCTCTAGTCATTTTCTGTATGAAAATGCTACGCGGCTAAAGACATCCCTGTTCTGTTCTGCCTGTTTTCACACAGAAAATATTGAGCAATTGCGGACGCCGGCGAAACTACGTCGGTTAAGCTTTGAAAAAGATGCCGATTTCACGCTCAGCGCTGTCGACAGAGTCGGAACCGTGCACAATGTTGGCGGTTATCTCAAGAGCGTAATCACCGCGTATGCTGCCGGGCTCGGCTTCGAGCGGGTTAGTCGCCCCATTTGTCTTTCTGACCGCGGCCACTGCCCCTTCGCCCTCTAAAATCATAAGAACTACGGGGCCGGACGTGACATGTTTGACTAAATCACCAAAAAAGGGCTTGTCAACATGCTCGCCATAATGTTCCTGCGCAATTTCGGCGCTGAGACTGTCGAGCCTCATCTTTATCAGTCGCAAACCTCGGGCCTCATACCTGCGAACGCACTCGCCCACTAGACTCTTTTTGACCCCGTCCGGTTTTATCATTACAAATGTCTGTTCCATAAGTCTCCCTTGATTAGTTGCCGCGTGCATTAGATGTCCAGATGACAGTTTAGCCAAAAAGCCACTGAAAACAAAATGTTTCTTCTTGACAAAATATACCCCATGGGGGTATATTTGATAAGTATGACTCTATTCCGGAGGTGATTTTAGATGACAAGATACATGATTCCAAGAGTAGCTCACTGCGATGGCGGTTGCCAACACCCGTCCTGAGTAAGACATAAAACTACTCAATAAACTAATTGGGGTATAGACAAAGCTCATACTATGTCGTGGTCAAACACGACAGGAGGTGGATGTGAGCGCGTCTAAGGCTACAGCGATCAAAAAAACAACAGTGCCGGTCACGGGGCTTCACTGCGCTTCCTGCGTAGGCCGGGTCGAAGAGGTTTTACGCAAAACAGACGGCGTTGAAGAGGCCAATGTCAATCTGGCGCTTGAGACTACGCGCATTGTCTATGATAGCGCGAAGGTCGATATGACCGATATCAAAGACGTCGTAAAAGACGCCGGTTATGACCTGATCGTCCCAGAGGAGACAGCGAAAAACGAGGTTCACCTGAAAGTGCTGGGGATGCATTCCCCGCACTGCGCCGGGGTGGTCACCAAGGTTCTCTCCAATTTGGAGGGAGTTGAGGACTTTAAGGTCGATTTCGCTTCTGAGAAAGCGTTGGTCCGTTTTAACCCGAGCCGGCTCGGCGCGGAGACAATAAAAAACGCGATTCAAGAAGCCGGATATCGGCCATTTATTATTTCCAGCGCTGAAATGGCCCTGGATCAAGAGCGGGAAGCACGGCGCCAGGAATTGGCCAATCTGAAAACCAAGCTCAGGGTAGCGGCTATACTGTCGCTATTAGTATTCCTAGGCAGCGTTCCCGATCTGTTTCCATGGACGCCTGATTTCCTCAAAAGTAATTATGTCCTGGCTTTGCTGGCCACACCCGTCCAGTTCTGGGCCGGATGGAGTTTTTATACCGGCGCCTGGGGCGCCGCCAAGCAGCGGACGACAACCATGGATACTTTGATCGCCATCGGCACATCCTCAGCCTATTTCTATAGTCTTATCTTCACGTTAGTTCCGGGAATCTTCCCTGTCGGAACGGGATCAGTCTATTTCGATACCTCCGCCATAATAATCACTCTGATATTGCTGGGAAGATTTTTGGAGGCCAGAGCCAAAGGACAAGCATCTGAGGCCATCCGAAAATTACTTGGCCTGCAAGCAAAAACCGCGCGCGTCATCCGGGACGGACAAGAACTGGACCTCCCGATTGAAGAAGTTGCGGTCGGCGACTTGATCTCAGTCAGACCGGGAGAGAAGATTCCAGTCGACGGAATCGTAAAAACAGGCTCGTCTGCTGTCGACGAGTCGATGATCACAGGTGAGAGCATGCCTGTTAAAAAAGAAACCGGAGATGAGATCATCGGAGCCACCATCAACAAAACCGGAAGTTTTCAGTTTACGACCCAGAAAGTAGGCGGTGACACAGTCTTGGCCAACATCGTGCGCATGGTCGAGGAAGCCCAGGGCTCCAAGGCGCCTATCCAGCGCTTGGCTGATATAATAGCCTCATACTTTGTCCCTGCTGTTCTGGCAATTGCCACAGCTACATTCATCGTGTGGTTGATCTTCGGGCCCGATCCGGCTTTTGTCTTCGCCCTCGTCAACTTCGTGGCCGTCTTGATTATCGCCTGCCCTTGCGCTCTGGGATTGGCGACACCAACGGCAATTATGGTTGGCACAGGGCGCGGCGCTGAACAGGGGATCTTGATAAAAGGCGGCGAGGCGCTGGAGACGGCCCATAAAATAAGCGCCGTTGTTTTCGACAAAACCGGCACATTGACCGAGGGTGAGCCGTCCGTCACCGACGTCTTGACATACGGCGACTTTGACGCCGACAGTGTTTTGGCTCTGACCGCTGCGGCCGAAAAAGGCTCAGAGCACCCGATTGGTGAAGCGATTGTGACTTCGGCGGAGACAAAATATTTGACTCTCGGCCAGGTTGAAAAATTCGACTCTATAACCGGGAAAGGAATCGAGGCTCAAATCGGCGGCCAAAAAGTGGCAGTCGGAAACGCGGCCTTAATGACTGAAAAAGACGCTGACTACAGAAAGCTCTCCGAAAAAGTCGATGAGTTGTCGTCGCAGGGGAAAACGGCCGTTTATACCGCGATCGACGGAAAACTCGCCGGGGTAATAGCGGTGGCCGATACCGTAAAAGACCACTCAAAAGCCGCTGTCGATCAACTGCATCGTCTGGGTATCAAGGTTGTGATGATAACCGGAGATAACCAGCGCACTGCTGAGGCCATAGCCGCGCATGTCGGAATTGATAAGGTTCTGGCAGAAGTATTGCCGCAGGATAAGGCAGCCCAGATCAAGAAATTGCAGTCGGAAGATGAGGTCGTCGCTATGGTCGGAGATGGGATCAATGACGCGCCGGCCTTAGCTCAAGCCGACGTCGGCATAGCTATCGGCACTGGTACTGATGTTGCGATTGAAGCCTCTGACATTACACTTATCCGAGATGACCTGCGGGCAGCCGTCAGCGCCATTAGCCTCAGCAAACAAACTATTAAAACGATTAAACAGAACCTATTTTGGGCGTTTTTCTACAACACGTCATTAATACCTATCGCCGCCGGCGTACTCTATCCATTTTACGGAATATTATTGAGCCCTATATTTGCCGCGGGGGCGATGGCTATTAGCTCATTGACTGTAGTTCTAAACTCGCTGAGGCTCCGCCAGGCGAGGATAGTCTGAGGAGGGAACCTTTATGATGCATGGTGGAAATGGTGGAATGATAGACGGGTCTGGTTTTGGAGTTATCGGAATGCTCTTCGGTCTCTTTGTTACTCTCTTGTTTATTGTGGGAGTCGTCGTCTTGATCGTCTGGATAGTGAAACAGTTTGCTCCCGGAGGAACGAGCATGAATCAGTCTAACGACAATGCTCTGAAAATTCTCAACGAGCGTTTCGCCAAAGGCGATATCAGCAAAGAAGAATACGCGGATATGAAGAAATTGCTTACGAAATGAGCTTACGCTGTCTTAATCGAGCCTATGTGGGCGAGCTGAATGAAAGAAACCAACTCTAAACCAATCTTTGTTGTACGTGACCGAGCCGAGGTGGAGGATAACAACGCAGATGAGGTTTTCGGCCACGGTCGCAATCGCGCCTATGTGGGCGAGCTGAGCTCGCCGATTTGACAAGTGATATGGGGACACTCTTTTAACCCAAACGGCAAGCTGAGCTTGCCCAACTATTTTGTAAGAATGTCCCCGATTGACTCAGATGCTAGGCAGAAGAACGTCAAGGTGAGAGAGCGTGCTTGTTGTACGCGACCGAGCCGAGGCGGAGGATAGCAACGCAGATGGAGTTTTCGGCTCGACAAGAAACGCGGCCCAAAGCCTCAGATGCTAGGCAGACGAACGTCAAGGTGAGAGAGCGTGCTTGTTGTACGCGACCGAGCCGAGGCGGAGAATAACAACGCAGATGAGGTTTTCGGCCGCGTTTACTGAGAAGTCTGGCAATATGGGCATATAGTCCAGCTAAGCCGGAGCGCGTGTTCACACTCGGGACAGGGTTTCTTCAGTTTTTTCAAGCAGTGCGGACAAATTAGAAATTCTGACTCTACAGGCTTCATGCACGCGGGACAAACTACCCCGCTTTGGGCAACGGCAGCCTCTTTAGCTTTGATCTCAAGCTGTCTCTCTTTAGCATCATCAATCCGCTCCGGTGGCCGGACTACCATGTATATCAGCCACCCGAGCAATGGAAACACCAAAACGACAATCGACCAGTAAACGGCCATCGTGCCCCTGCTTCGCGCGTCCCGATACGTCCAGAACGCGATGCTGACCCACATAACGACCACAAACACACGCGCAAGAACCAGGAGAAAACGAAAAAAAGGTGAACCAAAAAAATCAACAAGTCCGTTAATCACTTCCATAAAAGACATAATACCAGAGCGAGTCGGGCTAAGGAAAGTTCGAACCTTGATTTCTTAATAGTTTTCGTATCGCGCCCACAAGAAACAGTGAGCCTGTCACGACGACCAGACCTTCGTCCCCGGCGTCTGCAACGGCTTCTTTCATCGCCGGTCTGATTTCCAAAGACGAAATTTCATGAGTATTTAAATGAGCAGCCATATCTCCTAATTCATCAGGTCTATAGCAACGGGGATTGTCGCCGGCCGTGAAGATGATCTTAGCGCCCAAACTACAGAGGTCAGCCACCATCGCCTGCGCCTGCTTATCTCTCAATACGGAAACTAGGAGAATCAGCCGACGTCCCTGATATTGAGACCTTAAAAAAGTGACAAGTCGCTTAAGACCGGCGCGATTGTGAGCGCCGTCAAGAAGAAAATCCGGAGAGCCCGGGACTAATTCAGCGCGCCCGGGTACTTTAACTGTGCCTAGGACGGTTCGTACCGTTTCCAGCTCAAGTTGGCCATGACTATATGCTTCAGCGCTGACAGTCGCCAGCAAGGCGTTATCGGCCTGCCATGGGCCGCTCGCTCTTAGAGAGACCCCGGAATAGCTGCCCTCGGGTGTGACCATATCGAGTTCGCCTGAATCACGGACACTTTTTGCATAGTGCTCGCCGATCTTGAGAAGATCCGCTCCGACAGCAGCCGCTCTTTCATCAAAAATACTCATGACAGCCCCGGAGACCGGCCCGATAATGACGGTATTTCCCTCTTGGATGACATAAGCCTTCTCGCCGGCGATGTCCTCCAGTTTTGGGCCCAACCATGCGGCGTGATCCAATGAGACGTTGGTGACGACTCCAACTTTGGGCGCGACAAGACTGGTCGCATCCCAACGAGCGCCCATGCCAACCTCAAGAACCGCGACTTTCACCCTTCGTCTGGCAAAATACTCAAGAGCCGCAGCAGTGATGACCTCAAACTGAGTTATGTGGCGACCGTCGAGTGACCTCTGGGCTACCGACACTTTTTCCTGTATCAACCTGCCAATATCTGAAAAATCAGTGTCGCTGATTTGAACTCCGTCGACCATGATCCTCTCGCGATAGTCCTCAAGATGCGGAGACGTGTAGACTCCAACCGTTAAGTCGCCGGCTGACAACAGTGCCTGAATCATCCGCGACGTGGAGGTCTTGCCGTTTGTTCCGGTAACCTGAATTGTGTCAAACCGGGACTGAGGATTAGACAGCTCATGACAGAGAGCTTCTATGCCCAGCAGCGAAGGTTCTATTCCTAGATTTTCCAACCGATCAAGGTATCCGGAAAAGTCCGCGGGGCCCGGCCCGCTCATTGTGAGAGGATATTAAGCTGTTCGTTAATTTTTGTGCGGCGTCGGCTCAGCGTGTCGCGTTTGCTTTTTTGTTTTTCGACAACTTCAGCCGGCGCCTTATTCACAAAACCGACGTTCGAGAGCTTCTTTCCTATCTTGGCGATGTCCTGCTCAATGCGGTCTAAGTCTTTGTGCAGTCGGTCTGTCTCTTTCCTGACATCGACCAGCCCGGTCAGCGGTATATACAGCTCTACAGCCCCGACAACGGCCATCGCTGACTGCCGGGGACGATCAATGTTGACGCCGGTTCGCAGTTCGCTAATGCCTGCCAATCTCGTTATTAGCTCCTGTCCGTCCACGACTGTCTTGAGGTCTGCGTCATCTTTGGCGTTCACCAGAACCAGAATCTTAGTGGAAGGCGGTACCTTATGCTCAGCCCTGACCGCGCGAACGCTCGTGACTACCTCTTGAAGCAATTCAATCTCTTTTTCGGCTTTTTCATCAATTAGCTCGGCCACGTCGGTCGGCCAATCGGCGATCATCAGGCTCTCGCCCACATCAAATGACTTTTCTCGAACCGCCTGCCAGAGCTCCTCTGTAATGAACGGCATAAACGGATGGAGCAATCGCAAGGTCGTATCCAACACCTTGACCAGCACAACTTTAGTCATTAGCTGATCATGAGCGGCAGCGCTAAATCGGGTGCCCAACTCGCCCTCTTGAGCTCCACCCTCGACCTCAGCGTACAGTTTGGGTTTTGCCAACTCCAAGTACCAGTCACAAAACTCGCTCCAGAAAAAATCATACAAATACCGCGAAGCCCCACCAAAATCATATTCATCCAAAGAGGCTGAGACCGCGCCGATAAGCTTTTGGCAGCGGGACAAGACCCACCTGTCAGGCAGGCTTAGTTTGTCGGCTGACAGGTCTTCCAGGCCGCTTTGGATGGCTTGCTTGTCCGCGTCGTCGATGTTCATGAGTACAAACCGGGCCGCGTTCCATATTTTATTGGCAAAATTGCGGCTCATCTCAAGCTTCTCTTCCGTAAACCGCATATCCTGCATCGTAGTCGCCTGAACCATTAGACCAAAACGGGTCGCGTCAGTACCGTATTTATCTATTAGCTCCAGTGGATCGATGCCTGTACCCAAAGACTTGCTCATCCGGCGTCCCTCTTTGTTTAGGACGGTCGGATGGATTATGACCGTGTGAAAAGGAACTTGACCGGCGAATCTAATACCCGACATGATCATACGTGCCACCCAGAGATATAAGATATCCCGCGCTGTCGACAGGATAGAGGTCGGGTAATAATAGTCCAGGTCTTCAGTCTCATCAGGCCACCCAAGAGTCGCGAAGGGCCAGAGAGCCGAGCTGAACCAGGTGTCAAGAACATCCGGGTCCCGCTCAAGTTCGCTCTTTCCGCATTTTGTGCAGGACTCAGGCGTCTGAGTATCCACAATTATTTCGCCGCAATCCCGGCAGTACCAGGCCGGTATCTGATGACCCCACCAAATCTGGCGCGAGATGCACCAGTCGCGAATGTTTTCCATCCATTCAAAATAGACGCGGCCCCAGCGCTCGGGTGAAAAAACTACTTCACCGTTCCTGACCGCTTCAATAGCCGGCCCCGCTAGAGGTTTCATGTCGACAAACCACTGCTCTGAAAGATAAGGCTCTATGATGGTATGGCACCGGTAACAATGCCCGACCGCATGCATGTGCGTTTCATGTTTTTCCAACAAGCCTTCTTCAGTCAAGGCTTCGACGACAGCTTCCCGGGCCTTGAACCTTTTCATGCCCGCGAACTTGCCGCCGTTCTCGTTGATGTGAGCATCGGGCCCGAAGATATTCACCTGTTCGAGATTGTGTCGCTCGCCGATCTCAAAATCATTGGGATCATGAGCCGGCGTGACTTTCAGCGCCCCTGTCCCAAAAGCCGGATCGACATGTTCGTCGCCAACGATAGGCAGCTTGCGACCGATCAGCGGCAACACCGCCTCTTTGCCGATGAGGTGTTTATAACGATCATCGTCAGGGTGGACCGCGACCGCCGTATCCCCCAGTAACGTCTCCGGCCTGGTCGTTGCAATAACCAGATAACCGGTCTTGTCAGCGAGCTGATATCGTATGTGCCATAGACCGCCCTCAACATCATGGTGATCAACTTCGATATCGGACAAGGCTGTGTGACACCGTGGACACCAATTGATTATCCTGTGCCCGCGGTAAATCAGACCATCCCGATACAGGCGGACGAACACCTCTTTGACGGCCTTGGAGTAGCCCTCGTCCATGGTGAACCTCTCCCGCGACCAATCACACGAACACCCTAACCTCTTTAGCTGATTGATAATGGCGGCCCCGTACTCTTCCTTCCATTTCCAAACCCGCTCAATGAACTCGTCTCGTCCCACATCTTGCCTGGTCAAACCTTCTTTCTCCAGTTGCTGTTCAACCTTGTTCTGAGTGGCGATGCCGGCATGATCTGTCCCGGGAAGCCATAAAGTAGCCTGCCCCAACATCCGCCTGCGTCGAATAATTACGTCCTGAATCGTATTGTTAAGTGCGTGCCCCATGTGGAGTGATCCGGTTACGTTGGGCGGCGGAATGACTATGGTAAAAGGTTCTTTGTTCGGATCAATTTTGGATGTGAAATATCCACGACTTTCCCAGACTGAATACCACTTCGATTCAGTCTCGGACGGATCATAGACTTTTGTCAGCAACTCCTCGGCCATGACGGTGATTTTAACATAATAGACCGGAGTCAGGCCTTTTTTTCAAGAGACCCAAAGGGCTGGACACCAGAGATAGGACCATTTACCGGAGCCAGGAATAAATACCGGGACACTATACCTATTTCGACCTGAAGCTCCAGAACACCATGTCTCTTGTAAGCCCTATAAATAGGTATGGTGTCCCCGTATTTATACGTATTTATAGCAATGTGCTGTAAAAAAACCGGAGCCGATCCTGTTTTCGATATTTAAAAGGACCAGCCCCAGTGATAATGCTATTTACCAGATGACATAATTTCTTAATGCTTTAGGCCGAGACTTCTTCGCTAGACTCCTCGCCTGCTTCCGGCGCGATTTCTTCTTTCTCCCCCGCCACAAGCTCTGGTTCAACCCCTGTGTTTATCACTTCGTCGGTGATAACGCACTTTGTAATGTGCGGAAGCGAAGGAATATCATACATGACATTCAGGAGCGCGTCTTCCATAATCGCACGCAATCCTCTGGCACCGCTCGCTCGGCTAAGCGCTTTTTCAGCGACCGCTTCTAAGGATTCATCGGTAAAGACCAGCTCGACATTGTCATAAGCAAAGAATTTTTGATACTGCTTAACCAACGCGTTTCTCGGCTCTTTTAAGATAAGAACCAAGTCCTCTTTGGTTAGATTGTTTACAGTCGCCACAATCGGAAGTCGACCAACAAATTCGGGAATCAACCCGAATTTGAGCAAGTCCTCCGGCAACAGATTATTAAGAATATTGCCGATATCCTTCTCTTCCCTTTTCTTGATATCAGCACCAAAACCTATGCCTTTTTTGCCTATCCTATTTTCTATCATTTTCTCAACGCCGTTGAAAGCGCCGCCAACGATAAACAAGACGTTGGTCGTATCGATCTGAATGAACTCCTGATGCGGGTGCTTGCGTCCACCTTGCGGAGGAACACTCGCCTCTGTCCCCTCAAGAATTTTTAGCAATGCCTGCTGCACGCCTTCCCCGGAAACGTCCCGAGTGATCGATGGATTCTCAGATTTTCGAGCTATTTTGTCTACTTCGTCTATATAAATGATGCCTGTCTCGGCTCGCTTAACATCGTAGTCAGCCGCCTGAATCAATTTTAGTAGAATATTCTCAACGTCTTCTCCGACATAACCGGCTTCTGTCAAGGCTGTGGCATCCGCGATCGCGAACGGCACGTTAAGTATCTTGGCCAGTGTTTGCGCCAGCAAGGTCTTTCCACAACCGGTCGGACCTAGTAGTAAAATATTACTTTTCTGCAGTTCCACATCATTATCGTGCTGTGGGCCGACTTGAATCCTCTTATAATGATTATAGACAGCGACCGACAGTATCCTTTTGGCAACATCCTGACCGATAACAAAATCTTGTAGAATTTCATAGATTTCGCGAGGCTTAGGTAGGTCCTCAAGTTTAAGCTGGACCTCTTCGCTAAGTTCTTCGTCTATTATCTCATTACATAAGTCTATACACTCATCGCAAATATAAACTCCGGGGCCGGCGATAAGTTTTCTTACTTGCCTTTGACTTTTCCCACAGAAAGAACATTTAAGTTGCTCGTTGCTGTCACTAAACTTTGCCATCTCGACCCCCCTTACTTCTTTCTCTTATTAATAACTTCATCGATTATACCATACTCTTTAGCCTGTTCAGCTGTCATTATAAAGTCTCTATCAGTATCCTGCGTGATCTTCTCAATGGGTTGCCCGGTGTGCTGAGACAATACTTCATCAAGCAAAGCGCGCGTTCGTAAAATTTCTCTCGCTTGGATGTCAATGTCGACTGCTTGACCGGTCGCGCCCCCGTGAGGCTGGTGGATCAAAACTCGTGAATTCGGCGTTGCGAATCTCTTTTTCGCCGCACCTGCAGTCAGAAGCAGAGCTCCGCCACTCGCGGCTTGACCAATACAGATCGTTGATACATCCGGCTTTATATATTGCATAGTGTCATAGATTGCCAACGTTGATGTGATCACGCCGCCGGGGGTATTTATGTAAAGGCTAATATCCTTGTCCGGGTCATCCGATTCGAGATGAAGCATTTGGGCGATTATCAGATTAGCTATATCATCATTTATCTCACTACCCAGAAAAACGATCCTCTCATTCAGCAGCCTTGAGTAAATATCGTAAGAACGCTCACCTCTCGCCGTTTGCTCAATTACTATCGGTACCAGGGTCATCTGCATCATTCCTTTTCTTTATTCTTCTTTGTTTTGGTCTTCTTGATTTTAGTCTTCTTGACCAGAAATTCCACGGTCTTATTCATAGATAATCTATGCTTCAAAAACGCGTTTCCTTCTCTTTCTTTAATTTCTTTTTTCAGCTCATCAAAATCTCTTTTGGATCCTTCGGCCAGCCGCTTGATCTCATCGTCGACCTCTTTTTCGGATACCTCAATCTTCTCTCGCTTCATCAGCGCGGCCAACGCTAAATCGGTTTTCAGGCCTCTTTCAGCCTCTTCTTCATAACTCTGCCGCAAAGCCTTCAATTCCTCGCTTGACTCTTGAAGCCAAGGGCTGTTTTCCCCGCCTTCACCGCCTTGTCTTACGCGATCCTGAAATTCAAGGATCATCTGCTCAACCCGCTGTTTCACCATGCCCGACGGTACTTCTACTTCGCTGAGCTCAACCAACTTATCTAATGCGTTTGTGCGAAAAAGCTGCTCATTGTCTTTTTTTACTCGTTCAGCGGAAGCCTTCGCCAGGTCTTCTTTCATCTCTGCCAAGGTATCGAATTTGCTGACATTCTTGGCAAATTCATCATCGACCTTAGGCTTCTTTCTGCTTTTGATCTCTTTAACCTTGACCATAAAAACCGCATCCTTCCCCGCCAGAAATTCCGTTTGATAGCTCTCGGGAAATTTGATCTTTATCTCAACGTCGCTCTTGGCTTTTACCCCCACCAACTGTTCTTCAAAGCCGGGAATAAAATCGCCTGATCCCAGCTCTAACATAAAATCACTGGCTTGCCCGCCTTCAAAAGGTTTTCCGCTTACGAAACCCTCAAAGTCTATTAAAACAAAGTCGCCCTTTTTTGAAACCCTACTCTTCACAACATTGAGTGTGGCAAACTTATTTCTGAGCTTTTCTATCTGCTTCTTTAAGTCATCGCTCGCTGTTTTCTTAGTGAATGAATCCAAGACTATCTTATCGAGAGACGGAAGCTTAACCTCTGGCTTAACTTGAACCTTGGCCTTGAAGATGAGTGGCTTGTTGTCGAGAATCTGGACAACATCAATCTCGGGAGATGTGATGGGCTCAATCCCAGCGCTTTCAACCGCTTTGGGGTAAATATCCGGGATAATCTCGTGCAAAGCCTCGTGCAAGACCGCATCCCTACCGATCATTTGATCAATGACGGCCCGCGGTGCTTTCCCGCTACGGAACCCTTTAATCTTCACTTTCTTCGCCACATCACGGTAAGCACGATCCACGGACTCACCTATGTCCTCAAAGGGTACCTCTACTTTTAGGATAACTGTGTTTTTTTCGACTTGCTCAACCTCGGTCTTGATAGTCGTCCTCCTCTCTTTGTTCGTCTGCCATTATTAAACTCTATGATTTAGCCTGATAATATTATCACCTATCAGTTTTTATGACCATCTCGCAGTCGTGCGGGTGAGAGGACTTGAACCTCCACGTCCATAAGACACATGCTCCTAAGGCATGCGCGTCTGCCATTCCGCCACACCCGCTAAATAGGCCCATCATTCTTCATTGGCCAAGCCCTTTTTCTAAAAGCAGGGTCAACGGAAAACACGGAGAATAATACAAGAATTTTGACTATATGACAAACAACAGACCTTAAAGGAGCTGAGCGGACCGGATTCCATCATCGCGCTCATTAAGCCGACAGTTGTTTTTTTGCTGAAAAAATCTGACTTCTATTGGCCTCCGTAGGTAAGTAATACTTTAGTATGGCATTAACTGTACTTCCTAATGATGCCGTTGGCATACTTCTCTCACCAATAAATTTCCGTCTTACGCATACTTATTTATAGCTTCCGCTTATGACATTGTCTAGACACGGCATTAATTAATGGCATTTGGATTCATAAAGGATTTTGATGGAAAAAGTTCGTGTCTTACTGGCAAGTTCATATCAGAGATCGGGAGAGAACATGCACAAATTGCTCAAGAATGAAAAGTGGATTCAAGTTGTAGGGACATCCAGCTCAGTAACAGACGCTATAGAGATGACTGAGAAGTTGGCACCCGAGGTAGTAGTTGTAGACCGTGAGTTGGCCGACTCCAACGCTCATATCGAACAGCAATTGCTCGATATCGACCCAGGGATCAAGATTATTTTCTTGAAAAGTTCAGACTCGGTCGATCACGTTAAGCCCGAACCAATACTGTATGAGCGGGCATCAATGATCGAGTCGACAGAATGACTCACGAACACAAAAAAGGAGATAGTTTTTTGAGAAAAACACAGTCTGTCGAGAACAACACACGAGTTTCTACAGGTATTGAACTCTTGGACGACATCACGCATGGAGGTTTCTTGCCTGGAAAGACCCATCTCATAACGGGCATGCCGGGAACAGGTAAGTCGATTCTCTCGCTGCAATTCCTGATGGCGAGTTTGGCTGAGAACAGAAACAGTACTTATATCTGCGTGAATGAGAGACCTGACGATCTGGTGGCTACAGCCAACAGTCTCGGTTGGAACATTGAGCCGGCCATTACTGAGGGCAAGCTTCAGTTCCTCGACATGTCGCCTTTCTTCTCCAGATTCGCCGTGAAAGGCACTAATAAACAACAACCTCTGCAAAACGAAGTTAACATCAGGAAAATTATGGTTGAGCTGGTAAAGTACGCACGCGAAAACTCCACCGAGTGTTTGGTTATTGATTCGATAAATACGCTCCTGCCCGGTTCCTTGGAACCAACCGCGTCCTCGGCCGCGCGGGAACTAGTTTTATCTCTAGAGGAGCATCTGGGTTGTACCTGCCTATTAACTTTTGATCTGTGGGAAGCTAGCGAACAAGGCCGCGTTCATCCAATTGAATCCTATACCGCAAGCGTCATCGAGCTCGGGTTGGCGAAAGAAGCCGCCCGTTATGATCGCACCCTCGTACTCAAAAAAATGCGAGCGACGGCGGTAGATCCTGCAAGCTACAAGGTCATAATCGACCCCGTGAAGGGGATCTCACCCACCCGGATGGGTCGGACCGCTTCAGACATCGCCGACGACGAGAGACAAGTTGCAAGAAAAACTGAGAACGTGACCGCGCACCGGAGCGAGATATTTGTGAGGCGCTAAAAAATGTACCTTGAACGCTTGGCTCTTTTTCTCTTTTTGAATATACTCATCTTCTTGTCCTGGTATATCCTGCAGAACAGGCAGATGCACACTGTGGCCACGCGCCTGCTAATTGCGTCTGTCTTATCAATAGCGCAAATTCTGATCTCAATTTTCTTACTTGGGCTGCCCCGGCCCCTGTTAACCGCCGTTAATCTAATTATCCTAAACGCCGGCTTTTCCAGCGTTTTGCTGGCATTCACGATGGTGCGGCATAACCCTTTGAGTTCATTGCGCGATCTTGGTAAAGCAATCATTGAAGTTTCTCAAACAATTAACCGGGACACCCTTCTTAAGATACTGGCACTGCTGGCAGTCACAACTATCATCTGGATCATAGGCCTTGGAATCATATTTCCGCCGATCGAATGGGATTCCCTGATGTATCACCTCCCTGCGGTCGGGCACTATATGCAGCAAGCGTCGCTTGCCGATCCGGCGCTGCCCATGGATGCATACAGTAAATTTGGGATCGACGGCTCAGTTTGGGTGAACTCGTTTCCAAAGAATATCGAACTTATCTTTTTATGGGCGACTATTATCCCCGGCAATGACCGGCTCGTAGATCTGGTCGAGCTGGGTTTTAGCATGATCGGTATTGTCGCTGTCTACGGTCTGGCAATCCGCATGGGTGTGGCCCGAAAATGGGCAGTCTCTGCCGGATTCCTCTTTTTTCTTACACCGATCGTCATCGCCCAAAGTCGATCGAACCAAATTGACCTCAGCAACTCAGTTCTTATATTAGTAGCGCTGGCGCTTCTCTATCCGGGAAACTCAGATCGGCGTCGTGGCGAGGTCATTGTCGCCGGTATCGCCGCCGGCATTGTGATGGGCGCGAAATGGTCCGGTCTGATGTTCTTGCCCGTGTTGTGGTTAATGCTTATCGGCCAGCGCCTCTACTGGAACAACTCTCGCCAATTGCCTAAGCTCAATAAATTGATTCTTGAATCCGGAATTTTTCTAAGTCCGGCATTTCTTTTCGGCTCCTATTGGTACGCGAAAAACTGGTATTTGTACGGCAATCCGCTCTGGCCGTTCCGCATCTCAGTTTTTGGTAGACAGGTTTTTGACGGCATCCTTAATAATAGCGCCGTCATGGCAGGTACATTCCCAAAGCAACTTGAGGGGATGAATGCCGTACAGATGCTCTGGTCATCCTGGCGTGAACTGATAATCTTCGGATATGACTACGATATGAAGTTGGGCGGACTCGGGCCTTTCTGGTTCATTTTCGCGATTCCCGCTATTTTCTTTACCTTAAGATGGATTATCAAGCGACGTGACTTGGCTCAAGCTCTTATCTTCGTGGCGGCGGCCATAATGCTTCTGCTTCACCCGCAAAATTGGTGGACCAGGTATACCATGTTCATCGCCGGTCTAGGCGCGATCGCATTTGTCAAGATTCGAGCATCCGACCACAGGCCTCATGTTACCAGGCTAGTTGATATCATGCTGATAATAACGTTGGTCTACTCGACAATCGCCAGTTGGGCCACTAGCTATTACCAACCCGTCAAAATACAAGCGCTGCTGGCGAAACGTCCAGCCCTACGCACAAGCGCCACCGTCAGACCGGAAATAGTCAGTCAGGCTTACGACTATATTGTGAAAAAGACTGCCGATAAACCTGCCAACATCGCCTATGGCTCCGGTCTCGATTTCACTTATCCTCTCTGGGGATCGGATTTAAAAAACCGCGTCTACTATATTGATCCGCTCGATTTACGTACATGGGTCAGTAAATTGCGGGACAAAGAAATCAAATATCTACTCATCAGAACTAATGGTCCTGAATACAAATTTGTTAAGAAATCATCGCTTTTTACAAGAACTTTCCATGATAAAAGGGGGGGCTATGAAGTCTACTCGTTCAGTGGATGATCAGTCAAAATATGGCATTCCTTTCGTCATGGAACCAGAAGCCCGAGAACCCAATATCTCAGGTTTCTTAGGGATAGCCATATTCTTGTTCGTAGTTTACGTAATGACGTCCAGACCGGTTCTATATACCGGTATCAGCGAGTGGATCACTCAACTTCTAGAACTAGAGTTTTTTGTACGCATAGGAGGATAAAATGAAAAAGAATTTCATGGTCTTTGGTAGCCCGCATATTGAGCAAGCGGAAATAGATGAGGTCGTCGATTGTTTAAAGTCCGGCTGGTTGTCGACTGGACCCCGCGTCGAAAAATTCGAAAAAGCTTTCAGTGAGTATGTCGGCGTCAAGCACGCGCTGGCCCTCAATTCCTGCACAGCCGGTCTCCACTTGGGCCTGCTCGCCGCCGACATCGGCCCCGGTGATGAAGTGATCACGACACCGCTAACTTTCGCGGCCACAGCCAATGTGATCGTCCATGTCGGAGCTCGCCCGGTTTTTGTTGACATCGGCGCTGATGATATGAACATAGATACCGCTAAAATCGAGGCAGCCATAACCCCTAACACGAAGGCGATAATGCCGGTACATTTTGCCGGCAACCCTTGCGACATGGATGCCATTCTTGAGATCGCCGCCAAGCATGACCTGTATGTTTTCAGCGACGCGGCCCACGCGGTTGAGGCAAAATATCACGGCAAGCACGTTGGGGCCATCAAACATTTGGCTGTTTTTAGTTTCTATGTAACCAAGAATCTTGTCACCGGCGAAGGCGGTATGGTTACCACGGACAATGATTTTTGGGCGGAGAAAATAAAGATATTAGCTTTGCACGGCCTGAGCCAGGGGGCCTGGAATCGCTATTCCGATGAAGGGTTTAATCACTATCAGATAATCTTGCCTGGCTATAAATATAATATGATGGATATACAGGCCGCGCTCGGCTTGCATCAACTGGACAGAATCGAAACCAGCCTCAAGCAACGAGAATCTGTTTGGACCAGATATGACAAAGCATTCGCAGATCAACCCTGTATTACGCCGCCAAAACCCGGCCCGGATATAAGACACGGACGGCATCTATACACTTTGTTGATCGATGAGGCAACAGCCGGAATTACCAGGAACAAATTCCAAACCGAGCTTCATGAACAAGGAATCGGCACAGGGATCCACTTCATAGCCTTGCACCTTCACCCCTACTACCGCAACCGATTCAACTATACACGGGGTCAGTTCCCGAACGCTGAATTTGTAAGCGACAGAACGATATCGCTGCCGCTATCATCAAAGCTCACCGATGATAATGTTACCCGCGTTATTGAAACAGTGAGAGACGCTCTTAAATATAAAGTTCCGACTGTCGCTATTCACCGCTCTTCAGAGGCCATATAATGGACAACCCGGTAGTTTCTATCATCATCGCTTGTTATAACGAGGAGTCACTTTTAGAACAAAGTGTCGTTGACATAGTGGCGACGATGGATGCGTCCGCGTACACTTACGAACTTATCTTTATCGACGACGCCAGCCAGGACCGCACGCCTGAGTTGATCCGTAAAATTTGTGACGGCCGGGCCAATTTCCGCTATCTCTGCCATACTCAAAATGTTGGTCGGGGCGGAACAGTTACTGAGGGGCTCCGGCTCGCGCACGGCAAAGTAGCCGGGTTCCTCGATGTTGACCTGGAAGTACACCCTAAATATATTCCCTCACTGGTATCATCAATTGAGAGCGGTACTTGCGAGGTTGGAACGATCGCACGGACCTATAACTATAGTTGGCACCCAACAGCATTCATTAGAACAGCTTTAAGCATTGGCTACCGGAAAATTGTCGGCATGTCTCTATCTCTGCCGTTTACCGATACGGAAACGGGCTACAAATTCTTCGACCGAAAGCGGATCATGCCCATCCTCGACGAATGTCAAAACAAAGGGTGGTTTTGGGATACGGAGGTAATGGCGCTTTCACATCAAGCAGGGCTGCGGGTATTGGAAATCCCCGGTCTTTTCGTGAGACGGCATGACAAAAAATCGAGCGTCAAATTATTCCGGGACACTCTCGCGTATGCCAAAGAACTAGCTCAGTTCCGACGGAGAACGAGTGCTCCGGAGCCTGCCGGTATTCACAATATTCAGACACAGCCGAAATTCGCTAATAAACTTAGGGGCCTTGCCGGCAAAGTCCATACGCCGGCGTTTATCAGCAATTTCCAGCACCTTAGTCGCAAAACCCCGGGATTCGCCGGGATATCGACGTCTTTCCTGACCCCGCGCATGTCATTAACTCTGGGGCTGAGCGGACTGCCGGCGTGGTTTCAATCGCAAAAGAATAATATATCCCGTCAGCTGGGTCTCATCGGCGCCAAGATGTTCGATCGTTTTGAACAGTATGTGTTGAAGCTGGCGGCACTATCCATTCTGCTCGTGGTCACCTTCTTGAGTTATCACGCAATGGTTATCACTTACCCAAACTATGAACCGATCGAAAAGATGATGGCGCTTGGACTTTTGGCTTGTGAAATATTTTTCGCCGTCAACGGTATCGGCTATATTTTCTGGATAACCCGATCGAGAAAGTATCAATCTTTTCACCATCAATATCTATCCAAACAATCTTCATCATCAGTCGCGTGCTTGCTGCCGGTATGCGATGAGCCTATCGAAACCATCAGTGAAACTGTGGCGAGCGTCTGCGCGATGCGATATGAAAATAAGCGGGTCTACATTTTGGACGATTCATCTAAAGAAGAGAGTATTAGAAACATTAGCGAACTGGCAAAGGCATCGGGCGCCACTTTGATCAGACGTAAAAACCGCCGCCACTATAAGGCCGGCAACATTAACAACGCTCTCAAGCAAATCAAAACCGATTATATCGCGGTTTTTGACGCCGACCAAAGACCGGCGCTGGATTTTCTCCGGGACCTCGTACCCCTCTTAGATGAAGACTCCGGTGTTGCGTTGGTTCAAACACCCCAAGACTATGAAAACTCAGATTCACTGATAGCACACGCGGCCGCGCTCCAGAACGCGCTGTTTTACGAATATATCGCCGAGAGCAAGGACGTCACCGGCTCAATGTTCTGCTGCGGGACAAATTTTGTCATGAGACTCAAAGCGCTCAGAGAAATTGATGGGTTTGATACGGCAACCATAACCGAGGATTTTGCCACGACCTTGAAACTGCATGCCCGTGGTTGGAAAACCCGCTTTCACGACAAACTGTACGTGATTGGTCTGGGCCCTGAGACCTTGGGCGAATACCTAAAACAATACAGTCGATGGGCCACCGGGACCCTACAGGTTCTTAAGGCTGCGGTCAAAATGCTGGTTACCAACCCAAGAGCTCTCTCGCCAAAACAATGGTTTGAATACTGGTTGTCATGCAGTTATTATTTGTCGGGATTAGTCAATTTCTTTCTTCTGCTTCTGCCCGCCGCCTACATGCTCTTTGGCATAAACCTGATCAGAGGCAACCCGCTGATGTATCTCCTATTGTTCTTCGTTGTTTTTATGTCGTTCTGGAGCTTCTTCTTGTTCACATCTATTAAGAGGGGTTATCCGGCCGGTCAACTGATAACCGTCTGCGCTCGTCTCGAAACATGCAAGTTCTACGTCTACACAAAAGCCTTCTTCTCGGCGCTGCTGGGGCGAAAACCAAGCTTTCAGGTGACCGATAAAGGCGGCAGCCGTCAGTTGGATTGGTCATATTTGACTGTTCCGCTGGTCGTCTTGGCGATTAACACCATCTCGGTCTTGATCGGCTTATATCGACTGGGTGTCGTCTTTCACCCATATCTGGCGATTAACACGTTTTGGTCGGCATATAATGTTTGGCAACTTTCAGCCATAATCCAATACAATTCGGGAAGCGAATTTAAGGTTTCGAAATTTTTCAGCCTCTTTTCGGCCGGTAAGCAAAAAGCCCGCCTGAATGTGCCGGCGCGCGAGCTGGAGTAAGAATATGACCGGCCGACGATTAATGCTGATAGTAGCAGGAGTTTGGCTCCTGGGCAGTCTTTCACTGAACGCACTCGACGACCAGCGCGGACTTGACCGGGGAACGAGTTTCAAAGAACTAAAACGCGAGCTTTCAAAGCTTGTTCCATCAGTGACGCCAACCGAGCCGATAAAGAGAAAACCGATTTTTGGCGACCCGGATCTGAAAACATCCGGGCATACACGCAAATCCCAATGGCTCCACGAGGCGCTGGGAAACGATGGCATTGCTAAGAAGCTTAAACCTGTGAAGAAGAAGACGCTTTCCGGGGTCTTTGAGTCCGAAGTGATTTCCGGTCAAACAAAATTCGAAAAAGCGATAGACACAGAAGTGGCTGTTTTAGCTCTATTCCAGCCTTGGTCCGGCGAGAATAACGTGTTTCCCCGAGCATGGGTCGATCAAGCGATCGCTCACAATAAAGTCCCTCTGATAACCTGGGAGCCCTGGAGATACTCTCAGACTGATTTTGATCAGCCCGCTTTCCGCCTGAGCACCATCACAAACGGCGACCATGATGACTATATTCGAAAGTGGCTGTCTGAGGCTAGAGACTGGAAAGGCCCAATCTTCGTCCGCTTTGCCCACGAGATGAACGGCAATTGGTATCCATGGGGAAGACACCTCAACACACCCCAGGACTATGTAGCCGCGTGGCGCCATGTCGTCGACGTCAGCCGAGAACTGGGGGCCACCAATATTACTTGGGTATGGAGTCCTAATGAGGTCGCTGAACAGGATATTCTGGATCACTTCTACCCTGGAGATGACTATGTTGACTGGATAGGTGGTTCCGGGTTCAACTGGCCCGGCCTCGAGCCTTGGCAGAGATGGCGCAGCTTTAGTCAAATCTACGATGATTTTTTTGACCAAGTAAAAAAATATAAAAAGCCAATCATGGTGGCGGAAATCGGTGTGGCGGAAAATGCTCGCGGCGGCCCCTTGACCCGCGCCGCCTGGATTACCGAGACTTTGGCTGACATTAGAACAAACGATCCGCCAATCGCTCTGTTTGTTTGGTTCAACGATCCCTACACCAGCGGCAACAAACTCTATAAGTGGCAAATCAATGAATCGTCCCGGAGCGTTGAAGCCATGAAGACCGGTCTGGCCGATCCCGACTTCGCGCACAATTTTTTCAAACTCAGCGCTGACTAAACAGCGCCAAATCGCCCACAATAGTATCTATCTTAACCAGGTAAAATAGGCGATAGCATCATTGCCCGACCCACTCCAACCACTTTCCAGCAAAACACTCCCAAAATATCGGCTTTTTTCCTTGATCCAGGTTTCCTTGAAAGCCCCTCAAGTCAAGGCGGACCAATCCACTAATAGCAGTCATAACCAGGGATAATAACGATTAATATTTATTGGTTTATGTGTTTTATGCTGCTTCCAGTGGGGATAAAAAGAGTGAAATTCTGGGCTTTCAAGATCCAGGGGGGGCAATGATAGCAATTGACGCCAAATACAAACTTCCCCAGAGGAAACCTTTGGTACGCGCCTGACGATACCCGTCTCACCGCCTCCCTCCGGAAACTCGAGCATGTCAACATAACCTCGATCTTGCCAACCTGTACAAAAGTACACTCGAATTCGCTTATAGACACCCTGTGCGCTGCCGATATCAACATTGGAGGACATCCGCAGAAAACCGATCTAAACGCTGAGACGGATGAAATCCTGGGGGCGATTGACATTGGCTAAGACAGTAATATCTAAGACAGTAATATTTATGAGTTTGATACTCATGATAGGAGTGGGTTTTTTCACGACGTCCGCATTCGCCGCTCAAGACCTTCAGGTCGGCGTATTCCTGCCTAATAGAAGTCAGCAGGCGATCTCAGACCACGAGGCCAAAGTCGGTAGACATCAGGACATTATTATGTATTATGAGGCTTGGGGTTCCTCCGATGGCGGCAATCTGGATGTTGAGCGAGTCCAGTGGATCATCAATAACGGCTCAATTCCCATGATCACCTGGGAACCATGGGCCTGGGGCGCGGATGTTAACAACCAACCGGAATACAGCCTTAAAACAATTATCGACGGCGACCATGATGCTTATATCCGAAGGTACGCACGTCAAATAAAGCAGCTGAATACGACTATATATATGAGGCCTATGCACGAGATGAACGGTGATTGGTATCCATGGAGCGGCACTGTGAACGGCAACAGCCCACAACAATATATAAAAGCTTTCCGACACATCGTGAATATTTTCCGGCAGGAAAACGCCCTTAATGCGAAGTGGGTCTGGTCTCCCAATAATAGCGGTTTGCCCGATTGGAACACTTCGTCCTTTCAATCATACTACCCTGGCGACAACTATGTAGATTTCGCCGGCATTGACGGCTATAACTTTGGAAATATGGAGAGCTGGTCGCAGTGGGAATCATTTTCGCAAGTATTCGACAGCTCTTATCGCACCATCGCCAGTTTCACGAATAGACCAATAATCATTTCTGAAACGGCCTCGACTGAAGGCGGCGGCAATAAAGCAGCCTGGATAACCGATGCGTTTCAAAAACTCTCCTCCACCTACCCGAGAGTCTCCGCAATTATCTGGTTCGACGAGAATAAAGAATCAGATTGGCGCATTGCAAGCTCTTCGAACAGTTTGGCTGCATACAGGGCGGCACTAGCTGTCCTTAGTGATGAAACATCGCCCACAGGCAGCATCGCGATCAACGGCGGCGCGGCGCTGACAAACAACAAAGAAGTCACTTTAAGAGTCCAGGGGACCGATGCCGGCGGTAGCGGAGTGGCCCAAATGCGGTTTATGAATCTGGGTCGTTCTTGGAGCCCGTGGATGCCATTTAGAAATTCAACGTCTTGGCCCTTACCGGACAACAACGGTAACAGAACGGTACTCTATCAACTAAAAGACAATGCGAACAATGTTTCCCCGCAATATTCAGACGCTATCACCTTTGATTCCAAAGCGCCGTGGATCAAGACATTCAGCCCTAATATATCCTCTAGCGAATCCAATATAGCTAGGTTCCGGGTTGAATGGCGAGGTTCAGACGCTCTTTCCGGCATACAATCATATAATGTTAAGGTTCGCCCCAATAACTCAAGAAACTTCAGGACTATAAGGCACAATACGACATCAACATCGCTCCAGTTTCGCGGCAGAGCAGGCAAAACCTATTACTTCAAGGTCGTGGCCAAAGACAGAGCCGGTAACAAACAAACCTCTATCAGGAAGACTATCGTTCCCTACAATGAAGGGGCCAACATCGCGAAAAAGAGAGGCTTCAGGCGCAAAAACTTCCCCAATTCCAATTACTACAAAGGCACCATTAGAACATCGCGCAGGCGAGGAGCGACTATTGAGTACAAGTTTACCGGCAATTCCGTCGGGCTGATTACGACCAAGAACAGAAATCTTGGAAAAGCCAGGATATTTATTGACGGCAAATATGTGAAAACCATAAACGCATACTCACGTAAACCTAAGTATCGCCAAAAACTCTTTGGGATGAGTTGGAAAAATACGGGTAGTCACACACTAAAAATTGTCAACGCGGGCAGAGGGAACCAGAAAAGATTCGACATTGATGGTATCGCTGTCGGCAGATAGCTTTTCAAGTAAAATACCGTCAGCAAAAAGAGGTCCTCGAGAGGGGCTTCTATCTTTTTGATCGCGTCTTAAAATCTAAACTTGTGCTACCTCTCCACACACTGTTATTCTAAAAACAATCGGAACGCTGACTATAGGATCTAAAATGCTTCTTAAGATTGAGGAATATAAACAACACTACTTCATCTCCGATGACGATATTAAAAACCTCCAAGAGGTTTGGGTAATTGTTGAACCGTACCTTGATAACTTCGTCGCTGATTTCCTCTCATATCTGAAGAACTATCCTGAAACCGCGGAGTTCTTCAGCACAAAAGAAACCGCGGTGAAGCGCAAAGACAGCATGAATGTTTGGCTCATGGAATCGCTCAAAGGACCGATCGACAACCAATATCTTTCCCGCCTGCGGCATGTCGGATTAAAACATGTGAAAAAGAAAGTACCTATCCACTGGGTAACAGCGTCTATGAATTTCAAACGTGAGCCTCTACGATATACTGGAGAAAGAGATTTCTAGTGTGCCTAAGCGATCCGCCTTGATGAGGTCGCTAGATAAAATTCTTGACCTAAACTTGGACATAATCAGCTCAAGTTATCACGAGGAAGAGATAAGACAAAAATTTCTGTCAGAGAGATTGGACTCGGGCTTGATCTCATTCGCCGAGAGGTTCGCTTATGGAATAAATGTCGTTTTAGTGCTGGCCCTGCTCGGTCTGTCAATCAGCATAATCGCGCTCTTTGGCTCGGAATTACTCTCATTATTTACGCCCGGCGGAAATGTCACCCATAAAATCCTGACGGCTCTGGGCACGCTGCTCATTATCTGGGTGATGGTTGAGTTGATAGATACGGAAATTAGATCTCTGAGGGGGCAGAGTTTTCGCATCGAGATATTTATTTCAGTCGGGCTTGTTGCCTTCATACGCGAGCTTCTGGTTTCAAGTTTAACTGACGAGTCGATCGAGAAGCTGGCGATCAGGCTTTTGGCGGTTTTGGTTCTCGGTATTGTCTACTATCTGGTCTCGCGAACCCCGCCTTCTAATAAGTGACAACGCTGTAGTTGTTTTAAGATCTCGGCTACTTATCACTTTCACAGTATTTCTCCACAAATTCTCTGGTGACCGCTGTAAGTCGATCATCGAGAACCTCATTGACCTTATCCGCGATTCCCCGCGGAACACCGCCATAAAACGCCTGGGCAATTCCGCCGGTAATACAAGCCAGAGTATCGCTATCACCTCCAAGTGAAATCGCTGTTCTAATAGCATCTTCGAAATCAGAGGAATCTATAAAAGCCCGGATTGCCTGTGGAGCTGTCCCCTGACATGACACATCGAAACCATAGGACGGACGAATCTCATCGACATGTTTGCTCAGATCATATTCGAACTTCGTCTCAATGAACGCCTTGATTTCACTCTTGGGCCGGCCCATGCGCGCCAGCAAAATCGCACAGGCGGTAGCTTGACCTCCTTTTATTCCTTCCGGATGGTTGTGGGTTATTCCCGTAAATTCAGCAGCTTTTTGCATGACTTGATCAATATCGTCGTACGCGTAACCAACCGGACTGATACGCATGGCCGCGCCATTTCCCCAGCTATTGTAGGGTTCAGAGTTGCGGCTTCGGGCCCATTGATGGAAACGGCCGCCGAAACCGCTGTCGGGATAGAGAGAATAGAATTTTTTCAAGTTATCGACATACGGCGTCCCTGTCAAAATCGTGTCAGCTAGCGCGACAGTCAGAACCGTATCGTCCGTGAAAAAACATTGGGTGGAGAACAAATCAAAACTCTTGGTCTTGATGTTGTCCCACTCATAGACCGAGCCAATGATATCGCCGGCTATGGCGCCGATCATGAAACCCTCCTCTTTTAACGTGCTTTTTTCAGCTTGGCTCCCCGTTCAGCCGCGCTTAGCGTCTTTCCAGTTCCACCATTTTAGTAGATCCGGGTCATGTTGTTTTTCTGAGGCGAAATAGACCGCGCAACGAAAGACGTAAAGCACACACCTATCAACGTGTTGACCTCTTAAAACACATAGGCTTTCATAGAGTGTTTCCGGGTCCACGTTCTTCAGATCCACGACTTCTTTGATGCCAATATCCACTAAGTCTTGAGCTATGTTTTTGCCCACGCCGGGGATGGTCTGCAAATCTTTTGTCGAGTTCATTTCTTCTGCTTTCCCCCGTTGTCTTGGACTTTGATATACAGTACAGTCCCGATTATGCCGCCGCTCAGGTCAACGAATACATCAAAAATTTCATCATAACCGAAAGCGACATCTTCACTGATCATCTGAATGCTCTCCTGTGATACGGCCACAGCGACAACCGCCACTGACACAAAGAGGAAAAGTTGCTTGGCAGACAAGTCTGGCTGGAACAGAGCCGAGGCCAAAAGATATGCCAGCACCGCGTAGAGAAGAATATGCACTGTAACGTGCGAAGCCTGCGTCTGGAACACCCGGTCAAACGCTAGCTCAAAAACCGCCGAGCCGCGGCTGAATGAGTATAGCGGCAAAAGCATCGTAAAAATCCAGCCAAGCAATATAATGACGCGAAACGATATGCCCTTCTTCATTCTGTCTATAGCCTATCATTCTTTGGAAGCTCGCGCCTGCCAAGCGCTATGGATCAGGCGATGTTTTTGTGGATAGTGCGCAGGAGAGCTTTGATTACAATCGTGCAGCTTTCGTCGGTTTTAGATTCGAGGTACTGAACTATTTCCAGTAGCTCGCGATTCTGATCAGCTGACTGTGCCGTATCATAGAGGTCGGCTACTTTTAGAATTCTGGCGCCGAAAGGCATCGAGTGCTTACCGGGTCGTCGATGACTGCGTGAGAGAATAGGAATTGCTTCGCTAATGATGTCGTTATTCGTGGAATCTTTTATTCGGCTGCAATCAGATATCAGTTCCAGCCCGGCTTCTGTGTCAGCGACATCATGGAGAAGCCCGGCTGCCTCAACGCTATCTATCATCTGCGGCGGAAGCTTTAATTCCTGCGCGATTGCTCGGGTAAGACGCCCGACGCGCGAGCAATGGTTTTCTTGCGCGGCCATGTCTCTCATGTATTTTTCCAATAGCTGCAAAGTCGCTGTCGCGTGGCGATGGTGGCGACTCTCATTGATCGTGCTGACTAATATGCTTGAGAGCACCAACAAACTGGCCCAGACCAGTATGTTAAGACTTCCATAAAGCTGTCCGCTGGACGCAAGCAGCTCATCAGGCCAGTTAATCAAGAAAAGTACCGTGAGAAGCACACTCGCAACAGCGCTTAATATGGCTCGTTTTTTTCCGAGAAAATATCCGGAAATAAGTACAGGGATAAAGTAGAGGTTAAGAAACGCGAATTCGTTCGCTACTACAATCTTGAGCATTCCAAAAATTGCGAATAGTGAAACTATAACGAGCATCTCTATGTTGTTGCGCGCGAAATTTCTCATATCAAACATTATCGACCGGTTTCTTGTCAGGCTTTAGTTGATGACACCAAAATCGGATCTTTGCCTGGAACAAGACAACCCCCCGTTTTCCCAAGAAAAACAGGGGGTTGTCTTTGATTTAAATTCGCGATTTAGCTATCTACAGCTTGCTCACAGTGTTTGAACCAGAGTTCACCACCCAGACATTTGCCCCGTCAAAGGCGATGCCGAGGGGTCCGCTACCGACAGTGTAGGTGCCTACGGTGGCCCCAATAACTTTTCGTATAGTACGGCTCAAGCGGTCCCGATAAATGAGGACGCAAGAGCGCCAGGAGAACTTTTGGTAAAACAGGGAATAATAGCTAGACGACAATCGAGAAGGTGGACAGACATTGAAGGCGTTATGGCAAACCGGCAGACCTATCATTCTCTGGACTTTATTCTCTCTGTTAGCCTCAGTCGCCTTTGTCGAGGCGTTTGGGCGAATCGCTGAAACAATCGTTGCGCCCGTGTGGACGATCATGTTGGGTATATCACTTCTGGTGGCGCTGGCTATTCCCTTAGTTACCGTTTTTTTAGCGCTAAATCGTGTCTTTAAGCCCCAGGAGAAACGCAAGCACCTCGTAGTAATCTTGCTATCGTATTTATCGCTAATACTATGCTTTGGTGGTTCCTACTACACGATGTCGGCATTTAGCGACCGCATTGACGCGCGCGAAAAACACACCTACTACGAAAGCAAGGCTAATTACCGGGATTCCTTCGGCAAGATCGTTGTGCGCAAGGATTCTCGAGCGTTCTCAGGCATTAACTCGCGTTTGTGGTCGGGCGTCGATTGGCCGGACTACAAAGGGAATCAACTCAGGAACACCTATAGGTCTCCCGTATCGGCGCGCGATATGATTCAGGCTGCCAAACAACCCCTAGACAACATATCAAATTTTCAATATGACGCCAGATTCAACGTTTTCTCCTCCACACTATATTTTAGTGTCGTTAACATGACGACACTCGGGTTTGGCGATATAACCCCAACGACGTGGTTCACGAGACTCACATCCAACATCCAGGTGTTGACAGGATTGATTCTGTTTTACTTCGGTCTTTCTATGGTCATAGGCAATTGGTGGACAAATATGACCGATGCGAGCCAGAAAACCAAAGATTGAGAATAGGTCGTTTAATTCCCTTCGACTGGGGGAAATTCTCTTAAAGTAAATGTCTGAAAGGAGATGAAAACATGAGTGAATTAATAGTTATCGGCTATGATGACGAAGTTACCGCCGGAAGAGTTTTAGACGAGCTTCAAGAACTTCAACGTGAATACCTGGTGGATCTTGATGACGCCGCTGTTCTCGTCAGAAATCTACGTGGAAAAGTCAAGGTAACAACAACCGATCATTCCGTTTCTGCCGGCGCGTTAAGTGGAATGTTTTGGGGAACCTTGATCGGGCTGATTTTTCTGGTTCCTGTTGTCGGCTTGGTCTACGGCGGATTAATAGGCGCTGCCGCCGGGGGTATTAACCGCCTTGATATTAAGGAAGAATTCAAAAAGCAAATCGGGGCTATGGTACAACCCGGTACTTCAGCGATTCTAGCGGTAGTCCGTCACGCGGCGCCGGAAAAAGTAATCGAATCACTGGAACCATACGGCGGCAAAGTGCTCCGCACTTCGCTCTCGCCTGAGGCTGAAGAAAGACTTATGGATGAGCTTCACGGTGAAGAAAGAAGAAGAGGCGCCGCTTAATTCCGTCAATCAGCTTTAGCGCTAAAAATTTAGCATAAAGAAAACCGCCGCATCCGCGGCGGTTTTCTGGTTTTCTCTTTCTTAAAACTTAAGCTGCCTTTTTCTTGGGTTCTATTCGCGTTTCAGTCAGCCAATCCTGCATCTTGGCTTCGCTCGGAGCAGCCAACTCCGTTTGTTCCCGCCCGCTCTTTGGTTGTTGCGCCGGCCACGCTAGTGGATTGGTCTCGGCCATACGCGTGACAATCTGTTCGTCTGTTACATTAATGACCATCAGGTCTTCCGCTAAAACCACCGGTTCATCATATGTTTCACGCAGACCCTCAAAGAACGGATCAACCGTGTCAGCGTCGATAAAATAATGATATCCGACACCAAGCTTTGGTTTGGCAATATCAAAAACTCTTCCAAGTATATCGGGCGTGGTATGTGCCGATATTACATTTCGAGCGTGTTCGAGCGGCATACCTGATTTTCTCGCGAATGCTTCCGCCGGCAAAAAGGCTTCATGGACGAACACATCAACGTTTTGTGAATGCTCCGCGTCAAAAGTGCTTGGAGACGCGTCGCCTGAGAATGAAAAAGACAAATCATTCCATTCGAGACGGTAGCCCCTAGAGCCAAAAATGCAGTGCAATACCGCGTAAGAATAAATCTTGACACCATTTTCAGCATAAACAAGTACTTCTTTCTCATTGGCGTCAAATTCATGGGCGACTATCTCCCCGCCCGTGCTGGGGGCAAGGCCTCTTTTGCTCTCAATGTGCCAAAGTGCCGCTTGATGCATCAAATCGCAGAAAGCCTCGGTGCCCATCTGCTTGGTATAGCCCGACGGTCCCCAAACATGCAGTGGCGTGTTGCGTCCCCACGCCATGGCATCAAACAGAACGTGAAAGTCGCCGACATGATCGAGGTGCAAGTGTGTGATAAATAACTTATCCAACTCCGCGGGCGGAATACCAAGACTCCATAAGTTCTGAACCGCGCCGCCCCCGATATCAAAGATAAAGTTGTCACCATTGCCCAACTCTACCAGCCATGAAGCCGCTGCCTGAGCTTTTCTAACAATCGGGTTACCGGATCCGAGACAAGTAACTCTCATTTCATTTTCTTCTAACCTCTCCTCACCGGGAATATATATTTCCGGGTATTCCCTTAGAGTGGCTCCCTCTTTTTTTACTACGACAGGTTCATCGGTGATCGCCTTGCCTGTGAGGGGAAGCGGGTATCCCGCCGGTGTCGTGTCATTAGCCATATATACTGCCTCCTTGTTATCGTTGCTGGAAATCCAAAGACATTTGAGTCTTTTTCCAGAAATATCCACCCGCTAAAGCCGGAATCCCCGGCTCCGCATGTTGCGGTAATATACCCTACGCTTCCAATGTTTCTTGATCGGTAAATCCCACTTCGGACTCCGGTAGCACGCGGTGCGGAAATTTCGCGATCATTTTCTTATGATCAGCTACCATATCTTTAAACGGAACCGCGAGTGACATAAAACGAAGAGGAATCACTCCCTCGCCGATCTGGTCTTCCTTCGGATTGCTGACGACATCAAAGAAGCCTCCACCGGGAATACCACCGTGGCCCTTACCCATCGTATGCTTATATTGCCGCTTGCGGACAGCCCCTAGCTCGGAGCCCGAATAATAAAACATGTAGTCGCGATGTGAATTTCCTTCGCCAAGAACCAGAAGACAGGTCTGGTCGACACCATCGGTTATTCGATCATCTGGGATTTTCTCTAAAGCCCCACCCAATCGAGCGGCAGTAGTAAAAAAGTCAGTGACTGAGATAATATCCATCGGGTCCTGCCTGGCCTCTATTGTTCCGGGCCACCAAGCTATAGCCGGTGTCCTCATCCCGCCCTCGGTAACTTGCCCTTTTCCTCCCCGCAACCAATGACATCCTGACGATTCGATGCCAGCGGCGTACATCGGTCCGTTATCGCTCATCCAGATTACCAAAGTATTTTCGGCAATACCCTTGTCGCGAATTGTCTGCAGAACGCGACCTACGTTATGGTCATGCTCCATCATCTCATCGGCGAAAGGTGTTCCAGCCGGCGATTTGCCCTGCCATTCGGGATGAACACCCCAGTAGTCCAGCTTAGAAGCGGCAAAGTAGCAGAAGAAGGGTCTGTCTCCTTCAGCGTGGCTGCTGATAAAGTCGACGGTTTTGTTTGTCAGAGTCTCCTCGTATGTCTTGAGACGCTCGGAGCTAAGTTTCTCAACCTCTTGCGCGCGTTCACCTTTTTTCGCCTCGAGTATACCCTGGATTTTATATTTTTCCGCAAATTCTTCACTTTCCGGCCATTCAAAAGCACCGATCTTTTTATCCCCCCATACAAATGGCGCGGCATTATAGACAGTAAAATAAGCCTCGTCAAAACCGTGATTTTGCGGCTGCTGGTCATTTGCGTCGCCCAAATGCCATTTTCCATAAAAAGCTGTATCGTATCCGACCTCGGATAGTATGCTCGCAATCGTCTTTTCCCCGGGATCCAATCCCTGCGTCGATCCGGGCCACAAGACCTCGGTGAGTCCTGTACGCACAGGGTGCCGACCAGTCATCAGCGCCGTTCTCGTCGGCGTGCAAGACGGCTCTGAGTAAAAACTCAAGAACTTCATGCCCTCAAAAGCCATCTGATCAAGATTTGGGGTTTCCGTGCCACGAACTTTTCCACCGCCGTAGCAAGTTAAGTCGGCCCAGCCCATATCATCCGCGAGTATGAATACTATATTTGGACGTTGGCCTTGTTCGTTAGAAAGAGCCTCAAGGGTATCGTTGACTTCGGTTTCCTCCTGAGACCATTCATCTTTATTCCTCTTCTCAAGTTGTAAATAAGCTGCGTCATGCTGCACATTCACCACATCCCTTTCGTCTAGATACTGACGGATATATCCAAAAGACTGTTTCACTTAACATTTCTAGGCCGCGTCGGGGCGTCGACTTCTTTGTTTAAAAGCCGTGACAGCTCCACTGACATCGACATGGACATTTTCGTCGCCAAGCAACTTGCTTAGATCGGCTTGTTTTAGAAAATCAATCACTGGCTGCCTCACCCGCGCCAGATGTAATTCAATGCCTCCTTTTTTCATCTTCTCAATAATCGCTTTGAGCATATCCGCTCCCTCAAGATCTATAAAACTGATTGACTCCATATCGAAGATGAGCCACTTAACCGGCGGCTCTACGCCGGTCGTCAGTTTCTTGATCCGATCACTCAAGGCATTGATCGTGGCAAAATAAAGGGGACCGTCAAAGCGGAAAATAATTAAGCCCGGATAAGTTTTACTATCAGAATGGTCAACCAGACTTTGATAAACGTCACGGTCAGGTTTCTTTCCAAGAACCGGAATGTCCGGATAAGACACTCGGGCAATCAAGAGAAGTAGCGACAAGGTAACGCCAATGAGAATGCCGGGTATGGTACCAAACGTGAGCACACCCAGTAGCGCGGCCATCGCCAACCAAAACTGAGAGCGCTGTATACGGTAGAGCCGTTTCATCTCCTTGACATTCATCAGCCCGACAACCGCTTCGATAACGATAGCGCCCAGCACCGCTTCGGGCAAAAGCGCGAAAACCGGCGCTAGAAATAGCATTGTCAGAATGATAAAACCAGCCTGAATCAAAGAGGCCATTTGTGTCTTACCCCCGGTATTGTCGTTGGCGGCGCTCTTTGAAAGACTGCCGTCAACTGCGAATCCCTGAAAAAAACCGCAGCCATTAGCCAGCCCCAACGCGATCATTTCTTGGTTTGGATCGATATCATAATCGTACTTTGAGGCATAGATTCGAGCGGCGCCGATTGATTCCGAAAACCCGATTAAGACGATGCCCAACGCGGCCGGCACCAAGGCAGCTAGATCGGATAAACTAACAGCAGGCAAACCTACTGACGGCAACCCTCTCGGTACATTACCGACTAGAGCAACACCCTGATCTCCTAGACTAAAGAGCCCGGCGGCTAGAATACCGAAGACGACGGTGATCAAAGCTCCGGGCACTTTATGAGCGTACTTCTTGAGCCCGAATAATATCACCAAGGCAATCGCGCCTACTGCTAATGTTAGCGAGCTCAATTGAGAAAGACCGCTGATAATAGCGCCAAACTGTCGCCAAGTATTATCACCTTCAACCGTATAACCGACGAGGTGTTCGGCCTGACCTACGGCTATGTCAATTGCTAAGCCAAAGATAAACCCCGTGAGAACGCTGGCTGCCAGAAAGTTAGAAACCCATCCCAGGCGCAGGAATCCAAGAATGAGAAAGAAAGCACCGGCTAAGAGAGCTAGAGCAGCCGCTAATTGGACAGCCTCATTTGAGCCATGGGCGGCCATGGATAAGACAACGGCCCCCGTGACAGCGGCCACCGTTGAGCTCGGTCCGGTGATCACCTGACGGGAACTGCTCGATATCCCGAAGAAAATCAAAGCAGCCGCGGCTGCGTATAGCCCGTATTCCGGCGGCACACCGGCGATCCCGGCATAGGCGAGCGCCTCGGGAACCATCAAAGCCCAGACAGACACCCCGGCGATGAAATCCGCGCGCAGCCACTTTTTATTGTATCGCGGTAGCCAATCTAAAATCGGCAGTTTCTTGGCCAGTCTCGATAACAATAAAACCATCACCACTTTCTAGCAAGTTTCTTTCCCTAATCTCACACGCCTACGCGCTCTCTTTTCCAGCATCGTCTTGCGCATTCTCCTCAATCCATTTATGGGCAGCTGAAAGCGCTCTGCCCAGAGATTTTTGGAGAGTGTCGCCAGCCGGAAAAATGTTGGCCGCACCTAGCTCATCGATAAAATTAGTCTTCTGTAGTTGCTTTATTACCTGGGGATTGACACCCGCCAACATTAATTTGTTTCCTGATAATTCAAGCTTTTTCCGGTAACGTCGCAGCCAATTCAAGAAGGTGGTGCTGATCGACCCCTTGTCCCGCATTCGCAATATCACGACCGCACCTCGCGCCTTGTCTATCGCTGGAACCTTTTCTTCCAGAGCGTAGACCGAAGCAAAATAGAAATTTCCCCGTATCTGCAGAACAGTAACTTGATTAGAAGATAATTCACCCGAAACATCCCGCTCTTTGTATGTGTCTTCTTCCGTCGGAACCAATTCAACTAGTTGGATTTGGGTCGCCGCGGAGTAGACGTAGAGTGCCAGCGATAATAAGACACCTATATAAATAGCTAGTTGAAGTGAAAGCAGAATTGCGACGGTAAAGGTTGCTACCATGGCCAAAGCGCTTACTTTGGAAACACGCCAGGTTTGTATGACGTGGGGCCATCTTTCAGCGAGTATATTTGAACCGGCGACAATAAGCAGAGCCGCTAAACCCGCCAGCGGGATTACTTCCGCGGCACTACCCGCCACCATCACGACCAACGCCAGAACCAGGCCGGCGATAACCCCGGCCCATCGAGTCCGCGCCCCGCCGGCAGCACTCAGACTCGTGGCCGACAAAGAACCGCCGGCCGGCATGGCCTGAAAAAAACTGCCGGCGATGTTAGCCAACCCTTGGGCTTCAAAGTCGCGCGACATGTTGGCGCGTTTCCCTCCGGGCCTAGGAAAAGCAGCGCTTATACCCGCGCTTTGGGTCAAACCCAGGATCGCCAAGGCAATAGCGCCGGCGATAAGATCAGGCGCGAGGCTAAGATTTGGTAAAGCAAAAGCCGGAAGCCCATTAGGTATTTTCGCGATATCACCCACTGTTTTAATCGAAGCCCAACCTACTAGCGCTAGAAAGACAGCCGATAGAACGATACCCAGAATATCGGAAATTTTTCGCAGCGGTGACCTTTTTAGCATGATCAAAATAACTATTGTTCCAAGTCCGATCGCCACTGTCTGCATATCGACCCGGCCGATACTGCGAAATATTTCCCATGTCTGCGCGGCCCCGATTCGTCCACCCACATCTATCCCGAGCAGATGCTTAAGTTGACTGAGAATAATCAGCACCGCCGCCGCTGAAATGAATCCAGTCATCACCGAATCAGATACAAAACGGATAATCCCGCCAAGTCTCAGTAGGCCCAGGAAAAGCTGGGCCAGGCCGACCATTATGGTCAGGGTGAAAAGAGCTTCTATCCTAACCTCTCCGCGGAGATTAGCCAATGTGCTCCCAGTCACCAGAGCCAAGGCGTTGGTTAAGCTAATGATCATCAAGGAAGAGCTGGTTCTAAAAGAGCCGACAATCGTAGTTACGATACCGGTATACAATCCGTATATAGGGTTTACATTGGCTATAAGAGCTTGGGCCATCCCGTCGGGAATTCCGACCAGCGCCACGGTCGTCCCGGCTAGAAAATCTCCGCCCAGCCTCTTTCTGTCAATATCTAGTCGCCTCCAAATCCCTTCGGTAAATAATGGTTTCTATCCCCTAGATAGCGGCTGTATAAACGGATTACCAATGGGTGGATCAACATGTGGTTTATTTATCTCAAGAGCGGTTACTATCTAGGCGATGACAGCTTTCGCGATATTTATAGCAGTTGTTCTTGCCTACGCGCTGGTTTCACGTCGGCTGAGTAAGACCGCCCTCTCAGCGCCGATGGTATTGGTAGCCGCCGGTATGATTTTTGGATCTCCGGTTCTCAGCTTAATTGAGATGAAACTTGATCTTAAAATCGTGCTGGTTATTGGCGAAATCGCTCTCGCTTTGACCCTGTTCAACGACGCCGCCAGAATGAACCTAGCCAAGATGAGAGGAAGCTCCGCCCTGCCGGCGAGAATGCTTGGCATCGGTCTACCTCTCACTATTGCCGCCGGAACCGGTGTAGCGATGCTTCTCTTTACAGATATGTCCATCTTCGAAGCAGCGATACTCGGTACAGTCCTCGCTCCCACTGACGCAGGCTTGGGTAAAAAAGTTGTCAATAGCCCGCGCATACCAATTAGGATTCGCCAAACTCTTAACATTGAAGCCGGACTCAATGACGGTATAGCCGTTCCTTTTCTGCTAATATTCATTGCTCTGGCCGAGGCTGAAAAGATAATCGAGCCGCCTAATATTTGGCGGACATTCGCAACAGAAATCGGGTTTGGCCTCCTGGTCGGATTGGCTGTGGGATTGCTCGGCGGGCTGCTCGTGCGCGGCGCGCTTAAAAGAGACTGGGTAACAAAAACTTATGAATCCCTATTCTTTCCATCTCTCGCGCTTATCGCGTTTCTCGCCGCCGACATGATCGGCGGAAGCGGATTTATCGCCGCCTTTGCCGGTGGGCTGATCGTAGCTCAGTTGTTTGGACACGTTGGCGAAAGATTGGTCGCCTTTATTGAGGCCGAGGGCCAGCTCGTTAATCTAGCCGTCTTCTTCGTTTTTGGCGTATTCGCCGTTTCCGTTTTAAAAGATATCGGTTTTCTACAAGTTATTTACGCTGTGCTAAGCTTGACTTTGATCAGAATGTTACCGGTAGCCATCTCGCTTATCGGTAAGCATCTGCGAAGAGGCACTGTACTATTTCTGGGATGGTTTGGCCCCAGAGGCCTAGCTTCCATCGTTCTCGGTTTGATGGTCGTTGAAGAGACCCCTCAGTTTCCCGGTTTAGAGCAAATTCAACTTATCGTGATCACGACAGTTTTATTCAGTGTATTCGCACACGGCGCCAGCGCCAATCGCCTTATCGCCGCATATAGTCGTCATACTGAGACAATGAGTGAAAAAGCGCATGAGAAAGAAAAAGCAGCCGAGTTGCCGACGCGCGCGAAGCAATAAGAGCAAACTACTGATGTCTTTTGATCTTGTACGTGGGTACAACAAGAACTCGCCGGTTGACGCAGCAGATAGCCACGAGGAATTCATTCTAAAGCAGCCAGAGAACCCCGTCAGGAGTTATATGCAAGGAAACCAAGATTTGAGAAGTGGAGCGTACTCATTGTACGCGACACACCGAAAACTCGCCGGGGTGACGCGACTGATAACCCTTCTGAGTTCACATTAAAACGACAAGAGGAATTATGAGGGTGTCAGATGCAAGGAGCCGGAGACTTTCTTGAGAGGAGTGTATATCTTATACGCGACTCGAAAATAAAACGACGAGCGACACAGCAGATGCCTACGTCAAATCTGCCAGAGGAATTATGAGGGTGTCAGATGCAAGGAGCCGGAGACTTTCTTGAGAGGAGTGTATATCTAATACACGACTCGAAAATAAAACGACGAGCGACACAGCAGATGCCCCTCATAATTTCTCTGGTGGGTCACACGGGAATCGAACCCGCAACCTTGGGATTAAGAGTCCCCTGCTCTACCGATTGAGCTAATGACCCGAAAAAAAAGCGATGAGGTCTCTCTCCCTCATCGCGCCAGCGCGATCAAATATATAGTCTAGCGTAAACCTTATGACCTGTGTGACTTTTTGCTCTTATCATATAGACTAATGATGCAAATAGCTCATGTTCAAATTTAGATTTGAAATTCAGAGCTATTAATTGGATAATGTTCATCGTTCATGGTGGTTGTAGCTCAGTTGGTTAGAGCGTTGGACTGTGGCTCCAAAGGCCGGGGGTTCGAATCCCCTCAGCCACCCAAAGTACCAGATTTGCGTGCGCCCGTAGCTCAGCTGGATAGAGCGTCGGACTTCGAATCCGCAAGAGCGAGGCCGAAGGCCGAGCTCTGTAGGGGTTATGTTTTCCGGGGAAAGCACAATTTCCCCGGAATCCAGCTTCAGGAAAAGGGGCTACCAGGGGTAAAACCTTGGGTTTTGCCCCTGGGGAGTGAGCCGGCCTCGGGAAGGTGTCCGCGAAGCGGAAAGACCCGAGCCGATCAGCGAGCGACGGGAGGGGGTTCGTGAGAACCCGTGTAAATACAGTTTGCTAGACCAAGGATTATGCGCCCGTAGCTCAGCTGGATAGAGCGTCGGACTTCGAATCCGCAGGTCGGGGGTTCGAATCCCTCCGGGCGTGCACAGTTAGACACAAAATGGAATTCATTGAGTGAGCAAATCATTACGGTTTGAATCTTTATCCGATGAGGAGCTGGCAAAAGAAGCAGCCGGCGGTTCCGCCGATCATTTTGAGGCCATTGTCCACCGCTACAGTCATGCCATGTACCGCCTCGCTTATCGTTTTTGCCATAATGCCACGGAAGCCCAAGACCTGACTCAAGAGACTTTCGTGAAACTTTACAGAGGCCTGCCCAAAGCGCGCCTCGACCTTCCCTTCAAACCGTGGCTGTATAAGATCGCCGTCAATAACGCTTTATCCCACACCAGGAAGAAACAGGGGAAACTTCAGGTTGAGTGGACAGAGACTGAAACCGGTGCCGCAACTGTTGACCCCGCGGACGCTATTGTCACTCAACATAATCTGCAAGCTGCCATCGATGAGCTGCCTTTTGAATATAGGCAAATGATTATCTTGCGGGCCGTGGAAGAGCTTTCTTTCGAGGAAATCTCCACAATCCTGGATATCCCGGCAGCTACGGCCCGAACCAAGTTTAGCCGTGCGAAAAAACAACTACGCGCTATCTTGTCATCGCGAGAATGAACATGGAGTCGTCGGTGCTCAGATCCACGCTGAAAAGTCCTACTGGATGATAGTTTTGGCGGTCATCTCGCCGTTATCATCAAATTCCACTTCAATAAGCACGTCTTTCTTAGTCTCTAAGTCTTTGACGTCCGCCTTTTCAGCCTGCTTAATCACGGCCTTGCCGTCTATAGTGACTTTAGCGGTGCCCCGTTGAGTTGTCAGAGTGAGCTCATCATCGCTGATTTTATCAAGACGGCCGGATATAATCGGGGTGCCTCGCTGTTGTCCATTTGGAGCATTTCTCGCGCTACGCGGGCCACTAAAATGCCCATCACCCGGGCCACCTCGAAAGCCGCCGGGATTGCCGCCTTGCCCAATAAAGCCCCGTCTATTTGCGCCAAAACTCTGCCGCTGATAGTATGCACCGCCCCAAAATGAAGCCGCCCCGACTACTAATACCACCACTACAATTACTATATTTTTCATAATGCTCCTCCTACTCGTATTTGAGTGCGTCGATCGGGCTCAGCTTCGACGCTCTAATCGCCGGATAAATACCAAAGAAAATCCCGATGGCGGCCGAGAAAACAAAAGCCAGCACTACGGAGTTGACCGTGACAACAGTTTGGGCCCCCATCGCCGCGGCCAGCAACCGCGAGCCGCCCAGCCCCAATAATATCCCGATCAGACCACCAATCAGACTGAGTGTGACTGACTCGGTTAAAAACTGTTTTAAGATGTCTTTGCGTTTAGCTCCTACAGCTTTGCGCAGGCCGATTTCCCGCGTTCTTTCCGTCACTGAGACAAGCATAATATTCATAATGCCGATACCACCGACTAAAAGTGATATTCCAGCAATGCCGCCTAAAAGAGCGGTCATTATGCCGGTTACTTCCCCGACCGTTTGCAGAATATCTTGCTGGTTCATTAAGCGAAAATCAGCCTCTTCCGGATCGGCTATCCCGTGACGCCCGAGAAGCAACCAACCGATATCGTCCTGAGCTTGATCCATAGCCTCGCTGTCACTGATTTCCACCCCGAGTTGGCTCACGTTTTCAGCGCCGAATAAGCGATTTTGCGCGGTAGTCAGGGGAACAAAAATGGCGTCGTCCGAACTTACAAAACTGGCGCCGCCTTTTGATTCCAACACCCCAACGACTGTAAACGGGATGTCTTTGATTTTAACGCGCTTGCCAATGGGGTCCGCGCCGGCAAACAGATCAGTCACGACATTTTGGCCGATAACCGCTATCCGGTCCGATGTTCCAACATCACTTTGGGTAACAAACCGCCCAACCTCAACGCTTGTATTGCGAACCTTTTCATACTCCGGTGTTACTCCATTTATTGTCGCGTTAATATTGTTATTCTCATAGACGACCTGAGCTCTATCGTTGTACTCAGCTGAAACCCGCACAACCGTCGAGACGTTTGCCTTGATAGCCTCCCCATCCCTGACGGTCAGGTTGGTCGCGCTTCCCAGAGCTCGTCTGGCTCCGCCAAAACCTCCGCCACCCGACCCGGGGATTACTGTGATGAGGTTAGAGCCCAGGCCTTGTATGCTGCTGGTAACCGACTGACTGGCACCGGCCCCAATTGAAACCATGGCAACAACAGCCCCCACTCCGATAATGATCCCCAGCATTGTTAAGGCACTCCGAACTTTGTTAGCGGCCAGCGCTCGCAAGGCGATTTTAATCGTTAGCAATAGACTCAATTTATGGCACCACTTTTCGATCGTCCGCCATTGTTCTTATCAGCCACGATTTTGCCGTCCCGAAGTTCAATAATGCGTCTGGTCTGCTCAGCTATGTACGGCTCGTGAGTGATCAAAATGATAGTCTTTCCTTCTTTGTTTAGTGCGGTTAGCAGCTCCATTATCTCCTGTCCCGCAGCCGTATCCAAAGCGCCGGTTGGCTCGTCGGCCAGGATCAAATCGGGATTATTGACCAGCGCGCGGGCAATGGCCACGCGTTGTTGCTGACCACCGGAGAGTTGGTTCGGCCAGTGGCCGGCTCTATCACTCAACTCAACGGCTGCCAAAGCTTGGGCGGCTTTTTCCTTTTGATGGGCTTGCCCCGAGTAGACAAGCGGCAAAGTGACATTTTCAAGAGCTGTTGTCCGTGCCAGCAAATTAAACTGCTGAAAGACAAAACCAATTTTAAGGCTCCTGATTTCAGCCAGCTCATCATCGGTCAGAGCCCCAACGTCCACACCGCCGAGCAAGTATTTCCCGGATGTCGGCTTATCAAGGCAACCCAGAATCTGCATAAGCGTTGATTTGCCGCTCCCCGATGGACCCATGATCGCGACAAACTCACCGGCTTCAATCTCGAGCCCGACACCTCGTAGCGCGGCCACCGATATCTCTTTGCCTAACTTATAGATTTTCTCAATATCTTTGACTGTAATTAGCATAGGCTTAGTGAGGTGGCCCCCCGCCTCCCATGCGGAAACCGCCTCCAAAAGCGCGCCCGGACCGGCCCTGACTATTGTCGTTAGATCTAAAAGACTGGATACTAATCTCGTCGCCTTTTGACAGCCCACTTGTGATTTCAGTGCGCTCACTTGCGACTAAGCCGGTTTCCACGGGAACCTCGGTTGGCTCACCATCAATTATCTTAGTCACATACTTCTTGTTCCCTTCCGTGCGCACAGCGACGTTAGGCACATACAGTACATTTTTCTGCTTCTCCAACTGGATCTCCAAATTGGCGCTCATCCCCAATCGTATCCCGGGATCGAGTTCGTCAATTGATATGAACGCGTTGTAAGTAACGACATTTTGATTTGTCTCAGGGCTCTGGTCAATGGAGACTACTTGCCCGCTCAGCTCCTGGTCCGGCAAGGCATCAAGCGTCACATCAACACTCTGCCCGATGGCCAGTTTGGATATATCTGCCTGGTCTATAGCGGCTTCTACTTGCAGACGGTTCAAGTCGGCCACCATAACCAAAGCACTTGGCTGCGCGCCTCCTGCCCCATTACCGGAAGAACTGCTGCCCGACTCATCGCCAATTTGCGTGTTGACGGCGATGACCGTCCCGTCTATCGGCGAATAAGTAATTGTCGAATAGCGATTGTCGACTGACTGCGAATACTCGTCCTCAGCATCATGGACCACTTCCTCTTGGGCAGCGATCTCCTCGTCGGACGCCCCCTCGGCCTGTAGTTTCTGCAGCGTGGTCCGGGCCGATGTCAAGTCGGCAAAAGCTATATTGACGGTCTGCCCGGGGGTGCCGTCTTCAACCTTCAAGAGTGGGTCTCCGGCGGTTACTGTCTCGCCCACGGTGACCAACACTTCCAAGACCGGGCCGGAACCCGTCGAGTTAATTTCCCGCTCGTCAACCGAGGAAACATAACCGGTTATAGCCAATGTCGGAGCGACCTCGCCGGTCTCAACCTTAACCGTCTCAACTCGTGGTTTGCTCGATTCAATACGCGCCGATCTCCACCTATATATTGTGAATCCGCCAACGATTACAATTATGACGACGACAAGTGCTTTAAGTTGCCTTTTCTCCACATTAAACCTCCTCGTCTCTTGCCTTTCATCCCTTTTTTAAGTCCTTTTTCACCTTCGAATATTCTTATCAAGCGTGCTTTTATCCGGCCCTTGTCATCCGGTGAGCCGATAACAACTATATTGTCGTCTTCCATTATGTCCTTAAATTTGATTTCTTGGCGACGCTCAATAATCTTTGTGTCGTCTGAGACAAGAATGACTTTCTCAGCGTTATCCCGACTCTCAACAACCAGACTTTTAGCGTCCTTCTTTATGACAACCCCCGCAGTGCCGTGGCCCCCAAAAAAACCTCTTGGTCCACCGGGAACTATGCGCCTGGGACCGCCAAATTGTCGATCGTAGTTTTGACCCCAGCGAAGAGAAAACCTGGCTTTATGCTGCCCGATAGCGATTCCAATCGCTAGAATTGTCACGGCAGCGAACGCGATTCCGAGCCCGATGGCGATCCCGCGCAACACCAAACCATTCTGAGCGAACCAAGCGCTGCCGGCATCGCCGGAACTTTTCACTTCCTCCTTGGGAATATTACCACCGGTTTCTTCGCCCGCTGATTCAACCTCTTTATTAGGTTTTTTGTCACCGGTATTTTTGTCATTTGTCATTTCCTACACCGCTTTCCTTGTTTGTCTAAACGCGACCCTTGGAACGCTTGTAATCCGGTTAATTAGAAGCGTCGAAATAAAAACAGCGCCTAAGGCCAACGCTAAAGAACCGACAGGTGTCGATTCCATGACCGCCAGGATCCAATCACTAAAGTAACTGAGCACGCTCTGAGTGTCGGTCCACGCGAGTCTCAGCAGCTGTGTCAAGGGCGACCCGGCCAAATCTAAGACAAAAAGCCTAATCGACAAGAACGAGACCAGCGCCATCGAAGTCAGGCCTGAGTAGAGCAGATAGAACACTATGCGTTGCCGGCGGGCTTCAAACCGGACAGCTGCCATGATCTGCTCTTGTAACCCTTGAGGAGCAGACATCTGTCGCATCTGTTTTAGCTGATCGTCTAATTGCTCAGTCATTCTCTTAGCCTTTGCTAGTCAGTTTTGGCATACATTAACTAACACGCCCAAGGCCGCGTTTTTGTTTCAATATTCTTTTGAAAGCCAAGAGATTTCTTGGGATTGGCCTAGCAAAGGGATTTGGCGCCTTAGATATCTTCGCGCACTTTCACAAACTTGAAGTTCTTCTCATGAAACAGCTTCATGCAGATCACACTTATATCCGGATCATAGAGTCGCCCACTGTTTTGCTCTATCTCCTCAAGGGCTTTTTCTTCTCCGAGACCGGCGCGGTAAGGGCGTCGAGAGGACATCGCCTCGACAACATCAGCGATAGCCAAGATCCTTGCCTCCTCGGTTATCTCCTCTTCTTCTAGGCCGTCCGGATAGCCTGATCCATTTAACCGTTCGTGATGTTGACGAACGGCGTTGATCACAGAATCGGAGAATCCATTAACACTTATCGCGTCATAACCGGATCTGACATGGCCTTTGATTGTCTGAAATTCCTCCTCAGTCAACTTGCCCGGCTTGCTTAGGATCTGAATTGGCACAAATAACTTGCCGATATCGTGCAAGATGCCAACCAACCGCATCTCTTCCACGCGTTCCTCAGAAAAGTCTAGTTCACGAGCTATCGCGCAGGCCAGCCTGGTCACTCTCTCTTGGTGGTCGGCAATATATTGGTCTTTCATTCCAATCACTTTCGATATGGTGCGCACCGCTCCAATCTGAGTTCTCAACAGATTATCCAACCTGGATTCGAGCTGCCTGTCCGCTTGTTTACGTGTGGTGATATCTCTAGCGGTGACAATCAGACCCCGAGCCTCTCCCCCGCGCGTACTAGTTATGGATATATTTAATTCAGCCGAGACAAACGTCCCGTCTTTCCTCATCATCATGTACTCATCGGTAGCGACCGCACCTGACGTCAGGATTCCTTCAGCGCCTATCTTGGCTCGGTCTACTTCTGCCGGCGCCAATATCTCAAGAAAGTTTTTGCCGATTAGCTCGTTGATGTTTTGATAACCCAGAAGATCAATCACGCACTCATTGCAGACCATAATTTTGAGACCAGGGTTGATAAGCATGAAGGCCTCGGGTAGAGTCTCGACAATCGCCCGATACGCCCTCTCATTCTTTTTATGCGCCTGCTCAGTCTTTTTGCGCTTGCCAATATCATTGACCAGCCACGTCGTCACCATATCCGGACTAATGGCCCGAGCCAGCAACATCAACTCTACGGCAAACTCAGTTGTATCCCGCTTGAGGCCGGTGGTCTCTAATGTATTTCCGGTATTCGGCGTTTGACCGGCGTCAAAATCATCGACCAGCTGGGCGTAGCTCTCGCAGCCTTTGGAAACCAAGGCCACCATGTCTTGACCAATAAGTTCTCCGACTGAATAGCCAAAAAGCTCATGCGCGGCTTTGTTGGCGTAAACAACCTTACCGTCTGAGTCAACGCAATAAGCGGCAACAACAATATTGTCCATCACTTGCACAAGATAGTCGGGCATCTGGGCCACCGGCTCGGCCGGCGTTTGTGTTTTCTTTATGTCCGTCGACGGAATATTCACATGAACCTTTCTTATTATAGCGGACAAACATTCTTTTTACGCGGATTATGCCTGGATAGAAACTTAAATACTCTATGTCTTATTATCGGATAAGCAGCGGTCGTTCTTTAGGCGCAATTAGGGCAATTCACATCATTTTCCATCCCCCACTGTCACGTGTTCCCTAAAATCTACTGACTTCCTAGACCTTGCCGGCTTCTTTGTTTTTCTCATTTACAGGCGAATTGGAGTCTTTTTGTCCTCGTATCGGCTGCATCATGATCTTCACAAAAATACTGACTACCATGGGGTCAAATTGAGTCCCGCTACCCTTTTCAATTATTTTGCTAGCTTCTTTAAATGACTTCCCTTTTCGATAGGGACGATCACTGGTCATAGCATCAAAACTGTCAGCTACGGTGATAATGCGCCCCTGAAGGGGAATGTCTAGTCCTTTAATTCCTTCAGGGTACCCTAGTCCGTCATATCTCTCGTGATGATAGAGCATACCAGGGATAATTTCCTTTATGTCCATCATCGGCTCCATTATCTTGACCCCTTTCACGGGATGCTCCCTGACAATTTTTTCCTCATCCTCATTCAATCTTGAGGGTTTGCATAAAATGTTTTCAGGAATCCCGATTTTACCAACATCGTGAAGAAGCGCCGCTATCTCAAGGTTTTCCGTTTCTTTTCGATCAAGTCCAAGAGCCTCGGAAATCATCAGAGAAAAGGTTGCCACTCTTTCCGAATGGCCATGGGTGTAGGGATCTTTTTGGTCAATGGCCGAGACCAATGATTTTATGGAGCTTAAAAATAATGTCCTGACATCTTGATACAGATACGCGTTTTTGATAGACAGTGCAGCCCCGCTGGCAAGAGTACTGAGCACCCTAATGTCTTCGACAGTAAAGTCGCTAGAATCAATCTTATTACTGACATTTAGAACCCCGATTGTTTTACCTTCAGCCTTCAGGGGCACCGCGACTAAATCCTTAACCCTTTTGTGATAATGCCGTTTCATATAAAGAGGGACCCGGTTTTGTTTCTTGTCTGATAAAAGCACAGGCGCTCCCATCTCGAGCACCCAACTAGTGATATTTTCTGCTTTCTCAAGCTCTTCCCGACCGATTACATCCGCTTCGGGACCACTAGCTGTCTTTACCTCAAGTTCCTTATTTGTCGGATTGACTAGAATGAGAGCCACATTGTCCGCGCCTACTACATCTTTTGTTTGTGAAACTACTGTCCTAATTATCTGCTCCAGCCTTAAGCTGGAAGTTATTGCCTCACCAACCCTCTGCAAGGAAGATAATTCCGCTAGTTGATGCGATATCCCTCTATATAAATGAGCATTCTCAATAGCAACCGCTACTTCGGAGCCGACCGCGGACAGCAATGGAGCGTTGACCCAGCCGGCCATTTCTTCTTCCGGATCACTAAGAACAATCAAACCGAGAAGTCTTCCTTTTGTTCTTAAGGGAATCAACAGCGGGGATTGAATACTCACTGGTTCGTCATTTAGATTTCTGCTCTGCAAATTAAGATCCTGATCAACCGGTAGTTTGATCGACTCGTGGATCTGAAATTCCGGCAGATTCAGGATCTTTTTGCCTATTAATTCTTTGACACCTGACTCCCCTGAACAGCGAGCGACACAAACAGTAAGAAAATCCTCATTTTTATCTAATTCCAGCAACAACAATGTCGAGACTTTAAACGATTGGCTGAAAATTTTTGTTACAGATTCGTAGATCGACTGAAGATCTAAACTATTCTTAAGCTCTCGGCTGCTCTGATATAAGACAGTGAGCTCCTCAATCTTGTCTTTGAGTTCTTCTGTACGTTCCTCGATACTTGAAGACATCTTGTTAAGTGTGCTGGCCAAAAGGCCAATCTCATCCTTCCCCTCTACTTGAGCCCTTTGAGTCAAATCGCCTTTGCCGATCTTCTTTGCAATACCTACTAGGTGCAAAATCGGGTTTGTAATATATCTAGCCAAAACATACCCGAGAGCAGAGACTAAAAGCATCCCTAAGGTGAAAAAGATGATCATGCTCCTCGTAGTTGTGTTTTTCGCTTCCATAAAGAATTTGTCTCTTAGGGCTACGGAAAAAAAGCCGTCAGTTTCTCCAGCTAAATTTAAGACTGAGTAAACAAGGTCATATCGCTTTTGTCCGGTCTCGATCGTCTCCCGGTACGTCTTCTTCGAATTTCTGGCGGTGTTCCGCCAAAAAGTCGGGCTTTTCCTCAAAGCTTGGACGACATTGTTGTCGGATGAGGGGCTTGGGATCGTTGTTCCAAGAACTTGACCAGTCCGGTCGTAGAACGTGACATCAGCCAAAGATTGGCTTTTAAGCATCGTCAGAAATGAAGACAGATGAGTGCCTACCAAAACGGCTCCCACTTGCCGCTCCCCGATCTTCACTGGCCCGACAGTGTAAAGAATGCTCTCTCCCTGGGGCACTTGATAGATAAAGGCAAACTTGTCTCTTCCCTCAACGACCTGGCCCCTAAGCACTTTCATTACTGCGCTAATATCACCAAAGGCAGCGGTTTTGTCTTGAGAGGTTCCGTTTTTATCCAGGATTCCCAAGATTTGTTCACCTCTCAAATCAAGAACTTTGACCAGATTAATATCAGAGTTAATTTTTAAGGGTAGAAGTAATTGATAAAGTCTTTTGGTATCTCCATTTTCAAGAGCTTGACCGACGCCCTCAGTGTAAATCATCGCTCTAAGAACCGCGAGTTGGTCGGCTTCCCGATATTTGAAGGCTTCTCCAGCTGTTTCAGCAGAAGCAAGGAGTTGGCTGTAGAAACGTTCTTCCGAAGACTTGCTGACAAGATTGCTTATTAAAATAATGCCGAACAAAGCCAAGATAAAAGTGAGGAACAGATAGGGCAAAATCAATTTCACTTGAATCTGGAGATTGGTTGGATTAATAAAAGAACTCAGTCCATTAAGTTTTTGACGCAACTTCATCATGCCGCCTCTTCCTTAAGTTTTTAGTAAAACTTCCCACCCGTTTTATGTCACGAAATAATCTTCATATGAAGCCGTAATTGGTATATTGCCGATGCTCAAGTTCATCCTCATTGTTAGGCCCCGCCTTTGCCGGGATCAGGATTGCTGCCGCCTTTGCCGGGTTTAGATTTGTCCTTATCCTTGCCCGGATCAGAATTGTCCGGAGTTGAAGTGGCGTCCCCTGAGCCAGGATCTACTACTGGGTCGGAGCCATTTGCCGGGCCACGTTTATTGCCGGGATCCGGGTTAGAAACATTTCCATCGTCGCTGGGCTTGCTGGTTGTAGTATCGCCGTTATCTTGAGCCGGGCCGGGACTATTTGACCCTGAGGGCCCTCGCGAAACAGTTTTAGGAGATGCGGCGCCGCCCTTATCACTATTGCCGGAAGTGCTCTCTTGCGCGTCATTAGACCAAGGAGCAGGTTCGCTTTGGCCAGGCAGATCACCATCGCCCGCCAATGAATAGATTTTGGACTTTACAGCCTCTGAAAGTCGGCTGTCTGTTTTTGCCAGATCCTCTATTATGTCCGGCTTCACGGGACTAATATTATTGATCGACGACGGATCTTGCTTATAGTCGGCGATTTCTTTGGGTGTGACGTTTACAGAGAAGTAGTTGCCCTTAGCCCTTCTTGACCCCACCTCAGAAGCAAAAGCCAAGCTTGAAGCGATAAATATTATCACAACAGTAAATATTGCAATTCTTAGGAATGCACGCATTTGGTTCCTTTTCTCTTAATTCTCTATCGACATGATTAGGCGTCGACTTGATAGCTTTAGAGCTCACATTAACCCCTCTTTAGCTTGCGTAACAGCTAACAACTTAGCTAACGCGCTTTTGTAAATATTGGAGAATGTATTAGCATGGACTGTAGTTAGCGAGTACGACGTAATAGTGAGGCGCAAATGGCATGGTTTGATCCGCTTAATTGCTGCCCGAGAATATATTTCGGGGCAATTTTGCTGTGGATACTGATTCCAACCTATATATGGACACAAACTCTGTGGTCAAAAAGATTAAAGCGAGGCGTCGTCGGTTTTTCACTCGCCATTATTCTCACGCTGTCGGTTCTGGCCACTCTCAACATCCTCCTCTAAGAAGCCTTACCAGGCCATAAACGATCAAGTATTGACAAGGGAGTAATACAATCATTAGAATGACTGTCCAGTCAGTCATAACCTATTGGAGGATTAATTTATGGATTTTTTGACGCGGTTTTCTTTAAGAAGCCCGGCCGTTATCGTCATAGCCGTTCTTTTGCTGTTCGCGGGCGGTGTCTGGTCAGCGCAGCAATTGCCGCTTCAAACTATGCCGGATCTTGATATACCGATAGTGACGGTTGTGACCGTCTACCCCGGCGCCGGTCCGTCTGAAGTCCTGGAAGAGATAACCAAACCAATAGAGAAAGCGACCAGGAATATCGATAGCGCCAAAACCCAGAATTCCACCTCCTCCGATAACGTTTCAGTCATAGTAATGGAATTCGACTTCGGCGATGACCTGGATAAAGCTAAACGTGAGGTTGAAGATGCGGTCAAGGCGGTCGAGCTACCGGAAGCCGCCCAAACACCTAAGGTTGGGCGTATATCATTTGCTTCAATGCCTATCATGCGTCTGTCCATCGCCGGAGAGAACAATAAGTCCGACCAGACACTGCGATTTACAAAGGACGACATTGTTCCCGAGATTCAAGGTATCGATGGAGTTGGCAGTGTTCAGCTGACAGCAGACGACGAGTCATCGGTCAGGATCGAGCTGTCGCCGAAAAAACTACGTGAGAACAATCTCACCGTCGCCCAAGTGAGCCAATTTCTAGTCGCTTCCAATCTGGCCTTCCCGGCCGGAGAACTTACTCTCAAGGGCCGGATCCTGCCGGTTACAGTCGGTCGTAAATTCGATTCGGTGAAAGCTATCAAGGCGCTACCGTTGCTGGCGACTCCTTCCGCAGGAGCGCCGGGAGGACAAACCGGACCCCCTTTGAGTAGCTCAGCCCAAAGACCGTCAGCCGGTGGACAAAGCAGCTCATCTCAGATTAAAACAATCACTCTTGGCGAAATTGCCGATGTCTCACGAGGATCGGATAGAACAACTGTCGCCAGCAGACTCAACGGCAAATCCGCGTTTAGCGTAAACATCATCAAAGAACCGGATGCCAATACGGTAGATGTGGCCGACAATATTGGCGATAAAATAGATTCTCTGCGCGATTCCGGCCCAGGGGGCCTCAAGATCAAAGTGGTTGAAGACGAGTCCGTAATGGTGCGCGAGTCAATAGGCGGCCTGCTCCGGGAAGGGCTGATGGGTTCTGTTCTCGCCATGCTTATAATTCTCATCTTTCTCGGCAATTGGCGCTCAACATTGATAGCCGCCATCTCGATCCCTTTGTCGGTTGTGATCGCTTTAATCGCACTCAAACAACTCGGTATTACATTAAACATCATGAGTCTAGCCGGGCTGGCGGTAGCTGTCGGCCGTATCGTTGACGACAGCATCGTTGTCATTGAAAATATCTACCGGCACCGACAGAAGGACGACCTGGCCGGAGACGATCTCGTAACTTACGGAACAAAAGAGGTGACCTCAGCCATCACGTCATCGACATTCACCGTCGTGGGCGCGTTCGTGCCGTTGGCCCTTGTGAGCGGCTTTATCGGACAAGTCTTCACTCCCTTCGCGGTTGCCGTCGTCACCTCGATTCTAGCTTCACTTGTAGTAGCTCTAACCGTTGTGCCTCTAATGGCCAAGTATTTAATCGCCGGTCGGCATGGCAAGAGCGGACGCGAGGTCATGAGCATGGCCAAAACCTACCGTAAAGCGCTACGCTGGTCTTTAGACCATAAAGCCATCGTTCTGGCGATCTCATTCACGTTCTTCTTCGCCAGCCTGGGGCTCACCCGCTTTATCGGGTCAAATTTTCTCCCGACCGATGAGCAGAATCAGCTTAATGTGACGATTGATATGCCGGCTGGAACATCGTTTAAAGCTCTGGACGATAAATCCAGGGAGGTCGAGGACCTCGTGAAAGGAAAATACGTCAAGGACCGACTGGCGACTGTAGGAAGCGGGCTTGGACAACAAGATTTCTTTTCATCAGCCGGTTCCGCCAACCAAGCCAACATTTTTCTTGACCTTGCGGACGACGCCGAACCTAAAAAAATCGCCAAAACACTCCGGCGCCGGCTCAACAGAGTGGCCGGAAAAGCGGAGATCACCGTGTCTGAAATTGACTCCATGGGCGGGATGACTTCTAGGATCGAAGTCCTCGTTCGCGGTGATAATTTAAAAAACCTAAGAAAAGCCGCAGATAAAGTCGGCCGCAGCATGAAGAAAATTGACGGACTGGCTAACGTAGAAGACAACCTGGAACAAGTCAAAGAAGGAGTTTTCGTTGACGTTGATTCGGAAAAAGCAGTCAAAGTAGGGCTGACGAGCGCGCAAATCGGCAGTTGGCTCAGAGAACTACTGGTAGGCAAGAATGTCACCAGAATGACCATCGATGATGAGGGCGTCGATGTCTCCCTGGGCTTTAAGTCACAGACATTCGACGAACCGGCTGAACTGGCCGACCTGAAAGTGCCCAGCCCGCTGGGCTTGCCGGTCAAGCTTGGAGATATCGCCGATGTCCGCGAGCGTCCGACACCGGTCACTGTCACAAGACGGGATGAAAGACAATTCGCTTCCATCACCGCTGAAGTTACTACCTCAGATAGCGGCCGGGTCACGCGCGACCTGAACACAGCGCTTAATGATCTGAGGTTACCTAAAGGAGTTACAACTAAGCTTTCAGGTGTCTCCGAGCAAATGGAGGAAGGCTTTAGTCAACTTGGTATGGCCATGCTCGTCGCGGTCGGTGTAGTCTATTTGATTATGGTGCTGGCGTTTGGTGAAGCCAGAGCGCCGTTGGCGATCCTTTTCTCCCTACCTTTTGCGGCCACCGGGGCCCTAATCGGACTCTTTGTAACAGGCCAACAAATCAGCGTGTCATCGATGATCGGAGGTTTGATGCTGATCGGCATTGTCGTCACCAACGCCATCGTCCTTATAGAACTGGTCCAACAGAAACGCGCGGCGGGGATGCCAACGCGAGAAGCCCTGCTCGACGGGGGCGCGACTCGACTGAGGCCCATTCTGATGACAGCGGCCACGACAATTTTCGCGCTACTGCCCTTAGGTCTGGGCTTGTCTGATGGAGGGCTTATCTCCCAAAGTCTAGCAGTGGTGGTTATTGGCGGATTGACTACGTCAACAGCACTAACACTGATTATCGCCCCGGTCATCTTTGAAATCCTGGCCAACATTGGAACAAAAAAACCAAAGAGCTCCGGCAACCGGGGCGCGGGAAACGAGAACGCGGTCGCGTGACAACCGCCGGGCATAACACGGACGGCGAAGGCCGTTCCCAAGCCATACTCGACGCGACACTGGCTGTCTTTTCCGAGGCCGGATACCACAAGGCCAGGATCGAGGATATCGCTGAGAGGGCCGGTGTCGCAAAGGGTACTATCTATCTTTATTTCCCCAGCAAAAAGAAACTTTTTTCCGCCTTGATCGAAGAGATTGGCCTCCGCCATCTCGCAGCTATGAAAAAGGCCTTCAAAGGACACGGAACACTAAAAGATCAGCTTATAGTCATAGCTCAAGAGAGCTTGAAGCTGGCCAAGGCAAGAAAGGACTTTAGGGACCTCAATGTCAACGAAGTCATGATCTGTGATCCGGTTTTTAAGAAGAAGGTATTAATCTTCCGTGAAAAATGTATCCGTACAATAGCGTCGGCGCTGGCTGAATCAGCCGGGGACAATCGATTGTCTCGAGATTACTACCGCGACGCGGCTATCGCTTTCATCGGTCTGTTGCACGCTTTTGATCCGGAGTTAATAGATAGCAGCGAGCAAGAACTTGACAAAGAACACCTGCCACAACGGATTGTGAGCCTGTTTTTGGAAGGGCTCAAAGGGGTCTCCATAGGCTCAAAAGACTGACGACGTTACCACGCTTTGGCTGAACGTTTGACACGACCTGGAGTTGGGCAAAACCGAAGCACATGCATGGTTGGCTTGAAAGCTATTACATTTTCATCATTCTTTCGCTGGCAGCACTGCTGCTGCTGCTTTTTTTGGCATTCATCATTGCCTTGAGAAGACATTACCGGGAACTCTCTCCCTGGCGATTGGCCGACAGGCTGAGCAAAATAGCCACCGAAAGCGACCTATGGCTTCATGTTCCCCGCCTGGCTGAAGACGGAGGCGATTTTGATTACTACTTGGCCGGTCTTAACAGCCGGTTGGCGAGACGGCGAAAAAGGGCGGCGCGTCTCCTTGGGACTATCGGCAGCAGTCATGCTGTACTCCCGCTTCTTGGTCACCTACACGACCCGAACCGGGCGGTAAGAAGAGAAGTCGTATGGGCACTCGGTGAACTAGGAGATCTAAAAAGCCTCCTACCACTCTTGTCTTTAATTGAGACACCGGACTGGGGCGATCCCTCTATCGTTATTGAGGCAGTTATTAAATTTGGACCAGACGCTGAGACAAGCCTGCTGCCTCTGCTGACCGTATCTTCACCGATAACGCAGCTTTGGGCCGCTCGAGCCATCGGCCGAATTCGAGGAGAAAAGCCGAGACCACCGATAGCTCCACTGCGCCCGCCTACAGCCTTCGACACAATTCTTTCGTGGACAAAGAGAGTCGCGTGGCTGATCAGCGGCTTGTCAGTGTTTGCACTTTTCATCACCCTGTTGGCCGGCACGTTAAGCGCGACCGACGCGTTTGCCCGATTCGTTCTAAGACTCGCTTTGGCCACCATCGCCTTTGTCTTTATACTGATCTTGCTCAATGTGGCTGTGCGAATCTTGTCGGATAGACTGGAAAAAAGCCGGTCGCGGCTTCAAAAACGAGCGAGGAACGTGATTCAAAATATTCTCAAGGCACCCGGGGATCATGACAACTGGACCAAACTAAAACCCTTCATAAAACGCCTGGCAATAGTGGCAGTGGTCTGTCAGCCAATCCCCGAGGCCGATACCAATGTCATCCGTCAGATACTGCGGGAGCTGGGCGCGGAAACGCATCTGGAAAAACAAGCTCTTAGGACACGGCGGAAATGGCGGCGCTTCCAAGCTCTGCTCTTGCTCGGGTGGCTTCAAAGCCGGAAGTCTTTCCCGCTGCTGGAGCGAGCGTTGTATGATCCGGACATCGAAAGCAGCTTGGCGGCGGCCCACGCCCTCTCAGAGTTTGACGCGGCCGCGGCGTACCGGATGCTGCTTGATGTTTTGAGTGATGGACGACTACCATACTCAAGACTTGCAGCTGTCATTGAGGCTTCCTCTTTTAAAGAGCCTCTGCCCCTATTATGTGAGAGGGTCGGTGATTTCCGCCCTAAACTCCGTTTTTGGGTCGCCTACCTGCTCGGTACAACCCATGACCAAAAAGCCTTCCCGGCTTTGACAAAACTCGCACGCGACAGTGAGGCAAATGTACGAGCGAACGCGATAGAGTCCCTCGGCAAACTAGAGGATGAGCGGGCAACGCCTTTGTTAAGAGAACTGTTGAAGGATCCCGTCTGGTATGTTCGCGCTCACGCCGCCAAAGGTGTCGGTATTGCCAACGACACAACTCTCGTGGAAGAACTGACATGGCTGCTTCATGACGAACAGTGGTGGGTCAGGCAGGACAGCGCGCTCGCGCTCGAAAAAATCGGACGTCCCTCGATACCATTCTTGAAGAAACTACTAAATGACAAAGACCGGTTCGCTAGAAACAAAGCGGCTGAGGTGCTTGGCCGTTTGGGCATGGTCGCAGAACAAATTGAAAAGCTCACCGGGACAAGCGCGGAAACCAAAGAGGCAGGCGATTTTCTATACGCCATCGGACGTGCGGAAGCACTCAATATCCTGCATAAAGAAATCTCTCAAGCGGAACCAGGCGCGCAAAGCCGACTGGCAGACATACTTGGTTGGATAGGCAATGACAAATCACTACCTTTATTGGAGCAGCTGAAGCTGTCAAACGCCCGGAGGGTAAGACAACATGCCAAAGACGCGATTGATATAATTGAGAGAAAACATTGAGGACTTTTCTATTCTTTGTTTACATTATTTTACTGGGATATTTCTTGTCGATTAATTTTTTCTACCTCGCGCTACAAGTCTTATCATTTTCCGGAAGTTATCGTCGACTAACCGAAATGAGGTACACAAACTTTGAGCTACTCGCTGAGTCTTATCTTACTGTCCCCATCAGCATCATTATGCCCGCCTACAATGAAGAAAAAGGCATAATAAACGCGATCTACTCGGCCGCTAACTCCGATTATCCGGAATTTGAGGTTATCATCGTTAACGACGGCTCAACTGATGACACACTCGAAATCATAGAGCGAGAATTTGATCTTGAGGTTCAAGATGTCTTCTATCGCGAACCTCTGCTCACTCAAAATGTGCGACGCGTTCTTAGGTCTAAGCGTTTTCCGAATCTGTGGGTACTTGATAAGGACAATGGGGGCAAGGCCGACGCGCTGAACGCCGGCGTCAACTTCTCACATTATCGATACATCGCCACTTGCGACGCTGATTCGATTTTCGACCGCCAGGGCCTGCTGCGCATCATAAGAGCCGTTGGAATGGATCCCGCGAAGATTGTCGGAGTGGGTGGACAGATCAGGGTGGGAAACGGGCTCACAGTTGAGCAAGGAAAAGTGCTAAAGAAGCACCTGCCTCACGAATTGGTGACCAACTTTCAAATTATTGAGTACCTCGGATCTTTCCTTGGCAATCGCGTCGGCTGGAGCGAGGTCAATTCAGTTCTCGTTATTTCCGGCGCTTTCGGGCTATGGCGCCGAGACATCATGATCGAGCTTGGGGGGATGACAAGCGAGACCACGCATGAGGACATTGAATTCACCTTTCGCATCCATGAACATTTCCGCCGCAAAAAGATCCCCTACAACATTGTTTTCATGCCTGATCCGATCGTCTGGACAGAGGTTCCCACCACCTGGCGCGGCCTGTTCAGGCAGAGGCGCCGGTGGCAACGCGTGGTAAATGAAGTCATGTGGATCTACAGACGGATGTTGATGAACCCCCGTTACGGAGCGGTTGGTTTAGTGGGCATGCCGTATATGCTCGTTTATGAGATCATAGGCCCGTTCTTTGAGATCTTCAGTTACCTAATCGTATTCATTTTCTTCATGACCGGAATTATCAATTTTCAACTTTTGGCCCTCTTCTTATTGGTCTCGTTCGGCCTCACGATGACAGTTCGCATTGGAGGTGTATTCGTCGAGCAGTATTCATTCAGAACCTACTCTTTGAAATCATTGCCGCGTCTGTTTTTGCTGGCGTTTCTAGAGAATTTTGGATATCACCAGTATATTTCCATAGCCCGGATAAGGGCCTTGTTTGACTTCTTTCGAGGCAAAAAAACCTGGGACCGAATCGAACGAAAAGGTTTATAAGCAGCCGGTTCCGGTGAAATTCACGGTAGTGAAAACTCTAATTACCGGTGGGGCGGGCTTCATCGGCTCAAATTTAGCGGGTGCGCTTATTGAGCGAGGCGACAGCGTCGCAATTATTGACAACCTCTCAACAGGAAAACGTGAAAATCTTGAGGCTCTAATGAGCGCCAATGAGATCAATCTGGTCGTCGAATCAATACTTGATAGGCAGATTCTTGAACCACTGGTCGCAGAGGCTGATCTTGTTTATCATCTCGCCGCTGTCGTCGGAGTGGAGCGGGTTTGCCATGATCCGGCCCTGACTTTACAAATTAATATCGAGGGAACAAAAACTCTGCTCGAGCTCGGACGCGATTTTGAGACTCCGGTTGTTCTAGCCTCAACTTCTGAGATTTATGGAAAGAATGATGACTTGCCTCTCGCCGAGGGTGACAATACAATTCTAGGCCCAACAACTGTTCCGCGCTGGTCTTACGCTGTTTCCAAGCTTGCCGATGAACACCTGGCCCTCTCGCTTGCAAACACCATCCCTATCACGATCGTGCGCTACTTCAATTGCTATGGACCGTATGTCGACCCCGCCGGCTATGGTAGCGTCGTAGCTCGTTTTATTGATCAAGCTCTGCGAGGTAGACCAATTACAATTTACGGGGACGGTAATCAAACACGATCGTTTACGTATGTTAGAGATAGCGTGGATGGAACGATCGCCGCCGCCCTTAGGAGCGAGAGCGACATTTTCAATATCGGTTGCCCCACAGAAACGACGATCAACGAATTAGCTGCCAGAGTTCTTGAGATGACCGAATCAAAATCAAATATAGTCCATCAGCCGGCGCCGAAACATCTGGGGCCTTTTGAGGATCAACGGCGGCGTAAGCCGGATATTACCAAGGCACAACGAAAACTGGGTTTTGATCCCGGCACTAATCTTGACGAGGGACTAGAACAAACAATTGCCTGGATGCGCGCGAAGAACAAAGAAACATTGACGCGAAGGGCGGCCTGATGAGCGATAAAAAGCAGACAGAAGACTTGGCTCAAAGAATTGCCTCCAAGAAAGCGCTTGTCGCCATTGTAGGGCTGGGCCACGTCGGCTTAATCGAGGCTGTCACCTTCGCTAAAGCAGGCTTCAAGGTTACAGGGTTTGATATCAACAAGGACAAGATACGAGCGCTTAAACGTGGAGAGAGCAGCTCCGCGGATGTCAACAACCAAGACCTCAAGGCACTTGTGAATTCAGGCGATCTTACGCTTGAAACGTCCCCGTCAAATCTGGCTAAAGCGGATGTCATAATCATTACCGTGCCGACATTGTTGTCGCGCCACAAAAACCCTGATGTCAACGCGGTCTGGGATGTCGCTCGACACATAGTGCATCACGCCAAAACACCTGTATTTGTCAGTGTCGAAAGCACATGCTATCCAGGCGCCACCGAAGAACTTTTTCAGAACCTTTTCAGCAAGCATTTCGAGGCTGATCGTGACCTGTTTCTAGCCTGCGCTCCAGCCCGAATAGACCCCGGCAACAAAGAATGGCCTCTACCTTCTATACCAAAGATTATTGGCGGGTTAACACCGAAGAGCCTTGAGTTGGCCAGATCATTATATGATCAAGTCGTAACATCCATCATCCCAGCCAGTTCTTTAAAGGCCGCGGAGATGACAAAACTAATGGAAAACAGCTTCAGAACCGTCAACATCGCCTTCGCCAACCAAATGCAGATCATCTGTCACGAGATGGGCATTAATGTTTGGGAGATCATAAAGCTGGCGGCCACTAAACCTTTCGGTTTTGTGCCCTTTTATCCCGGCCCCGGACCAGGCGGCACGTGCATTCCGGTCGATCCATTTTATGTCTCCTGGAAGGCGCGGGAATATGAATATCACGCGCGCTTTATCGAACTCGCCGGGGAGGTCCTCGATGAAATACCGGGCTTTTTGCTCAAACGTTTGTACGATATGCTAAATGGAAAAAGCAAAGCCATCGAGAACTCTAGGATACTCCTGCTAGGCGTAGCTTACAAAAAAGACACAGCGGAAATTAGCGGTGCGGCGGCGCATAGCATTGTGCCGCGTCTTGTGGAACGCGGCGCTAAAATTTTCTATCACGATCCATACGTCAACAAGTTCCGGACCAACGGCACAACCCTGAACTCAACAAAGCTGAGCAAGTCATTTCTAAAGAGCCTCGACGCCACCATTATCTTAACTGACCACTCCCAAGTCGACTATGAGCTCATCGTTCGCAACAATTCCCTAATTTTGGACACAAGAAACGCTTTGGCCGATTACGATAGCGCGAACATCCACAAATAAACTAGTCTTCGGGTTGAACCAGTCTAGTGCGCAAGTAACTTCACGAGTGTCTGATCCAGCCCTTTTTCTATGCTGTGGAGCATATAATTGAAAGCCTCAGCCGGCGAATACGCCTCGTGATACGGGCGCTCTGAAGTTAAGCCGTCATAAACGTCGGCAACCTGGACCAACCGACTGAAAATATGGGGTTTCTTCCCGCTCAGGCTCTTTGGATAGCCACTCAAATCGCAACCCATATGATGCTCATAACCAATAACCAGAGCTGATTTTTCAATTGAGAGCCACCCCGACAGTATTCGCATACTTTCGACTGGGTGCAATTTGATGATTTCCCATTCTTCGGGTGTCAATTTGCCCGATTTGTTAAGAATCTCTTTGGGGATGCTGATCTTACCGATATCATGGAGCAGAGCCCCCGTGCCCAACCAGACCAGCTGCTCCGCCTCAAGTCCGATCTTAGCACCCAGATTCAACGCCAATATAGCCACGTTGACAGAGTGATGGCAAGTATAATCATCAAAGTTTTTTAAAGAAGCTAAAGCCACAAAACTTGCGTCCTTACTTAAAACTCCTTTCACTAACCAATCAACAATACCCTTGATCTTGCCTTGATCAATTGTTTCTTTGTCGCTCATTTTGTCAAATATATCGCTGATTACAGCAGTCGCCAATTGATATCTTTTTGTGTCTGCCTGACGCTTACCGCCGCCAGTTTTGCTATTGCCGTTTTCACCGACAGAGACAAGCTTCTTCACCTCTATATGAGCGAATCCGGCTAATTTGAGCGAATCCTCAAAATCAGATATTTCCGAGCTCGTCTCGGCCCGCAAAAGCGAGACAAAGCCTTTAAGTTCTTTACGATCCACCTTGGGAAAAAAGACTACTCGATCAATGCCCTTCTCCTCGCACCAGCCGATCAACTCCGCGCAACTAAAACTTTCTTCAATAAGAATTTCTTCTTCAAAATATATCTGACCGTCATGAAAACTAAAGGCCAACCGCTCCCGTGTTGATAGAAGCGAAGAAAAAGCTTTATGCAGTTCTTCTACAATATTGGCGATTTCCGGGTGCCCGTCCGGGTACAGCCCCATATTCTTGCCGAGGGTCATTAGAAGCTCCGGAATATTTTTATCCTTTTGCAGCAAGCTTAAGCTCATTTATGCCCCCTTGCTATCTTACTCAAGGACAAAGTGGCGGCCTCTTTAAGCTTTTTCTTTCTAGCGTAAAATGGCCATGAGTTGATCCCTGCTATTCGGACCAAGACGGATCTAGCAGAGTGTGCCCGTAGTCTCCCCAGGGCTGCTATCGCCTCTGTTTTTAGATCAACTTGTCGCAAGAAAATATCCCGATCTTCTATAACTCTCAGCAAAGAATCAACCGCGTCTATATTCTTTATTTTGCCCAATGCCTTGACCGCTCCTATTTTGATCTGCGAATCTTTATCTCCAAGCATATCCTCGAGCACTTCGATAGTAGACGGACCCAGCTTAGACAGGGCTGTTATCGTTTCCAATCTGACCCTAACGTCTTCATGCTCGGCTGCCATCTCCAGATAAACAATCGATTTCTTGTCTCCGATTTCTCCGAGAACATACACAAGATTACGTACAAGAAACCATCGAGAGTCATTGAGGTGGCTTGCGACGCCTTCCATATCTGTTTCGGCGCAATAAGTTAAAAACTTGCATATGAGTCGTCTCCGCCCGCGCCTTTCTTCCACTACCAAAATATCAAGCAGAGCCGGTGTCGCGTAACCGCCCGTAAGCTTAAAATATCGCTCAACATTCGCTAGCGTGTTTTCTTGATCCTGATCCAACAGGCTAAGTATCTTTTCAATTTTTTCTTTATCGCAAGCCTTCTCAATTCGCGTTTCAATAATTTCTTTTGCTTCCTCGTTGGTAGAGCGTCGATCACACTCTTCTGCTAGAATCGATACCGCGCCAACAGCAAGACTGACCTCATCTATCTTGAGCCCGTCAATAAGTATCTCTACAGCCATTTCAGCCATTTTCTCCAGATTTGAGAGCTTCTCCTCTTTTGCAAGGACTTCGCGCAACTGCCCGAGGGCCAACTTCATTATTTGGTGTTCCGTCGCGGTGTCAGTAATTTCTTTTTTTAGATCCCGGATTTCTTTTGCGTCTTCACCCAGACTTGCGGATTCATTTTCGCTCTGAATTTGTCCGCTTAAAGCTTTAGCCATCGCCTGATCTTTTTCTAAGATGCTCTTGAAAAAGTTGCGCATGAGATCATTTTCAAGAGAAAACTCGTCTGACAATAATGGAGCAAGCCCCCGGAGGCGCTCAAATGAAAGCGGCATCTTCTTGATATCTTCCAAGATCCCTTCGGCTGAAAAATCTTTAGCTGAACTATATAGTTTTATCAATTTAACCAATTCCCGGTCGGGAAAGTGCGCGATCAGCTTTGACGCAAAAGTATGCGACTCTGACGCGTTGGCGTTTAATAAGTGCGGTGCCACGGCTGTTAGTAAAGGCTCTTCTAACTCGAGAATCGCCTCAACTAGTTTCTCGCTGAGCATTGCTTGGTCCTGAGGTTGTGAATCGCTGAATAGTTTATCAAGCGCCGACAGCGCATTTGTAATCACTACAGCGCTTTCTTCCGTTCCTTGAGAATCTGGATGCAAAGAGCTAAAGAATCCCGCCAGCGGTACAGCGCCGGCATTGGCTATAGTATTGCTAATCCCATTGGCATCGCTCATTGAAGGTTCGATTTCCGCCAATACCACTTGCTTGAGTCTCGAAAAGTCTGCTTGGCCCTCAGGCTCGACTGGGGGCCGACCTTTTGTTTTCGTGATTTGGGCTTCACCTGTTACCCTGAGTAGAAGCTCAGATACGCAAACAGCCGTCACTTTCCGGGTCTTTAGAAGTTCCGGCAAGCCTCCAGCCGTCGCGACTTCTTTCGAGTCTAAACATATGAGCTGTAAAAATGTTTTTAGCTGTTTCTCATCAATCTCTTCACTAATGACAATACTCTCAAGCTTCAAACGGAAAAGATGGAGCGCGAGAGAACCGGCACCGGGCATCTGCTTGTCGATCTCGATATCTTCGACGACGATGTTATCCTTTGAAACGCGCAGAACAAACTGACCATATTTTTGAACATGGCTTTTTAATCTTTCGTATAGGTCAACCATGTTCTTAACTGCTATAACATGATCGTCCGGATAAAGCTGGACCGACCTGAAAGCCAAGTTAAGCTGCTGCAAAACCGCTTGAACCTCGGCCTTCTTTTGCATAAGCGCTTTTTCAAGCTTAATGCCCATGCTCATGTTTTCGACATTTTACCTGCCAATATTTAGCTTTCTGCAATACACGCGGATTCCTATTGAGGTAACATGTTGTCCATGAACATAAATGACTTGGGCTGGGATAAACACTTCTCTGAGCATTTTGAATCCTTGGGCCGGAGCGATTTTCTACCTGCTCGAGTTCTCTTAGAGACTGCGCGGGTCTATTCGGTATTCTGCTCATCCGGCGAACTGAGCGCCAAAATCTCGGGAAAACTAGTACACAAGGCGAGCGGAAGAGAGGACTTTCCGGTAGTGGGCGATTGGGTCGCAATCAAGCCTAACAGTACCGAGCAGAAGGCGACGATTCACCGCATCTTGCCAAGAAGAAGCGCCTTCATCCGTAAAGAAGCCGGAAAACGAACAGAACCCCAGGTTGTCGCGGCCAATATAGACACGGTATTTATGGTTTGCGGTCTAGACGGGGATTTTAATCCCAACCGTATCGAGAGGTATTTGGCAGTTGCCTGGGAGTCTGGCGCCAAACCTGTTGTCGTATTGAACAAAACAGATATCTGCGCTGATGTTGATGACGCAGTGGCAACCGTTGAGTCACTGGTGCCCGGAATTCCAGTGTTGCCGATGAGTGCAATTAAAAACATCGGTGTAGACACACTGTGTGCGCATATCCGTTTTGGAGAAACCGTAGCTTTTCTCGGTTCCTCCGGCGTTGGCAAATCATCCTTGGTGAACGCGCTTTTGGGCATGGAAAGACAACGCGTGCGCACTGTGCGCGGCGACGACAGTCGGGGGCGTCATACGACAGTGCACGGTCAATTGTTTGTGCTGCCCGAAGGCGGAGTATTGATCGATACACCGGGCCTGCGCGAGCTACAGCTCTGGAGCGACAACGAGGGGCTGGCCCGCGCGTTCGATGATATCAAGGAACTCTCTAGCCAGTGCCGTTTCAAAAACTGCAGACACGACACGGAACCAGGATGCGCTGTTAGACAAGCGCTAGAGGATGGGACACTCACTGACCGTCGATGGCAAAGCTACATGAAGCTAAAGAACGAACTCAGCCACCTGGAAGGCCGCCGGAACACAAAAAGCAAACTCGTGGAAAAGAAACGAAAGAAAGACCTTTCTGCACACATAAAACGGGTCCACAAACGACCGCGAACTTAAACAAGGATTAAATATGGCCACGACCAATCATCAGATAATGAAAACAGCCCTTACCGTCTTACTTTTCGGTTTAATTATTACCGGTATGATGTGGATCAGCCCCGACTCTTCTTTTGGAGGGCCGTTATTTAGACTACAACCAAAAAAAGGCTCGGTTCTCATCGGCGCTTATGACACCAAGTTTGTTAACGGTGAGTATGTCTTTGAGCGAGTGATCGGACGCCGGGTTGCCGTAATCAACTCTTTCCAGGCTTGGAGCCGCAAAAACAGGAAAAGGAATTATTTCGACCGAGACTGGGTGAATTTCGCCAGGACCCTTCACGCCAACAACCAGGTGCTCATGGTCACCTGGGAGCCCTGGAATGTGGCGCGAAGCAACGACTTTAATCAACCTCGATTCAGGTTAAAAACAATTATCGACGGTAAACACGATAGGTATATGAAACGTTGGTTTAGGCAGGTGCGTAACTTACGACAGCCGATTTTCGTCCGATTCGCGCATGAAATGAACGGTGAATGGTATCCTTGGGGAACCCATGTCAACAGCAGACGCGATTACATAAAAGCCTGGCGCCACGTTGTCAATTTAAGCCGAAAAGTAGGAGCTAATAATATCACCTGGGTCTGGGCGCCGAACGTGAAGATGCCCAGGGACCACTTTAAAGAACTTTTTCCGGGCAAAAAATATGTCGACTGGGTCGGTACATCTGGATATAACTGGGGCGGCTCAGGGCGAGACTGGACAGGCTGGCACAGCGCTCGAAAGATCTTCGGCCCGACTCTCAAGATTCTTAAGAAATATAAAAAGCCGATCATGATAACGGAAATGGGTTCAAGGGAGAACCCCGAGCCAAATCATCCTACCAGAAGAAGTAAGGCCTGGTGGATTAAACAGGCTTACAAATACCTGAAGAATCCTGAGCTTCGAGTAAGGTTAGTGGTATATCAAAACGTTCGCGCCGACCGCACTTATGATTGGCGGGTAACCACATCGCGCGCGAGCAAACGAGATACTAAACGCGTTCTGTCTGAATCAATATTTCAGGGAATGTTTAAAACCAGACCCTAAGCATCCATCAGCTCCCCGGCGAAGTATATGTGTAGTCAATGACAATATTTCCGGCCCTTAAATCGGTGTCTGCGCCACTTAGCCACACAAATACATAATAAGCATAGGAATTATTATTTATGGTCGCATAATTAATATTAGAACGTGTCTGTACTTGCCAGGTAGGTGAGTCGACTGAAGTTGGTGGAGGGCCAGCCATGCTATCAACCGAGTTGTTCAGATTATTTACTCTAGACAGTTCAACAAAAGTATCTTTACCAATGACATCGTCTTTATGGCTATATCGAACTTTGGTGACCACGGCTCCTTGGGGCAGATAGACGGCGGCTTGAAATTGACCAGCGCCCGCTATCATACGAAGATTGAATCCACGCTCGTAATCATACCCATCTTCAAATGGTACCAGGGCAGATACAGGAATCGATAAATATCCGGTTTTTCTGGAATACCTGATCTTTGAGTCATTTATATACTGGACATGCTCAGTACGTATGGCCCTTTTGCCTATCTTTCCTCTTTTTACCGCTCTCGGAGCAATCCTATCGGTTGTCACGGCCTTGTTGCGAATATCTGCGGATCTGATTGAATGATCCTTGATTTCTTTTGTGCCAACTGAGTTGGCCATCAAGGCCAATGCGGGCATAGCCACCATCAGCACAAGTGAGATGACCGCAATATATGTCATCGTCCCCTTAACCATAAGTCTTTTTAATGTCTGTCTGTGCATCTTTCCACCACTCCTTTTTCTCTCAATAGTTGCTTGATATGTATGTAGTTTAGATTCTCTTTCTTAAAGACACCTCCTAGAACGAAAAAGATTAGATTTTTACGTTGAAAACTTGGTTAGCGATGAGTGCTTTCTTGGATTGTTAATACTCGTCAGTTCATGCTGCAATAGCTACTTTAACAGCTTCTCCTCTTGAGGTGCTCTTAGAAAGCCTTAAAAAGAGTATTCATGATCCGGATAGCCGCCGGACCCAAGATTACTATGAGCAAGGCCGGTAGCATACATAAAACCACTGGAAAAATATTTTAACTGGTGTTTTCAGCGCTGCCTCTTCCGCGACTTGGCGACGTCTGGGGCGAAGCTCAGCTGTTTCATTCTGCAGTATTTTGCCAATGCTGACACCAAGCTTGTCTGTCTGGCTTTCCTGGCCTATTCTTTATTCAGCTGGATCCAGCCCCGTTTATGCGCGTACACGATAGCGGCTGTTCTATTTTTCAAGCGTAGTTTTTTAAAGATTCTGCTAATGTGCTTTTTAACCGTGACCTCGCATATGAAGAGTTCTTCACCGATTTCCCGGTTCCGTAGCCCTTTTGCCATCAACTGCAGAATCTCTCGTTCTCTGATAGTTAGGTCAGCCAAGTGCCGATGTTTTGACCTTCTCTCAACCAAAGCTTCTCTCGCCATATTATGCGGCAGGATCATTTGACCTCTTGTGACCAGACGTATTGCCAGGATAAGGTCGTCAGACATGACGCTAGTTAGAACACACCCACTAGCACCTCTCGTAAAGGCATTAGCTACGGCTTTGTCTTTGCCTGGCGGTGTGAGCAGCAATATCTTGACTCCCGGATTCTTCTTGATCAATCTTGAGCAGACTTCCGGCTCTTCAGAATCGATACTTATGCCGAGAACAATGATGTGCGGATGGAGTTCATGGGCCTTCTCAACAGCTCCTCTGATGCTCGAAGTTGAAGCAACTACATCAAAATCTTGTTGCTGCCTGAATATTGCCGCAAGTCCTTCTCTCAGAAGGTCATTCTCTTCTATAACGAAAAGGCTCGTCCGGTCTTCTTGTGTTGTTATCAAAGCTGTCCCCTAGCTTTATCGACTCTTATAAAACCGTAAACAGAGTATTCATGATCCGGATGCCCGCCGGACCCATGATCACTATGAGCAGGGCCGGCAATATACATAAAACCACCGGAAAAACTATCTTGACAGGTGTTTTTAGCGCTGCCTCTTCCGCTGCTTGACGGCGTCTGATGCGAAGATCAGATGCTTCGTTCTGCAATATTTTACTGATACTGACGCCAAGCTTGTCAGCTTGGATCAGGGTGGCACAGAAACTCTGCAGTTCGGGTATATTGGTGCGTTCACTGAGATTATTTAATGCCTGACTTCGTGTAACGCCAATCTGAAGTTCCCCTAATACACGCCCAAATTCTTCGCTGAGTGCGCCATCCATATTTTGAGCAACTTTAGCAAGAGCTGAATCAAAAACGAGACCGGCCTCAACTCCAATTTTTAGAATATCGATAGAATCCGCCAGGGTGGCGCCGATCTGTTTTTGCCGGCGTTCAATTCGTTGTCCAAGCCAGAAAGTCGGAAAGTAAAAGACTATTCCGACAAGGGGAAGCCCGAGCCATGGAGTATTTCCGCTAACAACAAAAAATGGTATTCCAAATAGCAAGAAGATCAAAAAAGCGATACCGGCCAAAGCCAGCTTTATGGTTTCAAATTTTTCGGCGCTCAGATTTCTGATACCGGCCAACATTAGCTTTTTATGTGTTCTGGCAATACGCTCTTTTGTATTCCATCTTTTTGCGACCGTACTCAGTTTTTCCAGTAAGGGCCAGATGATCCGGTCTTGAAAATTCAATTCACCTGTCGCCCCAGCGTGCCCGGATACTTCATATGAGGCCAGGCGGCTAAGCGATTTTTTAACCTGGGCCCGGGAGGACATTGGGATGGAAAAGAGAGCAAATGCCATAAAAAAGACTGCCAAGAAACTCAACGTGAAAATAATTGTCATCATGTGCCTCCGTCAATATTCAATGTTTGTAATCTTCTTTAACCAGATGCCGCCAAAAGCCATGAGCACTATAGCGGTTGTTAGCATCAGTACTCCTGGAAGTGTGTTTATAAGCAAAGACATATAGCTTGGGTTCATATATGCTAGGAGCAACCCTTCAACCACCGGCAAAATAATCAGGATGATAGCTGATAAACGTCCCTCGGCTGTCAATGCACTGAGTTGACGGCGCATAGATTCTCGTTCTCTAAGGCTAGCCGATAGGTTATCTAATATTTCCGCTAGGTTGCCGCCGGTTTCCCGGTGAATGGCTATTGAAAGAACGACCCATTTAAATGAACTATTTCCGATGCGCGCGGCCATTTTTTTGAGACTGTCTTCCAGTGGCATGCCCATTTGGGTTTGATTTGCGACCCGTTTAAACTCGGCGCCCGTTGGTTGTCGAGCCTCATCACCAGCTGAAACAATTGCTTGTTGCAGCCCATAGCCCGCTCTCATTGAACTGGCCAACATGTCAAGAGTATCAGGAAGCTGCCGTCCAAAGACTCGTTTGCGCCGCTCTATCATTATTTGAATCGCAAGAAGCGGCACGATCACCGCTAAGGCAATAAGCAAAAGGCCCAAAACAAGACTTCCAGTCAGAAAAAATACTGACAGCGAAATTCCGACAACAATAAGCAAGTGCATCGCGATGTACTCGTGCGGTTTCACGGGCAATCCAGCTTGCTCCAATTTTTGCTGTGAATAGCTCGTAAAGTCATGCCTTGCAGACATTTGTCTGACCCTGTCAATGAGTGATTCGTATGCCCGACCGCTCACGGGTTTCTTGTCCTCTCGGACCTTGCGACCCCGAAGCTGGTCATAATACTTTAACTGTGCTGATAGCGTATTCTTGCTTGGTAGTATCAAGTTCGCGAATGCAATTACGAGTAAAAAAGCTGCCAAGAAGCCAAGGCCAATAGCAAGCCACGGATTTGCCAGCCCGCCTAATCGATTTACCACTGTGGCTTTTGTTTTCTTTAGAACAGGCTGGGGACGTCGTGGCAGATTTTCTAAACGTGCGATAGTTTGAAGCGACTGGCCCCCGACAACTGCTTCAATCTTCACACCAACATTAGTTTTATTAGCGCGGCTTTTGAATACTATCTGATACCGATTATGTAGCTCTGCCGCGAGACTATCATAGAGCTCAACTAGGGCCTCAGATGAGAGAACATTCAAGAGTCGGCCATTGGAACGCTCCGCTATTTCCTCTAGAAGACGAGGGTCAAATTCTGAAGACTGCAATGTGATGACAGAGACAGGAATGTCAGATTTGCCGGCAAGCTCACTCACCGCTTCGCCCGATATTTTACTAGCGGTATCAGCCCCGTCTGAAAGCAAAATAAAATTTTGACGGCGCTCTTTCGTGTTTTGGCCGGCGCCTAAGCTTTCAAATAGAGCGTCATAAACAGCCGTTTCGCCATCGGCGGACAATTCGTCAATCGCCTTTACCAGCTCCACCTTGTCGTGAGTGAAGTCGGCGACTCGTGTCACAATTGAGCTAAACGTGACAATCGCGATTCGATCGTCCGGGCGGGCGCGTTCAATGAAGACCTTAGCGGCCGCCTTAGCGTCATCTAGAGGCTTATCTTTCATGCTGCCGCTGACATCAATTAGGAGGGTGACATCAACCGGTTGTTTACTCGCTTTTGAACTAACCGAAATGTCCTTAACTTCTCGGCCGTTCTCCCAAACCTTGAAGCCGGTAGCCTGTTTTTTGGTTGCCAAACCAAGGAACATTTTTATTTGAGGGAAATGTGAAGTATCAATCTTTTCCACTCTTAGTGATGAATCTCCGCTGTTTGGAAGGGCGACGGACGTAGCCGTTGTGACGATAAAAGCCGCTATAAGCGCTATTATCCATTTGCTCACAGAGGGTTTCATCGTTGTTTCACCGGCTCTAGGGATTCAAATTCAAATATCTCAGGAGTGAGCTCTATGCCGTGCTCCAGTAATTTCGCCATTAACTTTGGCCGAATACCGGTTGACTTCAGTCGACCCTGGAAAGAACCTTCCTCATCTAAGCCCATTGAATAATCAAAAACAAAGATATCTTGCATTGTGATAATTTCATTTTCCATGCCTTGGACTTCCGAAATTTGTGTTATCCTACGACTTCCATCGCTTAGCCGAGTTAGGTGGATAATCAAATCAAGAGCTGAGGCCACTTGCTCTCTTATTGCTCTGACTGGTAAGGCCAGGCCGGACATCAGGACCATCGTTTCCATTCGAGCTAGAGCGTCGCGAGGAGCATTGCAGTGGACAGTCGACATAGAACCATCATGACCGGTGTTCATAGCTTGAAGCATGTCGAGCGCCTCTCCGCCTCTAGCTTCACCTACTACAATCCGATCCGGCCGCATGCGTAATGCGTTTCTGACAAGATCCCGGATAACAACTTGACCCTTGCCTTCAATATTGGCCGGTCGCGATTCAAGGCGCAGAACATGTTTCTGCTTTAACTGCAATTCAGCCGCGTCTTCAATTGTGACAATCCGCTCATTTTCAGGAATGAATGAAGACAGAACGTTAAGCGTTGTGGTTTTTCCCGTACCCGTGCCGCCGGAAATTATCATATTTAATCGCCCCTTAACACAGGCTTCTAAGAATTGAGCTGTTTTATCAGTTAAAGTATTAAAAGTTATCAAGTCTTCAACTGTCAGGGGATCGGCGGCAAATTTACGCACGGTAAGAAGCGCCCCATCAAGCGCCAGCGGCGGAATAATGACATTTACGCGAGAGCCGTCGGGTAATCGGGCATCAACAAGCGGATTGGATTCGTCGATCCGTCGGCCAACATGGCTAACGATCTTATCGATGACATGTCTTAGCTGCTCATCATTGATAAAGCGAGCGTTTGTTTCCTGGATCTGCCCTGACCGTTCAACATAGATTGTTTCCGGGCCATTTACCATGATCTCAGTCACTTCCGGATCCTTAAGAAACTTCTCAATCGGGCCATAACCTAAGACATCATCTAATATTTCATTTTGCAGCTGCTGTTTGTCGGTCGCGGACAACGGTGTGGATTCACTATTGATTAGCTGAATTAGGATTGAACGTGCCCGATCACGGTCAACAGGTTTATTGGGGTCAATAATCTCGGTGTCGAGTTCGTTAATCAGACGGTCGCGTATAGATATCACTAGCTTGTCCGTATCAAATTTCATTTTGACACTACCTCGCTTTTTTTCTTGGCTTCAGCCATATTCGGTCCTATTTTCTTCGCTAGTCCGACAATTTCATTTAGCGCGTCAACGACTGGTGATCGCTGGTTCTCTACCAATAAAGGAGTGCCCTCGTTAACTGATCGGGGTACGGCAAGAGCGCTGGGAATCTGCACTGACACTTTATGGTCAAGGTGTCGCTCGACCTCGGATGGGAGCAGAGAGACTTTGCTGTCGGCCCTGTTTAGAAGCAGCCGTATCCTATCCATAGGATATCCAAGCAGCTTTAAGGTCTGTAAAGCTATCTGGGTGTTTTTAACGCTCGGCACATCAAGGGTAGTTACTAAGAATATGCAATCGCTCGCGTCTAAGATCGCCAGAGTATTTTCGCCGAAAGTCACAGATGTGTCAATAATGACAAACTCGGCCGCCAACCGGGCGTTTTCAAGCAAACTCTTAAGCTGGGAATCAGATACCTGCTGGCCTGCATCGTGTTTGGTCGATGCCAGAAGAACCTTGACCCCGCTGTCGTGCCGGGTAAGCAATCCTTTTAGCATCTCGACGTCCAAGCGATCGATAGCCGGCATAAGGTCGGCGAATGTTTTGTCCGGTTGCAAGCCCAACATCACACCGGTGTCACCAAAATGATGATCTAGATCGAGTAGAATAACTTCCTGGCTGTGCTGTTTTGCTAATCCGATTGCGATATTAGTTGAAAAAACGGTCTTACCTACTCCACCCTTGGTGCTAAAAAAAGTGAAAACCTTGCCGGGATCTTTTTTCGCTTGAGCGTTTTCGTCTTCTTTGGGCTGCGGGTTCGACTCAACCAGTTTCTTGACGCGGAAAATAGCTTCAATTATGTCGCTCGTTTTGCTTTCAACGACGTCACGAAACCCGGCCCTCAAGGCTTGTTTAAGCAACTTTGTCGAGAGTTGCTCCGATACCAAGATTGAGCCACAGTTTGGGCTAGCGTGAGTCAAGGTCTGCGCGAATGTCATTGACTCAACGACATTGTTGGATGGACCTATCACGAGGATACAACTAGTAGATTGGCTTACCTTGTCTCCCGCCTCGACTAAAGACGGGACAGTTATTACCTCAAAACCTTCCTTTTTCTTAAAGTCATCAAGAAGGTTTTCATCAGAACTCTTTTTCTCATTCACAAATATTATTTTCAAAACAGACTACCTCCTATTTAAAAACACTCCCTATATTCTGGCCCTCTGTCGAGACTGTCTGAGCTTTCTTCGATGGCAGCAGAGTTAGCCAAATGTGTCCTTCCTCTTGCATATATATCAGCTTCTCAGCGTCTGATTGGCTTAAAGCCAATGTAGCGGTCCGACCGGTTTGGCTGGTCTTTTCGCTAGAGCTCAAACTTGATACGCCTCCCGTCTTTGATCCTCTTGGATTCTCGAGACTGGTCCCGACAGCTAGAACAAGAACTTTTTGTAAGAATGTTTTGGTCATTTTGTCTGAAGATCCGGGGGCAGCTCCATCCAATGAGATATCAGCTGTACCGACAACATTGACGAAGTCACCGATTTGAATAAGGTTACCGGCAGCTTTCATGTTGTCTATCGGAATCGCGACTGCTACCATGTCTTCCGGAACAGTAAAGGCCAGGCCGGCATCTTTTGCCACCATAAATTTACTGATGGTTACTTGCTCTCCTGTGCTCAATGACGTTGTCAACGTTTTCTTTTTTAGCTTTTGCTTTGGCTTTATAGCATCACTAGCGACAAAGTCTTTGGGTACTTTCCTTACCTCAACCAACTTACGATCTTTTAACTCCTCAAGCGTCAACCCGATAGGCACAGAGTCAGTAGCCATAAGAACTTTTACTGTCTTTGTCTTCTCTAAGGCTGTGTTCTTGGCTCGTCTGGCATAGTTGCTCACCATGAAAGCTGCCACCAACCCAAAGAAAATAGCTAATATGATGATTATGGCTCGCTGTCTCATTGTTACTAATCTCCTCTAATATAGGGGCTTGTCTAGTCTCACAGTTTCTGCATACAAACCGGACTCAGGGGGCGTATCGCTATATTCCCCATTCATAAAATATCTGAGAAAAACGCCGGTGATATTTACGTTTTCGCCGCCCACTTTTTCATAATTCTCGAGATAAAATTCAGCTATCGAAACGACTACCACGTCCGATTGACCAGTGATACGCTCAATTCGCTCAACAATTGGAACAGAAATGATGCGGCCGCAGCCACTTGGCTTGCCGTACACGTCTCTCCACGCTTCATAACTGTAGGAACAATCACCGATTTTTTCCTCTATAGCCTGAGTAGTCTGCGGACCGGATAGGTTCCCCGTTTTTGTCGTAATAATATCACCGATCTTAATCTCACCGGGATAGAGTATTATGTTGTCGTAATAGTCGGAAGCAGAGCCGCTTACGCCCACATTATCGTAGGTAGGTGGTCGGTAGATGTAGCGGAAATCAAGGGCATTGAAATTGCCGGCTTCGGGATTGGAAACAACCTTAAGGTCATAACTTTCTTCAAATTCAAAATCTCTCATCCTGACAATTATTTCCGCAAATCCACCAGCGTTTGAAAAATGGAGCGGGCCAAAATCAATGCTTTCTATCGGAGAATTAGCCGCACGCACTATTAACCGGGCCGCATTAGTAAAATGACTGGAGCCTGCAGTTATTTTAACCTCGAAAGTCTCCAGAGTTTCAGTGATTTGGGGCGCGTAAATTTTGGCTCGATACATATTTTCTTCAGTGTCAAACGTGAAAGCTGAGGCTGGATAATTCTGATTTCCAACACTTGCTTTCGGTGTATCAGTGGTGTCTACATATAAATACGTGAACTCGTTTGGTCCTATCACGTTGTCTTTCAGTTTAACGTTTGTCACCCCGTCAGCTTCGCCATGGACAACAATAGAACCGACGCCTTCAAAAATCTGCGGGAAACCTCGGCCATCGGATATTTGACTGTTATATATTTTTAGATCAATTAAATCGCCCTGTCCATCCGCGGCCGCCAAAACCGGCAACCAGCCTCTCCAGGTATCTTCACCCAGATCTTCAAAGCTGATAATGTTGCCACTAACCTCGGCTTCCATGTCGGTTGCGCGGAGCGTTGTGACTCCCCAGGGAACGAGATCCGTACTTCCGGTAACGAAGACGCGCTTAGCTTTGGCTTGAGCGTAGATCATCCGACTATTGATCCCAAAAACAGCGGGGGCAAAAAACATATTTGCCGGTTTCCGCACGCCAATCATGACATAGCTGTCATTTATCTCGGTGTGCGGCGGGCTATCGAGCACCTCCAGTGAAGCGGAGTTGTCAATTAGATCGTTCTTCAGGGCATATTCTCTGGCCTCATCTAAGACCTCGCTATCTGTAGCCCCCTCAATTTTTTCAATCATGCCGGCCAAGGCAGCAGCGTCGGCGGCGGATTGAAGCTGACGACGCATCTCGTATATATAACCTATGTCAACCACAAAGGCCAACAACCCAATAAACACAGTTACTAAAATGGCAACGATAATAGCTACCGCTGCGCTTTCTTCCTTTACTATCGCTGAGCATCTTTGACGCATTATTCAACCCTTTGCGTTGCTGAACTCATGATTTGGTCCGGTAAAATAGCTTCGAATACTCCCAACATCCCCTTAAGTTCGACAATGTTGTAAGTTACTGTGACTGTCACAGGTCCGCCTTGATCGTCATCGTTTACCGGGTCAGCCACTCCCGTGCGGATGATCGTGGCTTTAGACCAATCAATCCCCGGTGACGCGGCCTTGGTTTTATTTTCAACTTCTGAAAGCGAGTCGCGCAGAGCGGCCCAACGGACACCTTCGCGAGCGGCATGCGTTATTTCCAAATAATTGTTAAGTAGGAGTCCGAATGTCATCATTCCGACAACAATCAGGGTGAGGACAGGCAGCAGTAGAGCAAACTCTACCGCTGCCGCCCCTTGGTCGTTTCTTAGTTTTTGCTGTCTATTTAATTGCAAACTATCTACTTGAAAACCCATTTCCCCTGATCTTTCTTTGTACCAAATAGCCTATGGAGCTGGCAGCGCATTCTGAACCGTTGTAAACACACCATTGAGCCGAGTTCCTATAGCTGCCACAGTGACAATAATCACAACCGCGATCAACGCAACCATGATGCCGTACTCTACTGCCGTCGCGCCTTTCTCGTTCCGAAACGTGATGAGTCGAACATATAAACTTGTTAGAAACATTTGGGATACCTCCCTTCTTTTCGGGTGATCAATGAATATGACTCCCTTTTTTTACTGTACGAATCAGTTTTAATAAGCTGCCGGTATTAGAACTCTTAGATAGCCAGTCGATCGAATCAATCTCATAAGTTTCTTTTGCGGGACTCCCCGAAATACTCTTTACATCGACTTTGCCAACCAGGTCGTATTTGCTTAAGACTATGATCTTGGCATCAGGACTTAATTCGAGAACTTGCTCGCCTATCCGCAAGTCTTCACCTGCGATACTAAAATCAATCACAACCACTTGGGGTACAAACATTTTCGCCAGCTTCAACGTGCCCGATGTCGAAATAGAAGTTCCAACAATATTGATCCAGTCTTCTTGAGCAAGAACTTTTTCCAGACTTTGACGCAATCCCTTGTTTGAACTCGCAATCAACACACTGACTTTTTCCATTTGCGGCACCCCTTGGTAGATTATTGAAAGCAATTGACTCGATAATGGCAGGAAGGCTAGCCAATACATATCGGCCAAGCCATTGAACCTTATCGTCGGAAAGTAGTAAGTTGAATTTAGGCAGTAACCGCATAAACACTCGGCAAACGGACTACACTGATTACGCCAAAGGAACGCGCAGGATCATTATGAGATTTTAATTGTGTGTATTTTTCTTGCCAATGTTGAAGGTAAAGATCTGGCTAGTCCGGTAGGTTTATCCAGCCCTTTTTGTACGCATGAAATATTGCGGATGTTCGGTTATGCTTGCCCAGTTTACGCAAGATGCGGCTAATATGGGTTTTTACCGTCAATTCGCTAAGGAATAGCTCTTTGGCAATATCTTTGTTTCTTAATCCATTGGCCATGTGCTGTAAGACTTCCAATTCTCTAATCGAGAGGTTTGGAATATTCCGAGGCTTCTTCCTTCGTTCAACAAGACCCTTGCTGGCTACCTCTTGGGGCACAACCATTTGTCCTTTTGCCACCATCTCAATTGTCTGCAAAAGGTCCTTTGCAACTACATCATTTAGCAAACAGGCGTCGGCACCGTTCTTAAAAGCACTAATTACCATTTCCTCGCTGCCAGGCGGGGCTAAAAGCAAAATTTTTATGTCGGGCTCGTTTTCTGTTATTTCAGCGCATGCGCATACGCTATCAACTTCAGCATTCATACCAAGAACAATTATTTGCGGTTGTAGCTCTTCTAGCTGATCAATCGCGTCTGAAACGTGCGCTATCGACCCAACAACATTGAAATCGGCTCGGCTATCAAAAACAGCCTCGAGACCTTGCCTCAACAGATACTGTTCTTCAATTATTAACAAGCTCGTTTGCTGCCGCTTCGTTCCCGTTCCCACTCTGCCCCTGCTTTGTTTTTCCACCAATTCATCTAGGTGGCCTCATTTGCCATCAAACTTTTTTCTTTTATTTGCTTACAAAACACTCGGGCTACGGTTGAGGCTACGACTACAGCGATAACTGCAAGCACTAGCTATTTTACGCTTACTTGGAGAAAAAGCAAGAGTTAACTGGATAAACAGGAGCTCAAAGCGAGTTTTCTCTTGTAATCAATAGTTAAACCTCAGGTAGATGTTTATGTGAAACTTATCACAAATTCGTCATAAAGAACGCTAAGCAGAAAACTTAAACATTTTCAAATCAATAAAATTATCCGACTTATTCAACCATAATAACTATTGTTTCCGATCAATGGGTTTGCAGAATGATATTGGTTAAACTCTTAAGAACTTCTGAAGGTCTTCTCCTCTGATTACGGATCGGCAATGGTAAGATGAAAGGCGCCGGAGGATTGAATGAAGAAAAGCTTCTATTTATTAATTGCCTTAATAGTAATTGTCGCGGCCTTTTTTGTCGTTTATCAATTCGTCACAGATGCTGAAAGTGAGACATCACAAATTAACGTCTCTCCTGACAGCTCAAAAATTGATGAAAACGTTGTAGATCAAGGGGGCGACCCGACAAAGCTTGAGGCGCCAACAAAAAAAGAGACACTTGAGCGCGTTTCCAGAGAGAACTTTACCAAAGCCGGACTGGCTGACGACGAAGCGATCGATCTCGCGCTTGAGCACGACTGGAGCGCCTCAAAAGAAACAGTGGGCTTTCTTAATGCTTTGGTCAAGGTTACAAAAGAGAACTACTTAACAGATACTATTGGGGACAAAGCCGAAACCCGGAGATTGTGGCTCAATAGCAGTATTGTATTTGCTTTCGGGCATGAACAGCAAATTGAAAGGATTATTGGAGGCGATGAAGCTTTACTGTCTGGCCTCAAAGACCTAATGCCTCTGGTCGAGAAAGACGCGAAAGCAAACTTTGCCGGAGATAGCGCCGCAAATATGTTGTTGCGAATCAGCCGTGTTATCAATTTGCTGGATTTTTTCGGACATAACTTCAGCGAGGAAAGCTTTAAAAATGTCTTAGCGGCCTATCCTGAACCGAATATCCTGCAAAAGACTTGGGGAGGAATGAGGAGCGCGTATGTGCTCCTTTCAGAGGACCCGCGGAGTGAATTGGGGGCAAAACTAATAGAACTGGATAGCGAGGTTTTTGGCCCCTGATAACGAAATATTCGAACCATCTCTTGGAAATTATTGCCCAGTTAGAGAAGTAACTTCCGGCAACTGTTCAGACGCTGACCTGAGATATTTTCAAGCAACTAAATACAGCCCCTGCTTCTCGCTTGTATAAGCCGCTGTGACTAGTTTAAGACGCACTGAGATGTTGGAATTGGGCTGGCCACATATTGATTTTCACAGCAGCACTTGAGATTGCAACCACGTTTTCTCGCACCTAAATGTCGCTGGGTTGTCATCCCAGTAGAGTGTTTAGGACTTTGGCTTTACAATGTAGTACCAGGCGATACCTGAGCCCATCAATATCACGCTAAAGATCAAACAGCCCATGCTACAATTCATCATCATGTCGGCATCATCTGCGGCATTGCCCATCCTGTAGCCAATCTGACAGCCTATACCACACCACAGAACTATATATCCGGTAGCTATTAGAATCGCGCTGATAACGCCGTTCATTATTTCCTTAACGTTGTTCATTTCCACCTCCTTTTTTAATTCTTAGAGCTATCACAAGACTTCGGGATAGAACTTAAGGTTAGATACAAACCTAGTAATATTTCAGATAATTTGTTTTTATCCGAAGTATTTTCATTAAATTATACGTTTCCTAGATATTATGCGCTAGCAAGCAGTTTAAGCAATAGCACAAGCACAAATTAGCAGACTTTTTTTAGTGCAGATGTGCAATTGGCGTCGAAAAAAGGGTGCCGTATTCCTCGGCACCATACTTCTGAGGATCATTCAAATATGTCAATGCAGAACTACGAAGATCTGCCCGGAGCAGCCACTACAAAGGGATGGGGATTCTACTTGACTCAAACTGACCCTGTATCTGTCATCTATTTCAAAAGGAATGACGGTTTCATGGTCGACTACTCACGAACTAGTATCTAATGGATGATAATATTGCCGCTATCGATAAAGCCGGAAGCAACCGGTACGCCATAAATGCTGAGCTCAAAGAAGTCTTTTCCTTCTCCAGGTGTGCCGTTATCAGCGATTAGCATCTCGAATAAGAAGCCACCCAGTCCATTCAGGTTTGCCGAGCCCTGGAGCAAGGCTAAATTATCTGATGTTACCAAGAGCCAATTGAAGCCTTCAGCGTAGATGCTTCGTAGATGCTTATATCTGACTCCCCGCTTCTATCTACAAATTGCAGTTGCCCCAGCGGCGCATCGCTCTTTTTTGTATACTTAGCAGCAAAGCTAAAGCTAGCTTTTTCGCTTTCTTCTGCAAGCCGACCCCGGCCTTTTATGTTCAGACCCGTAATTGCCTCCCAGACAACAAAAGGAATCTCTGTTGACGAACTTAAATAGTGGTCGTCGCCTGCAAACGTAGCCTTGATATCATAGAAACCGGCTGGTAATGAAATGGGAGTCAAAACTTGTGCTGTTCCAAATGAATCAGTTGTTGCTGTTGCCAACTGAGTGCGGACTCCATCTGTTAACGTAAAGAGAATTTCATTTCCGCTAAGATCTCCATCCCGTACACCCGGTTCAGAAAGCTGAGCTCTGAGAATAACAGGTTCATTTCTTTCACTGACAGTGTCACCAGTATAGCTTAACAATGCTTCTGCTATGGGCGCCTCATCCGGAGGCAGATCGGGTGAAGGGACGGGATCGTCAGGCACTTCAGACGGATGTAGATCAGGCGAAGGAAGAAGATCGTCATCTCCGACCGATTCATCAGTCTCGGGTGAAGTGCTGCTAGGAATTGACCCATCGCTTGGCACAAGCGGTTTTCGCGGTGCCTTTAACAGCACAGCCAACTCTAAGCTATCGGATGAGGACTGGCCTAACTCACTGGGAGGAAGATCTTTATTCTGATCTTTCAAGATGGCTCTCAAGTTCGCTATATCCGAATGCACTTTTTCAGTATTGTCGAGTCCATCCCCCGCATCTTGTTGCTCCCGCGCCTTACCAGCTTTGACCAGACCAGAATCAGAACCATTTCTGTCGGTGCGTTCGTGGACAATTTTATTACCTTGACCATTGATGTAGATAAAAGCGGCCAACATGATCGTGACTGACACAATTCCAAAGAAGGCGCTGAGACCCCATTCAAGTTTTCTATTTTCCAGTCTAAACATAAGTTTACCTAGTTCTTTGAGCTTGCGTTAAACACACTACGCTATGTTTTGCCGAGATTCAATGACCTGCCGCAAAACAGCCCGTTGAATCTTTTCCTTCTGAAAAATGTCGGGCAAGAAGTGAAGGCTGATGATTTTCAAACAATTGAAATAAGAGGGGCTCTTGAGAAGGCAAATGTATGTGCGCGGGAAAGGCACACCTCTTCCGCGCAAAATATAACCCTCTCAAGTCACGGGTTCTTCTCTTGAGATAATACGCCCGGAGGGATTCGAACCCCCGACTCTCGGATTAGAAATACAATCCAGTGTCTTAGTCGGTCTTAGTTGGTTTTAGTCAAACCTCGCTAATTGTAGCTATTACCAGCACGTTTAAGCGTAAGTAAAGAGCAAGTACTTAGTCAGTGTTAGTCGCTATTAGTGGCCATTGGGGGGTGGTTTTGGTGCAACTTGGTGCAAGGCTTCTCTCGATAGAATAGCGGTTCTTGATAGAAAGAGGGGCCGAAAATATCGGCCCCTCTTAAGGATCTGAAGTCTTGCTCAATATCTAATGTAGTGTTATTACTGAATCAGTCCTTCTTGCCTGTATTTTCCGCTGCACTACGAGACCTGTCCCCATGGTTAAGATCAAAAACCCTAAGACGGCTAAAAGACTTGTATTCAGACCCGTATTGGGTACATTTATTGTAGAGAAGGCGCCTGGGGCCAAAACAAAGTCTGGCAATGGGTCACCAAAACCACCTAATGCAACATTAAGTTGATCTCCTGGAATTGGTCGAGACACACGCCGGGTGCTCAGACCAGAGACTGTTACGGTTCGAGTACTGTTATTTGTCAGCGTATACGGTCCTGGCCCGCCGTCCATTTCTTGCCAGTTTACGCTTAGAGTAGTGCTTGTGGATGTATCAAGCAATTCATATCTTAGTATGGAGTATCCGCCTCCGTTTCCGGATGACCAACTCGGATCTAATACAACTGGTCTAGGAACAACTTCGGTACCACCAAATGTCCAATAATTCTCGGTGATCACAGGCTCTCCACCATCGTCCCATGTAATGTATGCACCAATATGGGTTTGCTCCCCATTATTTAGAGTTGCCCCACTCCAATCAAGTGTCACAGTGTTTGAACCACTCCCCGCGGGAACTGCGGTTGGAAACTTTACCCACGAAACTGAGGGCGGTTCGCAACAATTGTAGATGCTCTGTACGGTCATCGGCTTGGTGTGGACATATTTCATGTGGTAGTCATTAACTATATTGCCAGTTGTGTTTGGGAGTAAAGTATTAAACCAAAGCGACCCCGCAAAAGCATTTCCCGTTTGCAATCCGATAATGCTAACAATCAAAAAAACAAGTACTAATGTCCTTTTCATTTTGCCCCCTTCTAATAGTATACTTCCTTGCCATATCTAACCTCGACTTGTCTTCGGTAATCGCCCCCCTTAATTGTGTTTCTGTTGGCTGTTAAGAGAGGCATTTTTGTGAAGCCGCAATCTTGGTAAATGGCTGCGAAGTTAGTTGCTCAACTATGCTGTGAGTATGTACAAGAAGATTTTTACTACGATTTTCTGTGTGATTACTTTCTTTATAACATAGTATCTTCAATAAATCAAGCAGTTGGTTAGCTAAACATTAATGGGAAGATAAGTCGCAACTAATTTAAGGAACATTTGTATTGAGTTTTTGAGACATGATCAGCGAGTTGCCATTAGCGATTATAAGGCAGTTTTGGCGGAACTGCTTTGTCGGCTGTTTGCGAGGTGACATAGTTTTCTTGGTCAGTCAATTAATAAACTGCGAAGTGAAAATAGTGACTGGAATAGCAAAGAGCTTTGAGGGCGATTATTTGTACTTGAATGTGTTAACGCAAGGATCTAGTCAATGAGCTGCTAGAATTGCTTATTTGCGCTGATCAGTCACCTTGACCCTCGGACTATGTATTCTATGCTACGCTGGTCAACAGGGGTGTTTGCACCAACTTGCACCAAGCTTTTTATTCAGTCCCCACCGCACCTAATATCTCTATTTATTTGCAGCCCACCCCCTGACCTGCCCACTCAGCTAACGCGCTAGACTGTCCCAGCCACCCACAAACACGCAGGTAGCGCCATATAGTTAAGGTGGGGTGTGTTTTTTGAGAGTTCGCGGCCTATAGGTAATACCTGCTTAAATTTGGCACCAAATTAATTGCCTGATTGTCATCCTAAAATGTTCCCAAGAAACGCTTTTTGTCCTACGATGGAAAAAGAAATGTTAAACGAAAAAGCAGGAAACAAATTGATCAGAGATGATCTTAGCGACAGGTTGATTCACCTCACTCGTGGGGAAACGAATCAAGAAGCTGCACAAGCATTTCTCGGAATAATCGAGAGCAAAGCACTTACTGGTGGTACGGGCTATATTAAAGGTAAATTTCGCTGTGTGTGCTTTAGTGAAGCACCGATTGGGAAGCTCAGCCACATTCTGGCAAACCCATCGGTACACGGAATGATATACAGTCCTTTCGGCGTTATGGTGTCAAAAGAGTGGTTGTTTTCGAAAGGTGGCCGACCAGTCATTTATCAACCGGATTCAGAATTTGAATTACTTGATGAATGCCAGAAATATCGGCATAAGATATATGAGCCTGACATGGGAGTGGACTTTACCTGGGAGCGAGAATGGAGATTGAAGACCTATTCTCTGAAGCTCGATCCGAGTGAAACAACATTGGTCGTGCCAAACCGTGCTTGGGCTGACTATTTTTTTAATAAACACACAACGGGATTGAGTGGTATGGCAATGTTGACTGCTGGTTTTACTGGTCCATCAAAATACCCTTGGCATTTTATCGCATTAGAGGATTTGGGCGTTTCGATACCAAACATTGATTCGCCAAAGTAACGCGCAAAAACTATGTATTTTGCTGTCAAATTAATTCCCTTTCACCACCAGACGCCTGCTCGTTCCCCTTAAGCGATTAAAAAACCGCTAAACTGGGTATATATCAAGTAAGAAAGAAGGGAGTGACATGTAGAAGTGAAGTCAGTAACGTGTAGAAGTCAGTACGTGCCGGCCGATTGACTCAAGCCCCTTAGAGTGAGCGGTCGGCAGTTTTTTTAAGCATTTATGATCTCTTAATTACCTCGTTGTGACCCAAAATGTTCCTAAAAGAGAGCTTGCTCACCATGTTGTATAATACGTACTATGCAACCAACAGACCGCAAGCTGGTTTTCATCTATGGATTCACGCTCCTCATGATCTTACTCCTTGTTTTGATTGGCAGAAGTAGTCAGCAAGACTCACGGGATCTGCCGGTTGTCGGAAGTTTTGACCATCTCAAGCGGCTCATAAAGAAGGCACCTCATACACATTATCAGGAATTCTGTCGAACATGCCATCATACTGATTATTCTATTGCTCATCCGGAACCCGGGATAACCAACAAGGGCGAAGGCGCTCCTTATTCAATCATGTTTACGGCGAGACAAGGACAGCACCTATTCGTATTGAAGAGCGGCGACGGGATTAGAAGAAGCCGCCTAATCATTACCAGAGTTCTTCCGGTCGGAAAGATGAAAATCGAAAGAATCATGAAAATCCCCGATCCGCGGTTTGAGCCCTTTAGATGGATCGTGCGCGACAAGCGGCTTATAATTCTCGGCTATCGTTCTTACCGTCCGCGCTTCACCGGTCATAGTGTGTTAAGGGCAATGGTTTATGATATTTCGAAACCACGAACCCCGAGAAAGATGCGAGAGATTGAGATCGAAGGTTCTCTTTTATCTGTCCGTAAAATAGGCTCGACTTTGTGGTTCTGGCTCGAGGAAAACGTCGATTTTGAAGACGCGGTTCCGTCTGACGACACTTTCGTTTACAAAGATTCCGCGACGTCGCAAAAGCTTCAACACTTCGGCTATGACCGGATCAAGTACTTTAAAGAGCTGCCGCAGCATAGCTTCCTTGTCGTGGGCGCTCTAGATCTCAACACCGACCAGTCACCATTCAATATTTCGGCGTTTTTAGGAGGAGCTGACGCTGTCAGTATGACTAAAAACAATGCCTATGTGATGACAACCAAGTTTGTGCCATATGAGTTAACCAAAGGGCAGCAAGAGCTAAAACCGGAAATCCGAAAGCACAAGGAACGGCCGGTGGTTGAGCGAACACTGATCTACCGATTTTCCGTTGTTGAAGGCAAGTTAATATTTCAAGGTCACCGCGAGATCAATGGAAGCATAGACACCGCCGATCAACTAGCTGGCGACAGCGAGCAGTTGGGGATCGTAACGATGACTAACCAACACTGGCTGAAAAGAGGAACAGACTACAACAACGTTTTTATCATGAACCGGAAACTAAAAACTGTGAAGAAGCGAAAAAAGATCGTTGTTAATCAAAACTGGGCGCAGTTTAGTTTCTTTGACGAGGGAATTTTTCGTTCCAGTGATGACGGGACCCTGACAGTTCTTGATTCGAAAAATCTCAAGCAGTTGGGAAAGGAACATGGCTTTGAATGGGACTGGCTGAATGAAGACGTCTTTATGAAATGGCGTAAGAAAAAGGTGATTCGAATTCAGACCGGCAGGATCGTCATAGGTGAGTTTTCACCGATGGTGATAAGGCTTTCGATTCTGGATTTATCATCTGGGCAGCCGCGCGAGGAGTTTGGTCGGATCATAGGCGACTGGGGCCCGGACTACGATATTTATCTAGGAACAGCACCAGTCTTTGATAAAAAGCGAAGCCTTTTGGCATTCCCTGTCACAGCAGAGTCGATCGTAGGGTCGACACCTTTTGAGGGAGCGTATGTGTATACAGTCGACCCAAAAACCGGCTTCAAGCAAAGAGGCATCATCAACTACTTCAGAGACGCCGACATCGAGAGACTAAGCAACTTAAGCAACGGAGTGATCGAGAATTTGGCCATCCAAAAAATGTTCTTGTCAGGCAACTATCTATTCACCGTATCCGAAGCGGAGGTCAAAGCGCTTGATATAAAGAGCTTAAAAAAAGTTAAGAGATTCAAGTTGCCCATATATTAGCGGCATGCTCGTCGCTTAGTTTACGCTCAATCGCCCTTCTATGGCCCAATCTCAACATCATTAACCGCGTCTTCAATTGAGTTATCTAATCCAGCAATCTACCCCGCTTTCTCCGTCGCTTAGGATCGTCTCTCAAATAGCCCAAAGTCGTCTTGATATCAGCATGTCCGGCTTGCTCTTGCGCCGCGTCTATACCGTCTTCTCTTGCTATATGGGTGATAACAACTGA